>Ga0206972_1112_pt1 | contig 18405 bp, 20 predicted proteins | sample Alteio_BWOrgHeat_86_FD_152925 | JGI IMG/M metagenome (GOLD analysis project Ga0206972, IMG submission 152925) | Enriched cells from forest soil in Barre Woods Harvard Forest LTER site, Petersham, Massachusetts, United States -... | ecosystem: Environmental > Terrestrial > Soil > Temperate forest >...
TCTTTGCGGCAATGTTGGAAAGGCAAGGCTGATTTACTTGGCGACGGTGAGCGTCACCTTCGAGCCGACTTCTACGCGATAGCCGGCGGGAGGCGACTGCGAAACCACGGTTCCCGGAAGGGGCGAGGGCTTGATGGCTGGTGGCGCGGATGGAGGCGGGCTGGCAATCGGGCTGGAGACAGAACCGGATGGGGCCGCGACTGGGGTGTAACCCGAGTTGGAAACAGGGGGAATTGAGACATCCTGAAAGATGGGGTCGCCGAACCGTACCCCGACTCGGGTCAACAGGCCTTGTGCTGTGATGATGGGGAGGCCGGTCAGGTCGGGCATGACGTAGCCGTCGGCGTTGGTGTCCTCTGAGGCTGCGACGAGGAGGTTCACGCTTGGTTGTGCGATTCCCTGGGCGCGAGGGGGGGGATCCTGTGCGATCACTGTGCCGGCGGCCACGCCGGGCCATGGAACGTGCGACGTCATTCCCGACTCAAGGCCGACGCGACGCAGGTTGAGAGCGGCGGTTCGCTCCTGAGTGCCGACGACGCTTGGTACCTCAACCTTTTGTGGGCCGAGGCTCTCCGCGACGCGCACGCGCCACTCACGGCGTACAACAGAGCCGGGAGGCGGTGATTGCGAGAGGATGTGGCCGGGAGCTACATCGGCGGAGTAGTAGCGGTTGTCGACTTCGAGGTTGAGACCGAGACCGGCGGTCTGGCTGCGGGCTTCGGCGACCGTCATGCCTTTGAGCACTGGAATTCGAACTTCCGCTCCGTGAATGGCGAAGTGCATGGTGGTGATCGCTGACAGAAGCGCAACGACGACAAGACCCAGCAGCAGCAGGGCCCCCTGGAAGAAATTCTGGATGGGTTGCAGCCTTAGCTTCACGGCAGAGGCTCGGAACCATCGTAGGCGATTACGAAGTCGATTTTTGCGCTCTTTTCCAGCATGGCGGAAACGGAACAGTACTTATGTTTCGATAGGTCGACGGCATGTTCGACCGCCTGGCGGCTTAGTTGAGTGCCGGCTTCAGAAGTGACGGTATAGGTCAGCATGATTTTGTTGAAGTAGCGAGGGTACTCGGTGCGCTGTTCGGCTTCGGCTGAGACGGTTAAGGAGGCCAGAGGCTGACGTTTCTTTTTTAGAATGCTGACGACGTCGACGGAGGTGCATCCACAGAGGGCCATAAGGACAGCCTCCATTGGCGTAGGCCCTTCGAGATGCTCACTTGAGGCGTCGAACCGGATGGTGTGACCTGATTCGGAGAATGCGGTATAACCGTCAAGATTTGGGCCGGTGGCGGCCCATTCGGAATGAGCGATCATCTTGGTCCTCCGTACTCCGTCCGAGTTAGCTGCTTCAAGACACGATTTTAGCTTGTGAGGTGGTGTTGGGGTCTGTTACAAACGGGCACAAAGCGAAAGGGCGAATTCCCTTGCGGGAGTTCGCCCTTTGCTTTTCCGTGTTTCGAAGGTCTGGTTCGGCACCAGTCAACCTTCGTGACAGCGGGATAGGGTGGTTCGTTCGAGCTCTGCCCGAGTTTCCCTCACTCTCCCGTCATCACATTCGTTGATCGAGTTTTCCTGCTGACGTTCACGAGTTTCGTCGCCGATTCTCTTGAAAGCCATAGACTACTCTCTCCCTCTGGAAGATTTCTCTTCCGTTGAAAATATTAGATACCTATTTCGCTTACGCAGTTGGCGATTCGGAAGATTTTGTTTTGTGGAAATGGCGGGGCGAGTGTGGAAATTTGAGAGTTATCAGAGCAGTGTATTTTTGAGGCGGTTGCAGTACTCGCGACACTGAAGCTGAACGGTATCAAGGAAGCAGCTGCCTGAGTTGGGCAAACGGAAGAACGCGACGAATGAAAGGCGAGGCGCATGCTAGGATGGGCCACGAGGTCGAACGAGCAGGCGATTGTCTGCGACGGCGGAGAGTTTGGTACCGTTGGGGCTGCTGAAGGACAGCATTAAGAGCGCTTCGGCCTGATTGAATAGGAATTGCAGGCTAAAAAGTGATGTCCATCAGTTCGAAGAACGCCAAATAAACAGCAAACGTGAAACTGCTTACACCTAGCGCAAGGTTCTTAGCATGTACACGGCTAAGTTGTCCCTTTCGGAAAACTGTTTGCATTCCCCATTGGAAAGAGGCTCCCATCAGAAAAGGGACAATAACGAAGATTGGCGCGAAGAGAAGCTGGCTCACGGTGTAGTGGTGGGCGGGTTTAAGCCATAAGGCGGAAATTATTCTCTGTTCACAGCGGATAAATTGGAATGCGGAAAAGAGAAGAAATGGAGCTCCGCTGGACCAATATGACCAGCGCTCGTGAGAGAGGTTTGGAATTTCCGATGCTTCCATTAATCGCAGTCTCCACAGGGAATTTAGCAGCAAGTATACATAGAACAAATTGGCAGGCAGGACGGTCGTTGGAGGTTGGCCATCTTCTGAGTATCTTGTTGGATCGCGCCGTGCCTCGGTCTGGAGTCGAACAGTGAATCTGTTGCGGATTGTGTTGGTGGCAGTGAGCGAGGCGATAATAACCGAGGGATTCCGGAAGGCCACTGGGCTAAGCGCGCGATGGACATGATTGACGAGACCGAACTGCAGGTACGACGGGGTCTTCACTCGTCGCTTATCAGCATTGGTGCGAATTTTGTCCTGGCACTGTCGAAGTGTCTTGCGGGATTTATCGGGCATTCCTTCGTGTTGGTGGCAGATGGCATCGAGTCACTTTCGGATGTATTTAGCTCGTCTGTTGTTTATTTTGGTCTTCGGTTCGCGATCAAACCTCCAGACAAGGAACACCCATACGGGCACGGAAAGGCCGAGCCCGTTGCTGCGGCGATTGTCAGTCTGGCTATGGGAGCGGCCGCTGTTGCGATTGCGATCGAAAGCATTTCGCTGATTCGGACTCCGCACCCGCTGCCAGAGATTTACACTCTGTGGGTTTTGCTGGTGGTTTTCGGGATCAAGCTGGTGCTCTCGAGATACGTTTCGTCGGTCGCAAGGGATATCAACAGCACGGCAGTCAGACTTGATGCCTGGCATCATGTGAGCGACGCCGTTACATCGCTGTTCGCGTTCCTCGGGATCTCGACTGCGCTATGGACGAAGAATGCGCGCGCAGATGATTGGGCTGCGCTGTTCGCGTCATGCGTGATTATGTTCAGCGCGTGGCGTCAGATTCGACTTCCTCTTGCCGAGATTCTGGATACTGCGCCTCCGCCTGATATTGAGCAGGAAGTGCGGGAGGTCGCGGCGTCGGTTCCGGGTGTGATGGGGCTGGAGAAATGCTTTGTGCGTAAAGTCGGCTTTCGCTACTATGTCGATCTTCATGTTGTCGTGGATGGCGATCTGACGGTTCGATCAGGACACCAGATTTCGCACAGAGTAGAGGATTGTGTGCTGGCAAAGGTCAATCGCGTGGCCAAGGTGCTGGTGCATATTGAGCCGGAAGAGGAACTGATGAATCCCAGCCACAGTGAGATGTAGGGCCATCAGCGCCGGGTGCCGACATATAGGCCGGCTATACCGAGAGTGTAGGGAGTCCAGCTCACGTCCTCGAAGCCGGATTCGCGCATCATCTCGAGCATTTCGGCAGGCGGCGGGAACCTGCTCACCGAGACCTGCAGATAGCTGTAGGGGCCGTTGTCGCCACAGACCATGCTGCCGATTGCCGGAAGAACGCGACGGAAGTAGACCTGATATATCTTTCCGAAAAGGCCATCGGGCTCGCTGAAGTCGAGGATGCCTAGCTGACCACCTTGCTTGAGCACGCGATGAAATTCCGCGAGGCCGTCACGATAATTGGCCAGGTTGCGAAAGCCGAAAGCTGTTGTGACAAGGTCGAGTGAGGCTGAGCGCACGGGGAGATGTAGGGCGTCGGCTTCGAGGGCGATGGCACCTCCGTGCTTCTGAAATTTCTTGGCGCCGCGGGTGAGCATCTGACGGGCAAAGTCGGCTGCGATGACCGGCCGGGCTTGCGTGGGGCGATGACGAAGTAGGGCCATGGTCATGTCGCCGGTACCGCAGCATATGTCGAGGATCGTTGCGTCGGGGTTGTGCAGGATTTCGTGAAAACGCCGTGCAGTCCGCAACCACCAGAGACGGTCGATGTTGACGGAGAGCACGTGGTTAAGTAGGTCATAGCGTGGCGCGATGGAGTTGAACATCTGCTGGACGGCGATTGCAGCGTTTTGCTCCGAAGATGCGCCTGCGGGGGTAGCGCCGCGTACTGCCGCGTTGCCGATGCCCGGTGATGCTGCTTTGGTAGTCATCGTGAGGTTTCTGCTTCAGGCTTTGGGGGCAGTTCCTTTGCAAGGGCGAGCATGTAACGGGCGGCGTCGAGCAGTTCTACGGGGGAAACGTCTTCGACAACGGTCGCGTCGCCGATGCCCACTGGCAGGACGAAGCGGCGCACGTTGCCGAGATGCTTCTTGTCCTTCGCGCTGGCGTCGACGAGTTTTTGCGCGTTGAGCTTAAGGGCCGGGAGAGGTCCGTAGAGATAGATGAGACGCATGAGCCGGTCGAATTCAACCGCAGTTATGGTGCCCCGCTGCTTGCCCAGATAAAGCGCGGCGATGAGGCCCCAGCCGACGGCCTCGCCATGCAGCAGCTTGCGGTAGCCGGTGATGGATTCGATGGCGTGGCCGAGAGTGTGACCGAGGTTGAGGATCATGCGCAGGCCGTTCTCGCGCTCGTCTTTACCGACTATATCCGCCTTCATTCGGATCGATGCGGCGATTACCTTTTCGAGAGCGGAGTTGTCACGGCCGAGGATCTTTGCGGAGTTCTCTTCCATGTAGCGCGCCAGGGTACGGTCGCGAATGATTCCCGCTTTTACGCTTTCGAAGAGGCCGGCGCGCAGTTCGCGATCGGAGAGAGTGCTGAGCAGCTCCATGTCGGCGAACACAGCAAGGGGATGATGAAAGTTGCCGACGAGATTTTTGCCTTCAGGTAGATTGACGCCGACCTTGCCGCCGACGGAGGAGTCGACCTGCGAGAGGAATGTGCTGGGTACCTGGAAGTAGTCGATGCCGCGCATATAGATGGCCGCGAGAAATCCGCCGACGTCGCCGATGATGCCGCCGCCGAATGCGATGAGCAGAGAGCTGCGGTCGCCGCCGGCTTTGGACATTTCCCGGAGAAGTTTTTCGACCGAGCGGAGGGTTTTGTGCGTTTCGCCGGGGGACAGGAACAAGATGATGGGTTCGGCGGAGAAGGAGGCAAGGAAGCGTTTGGACCAGAGGTTCCAGATTTCCGGGGAAGTGAGAACGAAAACTCGCTTGGGTAACCGGGAGCCGCGGCCGTAATGCTCGGGGAGTACGCGCACCATGCGAGGCTCGAGGGAATCGAGCAGTCCTGTGCCTGCGAAGACGGAGTATTTTGCGGAGGGAGTCTGAATCCGTATGACCTGCATTGCTTCCATCGTATCGCAGAGCAGCTTGCGACTTGGTGGTTGTCAGGCTTGACCGGAATGGGGGTTGGCGCGATTATCGGGGGTTGCAAGGGAGCCTGCTATAGCAATTATTATGGAGATGCAATGCCGTTTCCGATTCGAATTTGCGCCATCTGTTCTGAAGAGTTTGAGCTGAAACCGGACAAGCCGGGTTTCGCCAACCGCTGCCCTGAGTGCAGTGCCTCCGATGAGACCATCGACCCCGTTACCAAGCGCCCGGTGGATGCGGTTGAACGCCGGAATGAGAGCGAAGTGAATGAGGCTCGCAGGCAAGCGATACGCGAGCTGCTCTATCGCAAGGACAGCTAGCCGGACCTGTTTCGACCCGTCAAGCGTGTCTCTCGATCTTCAGCGTTATGGGATCACCGGCCTAAAACTACTCACGCTTGCGATTCGTCTCTACCGCAACACGCGCACGCAAGATAGGAAGCGGCGCAAAACTTTTTGCAAGCCGCTTCCTACTGTTTGCACCGCCGCATTCAGCAGCTAAGCGCTACTTGTGTTCACCGCCACCGCCGTGGGGCGAACCATGTTCTGCGCCGCCATTATGCGGTGCTGCGGCATGCGGGGAGTTGTGTTGTGCGCTGGCATGCGGCGCCGCAACATGACCTGCACTTGGCCGCGACGTTTCAGTGTGGGAAGCGCCTTGTTTGTTATGGACTACAACAGTATTGCTGGTGTGGACCACCGTTGTGTGGTTTGAGTAGGCACGATAGGCGTCTCTTCCACCTGCGCCGTGATATCGTCCGCCACCATCATTCACAAAGCGATGGCCTCCCCAGCCATGGCCATAGCCCCAGCCCGCCCAGGGACCCATTCCCAGGAATATGCCGTTATAGAAGTACCCTGATCCGTAATAGCCAACGGGCGCGCAGGCGTACGGTGCATAGCCGTAATAGCCGTAGGAGCATACTGGCTGGACACCAATGGCAATGGAAACCTGGGCATCCGCCTTTGGCGTCAGAACCCCCATGGTCCCGAGCGCCAGCAATGCAGCCGCGAGCCGTACTTTAGTTAAGTGGATTGTTTTGAGTTCGCGCATAGGTGGCCTCCTTGAGGTCTATTCCCGAAATTTCGTGGGATTGGCTTGCGTGGGATGCTGCGTTGCCATTAAGAAACTTGTACGACACATGCAGCGAACATAAGGTTCTATAGACTCGTCCATGAGTGCCCATAACAACTTCGGGCTGTCATTTATCTATCCCTACATTCTCTACTCTAGTGGTCAGGCGTACTCTGGTCTGAGCAATACGGACCGTCACGCACTCCCTTCGTACCGCATCGCCTGGCAGTGATAGCCTCAAAGGTTATGTCCCAGGCTAAAAGCACGGATTATCTGGTCGTTGGAGCGGGTGTTGCTGGCCTCCGTGCGGCGATTGAGCTTGCCGATCATGGCGAAGTTCTCGTCGTGACCAAGGAAGCGCTCGGGGAATCGAACACACACTATGCGCAGGGCGGGATTGCGGTCGCGCTTTCAGGCAAAGAAGATATCGCGCTGCATCTGAAGGACACGGAAGATGCGGGGGATGGGCTCGTCTATCGTCCAGCGGCTGAAGTGCTGGTCAACGAGGGGCCGCTGCGGGTTGAGGAACTGCTCGCGTGGGGCACACGATTCGATCGCAGTCCGGGAGAGCCAGGCGAGCTGCTGCTGGCGCGTGAGGCTGCGCATAGTTTGCCGCGGATTCTGCATGCGAATGGCGACGCTACGGGCGCGGAGATCAGCCGGTCGCTGCTGGTGTTGGCTCGGCAGCATCCTCGGGTTCAGTTTGCTGACTGGACTATGGTTTCGAACCTTGTTGTCGAAGATGGACGGGTCGTTGCAGGGGATCTTTTTGAGCGGGAGAGCACGGGCCGGAATTTGCTGACTCGCGTTCGCGCGCGGGGAGTGCTGATTGCTTCAGGGGGCGCCGGACAGGTGTATAGCGATACGACCAATCCTGCGGTAGCCACTGGCGACGGCATTGCGCTGGCTTGCAAGGCCGGGGCAGAGCTGGCGGATATGGAGTTTTACCAGTTCCACCCGACTGCGCTGTCGCTGCCGGGGGTGCCGCGATTTTTGCTGTCGGAGGCGCTGCGCGGGGAGGGCGCGTATCTGCGTAATTCACGCGGCGAGCGGTTTATGGAGCAGTACAGTTCGCAACTGGAGTTGGCTCCGCGAGATGTGGTGGCGCGGGCGATTGCTCGGGAAGGCATGGGCGAAGATGGTCGATCGTTGCCGGTTTATCTCGATATGCGACATGTGGGCATCGACCTCGCGAAGCGATTTCCCGGGATTAGCCGGTTTCTCGGGTCCCATGGGCTGAATTTGCAGCATGATCTGATTCCGGTGAGACCTGCTGCGCATTACCTGATGGGTGGCGTGCGGACGGATCTGGGCGGGCGAACGACGGTGTCGGGGCTGTACGCTGCCGGGGAGGCTGCCTGTACCGGGGTTCATGGTGCGAACCGGCTGGCTTCGAATTCGCTGCTGGAGGGGTTGGTTTTTGGCGCTCGGGCGGCGAGGGCAATGCTGGGGGATGGTCTGGCATTTGAGCCAGTAGATGAGATGGAAAGAGAAGTCGATTCTGGCGACGAGCAGGCCATCGAGGACGTTGTGACTGAATTGCGGCAGATGATGTGGGGCCATGCTGGGTTGCTGCGCGATACGTCTCTTCTGGATGCGGGCGTTGCGAAGTGTGGGGAGTACACAGAACGAATCGAGGCGCTTGCGGGGGATGATCGTGGCGAAAGAGCGCTCTTTGAAGCGCGGTCGCTGCTGAATGTTTCCCGGGCGATTCTGGTTTCGGGGCTAGGTCGGTTAGAAAGCCGGGGCGCGCATTTTCGCAATGATTACCCGAAGCGGGATGACGTGGGATTTCGAAAGCACTCTGTGTACTCGCAGGGCCGGGTGCGTTTTGAGGTTTGGGAATGAATGGCTTAGGAGCCACCTTTTGTCAGCAGAGAGTATTGCCGCCGTTCACGGCGAATTTTTGGCCGGTGATGAACGAGGCCCCGTCGCTGGCCAGGTAGGCGACCATTTTCGCTACGTCCTCTGGTTTGCCCATGTGCTTCATGGGGACTCCGCGAGTGTATTCGTCGAGTTCGCGTTGCGTAGCCCCGGCGTGGCGTTCGACGGGGATCCAGCCGGGGGCGACGAGGTTGACGGTGATGCCGGTTCCGGCAAGCTCACGGGCCCAGGAACGTGTTGCGCCTAGCTGCGCGCCCTTGGCGGCAACATAGTTGGCGAATCGCGGATTGCCAAGTTCCATGACTTCGCTGCCGATCTGGATAATGCGGCCGAAGGCCTTCTTACGCATTGCCGGCAGTACTTGTTTGACGAGGAGAAGCGGGGATTTTACGAAGAACTCGAGTTGATCGACATACGACTGCCAGGTTTGCTGCTCGATCGTGAGAAAAGGCTGCGGACCGGTGGCGTTGATGACCAGAATATCGATGCTGTCGAGCGCATTCTCTACCTGGCTCACGAGGCTGTCGACTTGGGCCTCGTCGCGCACGTCGGCGCGGAAGGCGTGAGCGATGCCGCCCGCTTCGCGGATGCGGAGACAGAGGCGCTCGGCGGCTTCAGCGCTGGCGAAGTAATTCACTGCGACACGGTTGCCCAGTGCTCCCTGCTCGAGCGCGATGGCTGCGCCGAGGCCGCGCGATGCGCCGGTGACGAGAACTGTGCGTTGCTGCGAGGTTGTACCCATCGGAATCTCACTTCCCAATCTGCTACAGAAAAGTATCACTGGACCCGGAGAAGAGGATAGGGTGAAGGCCTGTCGGCTTTGGTCGAGCCAGATTCGTTAATGAGTCTTTGTCTTCGCTTGCTTTTTGCCAGCGAATATTGACAGGACTCCACAGACGCCTAGGATTGCGGCCATGATCGCCAGCGACCATACGGTCGGAATCTCGATCCAATGGGCAAGCAGCATTTTGAGAGCTACAAAGGCAAGGAGGGCTCCGAGTCCATAGTGGAGGTAGTGGAGGCGGTCCAGCAAACCCGACAGGGCGAAGTAGAGAGAACGCAGGCCAAGAATGGCTGCAATGTTTGAGGTGTAGACGACGAAGGGGTCGCGTGATACCGCCAGTACGGCAGGGATGGAGTCCACTGCAAACAGCAAATCTGTCGCTTCGACGGCGATGATCACGAACAGCAGAGAGTGCGAACCTTTCTGCAGATTAGTGATCCACGCGGGGAGTACGTCGGCGGTGGAGCTTCCTTTGAGGAGTCTCCACGCGGCGTAGAGCAGGATTGCGCCGAAGACGTAGCTGACCCATTCGAAGCGGTCTAACAGGGAGACGCCCAGGCCGATGAAAATCGCCCGAAGTATGATGGCACCTCCTACTCCCCACAGCAGGGCGAGGCGCTGCTGCCGGTGGCTGATTCCAAAGCCGCAGAAGAGAATGAGGAAGACGAAGAGATTGTCGATGCTGAGTGAGGTTTCAATGGTGTAGCCGGATACGAATTCGAGCGCCGGCTGGCGGCCTTTCTCGAGGTTGAGCCAGAAGGCGAAACCTCCGGCAGCGAGGGCCATGAAGAGGCTCCACAGCCAAGCGAGCTTTGTATCGGGTTCGCCTTCGATCCCATTGCGGGTGCGGCTGTGAGGCAGCAGGGCGTCGATAACGATGAGGACGAGGACGGCGGCATGGAAGCCGATCCACCATAGTACTGGAGCGCCTGCGATCATGCGATTCAGCATGGGTCGATGCTATCGCAAGTAGTTGAGGCCGCGGTTTGAACCATCCGGGTGGGCGGGAGTTGTGGGCGGTCTGGACGCCGATAACGGAGTCTTTCGAGGGGTTTTCTAAGCGCCGGCGCTATGCGATCCAGGTCGCGGGCGCCCAAGCTCGGAGGGATTGCCTTGCGAAGCCCGAACTGGCTGGCTATGATTCACCCTATGAGGTAGCGGCGTTCGATGCAGACACTCCAGAATCTGCTGAGGATTACTCTGCATTCCATACGGGATGCGGTGGTGGCGACGGACCTCTCCGCCCGAATCCAGCTACTGAACCGCGCGGCTGAGGAGCTGACAGGCTGGACGGAGTTCGAGGCCGTCGGGCGGACGGTCGAAGAGGTAGTGAATCTGCGGGAGTATGGCACCGATGATCCCCACCCCAACCCTGCTTATGCTGCGATCCGTGAGTCGAGAAGGGTTGAGCAGACGCGTGAGATTCTGCTGGTGGGGAAGGACGGCCGCAGACTTGGGGTGCGGATTTTCGCCACGCCGATTCACGACGTTGCGGGCGCGATGGAGGGCTGCCTGCTTGTTTTCCATGATGCAAGCGAAGCGATGCGGCTCGCCGAGCGCATTTCTTACCTTTCGCAGCATGATGCCCTCACCGGGTTGCCGAATCGCATTCTTTTTGTCGACCGGCTGGAGCAGGCAACTCGGCTTTCGGATCGCACGACGGATCAGTTGGCGGTGATATTTGTTGATCTCGACCGGTTTGATCAAGTCAATCTGCTTTACGGGGTGACGGTCGCGGATCAGCTTCTGAAGGAAGTGGCATTTCGACTTTCGGGCGCTCTGCGCGAGTCGGATACCGTTTGCCGGCTGGGTGGGGATGAGTTCGTTCTGCTACTGCCGGGGATCAAATCGATCACTCATGCGGAGACGCTGGCGGATAAACTGCTGAACGAGATCGGCCGGCCGTTTGCGATCAATAATCAGAGCATTCAGATCACTTGCAGCATTGGAATCAGTATCTATCCGCGCCACGCCTCGGACGCCGGATCGCTGATGCGCCTGGCCGACGGCGCAATGCACCAGGCGAAACAGGGCGGCCGCAACCGATATTTGTTTGCATCCCAGGAGGGTGCGGTTCCGAGGAACAACGTCGCCGCTGCTCGGCCGACGGATATCTGAGCTTGCCTATCTGTTTAGAAGCCAGTTATCTCTGATTGATCAGTTTGATTGATTCGAGGAAAACGTCGCCAGCGATGGTCAGGCTCTTTGCGCTGATCTTGTCCATCGTGTCCTGTGCGGTGTGGTGCCAGCCGTCGGGCTGTTGCTGAGTGTGCGGACCGTAATCAGCGTCGATGATGTCGATTGAGGGTACGTTGCGCTGCAGGAAAGGCATGTGGTCATCTTCCTCTGCCTGCTCATTGGCAAAGAAGTATTTTGCGTGGCCGGTGTTCCGGGCGGCCTGCATGACCAGATTGCTGAGCCATGGGGTGGACTGCGTCTCTTTCTGCACGTCGAGATCCTTGTCCCCGAGCATATCCGCCAGCAGGAAGGCCTTGACTCGCTTCAGAGTTCCGTCGGCGCCCCATTTGGCGGCGAGGTGGCGGCTGCCGTAGGTATGGTCGGTTCCCTGCCAGGTTTCGATGGCTTCTTCGCCATCGAAGAAAACGAGCCAGACGCTGTAGCCGTCGAGGGTTTTGCCGCGGAGCTCGTTGGCAATTTCGATGAGTAGGCCTGTTGTGGAGCCGCCGTCGTTGGCGCCGACGAAGCCGATGTGACGCAGCGGGTAGTTGGTTTCGTAATGGGTGGCCAGAACGATGACGCCATCTTTTTTGCCGGGGAAGCGCACGATGAAGTTGCGCATGGGGACGGGGCCGATGGGCGTGTTGGCGGTGAATGCATCTTCTTCGAGCTTATCGGCTTTGAACTGATTACGGAGAAACTCTTCGGCTTTGAGGTGGCCGGGGCTGCCACACCAGCGGGGGCCGATGGCTACAAACTGGCGCGCGATTTCGAGAGCGCGGTCACCCTGGAAATGTTGCTGCGTCCATGCCGGATTTGCCGTCAATGGCAGTGAAAAGAGTGCAAGAAGTGCTGGCCGAATCCAATGCTTCACGCCGCGGCTTCCTTCTTTTTCTGACGATCCGGATGGACCAGCCATGCTCCGGCGATTCCGATGACGTACAACAGCAGCATAGGCATGGCGAAGGCGCAGAGGGTCGGGATGTCCGGAGTTGGTGTAATGATCGCCGCGATGATGAAGATGATCAGGATGGCGTATCGGAAGTTCTTCCAGAGGAAGCGCGGGCTCACAATTCCGAACATTGCGAGGAAGATAATGACGACCGGCATCTCAAAGGTTGCGCCCATGCCCAGGATGAGCGAAAGGAAGAAACTGGTGTATTCCTCGATGCTGATGATGGGGTGAATACCCAGTTGCTTTCCAAGGTCGGTGATCAGAAACCGCAGCAGGCCGGGGAAAACGAAATGGTAGCCCAGGAATGCTCCGGTGAGAAATAGCCCGATAGCAGCTGTCATGAACGGAATCACAAACCGTCGCTCGCGTTGATACAGCCCAGGCGCAATAAACAGCCAGACCTGAAACAGGATGAACGGCGACGCCAGGATCGCTCCGCCAACCAGCGGTATCTGAATGTAACGCAGATTGACCAGGTCGGCTGGATGGGTGAAGTTCAACTGAATATTGATTTTGTTCAGCGGCTCCTGCATCAACGAATAGAGTTGCGGCGCAAAAAATACGGCCACCAAGTATCCGCCCACCAGGTAAAGTGCCGAATGAACGATGCGCTTGCGCAGCTCGTCCAGATGCTCGAAGAGGCTCATACCGGGCAGTTCGGCGCGTTCGCTTACCGCCGCCTTGGCGCGGTCGATGACGTCGGAGCTGTCAAGCATGATGAGCTTCCTGTCCCGATCCGTTCTTTGTGACGGAAGCTGGTTCTACGACGACGCCGGGCTGCGCTTCGGTACCGATTCTGCCTTCGTCGATTACTGCGACGGGGGTTTCGACCGTGTGATTGGCTGCGTCTCCGGATTCGGTCACCGTTTCAGTTTCTGCGACTCTTCCGCGAAATGGTCTCTGCGCGGCCACAGGATCTCCGGTTGAGGGAGGCTGGATGCTGGGGAATTTTCTGGGTTCGCTGCGCGGCTCTTCCGAGGTGGTGGTGGCTGTGTCTGCGGATTCGGTCGAGTTGCTGGCTGAAGGGCTCTCTTCGATGGGAGGAGTGAAGTCGGCAACGGTGCCGGAGGAGCTTGTTTCGGCTATTGGCTCCGGCAGAGATGCGGGCGCGGGTTGCGGCGGGACGTCGAGGGTCACCTGCGAGGCGGCTGCTTGGAGTTTTTTCTGGCGGTCGGCTTCTTCGCTGGCACGCAACTCTTCTTCCATCTGGTATTTGAAGTCGTTGGATACTTTGCGGAACTCATACATCAGCTTGCCGATCTGGCGGCCGATCTCCGGTAGCCGCCGTGGGCCGAAGACGACGAGGGCCAGCAGCATGAGGAACAGCGTGTCCGGAATGCCGATGCTTGCTACCTGAATTGTCGTTGGAAGTGCAGTCAATCCCTTTTGCCGTCCTTGCTCTGGCTAATGATACCTGCACGCTACGGGCTGCCACAAACAGTACTGAGATTCCGCAACGGTGGTTGTCTGCAAGTCGGTGCGCTTAAGTCAGTCCGGCTATTCTGCTTCGCCGTCCCGAATCTCTGTGCCTCGAATCTGCATGGTGCGGATGAGGCCATCTTCGAATGTGTAGACATGGTTGACCATCTGATCGACAAGGACTTTGCCCTCGAGGTCTCGGACCACCTGGTGTACTGCGACGACCGTATCTCCGCTATCGTTCGTCTCGAAGCCGACCGGGGCGACGTGAGGATCGAGGATCTTCCACTGGCGGGTCCAGTAGTCGCTGACGCCGTCGTGTCCGTGGACTCTTCCGCCTTCCATGCCGTTGGGCCAGTCGACATCCTTGTGCATGAGGCGCAGGACGCCTTCGAGGTCACGAACGTTGAAGAGGCGGTAGGCTGAGGCGAGCAAGTTGTGTTCGCGTTCCAATGAGAGACTCCGATCGTGAGTAGTATCTCAATTTTTTGAGATGGACGATTTTGACGCGGCCGGGATGATCTTGCCGGATTTCGTTTTCGGGGAGGCGAAGGGAAGGAGAAGGACCCCCGGGGGGGAGGGTATTAATTTTATGATCAACAGGTTGGTTTACTGAACAGTCAACAGCACATCCCCTTCGGGAACGACAAGGCAGAAATGCAAAAACGTGGTGGCTCGAGCTTCGGGGGTACCGACCATTGAAGCAAAGGAAGCGTCAAGGATAGGCAACCGCATTCGTGGTTGATTGGGCTATTAACAGTAGATTCCTTTCAGGAACGAAAGACCAAATGCACGTGCGCTTGCCAAGAAGACAGAAGTTGCCGTGTTTCTTTATTGTGCGCTTTTGAGACTAATTCTCTGCAAGCTGAGACATGGTTTGATGGAAAGCTCTGCGTCTATTTCTGTTGCAGTTACGTTACAATAAAAGCCAGCGTTGTTCGGTCGTGCCGCAAATATTAGCAGCGTTAAGGCCAGGCCGGACATCGATATAAGTGGGTTGCAACATCCCCGTGGATTGGGCTGGCGCAGCCGGATTGAATTGCCGATGAGGAAATTCAATTTGGGGGCGCCCGCAGTGAATCCTCTGCAACCGGCATTTGCTTTCAACATCCCCGTCCGCGCTGCCGAAAGTGGCGGTTGCTGGACTGAAGGCGGAACAAAAGGTGATTTCTCTGGTGGAAGAGGCGACTGGCGTTGCCGATTTGCCTGGGGTTGAAGAGGACTCCCAGGATATTTGCAGTCTCGATAACTATCTCGTGCTGCCCGATCATTCGATGGACGAGCGCATTGCCGCGGCTCGCGCGAAGCTTGGCTCGCAGGTGCTGATTCTTGGGCATCACTATCAGCGCGATGAGGTGATTCGCTTTGCCGATGCGACCGGCGACAGCTACAAGCTGTCGAAGATTGCCGCACAGACGGACGCGAAGTATCTCATCTTCTGCGGTGTTCACTTCATGGCCGAAAGCGCCGATCTGCTGGGCCGACAGGATGAGCGCGGGAACACCATTCAGCAGGTGATTTTGCCGGATCTGAATGCCGGTTGCTCGATGGCCGATATGGCGGAGATTTCTCAGGTGGAGGCTGCGTGGGAGGCGTTGACGCGCCTTGGTCTCACTGAGGATATGGTGCCGCTAACGTACATGAATTCGACGGCGGCGATCAAGGCCTTTTGCGGCGAGCGTGGTGGCTTGGTTTGCACTTCTTCGAATGCGCGGAGGGCGTTTGAGTGGGCATTCGAGCGCGGGAAGCGAATCTTCTTTTTGCCGGATCAGCATCTAGGCCGGAATACCGGTTTTGCAATGGGATTTGGGATGGAGGAGATGCCTGTCTGGGATCCGTGGGCGCTGCAGGGTGGGCAGATCAAGGCTGCACTGGAAGCGAGCCGGATTGTTCTGTGGAAAGGGCACTGCTCGGTTCATCAGCGATTTTTGCCGAGCCATGTCGACCAGGTGAGGGCAAAATACCCCGGGATACAGGTGATTGTGCATCCGGAATGCCGCTGGGAGGTTTGCCAGAAGGCGGACGCTACGGGCTCGACAGAGGGGCTGATCCAGATTGTGGAGGAGGCTCCAAGCGGTAGTATTTTCGCAATCGGCACGGAGATTCATCTGGTGAACCGTTTGGCGAAGCGCTTTGCTGCCGAGGGCAAGAAGATCATTACGCTGGATGATGCGGGGTGCCTGTGCACGACGATGTACCGCATCAGTCCGCAGCATTTGGCGTGGGCGCTTGAGAATCTTATCGAAGGCCGCGTGGTGAATCAGATCCAGGTACGGCGCAGTGTTAAGAAGTGGGCGCGGGTGGCTCTGGACCGGATGCTGGAGATCTGATTTTTGTTGGTTGGTTTGTGAAGATTTCGGACGCGAAGGTCTGCCTGCTTATTCCACCTTAGTGCCAATCCGTCGCGACAGGAGCGGCGTTAGACTTGTGATAGAGAGTTTGTAGATGAAGACTTTTACCCTTGACGAGGCGCAATCACTCCTTCCCGTTGTGGAGGGGCTTCTCAATCGCGCGATTGAAAGCAAGGAAGCTGCGGAGGGGGTTGATGCTGAGCTGTCAGCGCTTTCGCGGCGCATTCATCTCATGGGTGGCCTCTACGTCAACCTTGGCGACGTGGCTACGCAGAAGCTTGAGATGGAGCAGCACATCAAGCGGGCACGCGAGATTCTCTCAGAGATTGATGAGATTGGCGTGCAGGTGAAGGATCTTGAAACCGGGCTGATCGACTTTCCGTGCCGCATGGACGACGAGATTGTGCTGCTGTGCTGGAAGAGTGGGGAATCGGCGATTGAGCACTGGCACACGCTGGAGTCAGGATTCAAGGGGCGTCAGCCGATTGACGAGCGATTTCGGCGACGAACTGGCTTTGGCCCCAGCACCCGGCCTAACTAGCTGATCAAGCCAACTGAACAACGCTAGGCAATCGTATGATTGTCGGCCCATGCCTGGCGCAGGCGAGCGGCCGCTTCTGTAACCGGTACTAGTCTTTGCGGCGCGGACCGGCTCTTGTAGACCAGTAGCCACGCTGCTGAAAGTGCGAAAAGACTCAGGCAAAGATTGCGATTCGAAAACATAATTCTCCTCGGGCTTTGGTCGCCACTTCCACTTGGTATCCGAGTCAGCGGCAAAGGTTGCATGGGCGTTGAAGCGCTGTTCCTGTGGTAGGCTCCAGTCAGGTTTGCCCGGCCAATATTGAGCTTCTGCTAACTGCACGCCAAAGGAGAAGTGTCGTTGTCGACAGCTACCGCCATTGGACCTGAGAACGACGCCGCGACAGGGCGCTCGGCGATGCGCAAGGCGACATGGCATCTTATTCCGCTGATCGGTATTGGCTATGGCGTGGCCTATATGGATCGCGTCAATATCAGCTTTGCTTCGCTGCAGATGAATCGCGATTTACATTTCAGCGCAACGGTCTATGGGCTGGGTGCGAGCCTGTTTTTTCTGAGCTACGCGGTGTGCGAGATTCCTTCGAATCTGCTGCTTTATCGCATCGGGGCGCGGCGCTGGCTGGCGCGCATTATGCTCACGTGGGGCGTGCTGGCGATGGCGATGATGTTTGTTCGGACGCCGTTCCAGTTCTATGCGATGCGGTTTCTGCTTGGCATGGCTGAGGCGGGATTTTTTCCGGGCATTCTGTATTACTTGACGCTGTGGTTTCCGGCGAATCAGCGTGCGCGATCGATCAGCCGGTTTTATGTGGCACTGCCGCTCAGCTCAGTGGTGATGGGCGCTATTGCGGGGTCTCTTTTCAAGCTGGACGGGCGTTTTGGCATTGCGGGGTGGCAGTGGCTCTTTGTGGTGGAGGGACTGCCGGCGATTCTGCTGAGTGTGGTCTTTCTGAAATATCTGCCTGATGGGCCCGCGAAGGCACGATGGCTTTCGCAGGATGAGCGGGGTTGGATTGAAGGCCGCCTCGCTGCGGAGGCTACGGCGGCTGCAGGAGGTGTCTCTAACAATGCGGCTGCAGCGATTGTCGACGTGCGCGTGTGGCTGTTCGGTTTAACGAATCTGCTGATGCTTGCGGTGAACTATGCGTACGCGTTTTTTGCGCCGGCGATGATTCAAAGGATGACCGGGCTGGATGTGGGCAGGGTGGGATTTATTGTGTCGATCATCGGAGTGATGGGTGGCGCGTCGATGATCGCGAATGCGTGGCACTCGGAACGATATGGAGAGAGTTATCTGCACATCATCGTCCCGGCGGTCTTTGAGTCGGTTTGCCTGGTTGTGATTGCGATGTCGTCCAATCCGTGGATCGCTGTGCCGCTGCTGGCGCTGATGTTCTTTGCGCATAATGCGATTCAGGGTCCGCTGCTGGCGCTACCGAGCCGGTTTCTCAAAGGCCGATCGGCCGCGGCGGGGTTGGCGACGATCAACATGATCGGCATCATTGGCGGGGTGCTGGGGCCGGCGGCCACAGGGTGGTCGAGAGACCGGACGGGTGGTTATGTAGAAGCGATCTACGGGCTTTCGCTGACGATGCTGGCTGCGGCCGCGATAGTGGGGGTACTGTATTTTAACTCTCGGAAACGGTCGCTTCGTTCGGTGGAGGGTGTGTTCGATGTATCTCTCTGAGGATCAGGTTCGCTCGCTGCTTGGGTATCCAGAGCTGATTGCGGCGATTCGACAGGCCCTTATCGATTTTTCGGCGGGGAAGGTGGAGCAGCCGC
>Ga0206972_1114_pt1 | contig 17882 bp, 10 predicted proteins | sample Alteio_BWOrgHeat_86_FD_152925 | JGI IMG/M metagenome (GOLD analysis project Ga0206972, IMG submission 152925) | Enriched cells from forest soil in Barre Woods Harvard Forest LTER site, Petersham, Massachusetts, United States -... | ecosystem: Environmental > Terrestrial > Soil > Temperate forest >...
CAGTTAGAACGCAGATAGTCAGAGATAAGTTAGATGTCGATCTCAACAGTAAACCGAAAAGTATGGCGAAAAAACTTACGCTGCGCGGATCGGTGTGCCTCTGTCATTCGAATAGGACAACCTGATCTCCCAGACTACGACATGGCAAGAGAAAACATATCGTCCGGGAGCTCGACGCTCACAAACATACGGAGTTGATTTCATATGACGCGATACGGGCTGACTTGCTTGGTATTTGGATCTCTCGTTTTTATCTCTATCGAGGCATCGGGGTCGTCACCGACAGCTCAGAAGCCTGCTGTGGAGACCCCTCACGCGGTAGACCAACCATCGAAGAAGGCAGATCCCGAAGACGATAGAGTTCTAATCACGATTTCAGGCATTTGCGACGATTCGTCGAGTGATCGAGTTACTGCTCCAGACTGCAAAACCGTGATAACGCGGGACCAATTTGAAAAGGTCATCTATGCGGTTCAGCCCAATATGTCGCCACACGCCCGCCGTGAATTCGCTCTCCATTACGTCGATGTCTTGATAATGACTCAGAAAGCCGAGCAAATGGGACTGGACAAGGGGTCGAACTATGAAGAGCAAATGAGACTCGCGCGTATTCAGGTCTTATCTCAAGAGTTGAAAAAAGTAATGCAAGAAAGGGCGTCGCAAATCTCTGAGGAAGAAATCGAAGAATACTATCATGCCAATATACAAAAATTCGAGAAGGCAGAGATAGATCGAATCTACATCCCAAAATCTCTGCTGACTAAAGAAATCGCAAACGAAGATGCCGAATCTCTTCGAACGCGGGCCATCGCAGGAGAACAATTTGACAAACTGCAAGCAGCCGCTTATCAGACAGCAGGAATCAAGAGCGCCATTCCCAACACGAGTCTAGTTGTCAAGCGCACGTCTTTACCTCCAAACCAGGCACCAGTCATGGATCTCAAAACAGGCGAGGTGTCTTCGGTTCTTACGGATCCCAACGGATACGTTATCTATAAACTCGAGTCCAAAGAGATCGTTCCTTTGGATCAGGTCCGGGAGGAGATCAAGACGACGTTGCGTTCTCAGCGGATGAAGGAAGAAATGGGCGGCATCATGGGAGTTGCAACCCCTACCCTGGACGAGAGCTATTTTGCGCGATGAATTTCCTGCTTGTCGGAGATTTAGATTAAGAGCGAGACTACGCTTTTGCGAGCGCATACTAAAAGTGTGCCATTTGAGTCACTTCTGTAAATTTTTATCCTCGTTCAATACTGCGTTGGAGCATGGTTCCGGTTTGCACGTGCTATTGTTGTGAGCAACGTGGTCTCTGGTTCCATGGGCAGGCCAATTGGATCAGACAGCGTTCTGCTTACGACGTAAGAGTGGCATGACGAGATTACGATGAGACGACTTTTGTGTCTGATTCCAATTCTTTGGTGCTCTGCTGGTTGGGCGCAGATTCCTACACTTGTCCAACACGTGAGCTGCCCGAGTAGCAGAAACGGTGGCAATGGCACCACTCAAAGTCCGACTCCGGACTATTTGTGCCCATTGCCAGAACCATCGCAGGCGGGCAACGCGTTACTTGTCGGCATCATGGCCTATAACAACGCAACGTTTACCGTGTCAGACGACAAATCGAATACATGGGCGATGGTGGATAGTGTAGTAGACAGTAAAAACGACTTTGTTGGTATTTACACTGCGACGAACGTGGCAGCCGGCACAAGATTTATCAAGCTTCACAGCAGCGCCAATACGGGAAATGTCGCCATGTCCGCAAGCGAGTATTACAACATAGCTTTAACGTCCGCTGTAGACACGCATCATTGCAACGCAGGCTCAAGCTCTACGTCCATAACGGCGGGAAGCATAACACCGGAGAGTTCGGGAGACTTGCTTTGGCAGTGGGCAGTCAATGGGGCAGACAATGGCATTCCTATTTCAACCACTTCTTTCGCTGCAGGCTCGCAGTCGAATATTAGTTGGCAGCTTAGCGGAACAGACATCAACGACGGAGATGCCGTTCAAGCAGGTATCTACAATTCAACGACAGCGATTAACCCAACCTTGACTAGCGGCACGGTTCTGCCATTTGATTCCTGCGTGATGGCACTCAAGGCTGCGAGTGCTGGCCATGCCCCCATCAGCGCATTCCGCATCGTTCACATGCTGCATCAGCAGTTACCCCAGTCGGCTGCGAACCCGTGGCCGATTCAATTCGCCTCCTCTGGAAACTTAATTGTATTGTCCGCCTTGACAGGGACAGACACTATTAATGGCATTTCCAGCACCCCGTCAAACAATTGGTCAACCACCGGGTCGGCCGCGATTGGCGGAGACAATGTTTCGCAGATTTACTATGCTGCAAATGCTAACTCATCTAATTCGCTCCGGTTATCCGTAGCTCGAAACAACAATGATGGTGACGCAACTTTCATGATGTACGATTTTACGGGTGCCGCAACATCGCCTTTCGATGTCGATTCTGGAGGGCAGAGCGGGATTCAGAGTAGTGTGGCGAGTTCGCTCACAACATGCAATAGCTGCTTAACTCCAGGCAGCACCAATGAAGTGATCATCGCTAACTTTGGTCAGGATTGGTGCACTGCAACTGGCGTCAAGCAACCCGGAGGAGGGCTGTTCGACAGCGTAACTTACACCGGAACCAGTAACAGCGGACCGCAACCAGTCGATCAAAATAATGGATGGATGCACTACTATAACTCAGACGCCAGCGCGATTACGATGACTTGGGCGGAGTCCTGCCAGACAACCCCGCAGGGCAGTTGGGCTGGAAGAGCAGCCGCATTCAAACCAGCGTCGTCTGTCAATCACCCATCAGCACCAACTGCGCTGAAAGCGGCGGTGGTGCCCAAATAAATCCGCCACTTGATCCTGATGGCTCTCAAGGGCATCAGAGCCATCGTGTTACCTTTTTGAAAGATTAAATTTGCGGCGATTGAAGGATAGTTCAGTTGATGACCAACAACTTGCAACGAACACGACTTGATCTCGGTGTGCCACTATGATCTTGTTTACGGTTCAGACTTAACGATTTAGGGTGGTACCCCTGTACAATCAATAATTATCAGATAGTAAGCCTCCGGCATCGCTGGGGGCTAATTCATTTTTGCCAAACCTCGGCACGACATCAAACTAACTTAACGAACCGAATGACTTGTCTTTCAGGACTTGTCTGAGTAGTTCCTCTACCTCTTCCCGCGACAATTTGTCGATCTCCGCCCGCAGGCGAGCGTGCGGTGAGTGTGCTTCTATAGGAGGCGAAATGGGAGCGCTTGCTGTAGCGCCTCTGGTGCGTGCATCTTCCACCTCATAAGACAGTCTTCGTATCGTTGGATCTTCGAACAGACTCCGGATTGACACCTCAACGTTAAATTCATTTCTTATCCGTGCAATAACCTGCATGACCGCTAGGGAATGACCTCCCATCTCAAAAAAGTTATCGGTGATACCGACCTGTTCCACATCCAAGAGGTTGCGCCAAATGGCTGCAAGGCGTTTCTGGATCGGAGTCTCGGGGGCAACGTAGCCATGGCCGGCTGTCAGCCGTATCGAGTTCTGCGACGACAAGGCCATTCGATCGACTTTTCCGCTCGGAAGTAATGGTAGAAAATTGACGATGAGATAATCTGAGGGAATCATCACTAAGGGCAGTTTGGATCTCATGAAACTACGGATCTGTTCAATGTCCGGATGTGCTCCGGAGCGAATCACGAGATATGCGGTAAGTCCCTTCCGACCGAGTCGATCGTTAACCATGACCACTGCATTCAGTATTTCAGGCAGTGATTTCAGCACTTCTTCGATCTCGCCCAACTCTACCCTGACTCCACGAATCTTCACCTGGTTATCGACCCTGCCGAAGTACTCGATATCCCCGCTCGCAAAATAACGCCCAAGGTCGCCCGTCTTGAAGAGTCGAACCGTTCTGCCTGTTCCAAAGTCATGGGTGATGAAGCGCTCCGCGGTAAGCTCCGGTTTCCTGAAGTATCCCTCCGCGAGACAATCTCCTCCCACATAGAGTTCGCCTTGCACTCCTATCGGCGCAAGATTTAAGTGGCGATCGAAGATATAGACCTGAACGTTGCTGATAGGTCTTCCAATGGCTATTGGGCCATTCATATCTGCGCTGGTGACTTCATGACATGTTACGTCTGCAGCAACCTCTGACGAACCGTATATGTTAAGCAAGCGCGCGCTTGGTAGCATCTGAGAGAAGCGAACGGCTAATTCCGACGAAAGCGTCTCTCCACTGCACGTCCAGAGGAGAAGCTTGGGTAGTCTGCTTTGTATATCTTTAACGCTTTCCAGAATAGCTTGAAGCAACGACGGCACGAGAACGAGGCGAGTGACTTCGTGAGTTGAAAGCAGTTGAACCAGCCGCTTAACGTCGACGAGTGCGTCATCGGGAAGGATTACGGATGGAATACCCTTCAGAAGCGGACCAAAAATCTCCCAGACAGAATCGACAAACCCGAGGAACGTTTTCTGGCAGCAGATATCACTTTCTGAAAATGGATAACGGTTCCACATCCACGAAAAGCGATTCATGCTAGCCCGGTGGCTACCAGCAATCCCCTTTGGGCTGCCAGTTGACCCTGAGGTATAGATGATATACATACGACGGTCGGCTCGCAGTGGTAGGGATAAATTGCGGCTGTCGAGTTCTTCCGCGCAAAGCGCTTCGATTTCAAATACAAGCGACTCAATCTTCCGTTGCCGCCATCTATCGGCAAATTCCGGTGCAGTAGCTACCAAATAGGCCTGCGAATCCTCAATCATGAAGTCCAATCTGCCGTCGGGGTACGCAGGGTCTAATGTTAGGTAGGCTGCTCCTGTTTTCAAGATTGCTACTAACGCGACAAACATTTCGGTGGATCTATTAAGAGAAACGCCCACAACAGAATCTGGCCGCACGCCCTGTTGGATTAGCAATCGTGCCAGCTTGTTGCTGAGCTCGTTCAGTTCGCGGTAGCTTAGCCGTCTTTTTTCGCCGAACACGGCTGTCCTGTCAGGCGTGAGCATCACCTGCTCTTCGAACGCTGTGTGTACACAGAGCTCTCGTGGATATTCAGAATCCGTGTTGTTCCACTCTGCGAGCTGACTAACTTCCACTTCTGTCAAGAACGACAAACTCGACAACGGTTGATCCGGGGCAGCGATGACGACCTCGACAAGTTTGGCGAAGTGGCCTGACATACGTTGAATCGTGTCTTTGTCGAATATGTCTGAATCGTATTCGAACGTACAGTGCAGATTACCAAAGTCGATGACTTCCAAATTCAGGTCAAACTTTGCGATTCCACTCTCAAATTCGAGTTCCTCGATCGTGAGTCCAGGAAGTTCAATAATTTGCCTAGGGGCACTTTGCAAAACAAACATGACCTGGAACAGCGGATTCCGGTTGAGGCTCCGATCGGGCTCCAGCGCCTCGACCAGTTTTTCGAATGGCACCTGTTGATGCGTGAGAGCCTCAAGCGTGTTCGCGCGTGCCTGCTGCAAGATCTGCCGGAAGCTACTCTTCGGATCAAGGTCAGCTCGAATAATCAGCGTATTGACGAAGAATCCAATTAGATGCTCCAGTTCTACTTCATTCCTTCCTGCCGTCGGGCTGCCAATCAAGACGCTGTCCTGTGAAGCATATCGCCCCAGCAATACCTGAAACACTGCGAGAATCGCCATGAAGAGAGTGGCGTTCTCACTGTGCGCGAGCGCTTTCAGGCTTTTATTTGTCTCTGGACTTAGATCGAAGTGAATGCTGTTTCCACGACCAGAGTGTACTGGAGGGCGCGGTCGGTCGGTTGGAAGTTGTAAGACAGTCTCGGCGCCCTGCAGCACGTCTTTCCAAAAACCGATTTCACCGTCGAGGAACGCTCCTTTTATCGTGGAGCGCTGCCACCGCGAATAATCAGAGTATTGGAGGTTCAGTTTGGAGAGTTTGGGCTCTTTGCCAGTAACGAAACTCGTATATAACTTGCTAATCTCGTGAAACAGCAGATTCATTGACCACCCATCCGTAATAATGTGATGGATGACTAAAACAAGAATATGATCTTCTGGCGCAGCCCGAATCAGCTTTGCGCGCAACAGAGGTCCTCTGCCGAGATCGAAAGCTTGCCGAGCTTCTTCGCCGGCAATACAAAGCGAAGCTCGCTCAGAGTGGTCCGCTGATAAATCGTTCATCTCCACGACCGGCAAATGAAAGTTCATGTGAGTCAAGACGAGTTGCTTTACTTCACCATCTTCGGAAACAAAAATGGTACGCAGCGACTCATGGCGCGATATGACTGCCTCAAATGACCGGGCCAATGCTGTTTGATTCAGCGAGCCAGTAAGGTGGAAGGCACGAGCCAGATTGTACGCGGCTGACCCCGGAGTGACTTGATCCAAAAACCACAGACGTTGCTGGCCAAAAGAGGTTGGAGCAGTCAGTTTACCCATACATTCCCTTCCCGGGAGATGCTAACTCCGAGTTTTAGAAATCCATCCGCAACAGGATTCTCCACCTGTGGCTTCGGGGCAGGTACTCGAGCGCGAACATCATGATAACTCATTAGAAAGTTCTCGAGCTGCCATCTGTGATTGCACAAAAGAGGCATAGTCACAACTTTTGTGCCAGTCCTATTGTAAGCAAGTGCAAACTAGTCTGGACTAAGCTCCCTGCGCTTCAGGCTCGGAGTGCAGCATATCAATCGGAATCGAAAGTTCTGATGATCAAGAGGTGATGTCATGGGCAGATTAGAGACGTTCATGGGTCCAAAGCTGTTCAATTTCCTCCTATCTCCAGGCACTTTTTTCTCTCTGCTTTTTCTTGGCAGGATGATTGTTTTCACGACATTTGAAATGATTCGGCCTGCACGCAGAATTTTCTATCTCTCAGTAGTATTGAACGATCTGGTGGCCTTGGGGGTTTACATATTCATCGTTTTGCCGACGGCAAACTATCTCAGTCGTCTTGTGCCGGGATACCACCCTTTTCCATTCAACGTCTCTCATCTACCACTGATTGTCAGAGTGTCGCTCTATTTTGTTCTGGCCGATTTTGGTCACTATTGGGTACATCGTCTCCATCACACTAGGCATTTCTGGCAAATGCACAAGTGGCATCACTCGCCGAGTTATATGTATTGGCTGGGAGGTGTACGGGCAACCATACCCCAGCAATTCATGGTCAATGTCCCTTATATCCTCGCGTATCCGTTTCTTGATATTTCGCCTTGGTGGCTCGGGCTCGCAATCACTGTCCACAGCGCTCTCCAGAATGACTGGATGCATATGAATATCACCTGGCGGTCTAACTGGTTGGAATGGGTCTTAGTTACTCCGCGCTATCACCATATTCATCACAGCGATAAATCCGAGCATTACGGCAAGAACCTGGCAAACATGTTTACCATATGGGATCGCTTGTTTGGAACATACCTCGATCCAGACAAAGTCGGCACCAACCTTTCCTTCGGAATTAACGAAAAACAAAATCCTGTTCGCCTGATGCTGGGTATTTAGCGGTATCGGACCGTATTTCTGTCATGACTAAATGCAACTACAATCTATCTCCTGATAGGGTGTTGGAGAGCATTGACATGAAGTATGATGGGGACCGAAGATCGGTGAATTGCTCGAAGGTGATTAATGTGTCGGACGATCTATCAAACCTATCCGTGGAGGAGCAAAAGGAATTACTGATCGGACTCCTTCACCCTAAGGCAAGAAGAGTGTTCCCCCTATCTTTGGCACAACAACGGCTATGGTTTCTTGACCAACTCCATCCAGGAAATCCGGTCTACAACATCACGTTTGGATTGCGGCTGCAGGGGAATCTATTTCAGGAAGCGCTCGAATCAAGTATCCGGCAGTTGATCCAGCGGCATGAGATCCTGCGTACTCATTTCGAAGTTGAATCAGGTCACCCCGTTCAAGTCGTGGCACCAGATCTTGCGCTCGAAATTCCATACTTTGATCTAACTGACGTCCCAGGTAGCGATCGCAGCAGAGAAGCAAACAGGCTAGCAATGGAAGACGCTCGCCTTCCGTTCGATCTTGCAACGGGACCACTTCTTCGATTCAAGTTGATTCGTGTCGCCACGGAAGAACATTATCTTTTATGCGTGATTCACCACATTACGTGTGACGGTTGGTCTTTGGGCATATTCGTTCGCGAATTAGCTGCTCTCTACGATCGGAACTCCGAAGGGCCCAGCACAGCATCCCTGATTGATCTTTCGATTCAGTATGGCGATTACGCCGAGTGGCAAAGGCAGTCGATCGTCGCGGGCTTTCTCAACCGACAGGTAGAATACTGGAAACAAAAGCTAGCCGGCGCGCCGCCACTTCTTCAATTGCCTGCCGATCATACTCGCCCTCCAGAGCAGACGCACGACGGTGCCAACCAGGTAACACCTATCCCGTCGGAGATTATTCACGATCTGGCCGTTCTTGGCCGTGCACATAAGGCAACGTTGTTCATGGTGCTTCTTGCTGTGTTCAAGACACTCGTTCATTACTACGCGGAGTCCGATGATATTTTGGTGGGCGTTCCCGTAACAAGTCGTCCTCGGGTCGAACTTGAAGATCTGGTCGGATTTTTTGTGAATACCTTGGTACTCCGAACCGATCTCTCCGGCGATCCGAGTTTTTGTGAGCTGCTTCATCGGGAGCGCGAGGTTGTTCTTGATGCATTTGCTCATGCGGATTGTCCATTTGAGAAGGTGGTCGAGGAGCTGAATCCAGTGCGCACCCTCAGTTATACTCCGGTGATTCAGGTCATGTTCTCGGCCGTCAAAGCCACAAAATTTCCGAAGTTTGCCGATGTGTCGGTCGGCCTGCACATGCTCAGTGCCCCAACGTCTCTCTTCGACCTGTCGATGGAATTCATCGAAGATCTCGAGGACCGTTATTGGCTGCGAGTTCAATACGCCACTCAGCTCTTCGACTACGCACGAATTGCAAGAATGTTAGACCATTATGTGACGTTGTTGTTAGCGGTCGCAGACGATCCCGAATCGCGAATCTCCGAACTGATTTCACAGCTGGAAGTGAAGAAAGGTCTAGCTGTACCTAATGAACATGTTCTAGAAGATCGAAAGAAGGATTACATCACCGCAAGTCAGCCTGCGAGTGAGCCCCATTTAGATCAAAAGATCGAACCGCACGATGCCCTGGAACGGATATTGTTACGTATATGGGAGCGTGTTCTTAGCGTTTCAGGAATAGGAATTCGCGACAACTTCTTTGATCTGGGTGGCCACTCGCTACTGGCAGCTCACTTGGTAACAGAGGTCGAGAAGGTCGTCGAATGCAAGGTTCCCGTCTCATCACTGTTTCGTGCTTCGACAGTCGAGTCTTTCGCTGAGGCGATACGCGGTGGGGTTGCATGGAGTCCCGATCCGGTGCTAATGGAGATTACCCATGGGCTTCGAGGAACTCCGTTGTTCGCAATCGTGCAGTCAGGTGTGGATGCTCTGGGTTACTCACTCCTATCGCGCCACTTGGGAAATGAGAGGCCTTTTTATAAGCTCCAGGCTCACGCTTCCGCCTGCGCGATTGTCCCTTTCAGCATCGAAGAACTTGAAACAATTGCAAGAGAATATATCGCGGCAATGAGAACGGTTCAGCCCGATGGCCCGTATTTACTGATTGGTATGTGTAATGGAGCGCTCATTGCTGAACAGATGGTTCTCCAACTTGAGGCTATAGGACAGGAAGTCGGACTTCTCTGTATAGTTGACACATTCGTTTTGCAGTTCAGCGAAATCCGATGGCTCGCACGACTCGAAGCGATGCGGCTCCATCGCCGCGAGATTTCTCGGTCAGACCTTGCGACTCAAGCCTCGCATTACAATCAGGCAATTAGGAAACGTCTGCGCCGAATGCTTGGACGTGAGTCGAAACCGTACAACCCGTGGACCCATTCAGTCTGGCCAGGAGAGTCATTTCAACCTAAGCAATTTCGCTCTCCAGTGATCTTATTCAAGAGACCTAAACAGCCATACTTCAAAATCAGAGATCGCGAAATGGGTTGGGGCGTTAGATCTCTATCCGGTGTGACCGTCTTTGAAATAGAAATAAAGGAGCATCATCAAATGCTTCGCGAACCAGCCGTAGCGAACATCGCGAAAGACCTGAGCGAGATAATGTGCCGTATTGAGCAAGCTTACACTTCCGACAAAATTCGTGGCGCAGATATGACCCAAGAACTCGTTACTGTCGGCCCGTCCTTCGTCCCAGGCATTTCCAGACCGAAATCGCTAGGCCGACCTACTGGCTATGGAAAATCTCGTGTCCCATGAGAAGAAGCCAATTACAGCCTCAGGCCACTCGCAAGGAGCGTGAAGACCAACCGCTTCAAGAGAATCGGACCGTTCCGGTAGAAACTAACGCAGGGCGAGAATCAACTCCTGTTTCATACCAACGAAAACATCCACTTCTCGGCTTACGAGCGTTGGATCCCCGGAACGTCGCTGTAATTCGGCCTCCATCATTCTCACCGTGGACGACTATTTCTGACCTCATAACTCTCGTGGCGTATAGAAATTTGCTATACACCCTGACGGTCTTTCGGCTTGTCGTCCGTTACAAACAATCGATGCTCGGTTGGGTATGGGCGGTATTGCAACCCTTGGCTATGATGCTTATCTATACCCTTGTCTTCTCGCGAGTAGCACGAGTCGCAACCGAAGGCGTGCCGTATCCGTTGTTCGTGTTTTCCGGGCTACTCCCGTGGATATTTTTCTCAAGTGCGATCAGCAATGCCATCAACGGTTTGTCAGCTCACTCGACTTTGTTAACGAAGTTGTATTTTCCCAGGGAGATCGTTCCGCTCTCTTATGTGTTTGCCGCACTTACAGATTTTGCCGTTGCCTGCGTCATCCTTGGTGGGCTGATGGCTTATTATCGTGTGCCGTCTACTTGGAAAATTTTCTATGCCCTGCCAGTGATCGTAATACTCATCGCCTTTACATCGGCTGTCGCTCTGTTTCTATCCTCTATTCAGGTTCGGTTTCGCGATGTTGCTGCTGCACTTCCGGTTCTCTTGCAAGCTGGGGTGTTCGCCATACCGGTTGTATATTCTGTCGGATCCGTTCCTGTGCGATTTCAACGGTTGTATTTGTTAAACCCCGTAGCCAGCCTTATCGGAAGTTTTCGGAGCGTTGTGCTCCATGGTTCGGTTCCTGACGCTCAAGCCTTCATTGTCGCAGGAGCAATCACTATTTGTTGTCTAGTTTTGGCTTACGGCTTTTTCAAGGTCACAGAATCCACGATGGTCGACGAGATCTGATCAGGATGACAAGTTATGTTTGATATCAGTTTGGATCATGTTTCGAAACGATATCGGCTCCCGCGCAGCAACCGCGGGCGGTCTATGGGTTGGCCTGAATTCGACATTTTTGGTAAGAAGCCCGGGGAGACGTGGGCCTTGCGAGATGTCAGTTTCGAGGTGCAGGAAGGAGAGTCGTTTGGGATCATCGGAAACAATGGAGCCGGCAAAAGCACCTTGTTGAAGCTACTATCCAGAATTACTGCACCCACTTCAGGCGAAATTCGAATTAGGGGGCATCTTTCGGCATTGGTCGAGGTTGGTTCTGGCTTTCATCCCGAACTATCCGGACGCGAGAACATCTATCTGAACGGATCGATGCTGGGAATGACCCGTTCTGAGATTAGACGTAAGGTAGACAGTATCATTGAGTTCGCTGGAGTTTCCGATTACATCGACGTACCGGTTAAGCGTTATTCGTCGGGGATGAACGTAAGGCTGGGATTCTCCATCGCTGCCCATCTCGATCCTGACATTTTGCTCTTGGATGAAGTTTTAGCGGTGGGCGATATTGTCTTCCAAGCCAAATGTCTTGACCTCATCGGGCAACTCAAAGAGTCCGGACGGACGATAGTAATGATCTCTCATGACCTTGGCGCAATTCAGAGGCTGTGCAGCCGAGCAATGCTGCTTCATTGCGGACGGGTGGTTATGACCGGCAATCCCACCGATGTTATCGATCACTATCAAAAGTCTGCTATGAGTGAAGAGGCAAGCTATCAACTAAGTGAAGTTACGAATCCTGCTTGCGCAAGATGTTCCTACATCTCATTTTCTTCAACGGAGCCTGGTGAAACCCCACGCACCGGATCTCCAATGTTCGCTCGCTTCGGCTTTGAGGCTCGCGAGGATCTCAACAACGTGGTTTTTAATATCTTGTTTTTTTGGCCTAGTGGATATCTTTGTACGCAGCTTACGACAGCCGTATCTTATCCCAAATTAAATGCCACCGCAGGTCTCGGCGAAGTTGAATTCTTCTGTCCGGCCCTCGAGATCCAGCCTGGCTGGTACCGAGTCGATGTCTCTATTGAATCAAATGGAAACTACATCGACAGGCAGCAGCATAGCGCAGTGTTACGCGTAAACCCTGGCAAGATGGTTTTCGGTGATTTTTATGTCGACACTGTCTGCCGAATTCGTTCGCGGACAACAGAAGAGGTTACCGACGCCTAATCGCGAGATACGAAGTACCCAAGTCTGCGCACTTAGCTAATGTCAATGGTGCACTCATGAGGGCATCGATCGACACATTTAAGAATCGTCCCGGACGCAAATACTAGCTATCGCACTCGCTGTTGTCTCATGTCGTGACTAGAACAACGTGATCATCCTGTCGGCCACAGATGAACATATCATCACCGATCTGCCCATTGGCAATGGATCGGATGGCACGACCTTTAACCCAGTGACAATGGAGGTCTTTAGCTCCGAGGGCGATGGCATGCAACGGTGGCCAAGGAGGAGTCTCCAGCCAGCTTCTCGGTTGAGCAAACAGTCGCAACGCCAGCGCGGGCCAAGGTGCTGACTTTGGATACAAAGACCAATCAAATTCTCACTAACACTGCGGAGTACGGTCCGGTCCCTCCCGCACCGGCTCAGGCAGCAAACGCAACTACCCCGGCACTCCAGCCTGGATGCGTGGTCCTCGCGCCCGGATGATTCCGAACTCCTTTCAGATACTCGTCATCGGAAGGTGATTGACAGAAGCAGAACGCTATAGCCGCTTTTTATCAAGCGCACTCACATTCGGTAGTCGCCAGAGTGAGAGGATTTAGCACCCTCGGTCGTGGGTCGACACCTACTTCACCTCGATCAGACAAAGAGAGCGAGGCTGCATTTCGAGATCGATCACGGTGGGCAATTGCATCTTTCGTTCGCGTTGCTGACCGTCAAGATACGTGGTTACTGTCTTGGTTTCTTTGCCTCTTAACTCCACGCGGGGAGACTCTCCCAGATCGGCACAATTTGCAAGCACAATGCCGATTCGTCCGTCAGGAGATCTCCAGGTCGCGGACTGCACTAGTGGCTCCTTGCCCCACCCATAGTCGCGTTCAGTTACATTGCTCACTGTCCAAGGTCGCAGCATGCGTCCATAAACGAGATATTCGCGCGCAACGTTGTTTCGGAAATGATTAATTCTCTTAGTCCAGTCGAGAATAGCTCCCTGATCTGGGATGGCTCGGGTCCAGGCTTGATCCCAGTCGTATTCGATCAATCCTTTATCGCGCAAGGTGAAATTCACCATGTATCCGGCGACGATGGCCCTGCCTACAGATAGCCGCAAAGCTTCATCATTGACTCGGTTTCCAAAGAAGCCGTCGTGGCCATTGCAGTACTCGTGATAGAGAAACGAGTACAAAGGACATGTCCTGACGCGGCCGTCCCATATTTGAAAATCCTTCATATATATCTCAGGCGGAGCTCCTTCGCACGACATTGCGACTGCGGGATTCACTGACCGCGCAATTTCAGCATCAGCTTTCAGAAGCCCCTTAAACGCTTCGGTCATCCAGGGTCCAGGCACTGGCGGATGTCCGTGATCGGTGGCGTAGCAGGCTACAGCGCCGGGTCCCTGGTCAAATTGCTGAACGACGCTCGGCCCAAGTTCTGCCATCTTCCGCGTCATCTCCAGAATCATCTGACGCCCCTTCTCCGTTCCAACACACGCCCAGTAATTTTTCCTCCACGGCCACACATCTTCGAGGAAGGTCCCATCCGGTCGGCGAGCTACAGCAGCTTCTCCACCGTGTGAATGAAAATAAGACATCCCGTCGTAGTCAGAATTCTTCTGCCAGGTTACCCAACAAAGGCTGTCTCCATAGAGAAATGGAGACCAGCCTTTTTCTTTTGCTCTCGACATGAACTCGCGCATGGCCGCTTCTCCACCGATCGGCGGAAAGGTATCCGGCTGAACCCAAGGGCCGGTATGTTCCCAGTTGTAAACGAAAGGCATCAGCGGACTCTCGAGCTCCGCGGCTAGCTTTTCCAGATAAGGCAGCGCATTCGTTGCAGGAGTGTATTCGGTGTTGACCTTCGCTGGCCCATCCCAGTCTGCCTGGCCACGCATTGGAAACGCGATCCCAACAGCCGAATCAGTAATCCACTTTGGGAGATCCTTTCGATTAGCCAGACTGGGACCGCAAAATTCCTGCTTTGTAGCCCACTCCCGATAAGTCTCCGCGGCCGCATACCAGTCGCCATGGAAAGTGCCAATCACAACGTTGTAAGGCAGCTTGGTCTCGCCCGGGCCACGAGTTCCGGGGTAATGTGCGAGTCCTAATGTAACGCCGTCATCCTCCATAACTCGATCGATGAACTTTGGCAATCCTGTCGCGTCATCGCAGGCCATATATAGACCGCCAGCGGAGTTGTAATAAGCCATCAGCTGTGTGGACGCCCATTGACCGGGATAGTTGGGATAACGCCAGATCTCGGGAACGTTGCGCTGCCTTCCTGACCAGATGTCTTCTAACCACAGATCTGTAGTGACGCTTTCGGGTCCACCCCATTGGCGCTCCAGCGGGGTGTGGCGAGTCCAGCCGGGCCGTGCGTACACGGCAGGCTCAACCGGGCCGGTGAGCGATCCGTCGAGGGATGAGGAAAGGATGTAGCCGTGATCCCGCTCTGTTGGATTATCGAACGGGACTTCGATAACAGGGAATTGCACGTGCCCGATCCAGGACTTCGTTCCGTTCTTCAATTCCAGGTTCCAATAGGTGAGCGTCTCGTTCGCAGGGCATCGGATCGTCACGCGTGCATCAACATCCAGCTCGCCAATCTCTTTGTATTCGAGAGTGATCGTTTGCCCACCGTCATTCTCGTCTTTGTGCACCGATATTTTCTTTGCGTCAGAAGACGTGACCAGCTTGAATTCTGCGTGATCATTCATAAACTCGGCAATGAAGAGCGGCAAACGAACGTGGTCCCGGATCAGCAATTCGCGGTCTACCCCATAGGTGGACTGAAAGGACGCGATGGTCCCCCGTACCGAATCGATCAGCAATCGATATCCCGAATTCACGATGATGACAGGCGGAGTCAAAGTCGATTCGCGCGTGGCACTGACAGTAGTGTTCTGTGCGTCCGCAGGATTTGAGTCGCTTGCGAGTATCGCGGCTCCACTGAGAGGCAGGCAGGAAGTCGCGGCAGTGGATGCGACGCCGGAGAGGAATCGCCTGCGCGATATTCCTTTGGAATCAGTCACAGATAGTCCTTTTCTTGTCGGCCAAATTTTGATGACGCTCCAGATTATGCGAACCGCGCTTAAATGCGCACGTGCTTTAGAGCACGAACCCGCGAGGCATGTAGGAAGAAACGTCTTATACCCAGCCTGGCGTTGTCAATTGTAAGTTTGGCACGCGACTCAATGGATGCCGCATTCACCGCCCCATGAATATCTGAACGAGCAGCCACAGATTCAACGTCGCGATTAAGAGGGCAACAACATAGCTCAAATACTTGAGCCAGCGCGAGTTGACGAACTCACCCATGCGGCTGCGATCACTGGTAAAGGCCACCAGCGGAAAGACCGCAAAGCTAAGCTGCAGGCTCAGGACCACCTGGCTCAGAATTATCAGTTTGCCCGTGCCACGGGCGCCGTAAAGTACCGCGATGATCACCGTCGGAATAATAGCCAGCAGTCTCGTGACCAGCCTGCGTAGCCACGGTTTGAGACGGAGATTTAGAAACCCTTCCATCACGACCTGTCCAGCAAGCGTGCCGGTGATAGTCGAGTTCTGGCCAGAAGCCAACAGGGCCACCGCAAAGAGCGTGCTTGCGCCGGCGACGCCGAGCATCGGAGAGAGCAGCTTATAGGCGTCCTCGATCTCCGCAACTTCGAAGTGGCCACCGCGATGAAAGACCGCGGCTGCTACCACCAGAATCGCCGCATTAACAAAGAGCGCGATCATCAGCGCGGCGGCCGAGTCGATATTCGCAAAGCGTAGCGCGTCACGCTTGCCTTCGCGCGTTCGCTTGTAATCCCGCGTCTGCACGATTGCCGAGTGCAGATAGAGATTGTGCGGCATCACCGTCGCGCCCAGAATGCCGATCGCGATATACAGCATCTGGGGATCGGTGACCAGCTGTGAAGAGCTCGGCAACACCAGGTTCCGCGCGATCAACCCCCACTCGGGATGCGACAACACAATTTCGATCCCAAAGAGGACAGTGATCGTCGCGATGAGCGTGATCACAAGCGCCTCAAGGTACCGGAAGCCCCGGTTTTGCAGCAGCAGCAACAGCAGCACATCTGCGCTCGTGAGCACCACTCCGATGACCAGCGGAATGTGAAACAGCAGCTGCAGGGCGATCGCCGATCCAATCACTTCGGCCAGGTCGCAGGCTACGATCGCAATCTCAGCAAATATCCATAGAAAAATAGCAGTGGAGCGCTTGTAGCTCTCACGGCAGCACTGCGCGAGGTCACGCTCCGTAACTATGCCGAGCTTGAGCGCAAGACTCTGCAGCAATATCGCCATCAGGTTCGAAATCATGATGACAAAGAGCAGGGAATAGCCGTAACGAGAACCGCCAGCCAGATCCGTTGCCCAGTTTCCCGGATCCATATAGCCGACGGCGATCAGAAACCCGGGGCCGAGAAAGCCCACCGCGCGCCGCCAGAATCCGCGCGACCGCGTCAGCTGCACGGACGAGCAGATGTCCGGAAGCGAGGGTGTCAGTTCGCAGTCGACTTCGCGCACAGAGGGCATACCAGTTCGGGCTTCCATGGCCCGTTAAATGCAGTATGCCACAAAATATTAACCACGGTTATTAATTTTTCTACGTCTTGGTTCACTCGCTTGTTTTGGCCGCACCCAAATCTTTCCGGTTGCTGCTATTCCGAGAGTTACGTCTCCATGCGGTGTGGTCACGAGCACGGTGTCGTCATAGTTCCGCTGCAGCACCCGAAGTCCTACCTTGGGGCCAATCCCAAGCTGGTGCAGGAACTCGAGCAGCCGAGCGTCCCGCTCATAGAGACTGGCGACTGCGTAGTCCGCGCCTTCAGTCGCTTCAGATAGCGGAATCAGACCACGGCGCCTCGTCTGTGCCGGGGTCTCGGGCAGCACACGGTTCCCGTGAGGGCAGTCGCAATTCTCGCCAAGCTTCTCGATGAGCTTGGCTTCGAACGCCGGAGAAACCGCATGCTCCAGGCGTTCGGCCTCGGCATGAATCTGATGCCACTCCATCCCGAATACCTCCGAGAGCATGCGCTCGATCAGGTGATGCCGCAGGGCGGTGCGATGCGCAGTTTCCCGCCCCTTGGCTGTCAATTGCAATGCTCCATGGCGGTTCGCTTCGATGAAGCCATCCTCGCGCAACCGCTTGACAGCCTTTGTTACCGCCGGCGGAGAGACCTTGAGCCATTGCGCCAACAACGCGGGAATAACAGTTTCGCCTTCACTCTCGGCTTCAATGATCGCTTTGAGATAGTCTTCCTTCGAGATTGTGATTTCGTGCGGCATGAGGGCAAGTGACATGGTAAAGCACAGCTTGCCAAAATATCCACGTTCGCACCCACCGTCGCGGATTGCGCTAACCCGAGCTCAACAAACTTTCG
>Ga0206972_1117_pt1 | contig 16626 bp, 14 predicted proteins | sample Alteio_BWOrgHeat_86_FD_152925 | JGI IMG/M metagenome (GOLD analysis project Ga0206972, IMG submission 152925) | Enriched cells from forest soil in Barre Woods Harvard Forest LTER site, Petersham, Massachusetts, United States -... | ecosystem: Environmental > Terrestrial > Soil > Temperate forest >...
TCAAAGATCTCAACCGATGTATCACGCGGATGACCAAGCTTGGCAGCGCCCTCCATAAAGCGATCGCGCTGCTTCGCCATCTCAGCCGGATCCTTCTTGCCCATGGCGCGGCGCAGCAGATCTGCCTCGCCAAGCGAATAGCTGGCGAGCACGTTGGCGATCTGCATCACCTGCTCCTGGTAGACAATAACGCCGAGTGTTTCCTTCAACAGCGCTTCAAGCTCAGGCAACATGTACTCGACCTTGCGGCGCCCCCACTTGCGCTCGATAAAGTCATCGATCATGCCGCCCTGGATCGGTCCGGGGCGATACAGCGCGTTCAGTGCTGTGAGGTCTTCGATTGTCTCGGGCTTGTAGCGGCGCAGCACATCGCGCATGCCACCCGACTCAAACTGAAACACGCCGGAGGTCAGCGCCCTATGAAAGATCTTCTCGTAGGTCTCTTTGTCATCCAGCGGAATAGTCTCGATATCAAGCTTGAGCCCACCATTCTGTTCAATGAGCTTAAGCGCATCCGTGATAACAGTAAGCGTCGTTAGGCCGAGAAAGTCCATCTTAAGAAGGCCCAACTTCTCGATGGCTTTCATATCGTAGGCAGTCACGATTTCATCGTTCTTTGTCTTTGCAATAGGAACGATCTCGGTCAGCTTGCGCGGCGCAATCACCACGCCCGCCGCATGCACGCCCGAACCGCGCACCAGGCCCTCAAGTCTCTTCGCCGTATCGATCAACTCGCGAATCTGCGCATCAGAGTTGTAGATCTTCGCCAGCTCCGGCTGATCTTCAAGAGCCTTGTCAATCGTGATCCCGATCGTAGCCGGAATCAGCTTTGCAATACGATCCACATCGCCGTAAGGCATATCCATGGCGCGCCCGCAGTCCTTGATCGCAGCCTTGGCAGCCATCGTGTTAAACGTGATGATCTGCGCCACCTGCTCGCGTCCATATTTGCGTGTAACGTAATCGATGACCTCGCCGCGGCGATTCATGCAGAAGTCCACGTCGATATCCGGCATCGAGATGCGTTCAGGATTCAGGAAGCGCTCAAATAGCAACGCATTCTGCAGGGGATCGACATTGGTAATCTCCATCACATAGGCAACGAGAGAGCCGGCAGCCGAGCCGCGGCCTGGCCCGACAGGAATTCCCTGTTCGCGGCCATAGCGAATAAAGTCCCACACGATGAGGAAGTAGCCCGCGTACTTCATCTGCTTGATGATATCGATCTCTCGCTGCAGCCGGGCTTCATACTCATGCAAAGGATGACGAAGCTGGCCGCGTAACTCAAGATGCCGAATCGCAGTTTTAAGCCTCTTGCGGAACCCATCGCGGCATATCTGCTCAAAGTAGCTGTCGATGGTGTGACCTTCAGGAACAGCAAACTCCGGGAAGGGATTGTCCACCTTGTTCAGCTTGAGGTTGCATCGTTCGGCGATGGCCTGAGTGCGTTGCAGCAGATCCAGCCTGTCCGGAAAGAGTCTCGACATTTCGTCAGCGCTCTTCACATAAAACTGGTCGGCATCAAAACGCATACGCTTTGCGTCCTGCACCTTCGAGCCCGTCTGTACACACAGCATCACGTCATGTGATTTGTGATCGTCTTCGCAGAGATAGTGCGAGTCATTGGTCGCAACGAGTGGAATATCAAGCTCCCGCTCCAGCTTGAACATATCCGCATGAATACGTTTTTCCTGCTCAAGGCCCTGATCTTGAATCTCAAGAAAGAAGTTGCCGCGTCCAAAGATATCCTGATACTGCAGCGCCGTGGCGCGCGCCCCGGCATAGTCGCCCGCCATCAGCTCTTCGCAAAACTCACCCGACAGACACCCTGAAAATCCAACAAGCCCCTTCGCATGTTGCGCGAGAAACTGCTTGCTGATGCGCGGCTTCTTGTAGAAGCCATGCACCGAAGCCTCAGAGGTGATGCGAATCAGGTTGCGATAACCCTCTTCGTTCTCTGCCAGAACAAGCAGATGGTTGTACTCATCGCCGCTCGGATCCGCTCGATGATCCTCTTTCTTGCAGATATAGAGCTCGCAGCCAAGAATCGGCTTGATGCCCTTCTGCTTCGCCGCGTCAAAGAAATGAACGGCACCATAAATATTGCCATGATCGGTCATGGCCACTGACTTCTGTCCAATTGCGGCGACGCGATCTACGAGCTTGTCAACATCGCAGGCGCCATCCAGCAGCGAGTAATCCGTATGCAGGTGAAGGTGAGTAAATTCGGACATGACCTGACTCTATTTTAGGCGTTCCACTGGATGCGTATCGAAACACCCTTCGTTGACCTGAGGAAAACCGGTCGCCTGACCGATACCATCTCCCCCTCTGGCGTAATTATCACTATTGGATATCTGCCCCGCGAAATCAATTCGGTGCTACTCTCGGAGCTACTCCTGCGCGACGGTTCTGGATGCCGACTGGTCGGAACCTAATCTGAGTCACCGCCATTGCCACTGGCATTCGAAAGGAGAGTGCTTTGACCCAATCCAATTCCGTAACGAAGCGTGCTTTCTCAGTGATAAGCAGGCAATTTTTCACCCTGTGGATGGCGGCACTGTGGCCTTATCTGCTGTTAGCGGCGGTGTACATCGCCGTCGCTGTCGTCAGACACGCCGGTCACGCCGCTGACGATCAAACCGGGACTCTTTTAGAACGCGTAAATTCCTTGACTCTGGGAGTAAGACTGCTCCTGCTGCTGGCCTTTGTCGCCAGCCAGTGCCTGCCAGCGGATTTGTCCACAGCGGGCGTCTCTTACCTGGTTTGGGCGGCGCTCCACGGCGAAGAGGTTCGCCTGGGCTTGATATGGCCACGACTCGCCGGAATCCTGATTCGAGTCGTGATTCTGTCCTTGTCCATCGCGATTCTTGGGTTTGCGGGCAGTCTGTTCATCCTTCCCGGCATTGTCATTTTCGTGTTCGCGTCCTTTGTCGTTCCTATAGTGGCGATTGAAAAGGCGGGCATCTCGACCGCCCTTCGCGTGGGCGTCAGATACGCCAAATCGCAGTTCGTGCCATTGTTCCTGCTTCTCATCCTTATCGGAATCGCCGCTATCGTTTTCGCCGTTGGAGTTGTGTTCGTCGTCACGTCCCTGGCGGATTATCCTTGGTGGGTCGGTGTGTCCGGGCTCTGGGCTTACTTCACCGTGCTTGCGAGCCTGTTGATGATGACCAGGAGCACGATCGTAACCGTTCTCTACAAGGACAGTCGCGAAAAGGCGGAAAACCCTACGATGGGGATTTCATGATCGCTGCAACGAAAGCTGGAGGAACATCCAATGCGGATTGTATTGAAAATCGTGGCAGTCCTGCTGATTGTCGTAGGAATCGTATGGATTCTCCAGGGCGTAAATGTACTGCCGGGGAGTTTCATGTCCGGCCAGCTGGCCTGGGCATACCGGGGAGGGGCGGTTGCGATTGTTGGGCTCCTTATTTTCATCTTTGTGAGCAGGGGCCGAAATCGGAGTTAAACTATTGCAGGTCCAAATGCGGACTAGGGTACCGATTCGGTTTTACCGGAAAACGCATCTAACTTTCTGAAGTTTGGCAGCAACCGAATCGTCGATACTTCTGGCAAACTTTATTGGAACGAGATGCAACGTGGCAACCGGTTTCACGTCTACTTGAAGTAAGACCCTACAAATCAAGCAAGCGCAGACCGGCTCGATCAATGCAACGCGTCTACGTTAGAGGAATTCGTATGAATCCCGAATGTCCAAAGTGTGAATCGACTTCAACTCGCCGCAGGGCCAGGGCAAAATCGCTTTCACATCGGCTCATGTTCCTGATGGGCTTTTTCCCGTGGGAGTGCCTGACCTGTCAGCGGATCTTTTTCAGCCGGAAACGGTATGCGCGAACCAAACGCCATCCGTTGGGAGAGATCTATACTGGCCCGGAGTCTAGGCCCTCGGTTAAGCCTGGTTCCGAAGAAGGCCATTCCCACTAGGGCCGTAAGCCCATGGCAAATCTCCCGTTACTCCCGCTTATTGTCTCCACCCGCTACTGCACGGTACTCGTTCCTACCGTAAATGTGGTCCACGGTCCCGATTTCATATCCTTCAGAACGGGCTTCAGATAGTCGTACTCCGGGTGCGTCTTGAGAAACGGCGCAGCCAGAAAGTCCTCTCCGCAGGGATGACCCGCGTGAGCCACCAGCGACATTCTTCCGGCCATATCCGAATCAGCTACTTTTCCCGTCACCGCTCCAAACGGATCATAGGGTCCAAGATCCCAGACAGGCACCCCGCGCGGATCAGCATCGATGTGCCCGCAAAGCGAGCGCTCATCCGCCTGGACTTTGCCAGTGTAGCTGTCCTGGTGGTCAGCGAGAAATTGCTCAGCCATTTCGATATCGATGCGCCCCTTCGCGTGTTCGATCTGCTTCTCGGCGGTGACGCGGCGCGCATTAGGAGAACTCGACATATCCTTCAAGTCAAACCCTTCTGTCTCATCGGCAATTAGCTTCGGATCGCGTGCAAAGTTGGAGCTGACAAAATAGCCGTCCTTTGAACGCCATAGCGGAGTATTCTTCAGCCCCAGTTCCAGGTAGCCGATCTCTCCGGTCTTGCGGTCGCCGATGAGCCAGTCGTTGGCATAACCGCCGTTGTTGCCTTCCTTTATGAGCGCCGCATACTCGTCAATGGAGCTCGCGTATTGCATCGCCTTGCGCGAGCGCACAAACTCCGGCTTCTCGTCAGGATCCCATCCGACAAACTGCGTGATAGTTGTCTCCGTAATCAGCAGGCCGGCGTCAGTAACTCCAAAATCGTCCTGACTGGTAATCACGCCCGGCTCGCCGTCCATCAGCATTCGATGCCCCTTCTCAGGCTGAATGTCGAAGATGATCGTCCATCGCGCCCCATCGGCGTAGCTTGACCAGTTGTTGTGCGCAATCACGATCTTGCCGCCCTTGGTAAAGCTGCCCGTCGCAATAAAAGCCGAGTAGTTGCCGGGAGCCGAGATATGCGGCGCATTCATCGCATGTTCCCGCTTGTTGAGCCAGGGAACGTAATACTCCGGTAGCTCGATCCCCGCATTCATGGCAACAATATCCCACACATCGAGCTTGCTGCCGTGAGCCTGGGCGCCTTTTGCAATGCCCTCGAGCTCCTGCTGATACTCATCATCGATGTGCGGCCACAGCATCTTTTTGCTCGCCTCGCGAAAGAACTCCCAATCGCGCTTGGTCTCGTGAGTATTTTCGAGCTTCAGCACCTGGTACATATCCTCAATTTCAGGCGTCAGCAGAAATCCATGCTGATAGCCGACCTCTGCCGGCGTCCCCTCCAGATGAACGTAGGTCCAGCCGCCTTTTCGATAGGCGTAACCTGCGCCAGACCGGATCGTCGCCTGATTTGCCGCTGGCGCCATCGGAGCAGAGATTGCAGGTCTACTGCTCAGGCAGACAGAAATCGCAGCAAGAACCAGGACAATGGTCAGGAAGAAATTTTTACGGAGGAATGTATCAGGAAAGGGATTCAAGCGAAGGACCTCCAGCTCAAGGAAACGGGCTTCCTGCACATAAAAAAGAAATCGGAACGGTAACCGTGAATCGTTTACCGCTTTTTGGTGGACTTCGCGTGTTTCGCCGTTTTTGCTGGCGGGTGCTTGGCAGCCTTAGCAGGAGTGGCCTTGACTGTCTTCACTGGATGAGCCTTCGCCGGTTTCGCGGTAGGGGCAGCCTTATGCGCTGGCTTGGTCTTCACATTCTTTGAAGCTGATTTGGCTACCTTGGCGGGCGCAGCTTTGGCCGCCGGGGCCGCTTTGTGCTTGACGGGCACGGTCTTCGCCGGTTTGTGCGCAGGCTTCACAGCTGCTTTGGCCGAAGCTTTCCCCTGTACCGGAGCCGCAGATTTTGCCGTAACCTTCGCTGGAGCCGCATGCTTCTTCGTCGCAGGCGCCTTTCCGGCCTTATGCTTTCCGTTGCTCCGCGCTGGCCGCCCCGAAACCTCGTCCTCTTCCACATCGAGAATCGGATCGGCCTCATCCAGATCCGCAGGGTCACTCGGCTCTTCGAGATCGAGCTTCAGTGCCAGAGCCTTCAGCCCCGCACCAGCAGCCGTCGACGGATCCCGCCTGGACTCGGAACGCGCAGTAGCCTTTCCTGCCTTCTTACGCCCAGTCTTGCCGCCACGCGGAGGCGGCTCGTCATCGTCATCCGCGTCATCGGAGTCTTCGTCAGCCTCCGAATCCAAGTCATCGTCTCCGACCGAATCCCGAGCGAAAACGTCGTCCTCTTCGCCTTCAGCTGCCGCCAGTACTGGCCGTTCCTCATCTAGACCGATGGTTAGATCGATGTCCTCAGAGCCAAGATCAAGAGTGTCAAGATCTTCGTCTTCTTCCTCATCGGCGCCAAGCTCGTCCGAGTCCTCATCCTCATCATCTGCCAGACGCGCCTTGGCCTTGGCATCGGCGCCCTTCTTGGCGCGAGTCCGTTTGATGACGACCGGCGGAGGAGGCGCAGGAGGCGAGTACGGTTCAAGCAGTGCCCGCATCTCTTCCGTCGTAGTCAATTTGCCATCGATCAGCTGCAAAAAAATCGCCTTCACAAGATCCGCGTAACCCGACAGCTCCTGTGTAATACGCATCTCGGCCATCAGCGCATAAGGAACGCGCTGGCGAGCCTGCGGCCACACGTTCAGGAAATTCTCGTACTTTTCTTTAACCGCGGCTTGTTTGCTGGTAAAGCCGAGCCAGAGGACTGCCTCCGCCGCGTAAGTAGTGAACAACGTATATGTCGCCGACGGCGAGGCATTCTCCTTCGCCAGTAGAATCTTGGCGAACTCCGCCGCCTGTGCGTCCAGGTGGTTCCACTCTTCGACAAAGCCGGGCCGCAGCAATTCCTTCTTGAGCTGCGCCAGGTCCTTCGGAGCCATTTTTGCGGTGAGGAGCTGCATCTGCGCAGCTGAGACGTCGGGGTGAACTCCCTGGACCTGTAGCTCGATCGACAGATCATGCAGCGCAGTCAGCTTGTCCACATCCGCCTTGGCCGCCGTCCACGGCGCGAAGAGATGCTTCATCCAGCCCTCAGCCTCGTGGGCGTGCAAGATCTTCAGCGGCTCTTCTTCGTGGCCAATCTGTTCCAGTTCGCGGGAGCGGTCGAGTTCAGGAAGGTGTTCAATGACATCTTCATTTTTGGCATTTTCGTAACGAACCTGAGTTCGCTCTTCCAGCTCAAATCCGAGCCTGGCCTTGAGCCGCGTCGCCCGAATCAAAAGCGCCGGGTTATCGAGAAATCCATAGTTTGTCACCAGCCTTAGCAGCCGCGCCTCAATATCTGCGACTCCATTGGTCGGATCCATGAGCAACCCGTACGAACCCTCGTTGAGCGAAATCGCCATCGCGTTGACAGTAAAATCGCGTGAACGCAGATCTTCCTGAATGCTCGATTTACGCAGCGCGAGGCGCGCCGATTATCCGAAGTCCGGAAAAGCTGTGTACCACTGGACGCCGGCCTTGGAAATGGAAGACTTCAGGCTCGTGGCGTTTCCGTGGACCACGACTTCGAGGTCCCTGACCGGGTTTCCGCAGGTCAGGTCTCGAACCGCGTCCCCGGTCAGAAAGACGGTCATCTGGGCTTCCCGCGCCAGGTCCCGCACAGTCCGCAAGGCATTTTGCTGGACGGTCGAAAGCCGGTTTTCCAGCAAATAAATATAGTCAGGCATTCTTTCTTCACTTCTCCTGGGGATTTGTCGTCCCCGAACTGGTCAAATATCTGATGCAGTGGCGCTTAGAAAAGATCAATATCCAGCTTGCAACCAAAGTACGTTATCACACCGTAACCAGCTTGGCTACAGGATTGGAGCCATTTCGTAGGATCGGCTTCCGGTTCATGCGACAATCCAGCCTGTGAGCGCTGCCCGTAAATCCGTGATCGTACGCAAGTTGTCGCGGGATTGGTGCGCAGGTTACGCCACTGGAAGCCTTACTGCCGGCAGCCTAGCTGACGACCGGGAGATGGAATTACTCGACGCCACCGGAAAACTCGTGAAAATCCCCTGGGGAACAGTGAAATGGGTCTGCTACGTGCGAGAAATCTTCGCGGGAGAAGGCTCCGGCAGCGACACCATCAACCCGGAACGCCTCTTGCGGCGAAGATTCACGAGCAAGCCGCGCATCACCGGTCTTTGGGTGCGTCTGCTTCTGGTCGATGGCGACGAGTTGGAGGGAGTCACGGCCAACGACCGTTCGCTGATCGAAGGGCGCGGGCTTCTCCTGACCCCGCCGGACACTCGATCGAATACGCAGCGTGTCTTTGTTCCGCGCAGTTCGATCCGTGAACTAAGCGTGCTCGGAGTAATGGCTGCTCCAGCTTCAGCCCCGCGAGCCGCCCAACCCGGCCTCTTCGAAGCCAATCTATTCGCCGACTCAGTAGATGAATCGCCGGCAAACGGCTCGGAGCAGGAGAATTGAGTACAGCGAAACCGAGCCACACAGTCCGATACAATCGCACCATGAGGCTGGCAGAGTTGGCATCGCAGCTTGGGGCGGAGCTACACGGGGACGGCAGTATCGAAGTCACCGGCGTTCGCGGCATAGAAGAAGCCGGCCCCACCGAGGTGACCTTCGTCGCCAACCCTAAATACACTGCCCTCGCTCGGACCACGCAGGCTGCGGCCGTATTAGTAACGCCCGATTTTCCCGAAATCCCGAGGCCGACTCTGCGGCTCGGCAACCCCTATTTCGCCTTTTCCCGAGCCCTCGGCATCTTCTATCAGCCGCCGCACTACCCGGCTGGCATTCACCCCACAGCCGTAATCGACCCAACTGCCCGGATCGGCAACCTTGCACACATCGGTGCGTACGTCGTAATCGGCCCCGGAGTTACCGTAGGCGACCACGCCACAATTCTGCCCCACGTAGTTCTCTATCCGGGAGTCCGGATCGGGGATCATCTCTTCGCCCATGCTCACGCGGTCGTCCGCGAGGACTGCGTCCTGGGCGATCACGTCACACTTGAAAACGGCGTAGTCATCGGATCTGACGGCTTCGGCTTTGCAAAAGACGACGATGGCCACTGGCAGAAGATTCCCCAATCCGGCCCGGTGCTGATCGGCGACCGCGTCGACGTGCAGGCAAACGCCTGCATCGACCGCGCCACCGTCGGAATGACCGAAATCGCCGCCGGTGCCAAAATCGATAATCTCGTCCAGATAGGCCACGGCTCCCGAGTAGGTGAAAACACGCTGGTCTGCGCTCAGGCCGGTCTCGCCGGCTCGTCGGTAGTCGGAGCAAACGCCATCCTCGCCGGGCAGACCGGAGTTGCAGGCCATTGCACGCTCGGCGACGGCGTAATTCTGACCGCGCAATCTGGCGTCTCACACGATGTACCCGCCGGTAAAATGCTCTCCGGCTCCCCCGCCTTCGACAACCGAAACTGGCTTCGAGCCGTGGCCGTCTTTCAGCGACTGCCGGAGCTTGCCCGCCGGCTTACCAAACTCGAGCGTCTTCTTTCTGCCTCAGATGAGACACCCCAAAAAGAGGACAGCAATTGATGTCCAGCCAAAACCACACCGGTAGCTGCCTCAGCCGCACCGCTGCAATCGCCATTGCCGCAGCGATGCTGCTTGTGGCGGCCTGCAAGAGCGACTGGGTAGATGCCACCATCGAAAATCACACCGGAAATCCCGTTCGCCAGCTCGAAGTCAATTACCCGTCGGCAAGCTTCGGCACCAATACCCTGTCGCCCGGCAATCCAATGCATTATCGCTTCAAAATTCGCGGTTCCGGACCGATTCGCGTGGAATTTATCTCGCAGGACGGCACGACAATTCACGCTCAGGGATTGACCCTCGAAGAGAAGCAGCACGGGGCCTTGGTTATTCGACTATTACCTCATGGCAAAGTAGAATTCATTCCCAGCCTGCAACCTGCCTCATAATAGATAGCAATCGATGCCAATTTGCGTCTGATTACAGCCGGCGTCCCGTCCCGACATCGGGAAACGATTCCTGGATGGGCAGTAGAAAAAGACAAGTGCAAGAGCTTAGAAGCGATCTCCATCACCGGAGAATACAAGAGAAAGCGGTGTCACCGTTCGCCGCGCCTGACCGATAAGACACTCTAGGGGGGCAATGCTGTGCCAGCCAAGTCAGCCAGATCGCCGTGGTGGTACAAGCATGCTTACCTGGTGAGGCTGGTCGGTCTCTTCCTTAGCGTGACCCTGTCGATCGTCTGCGTCAATACTTCGGATCGGACAGCAACCGGTTCAAATATCATCTGGCTGGCCAACGGGCTGGTGCTCGCATTTCTGCTCATGGCTCCCCGCTGGCGCTGGCCGATGTATATCTGCGTTTCATTTTTCGGCATGCTGCTTGGCAGCCTGCTGATCTCCGAATCGCTTTCGATGAGCCTCCTCTACAACGCGCTCAACCTGGTTGAGATTCTCATCGGAGCCTTCCTGCTCAAGCGGAAGTCCACCGACCTGCCTTCCTTTGCCGACTACAAATACCTGTTGCGCTTTCTTGGAGCTGCCTGCCTGCTCGGTCCGGTGACCTCGGCGACCATCTTCGGTGTCGTCATGCATATCGCCCGGAACGATGACTTCCTGACTACGGTCCTTAACTGGTCGATCGGCGACGGGTTGGGAATCGCGGTGGTAACTCCCACTTTTGCGGCGATCCTGCACAGCCGAATGCGGACTACCGGTCTTTTACGGCGCAATTGGATCTTTCCCACCCTGGCACTGGGCGCAACGGCCCTTGTCTTCAGCCAGAACCGCTTGCCGCTACTGTTTCTCGTCTATCCCTTTCTCGTGCTGGTGCTCACTCGGCTCGATCTCGGCTGGGCCGCCCTTTGTACGCTCATAGTCGCCATTGTGGGCGGGTGGTGTACTGTGCACAATCTTGGCCCGCTCGCCATGGCCACTACAGTAGGCCCTGAATGGAAGACAGCCATCTTCCAGCTATACCTGGCGGGAGGAATGTTTACCCTCTATTCCATCTCCGTCGTCTTCGGAAATCTGCACAAAACCGAGACCGAACTCCGTCAGATCGCAGCGCTGCACAAGCTGGTGGTCGACAACTCCCGGGACGCAATTGTGCTCGGCGACCTCGACGGCCGACAGACCTACGTCTCTCCCGGCATCCGCGCCTTGGCCGGCTGGGATCCGAAAGATCTCGTCGGGCGGCTCTTTCGCGACCTCATTCACCCCGCTGATCTGGCCGAGGTGGAGATGGCCATGCGCGCGCTTCGCGCGGGCTCCGAAGGCGGCACTCTCGACTACCGTGCCCGCAAGCGAGATGGCGAGTACTTCTGGGCAGAGGGCAGCCTCCGCGTCTATCGCGACCCGGCGACCGGACGTCCGATCGGATTTCTCAATCTGGTGCGCGACATCACCGAACGCAAGCGCTCGGAGGAGCATCTCCACTCGGCCTATCGTGCAATGGAAACCCTCGTCGTAGTCGACGCCCTCACCGGAATCGCCAATCGCAGGCGCTTTGACGATGCGCTCACGACCGAGTGGCGCAGAGGCTTGCGCGAAGGCAACAAGCTCTCTCTCCTGCTGATCGACGCCGACCACTTCAAACGCTACAACGACAACTACGGCCACGTCCGCGGCGATAGTTGCCTCAAGCAGATTGCGGAATCCGCGCTGGATGTTGTGTTGAGGCCCGGCGATCTTGTCGCCCGATACGGCGGGGAGGAGTTCGCTGTAATCCTGCCGGGAACCGACGAAGCTGGAGCAAGGAACGTCGCGGAAGATATCTGCGATTCCCTCCGCAACCGACGTCTGCCCCACGAAGGCAATGCTCCCGGAATCGTCACGGTGTCGATCGGCTGCGCGACAATCATTCCCCAGCGGGGTAAGTCGACCCAGGATCTGATCGAGGCTGCTGATCAGGCGCTTTATCGTGCAAAAGCGCGCGGGCGCAACCGAGTAATCGTTGCCGGCGAATCCTCGCAGCCTGAGTCAACCCCGATCGCAATCGACCTGCCAAAATTCCGCCGCCTCGACCCCCGCTAAAGAAGCCGCCCGACCGGCTGCTACCGCACCATTCCCTGGAACATCGGAGACTTTAGCAGCGTCGCAAACTGCGCATCCGTACTGGCAAAATGAACATCAAGCTTGCCCGCGCTCGACCGGATAACAGTCTCTTCCAGCGCCTGCTTGTCGTTGTCCGAACCGCTCATTTTCTTGTACAGAACCGCCGCATTCAGGAGCGATGAAACCGTGGCCGCGGAAAAGCTGTCGCCCGTCACAACCGACATATCGAACTTCACGCCATGCTGGAAATTCATGCTGTAATAGCTCGCAAGCAGCCGCTTCTTCACCGTGTCGAAATCTGCAACGCCGCCCGCTTCTCCGAGCACCTGACGCATCATGGTCTGCGTTCCCTTCTGATCCAGAACGCTCCACAGAGGTTCGCTATCCACCGACCTCATCGAGTCCATCACCGATGAGTTGGTAAGCAGGCTCGGCGAAATGCCGTCACGCGCGTCCAGCGCATCTTTGACCCCCGGCAGCCCACCAAAGACCATTGTCGACTCACCCAGAAACGCAACGCTGAATCCCGTACGTCCCATGGGATAAATCCGCGTGCCGCGAACCAACGTGGCCTTGACCTTTTGCTTGCGCAGACTCGCAAGCACATCATCCACCGGAAACTGCCCCTGAGCCACGCCCACGGTGCGTATCTCGTCGCCGCTCGCGCTGGTCCGATAAAGAACGAAGGCAAGTTGCTCCAGGTCGTTGTTGTCATCGAATCCCGACTTCCGAAGCGCGTCCTCAAACTGCTTCAGTTCCGGAGGCATCACCTGCCCACGCAATTCCATTGCGGCCTGTGAGTTCTGCATCACGCGATAGTCGATCACCACTAGCTGTTGAACCTCATGCGGAATCGCCGCTCGTGCGTCCGAAGACAACTGTGCAGCCGCCGCCACCTTTACGCCCAAAACACTGGCCGCCACGGCAAGCGCTGCAATCGCCACACGTCTCGCTTTATCCAAAGAAAACGCCTTCATTCCAATCTTCCTTTCCAATCGGGCAGTCATGCTAGCCCATGCCTGAATCCCAGGCTTAAAATCCGCCCGTCACAACTCCGGCCAATCCTGAGGAGCTTCCAGACGAAGTTCGAGTACCTTAAGAGCCGGATCGAACCCATCCAAGAGACGCATCCACTCGCTCCCTTGCTCATACGCGACCCCAGGCAGCAATCCGATCACTTCACCCTTCACTGGCTCCGTCTTGTGCCGGGTCGCCAAACGGCAGACCTGCGCAAAGACAGTCGAAACCGGCGTTGCCTGCAGGTCGGTGATATTCATCGACAGCTGCGCCTGCCCGTGAGCAAGAACCCCTATCGCTTTGACTCCCTTGAGGCCGCCCGAGGAAGCACGAAGCTCCTTGGCAATTGCGCGGACCATCGAAACGTCCGTCGAGTCAAAGTATAGGTTGTAAGCCACCAGAAACTTGCGCGCCCCTACAGCGCATGCCCCAGCCGTCGGATGCAGTCCCGGGCCGCCAATATCCGGACGCCGTTTCGGCTCTTTCTTTGCAGCGTCGCGTAAGTGCTCGAACTGCCCCCGGCGAACGTCCTCCAGGTTGGCCCGATCAGGTCGCGCGGCTGCCGCCTCATAAAAGTATACCGGGATGCTGTGTCGCTGCCATATCTCAGCGCCCGCCTGCCGGGCGAGCAGGGCGCATTTGTCCAGCGAAATGCCGGAAACCGGCACAAATGGAATCACATCCGCCGCACCGATGCGCGGGGGCACGCCAGTCTGCCGCGTCAGGTCGATCGACTTCGCCGCCTGGCCCGCACCACGAATCGCTGCCTCAACCACCGCCTCCGGAGCACCCGCAATCGTAACCACCGAGCGGTTATGGTCCGAATCCATCGACCAGTCCAGAAGCCGCACGCCCTCCACCCGCATAGACGAGACAATTGCCTTGACCAGGCATTCATCCACGCCTTCGGAAAAATTTGGCACGCAAGCTACTACGGGCGAATTCATGGCTCAGATTCTCGGGTTACTCTTCCACACGCCAAATTCTCAACAAAGACTCAACCAATGTCTCTGCCACAAATAGCGTATTTCTCGCACTAGACGTTTCTCAGATCCGGCGCTATCGCCGCAGCTGTCACTTCCACCAGGTGTAACCCAACTGGAAAAACAGGCTGGCATTGACGCCGGGATTCCGGTCGCCAAGCGACGCTGAAGAAATATGCTCGGCGTTCACTGCGAAGTCCACCGATCGATTTGGCCTCGTAAAATAATGAAAACCCACGCCCGCGCCCGAGCGAAAGTTCCAGACCGACGTGCCCCCGGGGGTACCCTCCGGGACCTCTATAGTAGGCGGAAACTTATGAGTCGTATATAAAACGCCACCCTGGGCCTGAAACCACGGCATGAACCGGCGCGACTCCGGCCTAAAGTTCCAGCGAAAGACCACAGGCGTAACACTGACTCCAGTAAAAATCCCGCCTCCGACCTGTTCAACGGTCGCACTCTCCGGCGTCTGGACAATCACCGTATGTGGCGCAGGCGTATAAGCCTGCCACAACGGCATAATATTCGCGCCGAGCTCAAACCGTCCGGTCAGCGGTCCGGCGTGGACAACGGGCGAAAGGCTCCTGCCCCCCTGAAACCCAAGTGAGAAAAACTGAAAATCAGAGCGGTCGCCGACCCCGGTCCCGCCCTGCACAAACGGCCCAAACTCCCATTTCCGATGCACGGCATCCTGCGCAGTCTGCGCTGGCGCATCGACAATCAAACAAGCCACTGCAATCAACACAGCACTAAAACTTCTAGTTAAAAATCGAGACAATGCGCTTCCCTTCTCAGAACCGTGTCCGGAACAAATCTATTGCCAGATTCATCAGGCTTACTTACCAGTTTCGCAGAAAAGGCCGCCTCCTGTGGAGACGGCCTCAACTGGCAAATCAACCCGGTCGCTATCCCGCCGCAGCTTCCATCTGCTCCGCATCCATATCAAAGTTGGAATAGACATTCTGCACGTCATCCAGCTCTTCCAGCGCATCCAGCAGTCGAACCATCTGGTTCGCCGGCGCCCCCTCCAGCTTGGTATACGTACTCGCGACCATCGTAACTTCGCTCATCACCGTAGGAATCTTCGCCGCCTTCACCGCCTCGAGCACCTTCTCGTACGAGCCGGGATCGGTAAGAACCTCCCAGGTATCGCCCTCGTCATTTAGGTCCTCGCCTCCATGCTCAAGCACGATATCCATCAGCTGATCTTCAGTCGCTTCTGCCTTCTCAACAGCAATCACACCCTTCTTCGAAAACATGAAGCGCACCGAACCCGACTCGCCCAGGTTCCCGCCATTCTTGGAGAAGGCAAACCGCACCTCGCTCACTGTGCGATTACGATTATCGGTCAGCGTGTCCACAATAAGCGCAACGCCGCCCGGCCCGTAGCCCTCAAACGAAATCTCCTCGTAGCTCGCGCCCTCAAGCTCGCCGGTACCACGCTGGACGGCCCGCTTGATGTTGTCCTGCGGCATATTCTCAGCCTTGGCCGCAAGAATCGCGCTGCGCAACCGCGGGTTGCCGTCAGGATCGCCCCCGCCAGCCTTCGCAGCCACGGTAATTTCCTTGATCAGACGAGTGAATATCTTGCCGCGCTTGGCGTCCAGCGCGCCCTTCTTGTGTTTGATTGTGGCCCATTTTGAATGGCCGGACATGACAGAACCTCAGTGCAGAGAACAGTATTGGGGACGGTCAAAGATAGGGAATATCAGACGCCCCGACCCAAGAGAGTATAGCATTCTGCATCCTGACAGCGGGTCGCTCCGACCAGCGGTCGAAGAGGTCTACTTCTGAGCAGAGAGCTCCCCAGCACGCGCCGCGCCCTGCACTGCTCCCCGTCGCCCCGGCGCATTTACGAGCGCAGCCTCAAATTCCTTCAGCGCCAGATCAGGATGTTTCTGCTCCAGAAGCAAATAGCCAAGCTGTTCCCGTGCGGGAACGATCGGCCCCGGAGTCACCGGAAGCTTCTCGATCGCATCCTCCTCGTCAGCAGCCGCACGCATAAGCGTTACGGCCTCATCGGGTTTCCCGTCTGCCTGCACTGACCACGCCATCACTTCGCGCCTTAAAATCCCCACCTGTGTTGCCCAATAGTCGTTGCCCGCCGCGCGAAGCTGCTCTTCTATCTGACCCAATCGATCAATTTCAGCCGGCGCCTCAGCGGCGCGTCCGCTGCGCGCAATCCCTAACCCCCGAGCCCAGACCGCAATTGCGACAACCTGAGGGGCAGCTCCTGTCGGCGGAACAATCTGCGCGGCCTCAGCCCATTGACCTCTTTCAACCGTGTAGCGAATCGGCATCGCAGTAGAGGCATACCCCGTCTTGAAATCTCCTGCTTTTAACCCTGGCATGTCTTTAAGCTGTTGAATCACTTGGGCCGCTTCCCGATCCCGACCACTTTGCAAATATGCGTACACCAGATAATCCATTGCATGCAGCTCTTCTCCCGTATCGCCTTGCTTATCTGCCGCTTCCCTCGCCGCAAGATTCGACGCAATGGAATCATCCCACAGCCCAAGTCGCGTAAATATATGCGAAGGCATGTGCAGTGCATGCGGCGCTGATGGCGCAATCTGCGAGTAGGCTCTAGCCGCCAGCAGCCCTCTTTGCGCAAGCTCCGCATTGTCGTAAGCATGGA
>Ga0206972_1118_pt1 | contig 16606 bp, 18 predicted proteins | sample Alteio_BWOrgHeat_86_FD_152925 | JGI IMG/M metagenome (GOLD analysis project Ga0206972, IMG submission 152925) | Enriched cells from forest soil in Barre Woods Harvard Forest LTER site, Petersham, Massachusetts, United States -... | ecosystem: Environmental > Terrestrial > Soil > Temperate forest >...
AATAAATCGACTAGTTTGGCCATGTAGGCCAAACGTCAGGGAGCAAATGGGCTAGGCAATCGGGCTAACAATTGTACAAAGTCGAGTTTAATTGATCATCTCTTTACACTGCATCAGATGATGAAGAATGAAGGTGATGTTGTATGTCGGGTCATGTATTTGTTGTTTCTGAATGGTTGCCTAAAGAAGGCTGTGAAGAAGAATTATGGGATTTTTTCAAAGAGCTGTTGGCTTTAACTAAAAAAAATGAAAAAGGCTGCATAAGAGCCCATGTCACTCGACAAATTCCTCATCTAGGTTCTCCAGGTAAATCTGAATATAAGATCGTACTTCTTCAAGAGTATATCGATATCAAAGCTTACGATGTTCATTGTCAAGCAGAGTACGTAAAAAGCGCTTTTAAGAAATGTGTTGAAGATCAAGAAACAGCCTTGGTTGAAAAGTGGTGTTGTAGGCTTTTTAGTGAAGAATAGCACATCCACATAGGTTTTATGTCCTCTATTTTATCAATATGGAGTGGGTTCGAGGGGATTTGGAGCATGGAGAGAGCTTGCAGCGCATAAAATGACAACGCAATGGGTTCTAGATGGAGAATGTCACAATTTTCCATTGATGTACCATGCACGAGTTGTAGAGCGGGCCTCTAAAGTAACATCTAAAACTACGGAAATAGAGAGAGAGGAAGAAGTTGCTTATTGGGATGGATCTGATGCTATACGAAGACGGGTAGCCGCCGCTGATGAGGCGCCCGCGGAGGTCGTGATATGCATGGAACAGATGTCAGAGTCTTTATACTCTTCTCTTGCGTTTGGGAAAAAAAGTGATTTGACGCATTTGGAAAAAGAATTGTTTCTTGTCACGTCATTCATGCGAGCCAAGGGATTCTTGCATTTTGACACACATTTTGGCAATTTACTCACCTCTGGACGCCATGTCTATTTTTCTGATTTTGGATTGGCGATTAGTCAGGATTTTGATCTTACCTCAGAAGAGAGAGCATTTCTGGAGAAGCATCGTGATTATGACCGAATGTATGTAGCTTCAGAACTTGCCTGTGCCGCTATTCAGATGTCTATACAACCTTCGGTCAGTGAGAGAGCCTTTAAACATTATTTGTCTGCTGAGTCTTTAGCCTTAACATTACCGCCTCCTCAAGATGCAGTTGCAAGACGCTATCGTCGTCTTGCTTACATCATGGAGGGCTTTAAACAAGAATTACGTGAATGTTCTAAGAGTACTCCCTACCCTGAAGCGTTAATAGCCAGGGAAGTGATAAAAATTACCCCTAAGTAAAAATAAAAGACTGTCAACGTGTTCGTTGACAGTCTTAGATATTATGCGCGAGAGCGCACAGGATCTGGATGGTGGAAGAAAATGACGGTGAGAACAGCGATGCCTGTGAAACCTGCTAGGAGCAGGAAGGCAGCTTGGTAATTGCCAGTCAAATCGATCATCCATCCTGTTAGAGCAGGAGCAAGAATACCCGCTAAGGAGAGGCAGCTTGAGGTAACGCCTTGAGCCGATGCTGCACGAGACTTAGCCACATCGATGTTGATGCTGAAAAAGGCTGGCTGCGGCATCATCCCAAATCCTAAGCCTAAACTTAAAAATAGAAGCGAGGTACTGAGGGTTTCTGTGTAACTGAGCAGCACAAAGAAGATGGCTGCAAGCAGTTGGCTTGCCCAAATGAGATGGGCTCGGGCCATGCGACTGCTTCCTGTCTTTTGATAGATCCAATCGGAGATCATGCCGCCTGCTTTCATGAACAGTGCGCTGACCAACCAAGGGATGGTTAAGTACCAACCGACGCTTTTGAGATTAAGTCCATGCTGTGAGAGGAAATAGCCGGGGAGCCAAAGCGTAGCGAAGAAAAGCATGTAGCCAAATGCAAAGTAGGCGATGTTGTTAGCGATTAAAGCTGGATGAGTAAGGATAAAGCGCCAGTCCACAGGGGCTTTAGCGTTTTCTTCTTTGGAAGCTCGGGAACTGAGAATGAGTTCTTTTTCCGACTCGCTAACAAAGGAAGAATTTTCGGGGCGATCGCGGAAGAGAAAATACCAAACAACGGCCCATAGAATGCCGATGGCGCTGATGGCAAAAAACATGATTCTCCACCCAAAATCCGCCACTAGATAGGAGGTGAGGGGAGCTCCTACTACTGCTGAAATGGGGATAGCAACTAATCCTAGGGATAGCGCTCTCGCTCTTTCTGAGGGGGGAAGCCAATCGCTAATGGAACGGGTAACAGCGGGAAAATGGGGTCCTTCGGTGATACCTAAAAGGAATCGAAACGCGATGAAGCTCCAGAAGCCAGCTGCAAAACCTAAAAAGGCGACGCAGACGGACCAGCCAATAGCAGCAAGAGGCCACACAATACGCGCTCCCCATACATCGACTAACCAACCACCTAATGCCGTCATGAGAACATAACCAAGACCAAAGGCGGATAAGATCATCCCAAATTGGGTATCGGTGAATTGAAATTCTTGTTTAAGAGGTCCAATCACAAAGGAGATCGCTGAACGATCGATGAAATTAACTAATGTGATAAAAAAAATGAGGCTAGTGATGAACCAACGATAATTTGTGAAAATTGTTTTTTTCATAGATCTCCCTTTTTAGAAGAAGAGGCAGGTTTCTTGTTTTTTTTTGCTGGTTGCGTTGAAACTGAGGGTGCTTCAGTAACTGGCGTGTGATCAATCCAAATGGGTGATGCCCAAGCTATGTGGCCATCTGCTTGGAGGACTCTCACGTAGTAATAAACAAAAGGTGGTCTTTCATCTGGAGAAGTTAAAAGAATTTTAGTGATGGGATCGGAATCATCAAAAGCAAATTCAAAATGCGTGGATTTGGGATGGAACGTATGTAGGATTTGTCCATTGCGAATGAGGGCAATTTCAGTGATCTCTTTGACACCGGCTGCATAACCAGTAATATGGCGATTGTAAAACAGTCCCGGTTTTGTTTTCGTGTTGAGTTCACTGCCAATTCTAGCACCTGCAATGGAAAAAGAAACGATCATCTTTTCACCAGTTGTAGCATAGCAAGCGCGGTTGTAGAGAGCTTGGAAAATCGCTTCGCGGGTTTGCTCGAGAGCAAATACAGCTGTAAGACCAGGTGAATACTGGGCTTGACCATGTTCAAAAAAGCCCTCGTAGACGCCTCGATCATCTAATCCACCTGCTACAAATCCAAAACGGCAGTTATTATTGAGCGCAAGTCTGATGGAGCCTTTTTCGGATTCGACCACTCCTTTTTTATCGTGAGAAAGTATCGGTCGAAGATTTCCTTCTTTTGCTGAACATTCTGAGCAGCCCCAGGCGTTATAAATCTCGACGACTCGCTCATAATCTGGCTCGAAGTTGGCGAAATTCATCTCCATTTTTTTCCCCATTGTAAAACAGGGAATGCCAATAAGTTCTTTGGGGTTATGGCTTTTGTAAAGTTTTTTTAAATTATTGTACTTAGCATCTTTTTTCCGAAGGATGGGCTTATTATCCTTGAGGTAGATAATTTCTCTAAGGCCTTCACCTGGTTCATCGCTTAAGTATTGGAATCCTAAAAACGTTGTAAAGCGCATTTCCTCATTGAATTCGGCAATCTGAGCTGTGATATTTTTCCATCCTTCGTTAGAAGTTTCTTCCACATTTTCAAAGGAGGAAGTGGCAAAGAACTGCATGTTTTTTTCATCGCGGAAGTAACGCAGACAAGCCTCGATCTGTTCCATCGAATCAACCTGTTCTGATTCACCATGTAAAAGGCCCCAGAATTGACTTTTTTCGGCTTCAGCTAAGCATTTGATGGGAGAAGAATAAAATTTGCTACCTGTTAGTAAGTTGTGCAGTTGAAGTTTATAGATGCCAGGTTCATTAAAATACAAATTGGGCAAGTTAATGAATCCCGTTTCGGGGACAAATAACTTCCAATTCAGATTCTCTCGCAAATGCTCATAGCTCACTTCAATCAGTGTGTTATCAGGTGCGTTGTTAGTCAAATTGCCAAAATCATCTTCAAAGCGGATGATCACATCAAAGCGCTTATTTTTTGAAACAATTGAAGGTGTGACAATCCGGATATTGGTAAGTGCATTACCGCGGATATCGAGAGTGAAAATTTCAGGATCGCGGTAATCTCCTTTTCCTTTGGGATCGATATAAAGGTTGAAGGGTCTTCTTCGTTGAATGTAGGTCTGAGCTCGATTTCCCCCTTTAGGATCATCAGGTGAGCCCATGTGGATCGTGATCATTTCTCCAGCTTTGACCTCAGCTGGCAATACGAATTCAAAAGAAGGTGTGATGGAGTCTGTGTCGTTGATCTCTTTAGCGCTGATTGGTTTTCCATTGGATGCGTCAGCCCAGATAATATTGCGCTTAGCCTTGAGATTTGTCGTCGGGAGTTCCCAATCGATGGTTCGACCATTGCTTAAGAGATCGAATTTAAGGCGAGTACCTTTTGGTAAATTGGTAGATGTCGTATAGCAAAACTTTCGGTTAGAGGTGTCTCCAGCCAGTGCAAGGTTTGGTTCGCAATAGCAAATCGAACGTCGCATTTATGCCCCCAGTGATAAAAAATTACCCCCACATTGTGCCTCAATGTAGATTCTTTTGCAAGGATAGTAAGTGATGGGTTAATCATGAGGAATGATTTTGATCTTCTCAATCATCCGTTCATTAGAACTTAAAATTTCAAGATCAAAGTCGTCATGATGAATGCGCCAGCCTTTGGTGGGAATTGCTCCAGCGCGCTGGAAGATATAGCCTCCAATGGTATCGTATTCAGGACTGTGAGGAATATCCACACCTAATTCTTCTTGAATGTCGATAATTGACATCTTTGAATCTACAATCCAACCACCCCCTGAAAGCGGGGTGTAAAGATTTTGTTGTTCAATGTCGTATTCATCTGCAATTTCCCCGACGAGCTCCTCTAAAATATCTTCAATGGTGACGATGCCCTCGGTTCCTCCCCATTCGTCGACGATGATGGCCAAATGGATCTGTTTGCTTCGAAATTCCTGCAGTAACAGAGAAATTTTCTTTGTTTCTGGGGTGTAAAAGACAGGTTTGACAAATTTTTCTATGGGAGAATTCAATTTTTCGGGATTGCGTTCAGCTTCAACAAAGACTTTGAGGATATCTTTAGAAAGTAGAACTCCAACGATGTTATCGACATTTTCCTTGAATACGGGGACTCGGCTATATCCCTCTTTTAAAAAACTTTGAGCAGCTTCTTTAAGAGGTGTCTCTGCATCAATGCTAAACATATTGATGCGAGGGACCATGACCTCTCTTACGATTCTCTCTTTGAAAGAGACAACGGAAAGAATGAGTTTTTGCTCATTGGCATCTAAGTAGGCGCCCAGTTCTGTTTCTTGAAGCAATTCAAACACCTTTTCACGGATTTTAAAGGGTGTTTCTTGTCGCTTATTTCTGTCGAGTTGGGGAAGCGCGAGTTTCAGAAGGTGAAAAAAGGGAGCGGTAATAGGTGTGCATAAGAGCAAAATCAAGGAAGAAAGAGGAGAGAGAATACGAAAGGTTATTAAGGGTTTTAATTGACCTGCTAGTCCAAAGACAAAGTCAAGGACTAAAGAGCAAGCCAAGATAATCACACAGGTCAGTGTGATCGACAGTGTCAAAGGAGAGTTATGAAGAAAAAGAAAGGCTGTGATGACAAAAGCTATCCGCACAAGGTGTTTGGTGAAACTTAAAGAGACGAGTAGACCATCCCATAGATTTTTTCGGAAAAAGAAAGAGAGAAAGTGTCTAAAGAAAAAGGTGGAGTTGTCTTTTTTTAGTTCTTCTTCGGTGCGCAGTCTTCCCAATCGATGAAGGGAAGTTGTCGATGCAGTTAATGCGCTTGCGCACAACAGAAAAATGAATGCTAAAACAGAAGTTAAAGTGATCAAACAAACCTGTGGTTTTGGGTTTTATAACTCATACATATTATGCAAAGGTTTAGTTTTTGCTTAAAGTGTTTTTATTATCTTCGATAAGAGGTTGCTCTTGTCAAGATAATAGAGACAATTCTTCTCACGTTGTTTCATTTTTTTATAATCTGCTGGTGTCATGTCATCGTAACCGATGAGGTGAAGGATGCCATGGATGATATAGCGCATGAGTTCTTCTTGGGGTCTTAAGTTGTGTTGAAGAGCATATGTGGCAGCAACTTTAGTGCAGATAAAAATCTCTCCTAGCACGTGATAGTCTATTCTTGGTGCGTCAATGGCATCGAGAGGAAAGCTAATGCAATCTGTTGGGGTAGGGTCATTGAATGTTGTTTGATGCAGCAAGCAGATCTTTTTTGTGCTTACAAAATGGATGATGAGTTCATCTGTGTTGATCTTGAGATACTTTAATAGATACCCTATCGCTTTTCGGCAGTGAGGAAGCGAAAGGCTGAGATCTTTTTGGGAGTTGTAAAAGGTGATCTTACACATAGATGAGGACTTTCCTTGCTGGGAAAGTCCCATGAGCTTATGGAGTAACGAGTGTTTTAGGAAGACCGGTCACTTTCGTGTTCTCTCCGTCTTTCCATTTGCCAATACGTCGCAAAACATCCACTCTTTCGTAGCGTTTTAAGACGTTGCGCTTTTTTGCTGATTTGCTTGATTTACCGTAACTGGCATGTCTTGACATAGAGGAATCCTAAATTTAATCGGTTATTTCACAACGGGTATGAAGAGAGTTTTAGCAAGATCTCCTTGAGCTGCATTGAGAGCTGGCTTAAATCCTTCTGCGAGTTTATCTTTTTTCGAACCTGTTTTAACTGCAGGGGGACGCGGACGGCGACGCGATTGCATACGAATTCTGACTTGTTTGCTCAAACGTACCATAAGTAACTCCAAGATTTAGTTTTATAGCCAAAAATCATATGAATTCATCCTAAAAAATACAAGGTAAAAGAAATTCTCATGGGTGGGGATCTTCCTTCGCCTTCTTTTGCTCTGAGGGGAGCGATTCTCCAGGATGCAAGACTCCAGCTGATATCAAAAATTTGAAAGCATCTTCTACGCTGACATCCACAGGGATCGTAATCGATCGTGGGGTGAGAAGTACAAATCCCGACATGGGATGAGGTGCTGTGGGCACAAAAACTGCTAAATCGGTTTTAAGAGGGCCTTGATTGAAAATTTCGGGGGTATTGCCTGTGACAAAGCCTATGGCTAGAGCGTCTCGGTGAGGGAAGGGTATGAGCACTGTTTCTTTGAATGTTTTTTTACTATCTGAAAACACCGCTTTGGTGATGTCGTGACTGAGTCGATAAATTGTTCTAATGAGGGGGATGTGAGAAAAGAGCTTATCGGTGAACTTAAGAAAGTAGTTCATTAAAAATTTTTGACCACAAAATCCCAGAAATAAAATAAAGAGCATCAAAAAGAGGAAACTGATGAGTTTGCTCAACACGATGACAAGTGTTTCGCGATGTTCGAGACTTAATCCCAGATTGCTTTCATAAGTTAAAATCAACTTTTCTACGATCCCTTCAACAGGTGCTGTAAAGAGATTGAACAACCATGTGGCAATGATGAGGGTTAAGGCAATCGGAAGTAGGGTAATAAAACCTGTAAAAAAGTATTTTTTTAAGGTCTTACTGAATGTTTTGTTGCTCATGTACTATGTGGGGTTGGGATAGGGCTCTGTGGGATGATGACCCCGCAGGAGACGATGTATTTGATCGCATCTTCTGGTTTCAGATCTAATATGATGAGATCGCTTTTTTTGATCATCAAGAGAAAACCGGTCGTGGGGTTGGGTGTTGTGGGCACGAGAACGGAGACCAATTCCTCTTTGACGGCCTTAGAGCACATATCAGGAGATTCTCTAGCGATAAGTCCTAGAACAAAAATATCGTTTCGGGGAAAAGGGACCATGACCACTTGTTTAAATGTGTTTTTGTCTGAGACAAAGAGTGTTTTGATGATGTCTTGGGTGGTTTTATAGACTGTGTTGACGACAGGAATCCGATGAAGTACTTGGTCGCCAATGCGGAATAGGGCTTTAATCAAAAAGAGACGTGTGATGATTCCAAGTAAGACCGTGAACAAAAAGAGCAAGATGAGGATGATGAATTGACTTCCATAACGCAACAACTGTTCTGGAGTCAGAAAAAGAAATCCTCGATTGATGATATCGAGTTTAATGAGTGCAGCCGATACCATTCCGATAAAAGGTTGGGTCAGGAAGTTGATCAAGAAGATGACAACGGCAATCGTGACCACGACTGGCAAGAGAAACACCAAGCCAGTGATAAAGTGCTTTTTCATGTGCTTAAACTCAAACTAAAAATTGGTGATCCTCCCTTTTACCTTGTTCAACCTGAAAAGGCAAGGGATATAACCTTGATAATCTTGCAAATAGATATCCCCATGCAGCAACCCTGCTGAAAACGGGAGCTCTATAGTTTATAGGTTTTTTCAATGATTACAGGTACGAGTAGTCCCTTTTTATCAAATTGTGATTAGCATTATAAAATTTGAGTTGGGCACGGCCAGCATCTGTGATGTTTTTGCAACCCCATAGATCCAATGAAGAGAGAGAGGTGAGCTTTGAGAGATGGGCAAGGCCAGCATCTGTGATGTATTTGCAGCAGCTTAGATTAAGAGAGCTTAGAGATGTGAGTGTTGATAGGTGGGCAAGGCCATCATCTGTAATGTTTTCGCAAGTCTCTAGATTAAGTGAGTTTAAGAGTGTGAGTTTTGATAGATGGGCAAGACCAACATTTGTGATCCTAAAGCACACTCTTAGATCAAGTGAGCTTAAGAGTGTGAGTTCTGATAGATGAGCAAGGCCAGTATTTGTGATTTCCCAGCAACTGCTTAGCTTAAGTGAGCTTAAGAGTGTGAGTTTTGATAGATGGGCAAGGCCAGCATCTGTGATGTCATTGCAATTATCTAGATTAAGTGAGCTTAAGAGTGTGAGTTTTGATAGATGGGCAAGGCCTGCAGCTGTGATGTTTGGGCACCAGCTTAGATTAAGTGAGCTTAAGAGTGCGAGTTTTGATAAATGGGCAAGGCCATCATCTGTGATGTATTTGCAGCAGCTTAGATTAAGAGAGCTTAGAGATGTGAGTGTTGATAGGTGGGCAAGGCCAGCATCTGTGATGTTCTTGCAATTAGATAGATTGATAGAGGTAATACGGGTACCACTTGCTTTATTAAGAATGGTTTTAAGATCCCTATTTGATAAATTGGGCAGTCCAGAAAGATCTAGACAGCCGTCGTTGACGAGAGATAGGTTACGCCAATCTCGGCATATTTGATGAACGCAAGTTATTTGTTGAGTAGGAAGGAAGCTTAATATACGTCCTAAAACGTCTCTAGGGATTGCTTTTATGCCAGTCATTGCGGGTTTGGGTGTAGTCTGTGAAGGGGCAGGCAGAGACGTTGGCTGCGCTGTCGCTTGTAAAGTTAAAGGATCTAAGCCGAATAATGACATTGTTAAATCTCCTAATTTTGATTATCATTATAATTATAATATCTATAAATAGTATTTATTAAAAGATTAAAAAAATAATTTAGTTTATTAAGTAAATTAATAAATAATCCTAAATATGAAACAGGAAAAATCAAATAATTCCTACTAGTTAACTGAAGGCTTCTCTTTGAGCAGCGTTTTCTTCGGTTCTATTGGGAAAGTTCTAAACGAGCGGCAAAGGATCAGTCCTTTATGTTAAAGAAAAAGCTTTCAAGTACACTGAAATACAGCCAACTTGACTTTGATGACTTCCTCGCTGACGCTCGTCAGCCATTTGGCGTATTAACCGGTGGCTGCAGACCCAATTTGATACAATTGACCATGTAGCATTGGTGTGAAGTCAAAAAAGCAAGCAATCTGCTGTGGTTCACAAAGATCATGCCTACGACGATATGTGAGGAAGTGCCTTAGTTGTTAAAATACCGGTGTCCGTAATGGCTTCTGGCTTAAGATGAAACCGCCAGGGTAGATGGGCATGGTCTCCAGCGTAGTCCACTCCTATCCGTGGGCTAGCGAGGATGAGATCATCTGTTAAATCAATCGAAGTGTCCTCAATCCATAGAGAGTGCTCTTTTGCTCAATTCTTTTCCATTGTACTCTTTGGTGATTCCTAAAGCTTGGCAGAGCGCTCCAGGACCATGTGTTAAATGAGGATCACAGATTGTTTTGTTGCGTCTTTTAGCCATGGTGGCAAGGCCATGCGTTGGAAAAAGAGCGCGGATTAAAACCGCATGAGGGATCTTAGCTTTATTGGTCACGACATTCAAGAGATAATGTATCCCATAACAAAGGTAGACATAAGCAATGCCTCCTTGTTGGAACATCACTTCAGTTCTGGCCGTCCTTCGGTTGTTATAGGCATGACAGGCGCGATCTTCTATCCCTTTATAGGCTTCGGTTTCGATGATGATGCCGCCGATTAGTTCCTCTTGGAAGGTAAACAGCGATTTTCCCAAAAGATCGCGAGCAATCTCAACGACATCTTCTCGCGTGAAAAATGAACGAGATAGCATCAGGTCTATCGTTTTTTGCGTTTAGAAGAAAATTTAGGTTTGATTTTTCTGGAGTGAGGGGTGACAAGAGACCATTGACTTTCCAGAAGGATCAGATCGACGCTCTGTAAGCGTACGATCAGAGCATCGCCTAGTCGATGAGTAGTGCCCGTTCTATTTCCCGTTAATACTCCTCGGGATTTGTCGAAGGTGAAATAATCATTTTCTAATTCGGAGATATGCAAAAAACCCTCTAACATGAGTTCTTTAAGCTCGAAGTACAACCCAAAGGGTTTAATTTTTGTGATCACGGCAGGATATTCTTTGCTAGGCTCCATCCGAAAGTAGTTGTTGAGCAAGCGTAGCTTTTTAAGAGTCTTGACACTCATTTCAGCGCGGAAGCTGAGTCGTTCTTGTTCAGAGCAACGTTGGGCAATCTTGTCTAACTCAATTTCTTTAGGTGTTTCATTGAAAAGCAGTCGTTGGACGATGAGATCGCTATAGCGGCGGATGGGACTTGTGAAATGACAGTAATTTTCCAACGATAAGCCGTAATGTCCTAGATTTTCAGAAGAATACTGTGCGAGTTTCATGCTGCGAATGAAAGCGACGGAGAGTTGGGGGGCTAAAGGAGTGTTCTTAGCTTGCTCAAATAGATGGCTGAGTTCCTCTGATGTGGGCTGTGGAGAAATTTTAAATCCAAGTGTTAAGGCAAACTGCACAAAGTCTTTGAAGTTTTCTTCGAGGGGTTCTTCATGGATGCGATAAATGACTCCTTTACCGCGCGCTGTTAATTCTGTTGCGACGATTTCATTTGCCTTGAGAGCAAATTCTTCAATGAGTTGATGCGTGACATCATATTCAATCCGCTTGATGCCTGTAGGATTTCCTTTGTTGTCAATTTCAACGACAATCTCGGGTAAGGCAAAGTCAATGCTGCCTCTTTGAGAGCGCTTCTTCTTGAGTAGATGACATAATTCAACCATGAGTTTAAGCGCTTTGAGATGGGGACTTTTGAGAGTGCCATCCAAAACTTCTTTTGCCTCACCATAAGAAAATCGCTTTTGGCTGAGAATATAGGATCTCACAATCTCATGTTTAATGAGCGTTCCTGCTTTGTCAAAATCCATCATGACAGACATGGTCAAACGGATGACATCGGCTTTAAGGCTGCAAAGTTCATTTGAAAGCTCTTCTGGCAGCATGGGAATGCAAGCGCCGGGAAAGTAGGTAGAGTTACAGCGGTGATAAGCTTCTATATCTAATGGAGAATTTGTGGATACATAGTGTGCAACGTCCGCAATGTGCACGCCTAAACGATACACTCCTTTTCGATCTTTGGTGAGCGATACGGCATCGTCATAGTCTTTAGCGGTTTCTGGGTCGATCGTGAAACATTCAAGTTTTGTAAAATCCACGCGTGATTTGAGATCTTTGGCAGGAACTTTTTTTCCAAATTTTTTAGCTTGATCGATCACTGGCTTAGGAAAGGTGGAATGCAAATCAAATTCTTCAGCTGCAGCAAGAATATCAATCGATGGATCGGAAATGTTGCCAATAATATGCGTTGGCTCTGCAATGGTGGCATCTTGCTCAGAGCCCCATTCAGTCACTTTTAGAATGACTCTATCTCCCACCTTTAAAGGCAAATCGAGTGGAGATCGCACGATGACCGGTTTGGAAGTGCCCAAGAGAGGAACATAAGCAAGAATATCACCGGAAGAGGAGATATTTTTAATAGTACCGGCCAAGTGTTTATGAGCGCGGCTTAAGATAGTGACAACTTTTCCTTCTGGGCCTTTTTCCCCAGGGTTTTCTAAATTGATCACCACTTCGACACGGTCTCCATCCACGGCATTGTCGGTTAAATGTTTCGGAATGAAGATATCTTGAGGATTGGCGATCGCATCATCGGGAAGTAAGAAGCCAAATCCTTTTGGGTGCATGCGTAAAATGCCCGTGACCACCTCTTCTTTCTCTTTTTTGATCTCTAGATTTTTTTGATCTAATTGGATTTCTCCGGCTTGTAAAAGTTCCGTGATGATTTTATGATACAAGGGGATGAGAGAGGGAGCGATTTGAAGACGATCCAGCAATTCATCTGGGCTCATGGGTCGAAAGCGTCTTCCTTTCATGAATTGGAGAATGGTCCTTTTTAAATTGGTTGCCGTCCTGGATTGTTTAGAAGATTTAGAGGGGGTTTTGGCCATTCTAGTTTTGCCTATAGGATATTGCGTTCATGAAGATGGGTTCTTAGGCGCTCCGCTGTTGTGAATTGCTCGGCATCGATAGCAAGAGCTGTAGCAGCTTTGATGTTTTCTTGCATGTCATCTGTATAAAAACATTGGTTATTGTTACAACGAGCTAAGGTAAGGGCTTTTTCAAAGATAGTTTTCTCAGGCTTGCGGGCTCCAATGCGATATGAGAGAATATGTCCATCAAACCACTGCAAAAAGGGGAAGTGTTGCACGGCATAATCGAAGTGAGCTTCGCAGGTGTTCGAGAGGATGTACAGTTTCTTTCCTTTTGCCTTGAGTTCTTTTACGATTTCCACGCTATCCAAGTTCTCTTTAAAAATATCTGAAATGGCCAGGCGAACCTGATCATAGGCGATGGGATGATCAGCTAACAGGCAAAAATCCCGATAGATGTTCTGGGTGGTGATTTCTCCTCTTTCATAGGGATCTAATCGACTAGCCATTGTCTGTGTGATGTAGTTGATGTCAAGTCTAGTCAATTCAGCAATCTGTCGACACATCTTTTCGTGGTCGAAAAAAAGAAGAACGTTTCCTAGATCAAAAAAAATTGTATCCTGCATCTTTTACCTGTAGAGGCAACTTGCCTCTTTAGTCCCCAATTGTAGGGGTTTATAGCTTAAAAAGGAATTAAGATGAAGATGAGGACGCAATAAATTATTTAATCGCTCGTCTATGAGGCAATTGCAAAACTCCACGCTACAGCAAAATCGCCCTTTTGAGTCATTTTGCAAACTGACTCAAAATCATCGATTTTTCTGGGTCGGGGAGTTTTGCAATTGCCTCCTTTGGTAACTCAACAGGGTATTGGATAGAAGCATGGCAATGGTCATGGGCCCCACGCCGCCCGGGACTGGAGTAATGTGAGAACAGAGAGGGGCAACCTGTTCGAAATCCACATCGCCTACTATGTGCTTACCCTCAGGATATCGGTTGATCCCTACATCGATCACTATAGCCCCTGGTTTAACCATGGAAGGCTTGATGAATCCAGGCTGTCCTATCGCTGCAACGAGGATATCTGCGGAGGCGCAGAGTTGCGTAAGATTGTAGGAATGACTATGCACAACGGTGACAGTGGCATTACAATGAGGAGCTTTTTGCATGAGGATGGCAGCCAATGGCTTGCCTACGATGTTGCTGCGCCCTACAATGACGACGTGTTTTCCGAAGACGGAAATTTGAGAGCGAGCTAAGAGAACTTGAATGCCATGAGGAGTGCACGGTAAAAAACCGTCTCCTTCTCCGATGAGCATTTTACCTACGTTTACCGGATGAAAACCGTCTACGTCTTTCTCGGGATCAACAGTACTCAAGATGCGAAATTGCGATAGATGAGATGGCAGGGGAAGCTGAATCAGGATGCCATCGATGGCAGGATCTTGGTTGAGCGATTGAATTTCAGCAATTAGTTTGTCCTCGGAGATATTTGTTGAGAATTCCCTGTCGACAGATAAAATCCCCACCTCTTGACACTTCTTTTTTTTCATGCGGATATAAGTATGTGAAGCATCATTATCTCCTACTAGAATAAAAGCCAATCCAGGAGGTCGATGAGTTAAATGGGAAATAGCGTTGGTAATTTGCTGTTCAATTTGGTGAGCTATGGCTTTTCCATCGATCAACATGATCCTCTCCAAGAGTGGTGCTGAGTTAATTGCGTTGTCATGAAGGGATGAAGGCTGCCATTTGTTGCTAAAACGGAAGTGGGATTAAATATATCAAGAGGAGATCCATTCTGTTGTGTGATAGTTCCACCAGCTTCTTGTAAAATGAGGCCTCCTGCTGCCACATCCCAAGCATGTAAACCCATTTCCCAAAAAGCGTCAAAACGACCCGCAGCGACATAGGAGAGATCGAGAGCTGCACTGCCCATTCTTCGAATCGGCATTCCGTGGTGTTGCATGCAGGCAAATTTGTCGATGCAGCAATCGGGATTGTCATTGACGTTATAAGGAAATCCTGTGACTAAAAGAGCCTTTAAAGGGTCTTTAACCGTAGAAACTCGCAGCTGAGTTCCATTTAAGAAAGCCCCTTTTCCCCTTTCAGCGACAAATAGCTCGTGTAGTAAGGGGTGATATACCACTCCCGATTCGAGAATTCCATTGATAGCAATTCCTATGCTGATAGAGAAGATTGGGATCGAGTGCGCAAAATTCACTGTGCCATCGAGAGGGTCGATCATCCAAACGACATCGCTTTTTGGGGATTGGGAGCTCCCACTTTCTTCTGCAAGTATCGCATGGTGTGGAAATTTAGCTCGGATGGTAGAAATAATACGCGCTTCTGCAGTTCGATCGCATTCGGTAACAAGATTCTGGATACCAGGCTTCGAATCGATAGTAAAGCGCGTTCCAAAGGCATGACGCAGTAGTTCTCCTGCATCAAGACTGGCGCGAATAGCAAGAACTGTTAAATCAGAAACGTTCATGAGCAGAACTTAAGGATTTTCATGATAGTTTTCAAATTGTTTATCTCGACTTTGTACAATTTTTACCCGAGTGCCTCGGCCTATTTGTTTTCTGAGGCGTTTATTCAAAGGGGATGGGGTTAAAAACCCCTTCCCCTTTAAATAAATCGACTAGTTTGGCCATGTAGGCCAAACGTCAGGGAGCAAATGGGCTAGGCAATCGGGCAAAAAATTGGACAAAGTCGAGTTAGACCTCTATTCTTCAGAAGGAGAGGGTTTGCAAAAAAGACGCGTTATCCATTTGCTCCAACCGATGCGTCTAACATAGAGAAATAATGCCATCGAACAACTAAACCATAAGAAGGCATAAAGGGCATCGCAAAGGGGTAAAGCAAAAAAATCGATAGCGATGAGTTTTGGACTAAACGCAAAAGAAGTATGAGATAGAAAAGCAAAGATAGAATGGACACATGTCAAAAATAAACTCAGCTGAAAAGTAAATAGAGCAAGAGCTAGAGGCTTGTCATCATAGAAATGTCGTTTTTGTTCATAGAGAAACAAAGTGGCAGCGGCAAAACTCAAGGCATGTAGTCCAAAGTGGAATTCGACGCTGAGGAGATCGACGATTAATCCGCAAAGTGAGCTCAACCATAAAGACGAAGCTCTGCTGCACCGTGCATAGATAAGCGCTAAACAAGGAGCAAATGTGTGTAAACGCGTATAAGGGAGAAAGACGGAGGCAAATGCTGTAGCAAACAAAGCGAGAATGAAGGGGAAAAGAAGAGGAACGCGTTGATTCAATTAAAAGGCTCCTTTAGGGAATACCATGAGGGGAATCGTTTTAGCGATCAGCTGAAGATCAAATAAAAAAGAACGAGAGGTCACGTATTCCAGATCCAATTTGACTCTATCTTCAAAAGTAAGAGAATTTCGACCTGAAGTTTGCCAAATCCCTGTTAAGCCAGGACGCACTGCGAGCATGGCCTGTGTTTCTTCGCCTGCAATTTTTTTGATCGTCTCTAATTCATTAGGAAGATAAGGTCGTGGTCCAACTGTGCTTAAATCTCCGCAAAAAACATTCCAAAATTGAGGGATTTCATCTAAAGAAGTGCTGCGCAAGAATTTTCCAATCACTGTACGTCGTGGATCATCTTTTAATTTATAGTAAATTTCCCATTCGAGCATTAGCTCAGGATTACTTTTTAAAAGCTGTGCTAATTTTTTTTCAGCGTCGAGGTGCATTGACCTGAATTTCCAAAATTTGAAAAGCTGTCCATTGCGCCCCAAACGCATGCTAGAATAAAAGATAGGGCCGCGAGAGGTGCATTTAATAAGTAAGGCGATCAGGAAAAAAATAGGCAATCCGCCAAGGAGAACAAAGGTGCTCAATAAAATATCAAAGCTGCGTTTAAAATAATCAAGCCACAGTTTCCCTTCTGAATATCTGTTTGAATCCATTATCTTCTCCGATAACAA
>Ga0206972_1119_pt1 | contig 16600 bp, 13 predicted proteins | sample Alteio_BWOrgHeat_86_FD_152925 | JGI IMG/M metagenome (GOLD analysis project Ga0206972, IMG submission 152925) | Enriched cells from forest soil in Barre Woods Harvard Forest LTER site, Petersham, Massachusetts, United States -... | ecosystem: Environmental > Terrestrial > Soil > Temperate forest >...
GAGGAACTATTGTGAGGATGCGAAGGCACAAATGGTCGCCGATGCGGCATCGTCACTTCTCTTCCGTAAGGATGGCGGCTTCGGTTACCGCGAGGCCTTACTCTACCATCTGGCCTTCATCAAAGACTGGCGGGGTCGCGCCAGCTTTATCTGCAAGCGGGTGTTTTTTCCCGAAGAGCCGGACTGGCAGGAACTACGCTTGCCGCGCTCGCTGTACTTCCTGTATTACGCCGTCAGACCAGTGCGGCTTCTCGTTGAACTCTTCTCATAGCCAACTGCAGGTCTTGGTTCGGAACGGTTTGCGAAAGAAACCCTGCAAATGCAGACCGGAAGAGCATTCGTCTCTTCTCTTGCTGGGCTGCAGCCGGCAGAAACGGCTCGGCCATCCTTTAAGGCACGCTGGGCGTTACTGGGGGCGGCGACGACCCGCCGAATCCCCCTGTCAATCCGACACCAAGAAGTGTTCCTCCAACCGACACCAGGATCAGGATCGGGATTAAACCTCTCGATACGATCGCTGCGGGAGCCGCGCCAGCGCCCTGCACGCACGGATGGCCGAGGTTCTTCACACTGGACACCAAAACCACCTGCAATGGGGAGCCGGCTACGAGTGTCCCATTCACCCGAATCGATTTGCCAACGAGCTTTTCGAGGCCAGTGCCCTGCACCTGATATTTAACGTTGGTTTCCACGTCGGTGAGAGTAAAGTCCGGTTGGAGATCACCGCAGAGCTTAGTGTCGCCTACTCTGGTACCAGAAGGGCTCGGACCATTCGTCTGGCCTGGGCCCTGGGTCGGAGCCTGGGTGATTGTAAAACTCAGAATCCTCCCAGGTTCAACCCGGGCCACCAGACCTCCCGATGAGGTCGTGACACTCGATTCACCCTGTTGTGTAGCAACCTCGATATGCGAGTCATCTCTTACGCCAACGATGACAATCGTATCGGCGGCAGTTCCGGAGATTTGCAGTCCATCAGCGAGCATTGGGTGCTTATCGGCCCGGGTTTGCAACATCACGCCCTTTTGCAGCACAGAATGTTCGCGATAGACGGTTATCGTCGCGTCGGGCTTCATCACCGCGCTTGTACCATCTGAAAACTGGAGGCTCAAGCTCCTGTCTCCCGATGCAATTAGATTTCCAGGAAAAATCGCAGAGTTGCCTGGAACTCGCGCTCCGTCAACCTGCACGTCGCCGGTCGTCATTACAATTCCGATGGCGGAGGATCCCGCTGAGGTCGTATCGATCAAGCTAATACATGTAATCAGTGAGATAACTGACTGCAACCGCAGTATCATTGAAGTCCTCCAGATGGAGACCAAAGCGGCTGCATGCTGCCAAATACATCAGACTTCGACCAGAAAAAGAGTACCGCGGTTAATCCAAGGTAGGAGACTAATATGGCTTCTCAACAGGAACGTTGTCAATATCAATTGCGAGGCCATTCGCGGACAAGTATCTTGGTTTCTGTACTCTGTATGCGATAGGTGTATTTTCCGTTCCGGTTTCTATCATCTCCTAACCCTCCAGCAAAATAATCCGGTAAATATTGCTAATCGACTGGCGCGGATATAAGGTGTTGGTGAAGGTCGAAGGTAGCCGCAACTAATTTTCGGCTCCTGAAATATTGAACCGCGGAACTATGCGCCGGCACTGGAGCATTGCTTACTCTTTTCAGGTTCCCTGTAGTGGGAGTGACCAACAGTTCGCCGCTGTATGAACTAGCAGCCTTGGTCGGGATCAACCAGAAATGCATCAGTTTGGTAGTCGACAAACTAAGCTTTTAGCGCATGCGCAGAGCAGAACACGATCTTTCTCAGGAGGAACGGTGGAGAACCTTCACGAGTTGCAGGCTGTCCCCGATCGACGACATGAGAGATACGCGGACCTCATCCCACCTTGGCTACTTCATGGATATGTTCGCGTACTCCTGGACGGTCTCACCGCAGCCTTGGCGATGATCGATGCGTATGTGCTTCGCTTTGATTTCCATGTCGAGCCGAAGATGCAACACAGCATGTGGACATGGCTTTGTGTTGTCGCTGTTCTGAGACCCCTGTCCCTGCACCTTACTGTTGGCAGGCACCAGTCGACTTGGCGCTTCTTTGATATGCGGGATGGACTCTCTCTAGCTCTTCATTCGCTACCGGTGACTTTTTTTGTCCTGCTGGTGCGTTGGTGTGTTCCTGGTGTTCCTATCGTTCCCTATAGCGTGCTCATCCTCGAGTTCGGCATCTTTCTCATCTTTGCCTCTGCGTTGCGTGTAACGCGGCGCCTAGCAAACGAAGCTATATACCGCCCAACTGAGCGGCCGCGTGCACTCATCGTCGGATGTGAGACGACGTTGGCTACGGCGGTTCATCATTTTCATGATTGCAAAGAGGCTCAGGTAATAGGCTTGGTGAGTGAAGATGAGCATCTGGCCAGCATAAACATAGCGGGCCGTCCTGTCTTGGGCCCTCCAGAGTCTTTGATGAGCCTTCTGGTGAGTCATCAGATAGAAGTTGTTGTTCTCTCGGGCGCGAATTTGAAGTGTGCCGCGCAAGTAATTCGCGATGCGAGCAGTTTAGACGTTCAGGTTCGCATCCTGCCTTCGAGCAGCGATCTAATGGATGGGAAAGTCAAAGTGCATCGACCTGTTTCCATCGATCAGTTGGTTCAAGGTCACGTTGAGGCGCGGAAAGAGGTGCATCAGACGGTAGTTCGTTGTTTCAAAGGAAGGACGGTTTTGATTACAGGGGCTGGTGGCTCCATAGGATCGGAGATCGTGCGGCAGGTCTCAGCATTAAACGTTGATCGCCTGGTGATGTTGGATCAAGATGAGAATTCGATCTTCGAACTGATAAGTGAGGTAAGGAAACCGCTTGTCAAAGAAATCGTGCCGATCGTGGGTAATATTCGCGATCGTCAGACAGTTCGGAGAACATTCGAACGGTATTGTCCAGAAATCATTCTTCATGCTGCGGCTTATAAACACGTTCCAGTGATGGAAGAGAACTGCTGTGAAGCGGTTCTGAATAATATATCCGGAACGCACGAACTGATCGATGCCGCAATTGAATTTGATTGCCATCGCTTTGTAATGGTTTCCACTGACAAAGCCGTGAATCCGTCAAGCGTAATGGGGGCTACAAAGCGGATCGCAGAGCTGTTAATACAGCAGCGCTCCAGCGCATGCGGCCACAGGACACACTTTACCTGTGTGCGATTCGGCAATGTTCTCGGCAGCCGTGGCAGTGTGGTTCCCATCTTTCTTCGTCAGATTGCCGCAGGTGGTCCAATCACGATCACACATGAAGAAATGACTCGCTACTTCATGACGATTCCGCAAGCAGTACGGCTCGTGCTGCAAGCTGCGGCGATTGGATCGCAGGGAGATATCTATCTTCTAGATATGGGAGATCCCATAAAAATCATCGATTTTGCGAAGGAAATCGTCCGCTTAGCAGGCCTGACGCCCGGGAAGGACATCGAAATCAAGGTCGTGGGTATGCGTCCCGGAGAGAAAATTCATGAGAGGCTGTGGGGAGAAGACGCGTTGGTGATGAACACACCGTTTCGCGACGTCTTCCAGCTGAAAGCTATTCGGGTACCAGACGATTTCTCGCAACAGTTAACGGAACTGGAAGCTGCGGCTCACGCGCGAGAATCAGACACGATAATTCAGGAATTGCTTTGCAGGCTTCCCATTGATTATCGCCAGGACCGTATGGAACTGACTCCGATGGCGATCGCCAATTAAGCGGGTTTTGGCTCTTCGAGAAAATGCGCTTGGAAAGATACGGATGAGCATGAGTTATCAAAAGCTATTAGAGCCTATACCCGGACCGTTTGACCCGTTCATTCAGAACGACCCGATAAGCACGTCGTTCAGTTTGACTGTCCTGGTGCCGGTCTATAACGAGCGATATCTCGTGGAAGCTAGCCTTCGTCGTGTGCTCGCATTGAGAGATGACATCATCCACAGTCTGGAAGTCATCGTCGTCGATGACTGCAGCACGGATGGTAGCTGGGAAATACTGCAGAGGATTGCTCGAGAGGACGCACGCGTAGTGCTGCTGCGACATCTGCGCAACCTGGGCAAAGGGGCTGCGGTACGTACTGCACTGGAGCGCGCTACTGGCGAAATAAGTATCGTGCACGATGCCGATCTTGAGTACAATCCTGCGGACATTCCTTCGCTGTTGCGGCCATTTGCGACCGAGGCGGCTGATGCTGTCTTTGGGTCTCGCTATCTCTTTGCGCATTACCGCAGGGCGCTGATGTTCCGGCACACCTGGTTGAACAAAATGCTCACCTTCGTGGCAAATATCTTCACAGACCTGAATCTTAGCGACATCGAGACTTGCTACAAGGCAATCCGAACGCCTCTGTTCCGCTCCATCCCGCTTCGCCACAGCGATTTTCGTTTCGAAATCGAGATCTCGTTCAAACTAGCGAAGCGGCGCGCCCGCATCTTCGAGGTACCTATCAGTTATCTTGCGCGTAGCTATCAGGAAGGAAAGAAAATCAAGCCCCAAGACTTGATGCTTGCGTTAGCTGCGATTCTGCGTTTCTGGTTCATTGACGACATCTACAAAGACGACGAATACGGTTCGCATATCCTCGCGAGCCTCGAGAAAGCTCGCCGGTTCAATCTGTGGATGGGGAGGACGCTTGCGCCCTACGTTGGAGATAGGGTACTGGAGATCGGCGCAGGTATTGGTACGCTGACTACGCAATTTATCCCACGTGAGTTCTATCTCGCCTCTGATATCAATCCTTCGTATCTTTCCTATCTGCGAGCGTATTCCGTTGGGAAGCCATATCTTCGAGTGCGGCATATCGACGCTGGAGTTCTGGGAGATTTTGTCGGACTGGACGGAAAGTTTGACACGGTACTGATGATCAATGTGTTGGAACATGTGCCCGACGAACAAGTGGCGCTCCGAAGCGTCCGGTCGTCACTGATGCCGGGTGGCCGGGCGGTCATCCTTGTTCCGCAGCATCCGGCGCTGTACGGCACGCTTGATAGCGCGCTCAATCATCGCGAGCGATATACGCGAGAGTCGTTGCGACGAGGCCTTGAGCAAGCCGGCTTTCGCGTAGAGCAAGTCTTCGACTTCAACCGTTTTTCCGTTCCTGGTTGGTGGTTCAACGGAATGGCGCTGCGGCGCAAGACATTCTCACGGATCCAATTGAAGGTATTGCAAATGTCAATGCCATTGCTGCGGCGCTTAGATGGCATTCTGCCCTGGGGCGGTCTAAGCCTTATTGCAGTGGCGACGAAACAGCAGGGCGACTAAGATGTTACGACCGTCAAGTTCCGCTTCATTTGCAGAAAAATAGCTTTCTCGTGTGCTTCTGAGAGGAAAGTTGATGACCAACGTCGATTTGCAGTTGGCAGAGGCACCGGCTGATCCGATTACGCGTGTTGACATACGCGGACTCCAGACAAGTTGCTGGGTTGTCCTTATCGTTATTGCCATTGTGAGAGCCTGGTTAACGCGCTATTTCATTCACGGAGACGCAATATCTTATCTAGACCTCGGGAGGATGATTGCCGAGGGTCACTCAGGTAGCGCGATCCACGCCTATTGGTCGCCAGGTTATCCAATACTGCTGTCGTTATTCCTGCGGGTGTTTCATCCTGATGCATACTGGGAGTCTCCTCTGGCCCATTTCGTTAATGTAGTGGTTTTCATAGGAGCGCTGGCATGCTTTCAACTGTTCTGGAGAGAGCTACGCCAATGGCACGAGAACTATGCCAAACGGTGCGGGACTGAAATCTCGGAGCGTGCATTTTGGATACTTGGCTACTCGGCCTATGCCATTGCTGCCCTGAATGTTATCGGTGTGGCGCTGGTGTGTCCCGACCTATTGGTGGCAGCGTTGTGCTGTCTGGCTGGATGGGCAGCGTTGCGCTTTCGGCGCTCTCCAAGCACGGGTCGCGCTCTTGTGCTGGGCCTTGTATTGGCGTTAGGTTATTATGCCAAATCGCCGTTCTTTCCAATGGGTTTTGTCTTCATTGTGTGCGCAGGTTTAGGGTGGCCCCCACCGCGGCGAACGATTCTTCTGGGCGGAACGGCGCTGGCGACGTACTTACTTATGTGTGCTCCTTACATCGCTGCAATCTCATTATCCAAGGGACATTTCACCTTTGGAGAATCTGCTCGACTGGCCCAAGCCTTCTATATCAATGGTGTTCAGCATTATCAGCATTGGCAGGGAGGTCCCCCTGGTTCGGGCATTCCAGTTCACCCCACTCGCAAGCTGAATGATTTCCCGGCGATTTATGAATTCGCTGCCATGGACATGGAAACATATCCGCCATGGTTTGATCCGACTTACTGGTACCAGGGGGTTACGCCGCACCCGAACTGGAAGCTCCAGGCGAAGATTTTCGTCGCCAACCTGCTTCTGGAATTTCAAATCATCATGGAGTTCTGTGCGATGCTGGTTGCTGCCGTGATCGTCCTGGCATTGTTAACGGGTTATCGCAGGCGGTGGATGAAGGGTTTCTGGGATCTATGGTATATCTGGGCTCCGGCCGCTATTGCGCTGCCGATGTTCGCACTTGTTCATGTCGAGTCACGCTTTCTCGGAGGATGGCTGATTTTACTTTTTGCCGGCGCCATCTGCGCTTGTCCACAACCCGCTGGAGGCAGCACCGGGCGAGTGGTTAGTTGCGTTGCTTTTGCGGCGGTTCTCACGGCAACGGCGAGTCTGGCATCGCAGGCAAGCCAGGAGGCGTTGGGAAGAGATCACACGACAGACAGGAGCCAAAGCAGCGCCGTAATTGCCAAATTCTTGCTCAACAATGGTCTGCACCCGGGTGAACAGGTGGCAGTCATCGGCGACGGCGCTGACGGAGCATATTGGGCTCATCTCGCGCGATTGCGCGTAGTATCCGAGATTCCTGCCAGCTACTGGCCACCTGAGGCTCATCCTTCATTCGACTTCTGGGAATCCGGGCCTGAACGACAGCAAAGGTCATTAAGAATACTTGAACAGACCGGCGCGAAAGCTGTTGTCGCGGGATCGCAGACCTCGATGCCGGGGATGGTTCCATCAGTCGTTCCGTCATCGTGGAAGAAAATCGACGGAACCTGGGCATATGTCTATTTCTTTCACGCTAATCCCTAGTACAGCTTGACGACAAAGACACAGAGGGATCCCTTTGACGAATGGACGGATGATCAACAAACTAAAGCCACGGATGGCAAACGCTCAGCCGAATGCGACCGCAAACAAAGCAGCGGGAAGTCTTCAGATACGAAAGTGGTTCGGCTGCTCAAATCTTGGCCTGTTCCTTTACGTGAGCTTCTGTGTGATCCTGACTGCTATAGCTTACCTTAGGCCATTACCGACTTTTGACCGGTACTTGTACGCAGGGGCCGTCGCTTCGTTACGCTACTCCGATCCAGCAATAATCCACCGCATCGCGCGCGCCGAATTCGACGCTCAACCATCCCCCTTCCTGTTTGAAAGCGTGGCCTCCGAGCCATATTTCGCAGATGTACGTGACAATCCGTACCATTTCGTGCAGCAGTTAGGGTTCTATCGAGTAAAGCTCGGATACGTGGCAATCGGGTATCTGCTTTGGCGCATGGGCCTACCGATCCTCGTTGGTCTGCGCCTGATTTCGGCCTGTTGTCTCTTGATCGTCGGGTTAGCAGTTCTCACCTGGACACATGACGCCGCCTTGTCTGTAGTGTTGCTGCTCACGCCGTCCGTGATGAGCATGGGACGAATGGTTACGGCAGATCCGCCTTCAACGACAATAATTTTTCTTGCATTGTTTGCGATTGCTAAAGAGAAAGAATTGATCGCGGCCATCCTTTTGACGGCCAGTGTCCTGTTGAGATTCGACAACACCGTCGTTATCGTGATCATATTGGCTTGGATGGTCTGGAGGAGGTGTATAGGCCTCTCGCTCGGAATATTGTTTGGGGCGCTTGCAGTGATCGCCGCGGTTTGGGCTACCCGAATTACAGGCTATTACGGATGGCGTGTCCTCATGCAGCACTCCTTTATCAAGCCGGAGATTGAGCCGGTCACTCATCCCATTCTGATCAACTTTGCCGGCTATGTACATGCAATGGCGGGATTGAGGGTGATTCCCTACACTTTCATGACGATCTGGATTTTGGTGGCTGCGGCAACATGGAAGAGGCTTCCATCAGGAGCGATCTTTCGCGAGCTATTGCCACTTGCCGGCATCTGTATCTTAGTGCGCCTCGCGATATATCCGAACGTCGAAGACCGGTATTTCTTGTGGGAATACCTGCTTGCGGGTGTTGCGCTCGTTCAGACGGCTCAATCTTCGATTCCGGAAAATAAAGAAGACACGATTTGTCAACCTTTGTAGGCAACCACGGAGGCCGCGTGTTCGGGTCGTCCCAAGACATAGGTTCTAGGGCCTATTAACGCTACCGGCTGCGACTTGGCAATGGAGGTTCGTCATATCGCACCGGCTTCGGATCCATTTCTCGCCTGCCCATTTTGTTCTTCATCTGCAGAAAAAACTCCTCATACGTAGTCCGCGAGATATAGGCCACCGCTGTCGCGAGAATGAGTGTTAGAAATAGCCGGAGGAGGCATTTTTCAAAACTGTGCCCGACAGAAAAAGAGGGTACGTACTTCATAGACATGTCATTGTAAATGTGGATAATCAGCGGATGAATCAGATACAGTCCGTAACTGATGAAGCCGTAGAAAGGCAAAATCCTCAGATTGACCACCCGCCGATATCCGCCCGTCCCGAGCCATAAGGCGGCCGAAAGCAGACTCAATGAACCGTAGTTAACACAAGTGGCTCGCAAGCTTATTGCCATAGGCATGGGAACCGTCAGGCTCGCACCCAGGGCAGCCGTGCCAACAAGAGCGCTCAGGCCAGCGAATCTCAGGATGTTGGTCCGTGACCCTCGGGTGGAGCGGGCAAACATGGCGAGCAGCGCACCGAGGGCCAATCCATCGGCCGAAAGCCATGTATAAGGGCCCCACCATAGCCCCCCGCAAGCTACGGCAAAGACTCGCAAGACTGGCTCGCAGGCACACATCAGGGCAACCGCTGTGACGAGACTGCGCCTTTTCAAAATTCTGACGGCCGTGGGCCATATCAGGTAAAAGTGCTCCTCGACGGCCAGTGACCAGAAAGGCGAATAGTCCCTCGGTACTCCAAGTAACGGTGTAATGTTGGAGAGGTAGATAACGCTTAGGCCTGCAAAGGACCAGGACGTATGCTCTCCAACGAGGCCGATTCTTCCTAGTAAAACAAGCACAGCAATCAGCAAATAATAAGCAGGCAAAATGCGTAACGCGCGGCGAAAGTAAAACGACGAATAGTAATGCGGCTTGTTGGCGCTGTCCAGGAGAATGCCGGTGATCAGGAAGCCGGAAAGAACAAAGAAGAGATTGACTCCTGTCCACCCTAAGCGCACGGTAGATAAGAAGAGGCGCTCCCAAATCGGGACGTTTGGACCGGCGAGGATGAGATCTTCGAAACCGTGAAAGAGGAACACCATCAAGATGGCGATTCCTCGGACGCTATCCAATTCCGGCATAATTGGTCGCAGGATTCCGTCTTGATCGCAACGTTTTTCGGCCGTTGACATAAGCGCGCCCTCGACTTGAACAGCATCTCTTCAATTTTCGCTGTTTTAGATCGCGAATCAGGATTTATAGTGAGCATCGATCATACTCTTTTAGTCTGAGGCACAATAACCCGTTCGTTACACTCGGTTGGACAGATGCAAGCGACGACTTAGCCTGAAAGGGCCAGTTTCAAACAAGAACAAGATGAGAATCGCATTGTTGGTTCCTACTTTGGAGATTGGTGGAGTGGAACGAGTATTCGCGAATCTGGCCAATGGCCTGCTCCAATGCGGAGTCGAAGTCGACCTCGTCGTGGGTCGAGCCGGTGGAGAGATGGGACGGATTCTTGAGAAGGATATCCGAGTGTTTGATCTCGAGTCTGGCCGCATGATGGGGAGCGTACCGACAGCAGCAAAGTATCTTCGAGCAAGGAGACCTGCGGCGATGATCGCTGCCATGACACATTGCACTGCGACTGCAGTGCTCGCTCGCGCAGTCGTCCGCCAGAAGATCAAGATCGTAGCAACAGAGCACAATACGATGTCGAAGATTATGGCAAATAGCTCAGGTATTAAGTACAGCCTGATGCCTCTATGGAGTCGTTGGGCTCTTAGCTCTTCTGATTCGATCGTGGCCGTCTCTCACGGAGTGGCGGACGATCTTTCAATGCAAACCGGAATCCGTCGCGAAAGATTTCGTGTTATTTACAATCCGGTAATTACTGATGGTTTCCACACCGCAGCAACAGCAAGCGTTGAGCATCCGTGGTTCCAGCCCGGAAAATATCCGGTGATATTGGCCGTCGGTAGACTGGATAAGCAAAAGGCATTCCCAATGCTGATTCGGGCATTTAGATTGGTTAGGAATCGTCGCCCAGCTCGTCTGGTTATCTTGGGTGACGGACCAGATAGAGGTAGGATTGAGCAAATCGTTCGTGACCTGGACCTCGCCGAAGACGTAGCTCTCCCCGGTTTCGAAAGCAATCCCTATCGATACATGTATCGTGCGGCAGCGTTTGCATCTTCGTCTGAGTGGGAAGGATTTGGCGTGGCGCTCGTAGAAGCTCTAGCGCTCGGGGTACCCGTGGTCTCGACAAACTGTATGTACGGTCCTGAAGAAATACTTTGTGGCGGAAAATTCGGCACACTTGTGCCTGTGGGAGATCACGAGGCTATGGCACGAGGCTTGCTAAATGCCATAGACAATCCAACGCAAAATGACAGCTCAATGCATGTGCAACAGTTTACGGTTCGTAGCGTTGCTCTGAAATATATGTCGGTTTTGAACGACTAGGCAACCATCATATCCGCGGCGCAGGACAGTGAAATCGAAATGACGTAGGCGCTTGACGGTTTGTCAAGTGTTCTGCTGTCAAGACTCTCGGAATGAGGCTAGGACTTTGCAAAATCCCGGTGGATTTGTAATCAGTCTCGATTTTGAGTTGTACTGGGGAGTCAGGGATCATCGCACAGTTGATCAATATCGAAACAAACTACTCGGGGTTCGACAAGCTATTCCACGGATTCTTGATCTATTTGAGAGACATAAAATACACGCTACATGGGCTACGGTTGGATTTCTTTTTTTTAAGTGCCTCGACGATCTGAAGGCAGCACTACCTGATGAGTTACCCTTCTATCGCGACACCAATTTGAATCCTTACGCAGCGTTACCGGAAAGGGGTAACAGCGAAGATGAAGATCCATACCATTTTGCGCCGGATCTAATTCGAAAGATACTCGCGACTGAAGGACAGGAAGTCGGCACGCATACGTTCTCTCATTTCTATCCCCTGGCACCCGGACCCACACTGGAGTCATTTCGCGCAGATATCAGGAGCGCACAATCAGTCGCCCGTCAGTTTGATATTAAGCTTAAGAGCATCGTCTTTCCGCGCAATCAAATATCGCGGCAACATATCAGAATTTGTGCTGAAGAAGGACTCATTGCATATCGCAGCACAGAAGCAGACCCTTGGATTGAAAATGGAAACGACATCGTTGGCAGAGCCATGCGATTGGCTGACTCCTACCTTAGACTCAGTGGTTGCAACTGCGTAACGCCATGTCTCGACGCAGAAGCCCCAATCGTGAAAGTGTCTCAGTCACGATTTCTGCGTCCATGGAGTGCAGCGTTGAGTAAATTTGAAAACGTGCGAATGGGACGGATTTGTGCTTCGATGGACGTAGCAGCCAAATATGACAAGACCTTTCACTTATGGTGGCATCCACACAATTTTGGTGTGCACTTAGAGGAGAATATGGCAGCTCTAACACACATCGTGGAACACTTTGAAAAAATAAACCGCGAGATGGACTGGCCCTCTCTGAACATGGCCGAAGTCGCTGCAAATATTTTGCGCGTGGAGAAATCGCATTGGGTGGCATAGTGTTGCTAATTGATGGCAGCGACCTATCGCGAATCATCTACCATGCTCTTAGTGACGAGTTCAAAGTAGAGATGGTTGTCCGTGAAGCAAAGGCACCTCTGTTTGCGTTTCTCGCGCGGCGCTTGAAGAAACTCGGTTGGTGGACATTGTTTGGGCAGGTCATTTTTGTGGGGTGTGTTGTTCCTCTGCTGAGCCGAGAGGCGAGTCGGCGTAGATCGGACATCTTACGAGAATATGAATTGAACGACTCTTCCATCCCAGCGGGCAGCGTAATCGACGTGAGTTCGATCAACGATGTCCGGACTGCGGATCTATTGCTGAGCTTATCCACCGGTGTCACAGTGGTGAATGGAACACGCATATTGAAAGAGCAACTGCTGGATACGATCGGTGGGGTATTCTTGAATACCCATGTCGGTATTACGCCTCTATACAGAGGAGTTCATGGTGGGTATTGGGCGCTAGCCTCTGGCGATGCAGAACATTTCGGTACGACGATCCACAAAATTGACAAGGGAATTGATACCGGAGAAATCGTCGCGCAGGCAACGATCAGGCCGTCGGAGGAAGACAACTTTTCTACATATCCCCTATTGCAGATCGCCATCGCGATTCCACTACTGAAGCAAGCTATTCGCGACGCGCTCAAAGGAAATTTGGAAACCGCTCCCACCCTCGCGAGAAAGTCAAAGTTATGGTCACACCCGACTGTCTTTCAATATCTAAAGAGCCGCTTCGTTCTTGGCATACGCTGAACACCGATACTACGATAGCGCGGCGTGGTTATTCTTCGAGACCATGCCAGATCCTACGATTCGGCGAATCCACCGGAACATCCCCTCAGCCCCTCCTCCTACCAAAAGCGCGTACATTGGCATCACCGGAACCCTGAATCTCGAATAACCCTCTGCCCCTGCAGAAATCGCCAGGAAATAAACGACGGTAAGAAAAAGAAGACAGCATAACTTTCGATCGTGGCGGTACCAGTACCAACATCCCGCAACTGCCAGGCACGCTTCCGGAAGTGTGAAACAAAGCACGATAGATTCTGCGATGTGAGAATTGAGGCCTGTGATCTTGGATAGAGCCTCTGCACCACCGCCAAAGATGATGTAGGCAAGCGCCACCAAAGTGGATTTGAAATAACTGGATAAATTTCTTCGGATTATGTCGATCCCTTTGCGCGTGGAGTAGGATGCCTTCTGTGATTCCGTTACTTGTGAACAGTCGATGTTATATTCGCGCTGTAAGTCAGGACACGTTTCCTGAATCAGTGCACGTCTGGACTTAAGAACGTTAGCAAAATAGTTTCCTGGTTGCTGAATGGCTAATGCCCCGGCTGCCCGATAGTACAAGATGCTTTCTGCACCTATGGAGCTAACGCCGAAGAAGTCGGCTTCTATGACATTCCGAGTTGTCCACAGCAAGGGAAGCAACAAGAAAGTTGCCACGAAGACAACGGCCGGACGGAGGGCGCGTCTCCGTAGCGCCACGAAGACGCAAATCGCCAGCGGAACGAAGTACAGAATACCGACCGGCCGAACGAGCGCAGCGCAACCACCTATTAGACCGGCGATGGCACTCGCAAGCATTTGGCGTTTTGGCTGCGTCATCATGCCATACAGAGTCCAACAAGTCAGAGCGATGAGCGTTGTGAAAAGGATTTCTGTTAACAGTAGATTTGCGATTCGCACGGTCGCCACATCTAAGGACAATACGGACGCAGCAATGAATGCGACCAATCGGCTGCCTGTAATTTGCAGAGCTATCACAGTTATCGCGACTATTAAGAAGACGCAGAGAGCATGTTGGAAAACCACCAGGAACGCCACCCTCATGGGAGCGACCATGAAGATGGCGAGAAGTAGCGGATAGCCAGGAGTTCGAAGCAATTCTGGCTGATGCAAGGCATTCGCAAATCCCTGTCCGTGCAAAAGATTGGAAGCCGAAACCAGGTAAGATGCGGTATCAACTCCGTAATGATCGTGATCCAGAGCTAAATATGCTGAATGGGTAAGAAGACCAAGCGCTAGTGCAATCCAGACGGCTGGTAATCTGAGGAGGCTACCACTGGGCATCGGCTACGGTCCGATCTCTGCAACTGGGGTGAACGGATGTCGAATCGGTATTTGATCAACATCACTCGTCTTATCGCGACATCTGTACTTTGTTAGTCATTGTATCCTGCGCAATACAACCAACGTTTGATGCATTCACAATAAATAACCCCGCTTTCTGCGAGTTCAATAGGATGGCTGTCTCAAGTGGAAAGATTCGATCGTCATACACGAATCATGGCTGTTTACGGCACTTAAGAACGTTAACGATCAGGACGATCCATGCATACGATACCCAACCGCGCACCAACAGGGCGATTCGCTAAATGCAATCTGCTCTAAGCCGGCAATTTTCATCATGTGAGCAATTTCCTTGCGTGTGAATCGTTTTTCGAGCCGAGTTCCGAATCGATCAAGAGCATCGGTGCGCATCGAATAGAAGCGGCGGTTTCGATACGAGGAAAGAGGGAATCGGTCGACGGCGAAGCCCATTCTTTCCAGGCCTTTTGAGATGCGTGCGAGTGGCCAATAAACGAGTGCTGCAATAAATTCGCAGAGCGTTGATCGTATTGCGAATGGGATACGGCAGAGGAACTGGCGGAAGAAGTCGGAGATCAACCAGATGATTCGAAACCATGCGGGACGATTGTCGAATGCGTAGTACAGGTAAATCAGCAGCGGTGCGCCAGGTTTCAATTTGCGCGCGCAATCAATAATCCCTTGCTGAGTATCTGGCAGATGGTGAAGCACTCCAATGGAGTAACCAAAATCTGCAGAGCCGTCTGCAATAGGAATCGCATGTACAGAAGCGCAATGAATGCTGCAGTTGGAGTGTATCTGTAGGTTTCGGCGAGCTACGCTTAGTGCCGCATCGCTCGCATCAATACAGTGGAGATGGCCGACCCTCGGGGCTACAAAATGTGCCCAACGGCCTGTACCACATCCGAGATCAAAGCCTTCCGCGTTGAGCGGCAATTTATGCCAGGGAAAAATAGAGAAATACGATTGAAAGATTGCCGGAAGATCGGGAACTTCCAGGTCAGCGTGATCGAACTTGCTCCACTCCCTTCCGAACGCTTCCACCACGGCTGGATCGATGTTGTTCATCACCACCTCCGTTAACTTTGTAACGCCGGGGTGTAACACTGACTCGTACATCCGAATGCAATCGTCAACTGTATTTTCAATACTGAATTGGCGCGCTCGCTGAATACCAGCCAAGCTCATCTCGCGCCTGCGCTCAGGCGACTTGATCAGGGTAATCAGATAGCCAGCCAACGTCTTATCGTCCCCGCAAGGAAAGAGAATTCCAGCACCGGAAACGAGCTGCGCAAGGCCGGGAACATCGCTCGCCACAACGGGCAGGCCCGCTGCCATCGCCTCACAAACAGCGATGCCGAAACCGTCAGAATGAGTGGAATGAACGTAGATATCCGAAGCTTTCAAGATTGCGGCGACATCGCTTCGCCAACCCAGAAAAGAGACACGATCCTTGATTCCAAGAGATTGAGCCTTCAGTTCGAGTTTATGACGCAACGGGCCATCGCCGACCAAGATGAGGTGAGCATCCGGCACAAGAATTAGAGCTCGCAGGAGCGTCTCGTGGTCTTTCTGGGCCTCGCACCGCCCCACAAAAATCAATCGCGACACTTCGCGCGGGACTTGCGCGAGTGTGGCTGGCTGGGCATTTTCGAATGCGCTGAGCGCTATCCCGTTGGGAATAACCGTGATTTTTTTTCGCCACACCAGGGCACCATCGGGCAAGATGTTCTGCCGTGGCTTCGCTGTTGCACGCAATACGTCTGTACCGTGAATACATCCATAGATCAAGGGGCTGCCACCACCATCGCCGCCGTGCGTTCCAGGTATTGTGTTCCGTTGTAACCAACGGGATTCGGCATCTCAATAGAGCGGCAGCAAGCACCGTCCACAGCTGCGCCGGGAAGAGATGCACATGGACAAGATCGTAACCGCGAAGGAGCCGTGCCAAGACTAGAATCTGGCGAGGCGAATATAATCCCCGCACGCCGGTGTAACGTAAATAGACACCTTGGTCTAGCAACGAGTGCTCCAGAGGGCTCGGTCTCTTGAGCAAAGCAAGAACATCGCATGTTACTCCGCGTGTCCGAAACTGTGGAGCCATCGCCGTCAACATCACTTCTGCTCCGCCACGGTTCATGGAGTCGATGACGTGCAGAATACGCATGATCTTATCTCAAGATAGCCGGGAAGACAGCTTGAACCATCCTTTTTTCTAAACTACATTATTACCCGCACGCATGCTAAACTCTGTAGCAATTGAGAGTTCGAAGCTGTCTCATCAGCACCCAAGCAAGCTAAACGCCTGGAATGAGAGCGGTACCAAACTGAGTCTCAGATCATTAGCCGAAATCACGGCAGCAAATATTAGGTAGCTCTAGCATCAGACTTGGCCGAGGACAAATGAGCATTCCCGTCACCAGGGCAATTCAGGACGCGATTCATCTAGTCCCGACACAAAATATTCCTCGGTATGCGCTAATTATCCGGATGGTTACGATTATTTCTATATTCACAAGTCCTTTCTGGCTGGGAGCCCTAT
>Ga0206972_1120_pt1 | contig 16517 bp, 12 predicted proteins | sample Alteio_BWOrgHeat_86_FD_152925 | JGI IMG/M metagenome (GOLD analysis project Ga0206972, IMG submission 152925) | Enriched cells from forest soil in Barre Woods Harvard Forest LTER site, Petersham, Massachusetts, United States -... | ecosystem: Environmental > Terrestrial > Soil > Temperate forest >...
AGCCATAGCAGGAGCAGTGTATCCAGTACGGTAATGCCCACGCCCCAGGCCAGTGGCAACCCTGTGAGAAGATGTATACCCAGGGCCATACCCAGCACCTCGGCCATGTCACAGGCAGCGATCGCTATTTCGGCCAGCACATATAAGCAGAAATTCACGACCGGGGGGTATACTTCACGGTTGGCCTGTGCCAGGTCTCGTCTGCGCACGATACCCAGCCGTGCACTGAGGCTCTGCAGCAGCAGTGCCATCAGGTTGCTCAGTAACAATACCCAGATGAGCTGATAACCGAATCGCGAACCGCCCTGCAGGTCGGTGGCCCAGTTGCCCGGGTCCATGTATCCCACGCTTACCAGGTAGGCCGGGCCCATGTAGGCAAGGATCCTTCTCCACCCCTTCCGCGGTGCCGATGTGTCCACGCTTTCGTGCACCTCGTTCAATGAAAACTGTTCCGTTTCGGGCATATCGTTCAAATGTACGATGTTACGGCAGATCGCTGTTACCGTACCATTGCGCCGATTGTTTTTGGCGGCGGTTCCGTACATTCGGTTCATGAAAAAAGTGCTGGCCTGTATACTGATTTGCTCTCTTTTTGCGTGTAAGGCCAAAAAGGTAAGCCTGGCGGGTGATGAGGCCGTGACGGCAAAGGATTTCGTAGCCGCTTTTTCACCGATGGTATTGCCCGCGACCATCGCCGACACCAATGTAGCAAAGATGGCCGATGACAGTACTACGATTGCCATGAGCATTTTTACACAGTTCATACCCGACAGTTCTGTAAAAAAGATAACGGGTAGCGAAAAGAATGTGATCATTCACCCCGTGGGAAAGATCGAAAAACAGAAAGAGCTCTATCTCCTGTGCACTTTCACGAAAAACAGGAGGACCACGCTCGCTGTTTTTGTATTCGATAAAAAAAATGTGTTCCTCGGCGCCAAACAGTTACTTCAGAATATCAACAATGACGAGTACGCTCATTTCATATCCGTGAACAGGGAACCAACCTTCCTGATCAGCCGCGAAAAATCGAATGCGGAACATGAACTTCAGTTCACGCGTAGCGGCTGGGTGTATAACAATGCCGCAGGCTTCATGGTGGTGATCAATGACGGCAATGAGGACCCGAAAAAAACGGCATTGATCAATCCGCTGGACACGTTCCCCCATAAAAATAAATACAGTGGCAACTACGTGCAGGATAAGAAAAACTATATTTCGCTGCGCGATGGAAAAGATGCCTCTACCTACCGTTTCTTTATTCACTTCGAGAAAAGTGATGGAAACTGTACCGGCGAACTGAAAGGCGATCTCAGAATGACGGCAGCCGACAAAGCGGTCTTTACCGGTAGCGGAGACCCCTGCGTGATAGACTTCTCCTTTACCGGCAATGAGATCACCGTAAAAGAAAAAGGAAGTTGCGGCAACCACCGGGGCCTGCAATGCCTTTTCGACGACACCTACATAAGAAAGAAAAAGAAAATATAACCCTCTTTCCCTATTTCGCTTTTAGCGCCGTCTCAATGTTTCTATGATTATATTGCGGCCCGAACAGAAACCAAGAAAAGAATGAGCATCAACTTCAGAAGTTACCAGGTCCCTTACAGCATCAATGAAGAGTATTCCAGGAAAGCCGCCTATTTTTCAATGGAGTTCGCCATCCATCAACCGCTCAAGATATACAGCGGTGGCCTGGGCTTCCTGGCGGGCTCGCACCTGCGCAGCGCATATGAACTGCGGCAGAACCTGATCGGTGTCGGCATCCTGTGGAAATACGGATATTATGATCAGACCCGCAACCAGGACCAGACGCTGCAGCCCTCCTGGATGGAAAAAATATATTCCTTCCTCGAAGATCCGGGCATCAAATTCCAGATCAACATCCATGATACCCCGGTTTGGGTAAAGGCCTATTACCTCAATCCTGAAACATTCAAAAGCGCGCCGCTGTTCCTGCTGAGCACCGACCTGCCGGAGAACGACTACGTATCCCAGACGATCACGCACCGTCTCTACGACGCTAATGTTGCCACCAAAGTGGCGCAGTTCATTCTGCTGGGTGTGGGCGGCGCCAGGCTGATCGACGAGATCGGCTACAACCCCGATGTGTATCACCTCAACGAAGCGCACGGCATCTCTGCGGCTTTTTACCTGCTCAACAAATTCAAAAGCGTTGAAAAATTGAAAGAGCACCTGGTGTTCACTACGCATACACCTGAAGAGGCCGGCAATGAAAAACATGATATCTATCTCTGCCAGAAGATGAGTTATTTCTGCGGGATGGAGATCGATGAAGTGAGGCGGCTGACGGGTATTAAGGATGATCAGTTCAACCATTCCCTGGCCGCACTGCGCTTCGCACGGAAGGCCAATGCCGTGAGCCGGCTGCACGGCGATGTGAGCCGCGCCATGTGGTCTGCCTACGAGAATATCTGCCCGATCATTTCCATCACCAATGCGCAGAACTGGCGTTACTGGGCCGACAAACAACTGTACCGGCACATGGAAGAATCGAACGATGCAGGCTTTGATGACCGCAAACGCTACCTGAAAAGAAGGGCGTTCGAAATCGTTGCCGACCAAACGGGTAAAGTGTTCGACCCCGAAGTTCTCACGATCGTATGGGCACGTCGCTTCGCCGGGTATAAAAGGGCCGATTTCCTGACGCAGGACATCCGTCGTTTCGAAAAAATGCTGAACAATGCACGCTACCCCGTGCAGATCATCTGGGCCGGGAAACCTTACCCCGTCGATTATCCGGCCATCACCCAGTTCAACAATCTCGTGCATATCAGCAAGAACTATAAGAACGTAGCCGTACTGGTAGGCTACGAACTGGCATTGAGCAAGCGTATGAAGCAGGCATCCGATGTGTGGCTGAATAACCCGCGCGTTCCCCGGGAGGCCAGCGGCACCAGCGGCATGACCGCCGCCATGAACGGGGCCGTCAACTTCTCAACCGACGACGGATGGATCCCCGAATTCATCAACCACGGTAACAACGGTTTCGTGGTGCCACTCGCGCCGGGCTACCAGCAGATGAGTGTGCACGACATGGACGAGTATGACCTGGAAAAAATATACGACCTGCTCGAGAACCAGATCATTCCTCTTTATTATGACGGGCAGGACACCTGGCGCCATATCATGAAGAATGGCATGCGGGATGTTCGTTTCCAGTTCGACAGCAACCGGATGGCCCATGAATACTATGAACTGATGTACAAGTGATGCGCAACCGGATCGTCATAGCAATCACCGGCGCCAGCGGCGCCCTCTACGCCAAAGTGCTGCTGGATAAACTGCTGCAGGTGAAAGACCAGTGGGATTCTGTGGGCGTCGTAATGAGCAATAATGCAAAAGAGGTATGGCAGACAGAACTGGGCAACCAGCAATACCTCGGCTACCCTTTCTCTTTTTATGAAAAGAATGATTTTGGTGCGCCCTTCGCTTCAGGATCGGCGCAATACAATATCATGATCGTGGTCCCCTGCAGCATGGGAACCCTGGGCAGGATCGCATCGGGTACGAGTGACGACCTGGTAACCCGGGCCGCCGATGTGATCCTCAAGGAAAGAAGAAAGCTCATCCTGGTAGCGAGAGAAACGCCGTACAACCTGATACACATCAGGAACATGGAAACAGTAACGCTGGCCGGTGGAATCATCTGCCCCGCCAGTCCTTCCTTTTACAGCAGGCCTGTTACCGCCGAAGAGATCGTGGCAACGGTGACCGACCGCGCACTTGCCCTTGCAGGGGTTTCTATCGACGGTTTCCGCTGGGGACAATAAAAAAAATCCCGTTAAGTCCCTATGTGCAGGACTTAACGGGAGAGAATATCCTCAACCAGGAATATCTATACTTCCTTTACATTGGCATTTTCTGCTTCTTCCTTGTGCTTCAGCTCGAAAATGATTTTTTCATTTTCCTTATCGAGCGATGCGATCAGCGTATCCCCTTCCTTCACGTGCATATTGAGTATCTCTTCCGCTAAAGGATCTTCAAGGTATTTCTGTATCGCCCTGTGAAGCGGCCTGGCTCCAAACTGGCTGTCGTATCCTTTCTCTGCGATAAAATCCTTTGCAGGGTCGCTGAGTTCCAGCGTGAAGCCCAGGTTGACCAGGCGTTTCATTACACCCTTCATCAGGATATCGATGATGCTGAATATGTTTTCTTTCGTCAGCGAATTGAATACCACCACGTCATCTATCCTGTTGAGGAATTCGGGAGAGAATGTTCTCTTGAGCGCCTTCTCTATCACAGCCTTGTTGTTCTCATCCACATTCTGAACGCGGTTAGCGGTAGCAAAGCCAACACCATCTCCAAAATCTTTCAGCTGGCGCACACCGATGTTAGACGTCATGATGATCATCGTATTCTTGAAATCCACCTTGCGGCCCAATCCGTCCGTCAGCTGGCCATCGTCCAGCACCTGCAAAAGGATGTTGTAAATATCGGGGTGTGCTTTTTCGATCTCATCGAGCAGGATCACGCTATACGGTTTGCGGCGGACGCGTTCCGTTAACTGGCCTCCTTCTTCATAACCCACGTACCCCGGAGGGGCGCCGATCAGCCGGCTCACCGTGAATTTTTCCATGTATTCGCTCATGTCTATACGAACCAGCGAATCTTCACTATCGAACATATATCTCGCAAGCGCACGGGCCAGCTCCGTTTTTCCAACGCCGGTGGGACCCAGGAAAATAAAGGTGCCGATCGGCTTTTTCGGGTCTTTCAATCCTACCCGGTTGCGTTGAATGGCCTTCACTACTTTCTGTATGGCTTCGTTCTGACCCACCACCATTTCCGTCATGTCATGACTCATGCGGCGGAGTTTCTCCGTTTCGGCCTGCACCATTCTCTTTACCGGTATGCCCGTCATCATGCTCACTACTTCGGCGATGTTCTCTTCGCTGATGGGGTAGCGTTTGTGCTTGCTTTCTTCTTCCCAGAGACCTTTTGCTTTTTCCAGTTCCTCACCCAGCCGCTTTTCGGTATCCCGCAGCGATGCGGCTTCTTCAAAGCGCTGGCTTTTCACCACTTTATTTTTTTCGACTTTTACGTCTTCTATCTTTTTTTCCAGTTCCACGATGCTTTCGGGCACGTTGATGTTTTTCAGGTGTACGCGTGCGCCCACTTCGTCCAGCACATCGATCGCTTTGTCGGGTAGCAGGCGGTCGGTCATATACCGGTCGCTCAACTTCACGCAGGCGTCTATGGCATCATCGCCGTAAACGACATTGTGGAAGTCCTCGTATTTGCTTTTGATATTATTGAGGATCATGATCGTTTCGTCTACGCTCGGCGGTTCCACGAGCACCTTCTGGAAACGGCGATCGAGGGCCCCATCCTTTTCGATATACTGACGGTATTCATCCAGTGTGGAGGCACCTATGCACTGGAGCTCGCCACGTGCCAGGGCCGGCTTGAAGATATTGGAGGCATCGAGTGAACCACTTGCCCCCCCGGCGCCGACGATCGTGTGTATCTCATCGATGAAGAGGATCACATCCCGGTTCTTTTCAAGCTCGTTCATGATCGCTTTCATGCGCTCCTCGAACTGGCCACGGTATTTCGTGCCGGCCACCAGGGCCGCGAGATCGAGCGAGATCACCCTTTTATCAAAAAGCACCCGGCTCACCTTGCGGTGAACAATGCGCAGTGCCAGGCCTTCCACGATAGCAGTCTTGCCCACACCGGGCTCTCCAATGAGGATCGGGTTGTTTTTCTTCCTGCGGGAGAGTATCTGCGATACGCGCTCTATTTCTTCTTCCCGCCCTACGATCGGGTCCAGCGAGCCGCTTTCGGCCAGCTTGGTAATGTCCCGGCCGAAATTGTCGAGTACGGGTGTTTTGCTCTTGGTATTGGCCGCCTGTTTGCCGCCCCGCTGCTGCTGGAAGCCCGCACGCTGCTTTTCATCGTCAAAATCCTCGTCTCCTTCATCGGAGAACTCGGCTTTTGGAGGGGGGGGTATTGGTGCTGACCATGCCCAATTCGTTCCGGAAAATGTCATAGTCAACATCGAACTGGTTGAGTATCTGTGTGGCTATGTTCTCTTTATTCTTGAGGATGCTCAGGAGAAGGTGTTCGGTCTCTACCAGCGGGCTCTTCAGGGCCTTCGCTTCGAGCACCGTTACCCGGATCACTTTTTCGGCCTGCCGGGTCAGCGGTAGGCTGTTGATATTGGCTATATTCTTCCCTGTTTTGTCTTTTACTGCCAGTTCTACTTCTTTCCTCAGCTCGTACAGGTCCACATTGAGCTGTTTCAGAACCTTGATAGCAATATTTTCCCCATCCCGGATCAAACCCAGCAGCAAATGTTCCGTTCCGATGAAATCATTCCCCAGCCGTAAAGCCTCCTCCCTGCTGAACGATATGATCTCCTTTACCTGTGCTGAAAAATTATTATCCATAAACTGTTTGCTTTAATACAATTATAACGAATATTTTTGGTGAAAGTTGCCGCCGTTTTATGCACACTGTGTTAAAATATAAGCATGAAGTTCAAAATTGATACCAAGGAAAAATTTACTGTTGTAATGCCCGAAGAGGACCATTTATATGACAATATGGCCGCGGAATTAGCTGCTGCCTGCAACGATTGTCTGACGAAGACGCCTTCCAATGTCATTTTGAATTTGCAACCTGTAACAGAAATGCAGAATGAAGTAGCGCAGACAATAGCCTCGGTGCAACAGCAGTTTTACGATAAGAATGCCTCGTTCGTGATCTGCTCCCTGCAGCCCGGACCTGAGAAGACTTTTGAGGCGCTGGATCTGCTCGAACTCCTGAATATCACCCCTACCGAAAGCGAGGCCTGGGATATTATACAGATGGAAGAGATTGAAAGAGAGCTGTTAGACAGCGACGACATTGAATTTGAAGCAAATGAATAACAGGCTCCCGCCCGTCAAACCAAGCCCATGTTCGGAGTAACGATACTCGGCAATAATTCCGCCCTTCCCGCCTACGACCGGCACCCGACAGCGCAGGTAGTAACGCTGTATGGGCATTCGTTCCTGATCGATTGTGGTGAGGGAACGCAGTTGCAGATGAGCCGCTACAAGGTCAGGAGAAGCCGCATCGGCCATATTTTTATTTCGCACCTGCACGGAGACCATTATTTTGGATTGATGGGCCTGCTTACCAGCATGGGGCTGCTGGGCCGCAAAGATGGCATTCACCTGTATGCACCACCCGAATTGGACGAGATCATCCGGGTGCAGCTGGCGGCTTCCGACACCGAATTGCCTTTCCCGCTGCATTTTCATCCGCTCACGCGGGAAGAAGTACTGGTGGACCACCGCAAATTTTCGGTGGAGTGTTTTGCCACCCGTCACCGGATTCCCTGCTGGGGATTCCTGATCCGCGAAAAAAAAGCTCCCCGCAGGATCAGCAGGGAAAAGATCGCCGGGCTGAATATCCCATCGTGGTTCTACGACCGGCTAAAGAACGGGGAAGACTATACCGACCAGGAAGGCACTCTTATCCCGAATGAATCCGTTACAGTAGCCAATACACCGGCCCGCAGTTATGCCTATTGTGCCGATACGCTGTTCGATGAGGAGCTGCCCGCCAAAATAAAGGACGCTTCGCTTCTCTATCATGAAACCACGTATCTGAAGGACCTGCCCGAGCGGGCGATGGCGCGTTTCCATTCCACCACGGTGCAGGCGGCTGAAATCGCAAGACGGTCTATGGCCGGCAGGTTACTGATCGGCCATTTCAGCAGTAAATACGAGGAGCTGGATCCCTTCCTGGAAGAGACGCGTGCGCTGTTTGCCCGAACGGAACTGGCAGTGGAGGGCGCTACCTACCTGGTAGAACCTGCTCCCCCAATACCCCTTCCCGAAAAATGATTTTTTAAGCTGATTTTTTTGCGTCTTCGAGGAACTTGGCGAGGCCAATGTCTGTCAGCGGATGCTTGAGCAACGCCAGTATCGAGTCGAGTGGACAGGTGCAAACATGCGCGCCCGCTTCCGCACAGCGGATGATGTGGTTGGCATTGCGGATGGATGCCGCAAGTATTTCGGTTTTGTAGCCCTGCACCATGAATATTTCCGATATCTGCTCAACCAGTTGTACGCCATCCCAGCCACTGTCATCTATACGGCCGATAAAGGGGGAAACATAGGCTGCCCCGACCTTTGCGGCGAGTATGGCCTGACCGGCTGAAAAGATCAGCGTGCAATTGGTGCGGATGCCGTTATCGGTAAACCATTTCATCGCCTTTACACCGTCTTTTATCATCGGCACTTTTACCACGATGTTAGAAGCTATCTTGGCCAGTTTCTGCCCTTCTTCCACGATACCCTTGAAATCGGTCGAGATCACTTCAGCGCTGATATCGCCGGGTACCAGGTCGCAGATGGTTTTATAATGGTTCATAACAGCATCATGCCCCTTGATGCCTTCTTTTGCCATCAGCGATGGGTTGGTGGTTACCCCGTCGAGAATGCCGAGGTCTTTTGCCTCCCTGATCTGGTCGAGGTTGGCTGTGTCGATAAAAAATTTCATATAGATTGGGATGGAGTGATAAAAGAAAAAAAGGCAGGCTACTCACATCGCACCGCTCAACCACCTACTCTTGCTGCATTCCTGCCCTGGGAGGGTTCAGCAGGAGCTGGCCGTGTGAGACCTGCCGGTGGCAAAGGTAAGGAAAAAACGAACCTGTTTTGACAGCTATTGCAGGGGGCGGCCCGCCCTTGTGTTCAGTTGGCTCACGGCCACGAGCTCATCGCTCCGGTCATTGATAGACCGGTAGTATACCAGCACCACATAATCATTCTCGGTTTCCCAGAAACTGCCTTCGGTGAGCGTGGGATCCGCCTTTGCGCCGGTGGTCCGGTCCTTTGCCATATATGCGTAGGCATAATAACCCTGTTTCAGGAGCAGTGTTTTTTCATAGATTCCTTTTGCGGCATTGTATTCCATCCTGGCAGCGGGTGTTGTGTTGTTGCCCGTCAGTTCACCCACGAGGTAAACATCTTTATCGGCAAATGGCTGGTGATTATCGGGCGCAAAACTGAAGTGAACATTTGCATAATCGCTCTGCCACCAGGGATTGATCGATTCCGAGGCGCTGATCTCGTACCATCCATTGAGATCGCGCATGGTAATATAAGGCTGTGCCCTGCGTACGGGGTCCGGCTTGAGGATCACCTCATACGGCAGCACATTGATGTCAACGCCGGCTACGCGATCACTCTGGAACCGGAAGCTGCGCAGGTCGGCCCAGCGGTATTCCCTTCCACCGGGAAATGTAATGTCTTCCTCACCATTATATTCCAGCACATTTCCCCGGATAAACGATGGTACGATGTTCGTGACCGCATTGTCCCACCGGTTGTTCTGCAGCACCACGATCTTCATCTGCTGCTGGGGATTGTACATATTCAGCTGTCCCTGGTTGATACTCAGTTGTATTTTCTGGTGCGTGTGAAATAACTGGTTGTCGAACGGCTGTTGTATCTGCGCGATGGTGGCCACCCTGTTCTCCACTACATACATCCGTTTGGTAAAAACGGTCTGCGCCGTGTCGCCATCGAGGTACACCCGCAACAGGTAGTTGCCGCTTTTGGTCGGCACACAATTGTTCTCGGGCAGCATGGCCTGGTAGTGTATATACCGCGTGAGCGAAAGGGACGATGCGCGGTATTCCGTCAGCCGCATCTGTGTAAACCCACGGATGTAATCGAAACTGCTGATGTCTGCAGGCTGCCAGTCTGCATTGCACAACTGGAATGTGTAGTAATAGTTCTTTACATAGTTGTCGAGGTCATCGAAGTGAAGTTCCAGCTGATCGCCCGAATTGAGCCGGAGGAGGGGAAGGCTTTCCTGGTTGTTTTGCTGAAACAGTTTTACCGATTTGATGTTAGGCACATACACTTCATCGGGCAGGTGTTGGGCTTTGCCCTGAAGCACGAGCAGGATCGGCAGTAATCGCAACAGTGTTTTCATAACAGGTATTAAATATACTTCCGGAGCGCCGGTACGGGACTGGTTTAAACATACAATTTTTCAGCCAATCAGAAATGCTTTTGCCGCGTTACACCGATGCCTTAGCTTTGGTCGGATACAATACACGAGCGTTGAATACAGCTTTCAGCCTGGCAAAACGCATCGCCTTTAACCGGCAGCGTTCCTTTTCAAGATTCATCATACGGCTTTCCGTGACTGCTACGGCTGTCAGCGTCATGGCCATGATCCTGACGTTGTCTTTCGTCAATGGCTTTCAGCGGACCATCTCGCAAAAAGTGTTCAGTTTTTGGGGGCATATTCATGTTCAGCATACGGAAGCGGAAAAGTCGCTGGTGGCAGAAGAAACGCCTATCAGCCGCAATGATACGGTGGAAAGAATATTGGCCAGTCAGCCGCTTGCGGGCCGTGTACAGGTGTTTGCCACCAAAAGTGCGGTGGTGGCCCGCAAAGGCGAGCTCGAGGGCATCCTGTTCAAAGGCGTTGATGAGCACTATGACAGTTCGCTTCTCTCCCGTTTTATGACAGCCGGCCACTGGTTGCGTTTCAGCGATACACTCTATAGCCACGACATTGTTATATCCGCGTCTTTGTCGAAGAAACTCAACCTGCAGGTGAATGATACTTTGCTGATCTATTTTATTTCGGCAGGAGGCAACAGCGCCTACCGGAAATTGAAAGTTGCCGGCGTCTATAAAACGGGTATTGAAGAATATGACAATCTTTTCGCGCTGGGCGATATCCGCCTGCTGCGCCGGGTCAACAACTGGGCCGGAGACCGGATCGGCGGTTACGAAATATTCCTGACCGATTACAGCCGGATGGACGCGGTTGCAGCGCAACTCACCGAAGAACTGCCACCGGAGTGGTCAGCGCGGAGCATTCACAGCATCTACCCCAATATTTTCGACTGGCTGAACATACAGGATAAGAACCGCACGGTGGTGCTGATCATCATGTCAGTGGTGGCGATCATCAACCTAATCACCTGCCTGCTCATCCTGGTGCTTGAGAGAACGCGGATGATAGGCGTACTCAAAGCCGTTGGCGCCACCGACGGGCTGATCAGGAAGATATTTCTCTACCAGGCCCTGTTTATTACAGCGGCAGGGATTGGGATTGGGTTGATAGCGGGTGTGGGCATTGGCGCCCTTCAGCAGGCCACGGGGTTCATCCGCCTCGACGAGAGCAGCTACTACGTATCGGCAGCGCCCGTTTACATGATCTGGTGGCAGATTGCACTGGTCTGTATCGGCACTGCGGTTGTATGCTTCCTGGCCCTGCTGGTGCCTTCCCTGATCGTGAACAGGATCCGCGTGGTAAAGGCCATCGAATTCAGGTAACAGACAAACTATGATTGCAGGTGAAACAGCAGTATGCCGGTGGCCACCGCGGCATTGAGCGACTCCGCACCCCCCTTTCGCGGAATGGTCACGGGATGTGTGATGAAGGGACTCAAATGGTCCCTGATGCCCTGTGATTCATTCCCGATCAGTAATATCCCTTTCCGGGGCAATTGAACCGACCGGATATCGCTGCCATTGAGCACGGCACCCCATACAGGCAGCGCGTATTGCCGCAACAGGGTGCTGAGGTCGCCATATACAAGCTGTGTGCGCACAAAACTTCCCATCGTTGATTGAATGACCTTGGGATTGTATAGCTCTACCGTATCGGCGCTGCAAAGGATGGTATGGATACCGAACCAGTCTGCAATGCGGATGATAGTGCCCAGGTTGCCGGGATCCTGTATACCATCGAGTGCCAGCATCCACCCCTCCGTTACAGGCACCTGAATTTCGGTTTTCATCCGCACCACCGCCAGTACCTGGTTAGGCGTTTCCAGCTGGCTGATTCGCCCCAGCTCCTCCTCCGTTATCAGCCGGGTTTCTATTTCCCGGTGCGCGACATGCAGATCGAATGATTCGAGGTGATAGAGCTTGCTGATAATATAGCCGCTCCGGAGCAGCTCTGCGAATATCTTCGGCCCTTCTGCAATGAACTCGCCTGCCTGCTGCCGTTGTTTTTTATGGGATAAAGATTGAATATATTTGACCTCATTCCTGCTTAACATTGTGTATGATTTTGAGCTTTCCAGCCCGGTTATCTTCCGTTGTTCCGGCTCTTTTATTCGTTTTTCTGATCGCATCCTGCAGTATAGAAAAAAGAACGAGTGTCAAAAACTATCCCCACAATAAGCCTTTCCTGTATTCCACCAGTATCCTGCTCAACGGCAACCTTTCCAAAGATGAGAAAAAACGGTTAATGGCGGACCTGGATAATTACTGGGATGACAGCCTGAAGGTAGTACGGCTGCAAACTTATGTGATCAAATATACCATCAGGAACCCGCCGGTATTCGATTCGGTAAATATCGCCCGCACAAAAAAGTTCATGAATGCCTACCTGAACTCCCAGGGATACTATTATGCGGTTTTCAGGGATTCTGTGCCTCCATTCGATACAGTTGGCGACCAGGTCAGGGCCACCGTTATCATGCAGATCGACCTGGGAAAAAATATTACGATCGATTCCATTGCCTATCACCTCGCAGACACCGCCATGCAGCAGATGGCACTCCGGCAGAACAAAAACAGCCTCCTGAAAAAAGGAGGCCCTTATACCAAGCAGATCGTTGGCAATGAGCTGGACAGGCTCACCAGCATTTACCGCGACAGTGGCTATTATAGATTTACACGCGATAACATCTATGCATTGGTCGATACAACGGATGACAAATTACTGCAGCTAACGCTCGATCCTTTCAAACAGGCCAGCCTGCTGGCCGAAGCTTCAAGAAGCCGGAAGGAAAATCCACAATGGGATATTTCCATTACGCAGAGACCGGTCACCGATTCCTCCCAGTTGCGTAAGTATTACGTGGGCACATTGTATTTTTATCCCGAGACCAGGCTGGTGGATATTCCGGACAGCCTGATGACGCGTACGGACCTGCTCGAATACCGTCGCAGGAACCTGGTCATGCGATACTCCGAAGGAAAGTTCAGCTACAAACCCCTCAGGGAGCATACTTCCTATATACACCATCGCGAACTGTACAGTGAAACGGACGTGTATAAGTCGCTGGGCTCACTGGGGCGCCTTGGTGCCTGGCAGCAGGTGGATATTCGCGCCCGCAACCGCGACCGGGATACGGTGGACCTCTACTTTTTCCTGGTGCCTGCTGCAAAACAACACTATTCGATAGACGTGGAAGGAAGCATCAATACCGGTGATATTACCGCCGGCAATCTCGCCGGTTTTTCCACCAATTTTACGCTCCAGAACCGGAATGTGTGGAAGCGGAGTATCCAGTCGCTTACCACGCTGAGCCTGGGCACGGAACTCAACCTCGACAGAAAGAACACCGGCACAAATGGCGAACTGGCGCCCTTGCTGCAGACCTTCCAGGTGAGCCTGGGCCACTCATACAGCTTCCCGAAACTGATCGTTCCTTTCCAGAACTGGCGCTATCTCAACCGGCTCGAAAACAAGCGAACGATCTTTTCAACGGCGGCGTCTTATACCGACCGGCGCGACTTTTTCCAGCTCCGCAGCCTTACTGCCAGCCTGGGATACGAGTGGCGCACACGCGACAGCATTGTGTGGTTGTTCAGACCTGCCAATATTGAACTGTACAAGATCGATACGCTGCACCTGCTCGACAGTTTCCTGATCGCCAATCCCTTCCTGCGAAATGCTTACCGAAACGGCAACGTCGTGGGCACCAGTCTTTCCCTCACCAAAGCATTCAACAGTAAAAGAGATGCGGACCAGAGTCACTACATCCGGTTTTATGTAGAAGAATCAGGAACATTGCTGAGTCTTTTCGGAAATATCGACAAAAATATATTCAACTACGTAAAGCTGGAAACGGAGTACCGGTACCTGCACCGCTTCCGGAGGAGCAAGCTGGAACCCTCGAAAAGCGAGATAGCCGCACGGATATTTGCGGGTGCAGGCCTCCCGCGCCGGGGCGAGTCGATGCCGGTTTTTAAACAATATTTCCTGGGTGGCACCAACAGCATGCGCGCCTGGGCATTGCGGCAACTCGGATTGGGCTCTTCCATTACCAGCGATACCAGCAGGGGCTACTCAGACCGGTATGGCGACCTGGCACTGGAAGCCAACCTGGAATATCGCTTTACGATATCCGATTTCAATTCCTTCAAAATCGGCGGAGCCATTTTTGTGGATGCAGGGAATACATGGAACCTGAGAAAAGATTCAGCCAATCCCAATGCAGAATTCAATGGGTCCAGGCTCGGCCGCGACATGGCCATCGGCATAGGAACCGGACTGCGATTCAATTTTCCCTATTTCCTGGTTCGTTTAGACCTGGGATATAAGCTGAAGGACCCCGCCCGGCAGTACAACGATGGCTGGACGGACTTCACTCATTTTACTTTTACCGACCGGAGGGTGAATGGCGTGCTGGTGCACAATTTTGAATTGCAATTGGGCATCGGACTGCCTTTCTGATCATCCCTCATTATTGCTTCTTATACGCTGCTCGAAGGCAGTCATCGTATCTGCATCCTCCACAGAAAATTCCCCGATACGGGTACGGCGCAATCCGGCGAGGTACCCGCCAACACCCAATGCAGCGCCGAGGTCATTGGCGAGGGTCCTGATATAGGTGCCCGTAGAACATACGATCCTGAACTGAATTTTCGCGTCTTCGATCTGAATGATCTCGAATGCACTCACCTTAACGGGCCGGGGATCCAATTTCACCTCCACTCCTTTACGTGCAGAGAGGTATAACCGTTTCCCGTCTTTCTTGATAGCAGAAAATTGTGGCGGGGTTTGCATGATATCACCGGTGAATTGCTGAGCCGCCTGCCGTGCCTGCTCCAGGGTAATGTGTGCAGCGTCCGCGAAATTTCCGGGTTCGGTCTCCAGGTCGAAGCTGGGCGTGGTGGCTCCCAGCGCAATGCTGCCCGTATATTCTTTTTCCATTCCCATATATGTATTGATCCGCTTGGTGAATTTGCCGGTGCAAACGATCAGCAACCCGGTTGCCAGGGGATCAAGTGTACCGGCATGGCCCACCTTGGGTATCCGGACCAGGGAACGGATCTTACGCACGACATCAAACGAAGTCCAGTCAAGCGGTTTATCGATGAGAATAGTTTCTCCTTCTGCGAAATCTGCGGGCATGCGCAAATATAGGATGCGGGGTGCACCTTCGAACCGGTCTGGAGAGATCAGAGCAGGTGCCTCGCCTTTATCTCCATGTATTTATTGAGCGCATTGACGGTAAGATCACGGGGGGGCAGACAAGATGCTCATGATCCCATGCCGGTTCAGTTCCTTTACGATTTGCCGCTTTTCAAAGGAGAATTTTTCCGCGACGGTCTTGGTATATACTTCCGATACCTGTGTTGCCGGTGCGGCAAGGAGTGTTTCCATTTCGGTGTTCTCGAAGAAGACGGTCACAAGCAGGTGTTGCGATGCGATCTTTTTCAGGTAAGGAAGCTGGCGCCGCATCCCGCTCAGTGATTCGAAATTGGTAAACAGGAGCACCAGGCTGCGCTGTGTAACTTTTGTCTTGAGCAGTACATATAATTTTTCATAGTCGCTTTCGAGGTAGCGGGTACGTTGCTTGTACAGGGCCTGCAGCACCTTCTCCATTTGCCGCATCTGTTTGTCGGCCTTCAGGAATGTGCCTGTCGTTTCTGCAAACGTAACCAACCCTGCCCGGTCCTGCTTCATCAATACTACATTGGCAAGCACGAGGCTCGCATTAATGGCATAGTCAAGCAGGCTAAGTCCTTCGAAAGGCATTTTCATTACGCGTCCCTTGTTAATGACGCAGTATACCTGCTGGCTGCGCTCATCGCTGTAGGTATTGACCATCAGGGATCCCTGGCTCGCGGTGGCTTTCCAGTTCAGTGTCCGGTAGTCATCGCCCGGAACGTACTGCTTGATCTGTTCGAACTCCATGCTGTGCCCGAACCTCCTTATCTTTTTTATGCCTGCTTCCGCCAGCTTGTTAGTGACCGCCATCAGCCTGTATTTGCGCAATTGCAGGTATGAGGGATAGACCGCAATGGTTGTGGTCTCGTCACCGAATACATAACGTCTTCTGAAAAAGCCGAGTGGTGTGGAAGCGAACGCAGCGGTTCTGCCAAACTGGTACTCTCCACGCCGGGTCGGCCTCAACTGGTAAGTAAGGTCCTGCTTTTGGCCTGCCGGTACCTGCATCCGGAATAAAACATCCCGTCGCTGGAACTGTTCGGGTAATTCGTTGATCAGTTCCAGGCCCGTTGCAAAAGCATAATCATTGGTTACCCGGACCTTTACCTGATTCTGATCCCCATTACTGAACCGCTCGGCCATTGTTCTCTGGCCGGTAATCCCCTTTCTGCCGAAAAGGAACACGTAATCGATCATGCTCAGGCCCAGCCACGCCAATAAGAGCGAATAGGCGGCGACATCCATTGCCGGGAAAAAAAAGGACAGCACAAAAAAAAGTACGCAGGCAGAAAGCGCGTAGAAAAAGCGCTCGCCCAGGAACCAGGCTCCGATATAGTCAG
>Ga0206972_1121_pt1 | contig 16271 bp, 13 predicted proteins | sample Alteio_BWOrgHeat_86_FD_152925 | JGI IMG/M metagenome (GOLD analysis project Ga0206972, IMG submission 152925) | Enriched cells from forest soil in Barre Woods Harvard Forest LTER site, Petersham, Massachusetts, United States -... | ecosystem: Environmental > Terrestrial > Soil > Temperate forest >...
CATTGCTGCATTGGCAGCGGATCCGTTTACACACCTGGTTGAGGTAGGCCCGGGTGGCGGCGCGCTTACCAAATACCTGCTGCGCGTGCCTGCGATCACATTCCTGGCGGTGGAAGTGGATGCCGAAAAGGTAACTTACCTTGAATCAACATACCCGGCAATAAAGGGCCGTCTCCTGCACAAAGATTTCCTGGAGATGGCGGCACCCTTCGGGGTGCCATTTACCGTGGTGGGAAATTTCCCGTACAACATATCTTCCCAGATATTGTTCAAGATACTGGAGTGGAAGGAGCAGGTGCCGCTTGTGATCGGAATGTTCCAGAAAGAAGTGGCGCAACGGGTTGCTTCAGCGCCGGGCAGCAAGGCATACGGTATACTCAGCATACTGGTACAGGCATTCTACGAAGTGGAATACCTGTTCGACGTTCCGCCGTCTTCGTTCCAGCCGCCGCCCGAGGTAATGAGCGGGGTGATCCGTTTGCGGCGGAAAGACAGGGAACCGGAGTGGACGAGCAGGGAAGACTTTACGCGACTGGTAAAAACGGCCTTTAACCAGCGGCGGAAAATGCTGCGGAACAACTCAAAGTCGCTTTTCGATGCGGAAACGCTGAAAGAGGATATTTTTAACCGTCGCCCCGAGCAATTAAGTATCGATGAGTTCGCGGCACTGACTTTTAAAATGAACAATTGAAAGGTAAGGTGATCATAACGGCCCAGGCGCATCCACACCTGCAGCAGGCGCTCACGGCGGCGGGATACCAGGTTTCCGTGCACGAAGGAATTGGCTATGCGCCCTTGTCGGAGATCGTTGCTGACGCAGAAGGACTGATCGTTACAACGGCCCTGCCGATCGATATGGCGATGATCGACCGGGCCGTGGGGCTGAAATGGATTGGCCGGCTGGGGAGCGGGATGGAGCAGATAGATGTTCCCTATGCGGAGAGCCGCGGGATCCTGTGTGTGAGCAGTCCGGAGGGCAACCGGAATGCGGTTGGGGAGCATGCGCTGGGGCTGCTGCTCAATCTCATGAACAGGATCGACCGCAGTTTTGCGGAAATAAAAGAGGGAAAATGGCTGCGCGAGGCAAATCGCGGCGAGGAGCTGTCGGGCAAAACAGTAGGCATCATCGGCTACGGAAATACCGGAAGCGCCTTTGCAAAATTACTGGCCGGTTTCGATGTGCGCGTACTGGCATATGACCGCTACCGCCGGGGCTTTGGAAATGGCTATGTCGAAGAATCCAATCCAGAAGAGTTGGCTGCCAATGCCGATGTGATCAGCCTGCATCTGCCGCTGACGGAAGAAACGCGGCATTTTGCCAGTGACGCTTTTTTTGGCTCACTGCGCAAACGCCCTTATTTTATGAATACAAGCCGAGGAAAGATCACGGATACCTCCGCATTGCTGCGGGCGCTGAATGGCGACCTTATCCGTGGTGCCGCGCTGGATGTGCTGGAGAATGAAAAGCTCGCCAGCTATTCCGAAGCGGAAAGAGCTGATCTACAGCAACTACTCGGGCGCCCGAACGTGATCGTTACGCCCCATATTGCAGGATATAGCCGGGAGGCCTTTTATAAAATGGCCGCCGTAATACTGGAGAAACTGGGCCTGTAGGTATCGGCCCGTTCGAAAAGGATTTCCTATATTTGTTGTCTGCAACGCTGCACGTTACCTGTGGCGTTGTATTTTTTTTTGCCATTCATAAACCAAAGGCGATGAGCGAATACGTAACCAGGGAAACATTCGATAAAATGCGTGAAGAGCTGCAACGGATGAAAAGCGTTGACAGGCCCGCTGCGTCAAAGGCGATCGGCGAAGCGCGCGAAAAAGGCGACCTGAAGGAAAATGCCGAATACGATGCCGCCAAAGAAGCACAGGGCATGCTGGAGGCCAGGATCAAACAGCTGGAGGGTGTGATCTCGACTGCCAAGATCGTGGATCCGAATTCCATCGATACCAGCAAGGTCTCGGTCCTTACCAAAGTAACGATCACCAATCTCGCCAGTAAAAAGACCGTCACTTACCAGATCGTCGGTGAAAAAGAGGCCGATCTCAAATCGGGCAAGATATCCGCATCCTCGCCGATTGGCAAGGGGTTGCTGGGGAAATCGAAGGGCGAAATAGCCGAGGTGCAGGCACCTACGGGGGTCATTAAATTCAGGGTAGAGGGGATCACCATTTAAAGCATGACCCTTTTTTCAAAGATCATATCGGGCGAGATTCCTTCCTACCGCATTGCGGAGGATGATCAGTTCTTTGCTTTCCTGGACATTTTCCCGGCCATCAAAGGACATACGCTGGTAGTGCCAAAAACGGCAACGGACCGCCTCTTCGATCTTTCCGCCGCGGACCTTTCCCGCATACTGACTTTCGCGCAGCCGATTGCGAATGCCATCCGGAATGCTTTCGCATATGATCGCGTAAATATCCTAACCCTTGGGTTCGAAGTGCCGCACGCACATATACACCTGCTGCCCATGAACGACACGCACGACATGGCTAGATTTCCGGGCAAGACCAGGGCCACAGCCGGAGAGCTGGAAGAAGTGCAACGGGCCATTCTCCGTTTGATGTAAACGATAATTATTTGATGCGAAGCGGGTTCTTCGAAACGAAGTCCTGCCATCCCTTGAAGCCTTTGCCGGATGCGGCGATGGGCGAGGATGTCTGGTAATAGTGGCAAAGGGCCACGGCCAGTGCATCGGTGGCATCGAAATATTCGGGTTTCTCTGCGATCTGAAGTACCTGCTGGAGTATTTTCCACACCTGCTCCTTATCGGCATTGCCGTTACCTGCTACCGACTGCTTCACTTTTTTGGGGGAGTATTCCGTTACGCGGAGGCCACCCTGCATGGCGGCTGCTATGGCAACGCCCTGTGCCCTTCCCAGCTTGAGCATACTTTGCACATTCTTTCCAAAGAAAGGCGCTTCAATTGCGAAAGACGATGGCTGGTACAGCCGGATGAGCTCTGTCACGGACGTATGGATGCGTTCCAGGCGAACATATATATCCTTGTGCGAAACAAGGTTCAGCACATCCATGAGCAGTACAGTTGTTGCGCCGCCTTCCACTTTCAGCAAGGCATATCCCATTACCTGTGTGCCCGGATCGATCCCCAGAATGATCTCGTCCTTTCTCATCCATGCGAAAATACCCCATTCCGCGTACATAGTTTTTTATATCAGGCTTTCGGCCGTTCTTTGTATGGTAAATGCAGGTACTGAATAAGCGCATTAAAATATTCCTCAATTACGTGGTCGGTCCGGCTTTACTGGTGTGGGTGATCTTTTCGATCTATCGCCAGGTGCAGCACCAGCAGCATCTTTCGCTCACCTGGAAGGAAATGCTCTTTTCGCTCACCGGTCCCCAATGCTGGAAGCTGGTAGCGACGATCATACTGATGTTGCTGAACTGGGGCATCGAGGCCAGGAAATGGCAATTGTTGCTGCGGCCGCTCCAGGCATTATCTTTTTCAAAAGCTTTCCGCTCCATCTTTTCCGGACAGGCATTTGCCTTCAGTACCCTGAATGGAATTGGCGAATATGTGGGCAGGCTTCTTTACCTCGATGAAGGCAACCGCCTGCGCGCCGTGTCGCTTTCCATGGCAGGCAGTATCAGCCAGCTGATCGTTACATTGGGAATGGGCATTGCAGGAGCGGTGTACCTCGGCCTGTTCAACGATCATTCGGCGCTCACGCGGCTATTGCCCGCCTTCTGGGCGCGGATGGCCCTGGGCGGAGTGCTCGTTGGCACCATCCTCTTGGTGATGCTGTATTTCGGGTTGGCGCAGGCAACGAAACTCGTTGAAAAAATATCTTTTGTACGGCGGTATGGGTTCCTGATAGACAAGGTAAAATCATTCCGTCCGAAAGAATTAACACAGATTTTGAGTCTTTCCCTGACCCGATATATTGTTTTTGTTGTCCAATATTTACTATTGCTGAACGTTTTTAATGCGGACGGCGGCTTTTATGCAACCTTCTGGATGATTTCGGTGATCTTCCTGGTGCTTGCGATCATTCCAAGCATTGCGCTGGCGGAATTGGGATTGAGGGGTGAGGTGAGCATCCTGTTACTGGGCTTGTTGAGTACCAATACAATAGGTATCCTGCTGGCATCAACGGGCATCTGGATTATCAACCGCGTCATCCCTGCCCTGGCAGGAAGTTTGTTCATTTTGAGTGTGAGATTATTCAAGAAACAGACCTTGTGAAAAATATTGTATTGCTTTTTGTGTTACTGTGCACCTGGGTCCGGCTTTCGGCTGGCGATGATTTCTGCGGGATACGCAATCACGCTTTCCAGGCCGGAGAAACCATCAGCTTCACTGTTTTCTATTCGGTGATCGGGCTTTATGTAAATGCGGGTACGGCTACATTTACCACAACACTCGAAAAGATCGATAACAAGCCGGTATATCATATTACGGGTGTGGGCTCCTCCAACCCCAGTTACGACTGGATATTCAAAGTGCGCGACAAATATGAGAGCTTTATCGATACCGGTACGCTTCAGCCGTATAAGTTCCTTCGCGATGTAAATGAAGGTGGTTATAAAACGGTGGAGAACGTTACGTTCAACCAGCACAACAATACTGCCCTCACGGCGAAGGGAACCTTTAAGGTGCCCGCCTGCGTGCAGGACGTGCTCAGTTCCATTTACTACGCGCGCAACATCGATTTCAATCATTATCGCCCCGACGAAAAAATCCCCTTCAGCATGTTCCTCGACAATGAAGTGTACAGCCTCTATATCAAGTACCTCGGAAAGGAAGATGTCAAAACAAAATATGGGACGTTCCACGCCATCAAGTTCAAGCCGCTGCTGATTAAGGGAACGCTGTTCGAGGGCGGAGAAAAAATGACCGTCTGGGTGAGTGATGATGCCAATCATATACCGCTGCGCATCGAAAGCGCCATCGCTGTAGGAAGCGTAAAAGTGGATATGATGCAATACCGGAACCTGCGCTATCCCCTGAGCTCATTCCTCGGTCTCAGGTAATACTATCTTGTCTTTATACCAGTTCTTCCAGCTTACCCGTCTTCGCGACTTTGATGCGCCCGTCAATTTCCTGAACGGTGCAGCATTCTGTCGTTGGATCATGCTCGAAGAAAAGAATGTATTGATTCTCCGCGGCCTCCGGCAGGAACGACTTTTTCTCGCCCAGGCTTACCAGCGGGAACATATCATAGGCCATTACATAGGGAAGTGGTATGTGCGCCACAGATGGCAGCAGGTCTGCCATGTATACAATGGTGCGGTCTTTATACCGGATCTGCGGCAACATCATGGCGCGGGTATGCCCATTGACAAAACGAAAGGAAAGGCCCGGCAGGATCTCCGAGGGCTGTTCGGGCAGTGGTGCGGTTGACGGTTGCAGCTGCGATCCTGTGTCGGGTACAGAGACCATCTTCAATTGCCCGCTCTCGCGGATGGGCAATATATTCTCTTTCAGGAAGGACGCTTTTTCGCGGTCATTGGGATGGACGGCCCAATCCCAATGCGCTTCGTTGCTCCAGTAGGTGGCATTGGGGAAAGCGGTCACCAGCTTGCCATCTTTTCTTTCCACGCTTCCGCCACAGTGATCGAAATGCAGGTGGGTCTGCACCACGTCGGTGATATCCGACGGAGTAAAACCTAGTTTTGCAAGGGAAGATGTAAGTGTGTTATCTCCATGCAGGTAATAGTGCGAGAAGAATTTGTCATCCTGCTTATTACCGATCCCTGTATCGATCAGCACCAGTTTATTGCCGTCTTCTATGAGCAGGCAACGCAGGGCCCAGTTGCACATATTGTTGTCATCGGCGGGGTTGAGCTTGTTCCAGATGCTTTTGGGCACCACGCCAAACATGGCGCCACCATCCAGCTTAAAATATCCGGTATCGATCGGGTGCAGTTTCATGCGGTCGTAATCGTTTGTAACTGTTTCTGTTTACGGATCGTCAGCAGGAGGATAATAAGTCCCACAATAAAAAAGGCCATCAGTGCAATGATGGAATAACGCATATTGCCGGTGAGTTCCTGCACGAGTGCGAAACTGAACATGCCGATGACGATGGCCACTTTTTCCGTTACGTCATAAAAACTGAAAAAGGAGGCAGTGTCGTGTGTTTCAGGCATGATGCGCGAGTAGGTTGACCGGCTGAGTGATTGTATGCCTCCCATGACAAGGCCAACTATGCCCGCGATCACATAGAATTGCCATGCCGTGGTCACAAAATAGGCGGCCACGCAGATCCCGCACCAGAGCGTTACCACGAAGGCCAGCACCTGGAAGTTGCCGAAGTGGTCGGAGAGCTTTGCCATCAGGTAAGCGCCCGCGATCGCAACGATCTGTATGATCAGGATGCAAATGATCAGGCTGCTTGTCTCCAGGTGCAGCACCTGGCTGCCGTACAGGGTAGCCGCGAGCATCACGGTCTGCACGCCCATGCTGTAAAAGAAAAAGGCAAACAGGAAGCGTTTGAGCACAGGAAGCCTGCCGGCCTGCTGCCATACTTTTTTCAGTTCGCGAAAGCCGTTGACCAGCACACTTCCCGCACCGGCTATACCGGCACGGCTCGCGGGCAGCCGGGCAAAAGTGATCTGCGCAAAGCCGATCCACCAGAGGCCTACCAGTAAAAATGACAGCCGCGCAGGGAAGCTGCTATCGGAAATCCCGAACCATCCGGGTTTCAGTACAAACAACAAACAGATCACCTGCAGCAATACGCTTCCTATGTATCCGTAAGCAAACCCCTTGGCGCTTACATTGTCCTGGTCTTTGTCGGATGCGATCTCGGGCAGGTAGGAATTATAAAAAACAAGGCTGCCGCAGTAACCGATGGCCGCAAGTATGGCGCAAACAATCCCCAGCGTTAATGTCTCGATGCGGAACCAGTACAATACGCAGCAGGCAATGCCGCCGAGATAGCAGAAAAATTTCATAAAGGATTTTTTGTTTCCCTTATAGTCTGCAATAGATGAAAGTATGGGTGAGATCGCCGCGATCACGAGGTACGCAAACGCGATCGCATAGTTATAGAGAGAGGCACTTTCAAATTCTTTTCCGAGGAACAGGATCTTATGGCTGGTAATCTCGCCAACCGCATTTTTGGTGGAAGTGATGGCATCGTAGTATGCCGGGAAAATGGTAGAGGTGATCACGAGGTTATAGGCGCTGTTGGCCCAGTCGTACATCGCCCAGCCATTGATAACTTTTTTTGACGCTGTTTGTGTTTGCATGCGACAGAATTAAGAGGTGATCACACCTTCCCAGATCAGCAGCAGAACGATCACGCCCGCTACGATCCGGTACCAGCCGAACAGTTTCAATCCATGTTTCTGCAGGTAGGTGATAAAGAATTTAACGGCGATCATCGCGACAACGAAGGCCACGAGGTTGCCGATGCCCAGTAATGCCAGGTTGTGTTTGTCTTTCAGTATCTCCGGATGTGTCTTGTATGTCTTGAAAAGCTTATAGCCCGTTGCGGCCACCATGGTGGGAACGGCCAGGAAAAAAGAAAACTCCGCGGCCAGTTTGCGCGTGAGCTTCTGCTGCATGCCACCCACGATACTGCACGCACTGCGGCTTACACCGGGGATCATGGCGAGGCATTGCCAGATGCCGATAGCAAACCCCTTGGAATAGCTGATCTGTTTTTCTTCGGTTACCTGCGGATGTTTGAACAGGTTATCGATCAGCAACAGAACGATCCCGCCCGCCAGCATACTGATCGCCACGGTCAGCGGGCTTTCCAGTAAGGCATCGATCTTGTTCGAAAACAAGCCACCCAGTACGAGCGCGGGTATTACCGCAATGATCAGTTTCACGTAGAACTGCCACTTGCTGAAATCAAAAAATTTCTTCCAGTACAATACCACTACAGAGAGGATGGCGCCCAGCTGGATGGCAATTTCGAAGAGCTTGGTAAAATCGTTTGTTTCGATGTGCATCAGCGAGCTCGTGAGGATCATATGGCCCGTGGAAGAAATGGGAAGGAACTCGGTAACGCCTTCCACGATAGCGAGAATGACGGTCTGGATAACATCCATTGCAGTAGGGTTTAGGTGGTAAAGAAACAAAAAAAGCGGTGACCGGCACCGCTTTCAATTATATATAATGTATTATTTATTCCGCCGTTTTAGGGTTTTTGAAGATGGCATAAATTTCTACCATCAGGCCCAGTAGTACCAGGATAGGCGCCACGGTTACGCGGGCAAAACTGTAGGTAACATGCGGGTCGAACACGTTGGGGTCTGCATTCTTGCCACCACTCATCAGGAACATACCCAGTGCAATGATCACGGCACCGACCGCCATCCAGCGCTGGTTAGACTTATCGAACAGGGGGGGCAGTTCCTGAACCTGTGATTTGTTTTTCAGTGGTTGTTTTGTGTTCATACACGCAAATTGAAGCCGCAATATAACAAAAGACCGCAAACCACGGGTGGCACCGGAAAATATTGACGCCTCAGCCGGATCAATAGAGCTCGTCCAGCTTCATTTTCAGGTATTTTTTAACACTTCTGTGGGTACTGTAGAGGGAGATAAGGACGCCCACCAGCAGCATGCCGCCAAACAGCAGGATGTCGAGCGTTGAGCTGTGTATGATCTTGAGCTGGGGGACATTGTTTTCGGACCATTCTATCAGGATGAACAGCAGGACAATCGCGATCGCAGCGCTGATCAGTCCATTGATAACGGCCTTGAGATTCATCGGCCGGGCAATAAAGCCGCGGGTGGCGCCCACCATCTGCATGGTCTTGATCAGGAAGCGGTTGCTGAACATGGCCAGGCGGATAGTATTGTCGATGCTGAAGATCACGATCACGCAAAGAAGGATCGCTACCACCAGGAAAACCAGTCCGTAAGAGGCCGCTTTTTCATTCAGGTTCGAAACAAGGTCGTTGGGATATTTGATCTCGTTGATCTGGTTGCCATAAATGGCCATCAGCGTGGCGCCTATTTTCTGGAGGCTGTCTTTGTTCACATATTCGGCCTTTGCAGAAAAATCGATGCTTTCGGGAAGGGGATTGGCGTCGAGGATATTGGCCCAGTCCTCGTTATTGTCTTTATTCCAGATCTTTTTGGCTGTCTCCTTGTCTACGTACTGAACATCTTTGGAATAGGGCTGGCGTGTAATGAACTGTTGTATCAGGCCGATCGTGTCTTTATTGGCAGTACGCAGGAAAGCCTGCACCTTGATGTCTTCCTTGAATGCGGTGCCGGCCTTCTGGAAATTGAGAAATACCCATCCCATGATACCCATGATAAGTAAAACCAGCGCCACACCAACAATGCTGTAGATGTAATTCGGTTTGCTGCGTTTCAGCGACGTCTTTCCGGCGATGGCCATGGCTGGTATTTATAGGTTCAGTAAAAACAATTGCAGGGTAAAAACGTACATTTGCCCCTCTAACGATCTGCACCGCCTGCAAAGTATAGCAAGATAGAGTTTACACGCTAAAAATTTTGTTAGAATTGTACGGACAGCCGTTCAGGGCCGTTAGGCCCGCGGCAGCAACAATACAGCGGTGCGGAACACCATACAAATATTGACAGAGCAGGAACACAATGGAATACAAGCCCAGGGATATTGAAAAAAAATGGCAGCAGCACTGGCAGCAGGCTGGTGCCTACCAGGTGTCTGACAACAGCGGGAGACCCAAATACTATGTGCTGGATATGTTTCCCTATCCCAGTGGCGCCGGGCTGCATGTAGGCCATCCCCTCGGGTATATCGGCAGCGATATCTACGCGCGGTTCAAAAGGCTCAAGGGGTTCGAGGTATTGCATCCCATGGGATACGATGCATTTGGATTGCCTGCGGAACAGTATGCGATTGAACATGGCGTGCATCCTGCCGTTTCCACGCAACGAAATATTGCCAACTTCAGGGCGCAGATGGATAATATCGGTTTCTGTTTCGACTGGAGCCGCGAGATCCGCACGAGCGATCCCAAATACTATAAATGGACCCAGTGGATATTCCTGCAGTTGTTCGGCGCCTGGTTCAACAGGATGACCGGTAAGGCCGAATCAATAGATGGGCTTGTAAGGATATTTTCTGAGTCGGGCAATGCGCAACATCCCTCGCCCGGCCTGCCCGCCGATGTATTCAGTGCCGCGGACTGGCAGTCGATGCCTGAAACGCGCCGGCAAGACGTGCTGATGCAGTACCGGCTGGCCTACTGTGGCATCGGGGAAGTGAATTGGTGCGAGGGACTCGGAACGGTACTGGCCAATGACGAAGTGGTGAACGGCGTTAGCGAACGCGGCGGTTTTCCCGTGGTAAAAAAGAAATTGAGGCAATGGTACCTGCGCATCACCGAGTATGCAGACCGGCTGCTGTCTGGCCTGCAGCAAGTGGAGTTCAGTGATGCCATGAAGGAAATGCAGTCTAACTGGATCGGCCGGAGCGAAGGCGCCGAAATCAAATTTGAAGTGGTTCCACAGGGGAATAACGGGAAGTTGGAGAAGAGATTCATAGAAGTATTTACTACCCGGCCGGATACCATCTTTGGTGTTGATTTTATGGTGCTGGCACCCGAACATGAATCGGTAGGCCCGATCACCACACCGGAATGCAGTGCGGAAGTCGATTCCTATATCGCGTATGTAAAGAGCCGCAGCGAAAGGGAAAGGATGGCAGAGAAAAAAATTACAGGGTGCTTTACCGGCGCTTATGTTATTAATCCTTTCAATGACAGGAAGATACCTGTATGGATATCCGAATATGTGCTGGCGGGTTATGGTACGGGCGCCATCATGGGCGTTCCCTGCGGGGATGAGCGGGATCACCGGTTTGCCCGGCAGTTCCACCTGCCCATTACCAATATCATCGGTCCCTATTATAATGGTGAGGAAGCCAATCCTACCAAAGAGGCCATATTGGAGAACAGCGGGTTTCTCAACGGCATGAAAATGCGCGATGCCATCCCCATTGTGAATGACGAACTGGTGAAAATGGGAATCGGTACCCGCAGGATCAACTATAAAATGCGGGATGCCGCCTTCAGCCGCCAGCGTTACTGGGGAGAGCCTTTTCCTATCCGCTGGAAAAATGGTGTGGCGGTGCCACTGGATGAATCAGAGCTGCCGCTGCTCCTGCCCGAAGTCGAAACCTACCGTCCCGGCCCCGATGGCGAGGGACCCCTTGCTAATATTCCTTCCTGGGTGGCACAGGAACTGGAGACCAATACGATGCCCGGATATGCCGGCAGCAGCTGGTATTTCCTGCGTTACATGGACCCCCACAACAACGATGTTTTCTGCAGCCGGAAGGCATCGGATTATTGGAACCAGGTAGACTTGTACGTCGGAGGCACCGAACATGCGGTAGGGCACCTGCTGTACAGCAGGATGTGGACCAAAGCATTGTTTGACCTGGGAATGATCGGGTTTGACGAGCCCTTCCGGAAACTGCTGAACCAGGGAATGATCCAGGGGAGCAGCCGTTTGATCTACCGGGATAGAAATGATTCGGCCCGTTACCTGTCGGCGCCACAGAAAGACACGACGGAAACCCTGCCCATCTGGGTGGACGTGAACCTGGTCGATGGCATCGAACTGGACATCAACGCACTCAGGAACTGGAAGGCCGAGTACCAGCAGGCCGTTTTTGTGACCGATAACGGGAAAGAGCTTACTGCAACGGATCAACAGTCTGCAGAAGATGTATTTACCTGTGGTGTCGAGGTAGAAAAGATGTCGAAATCGCTCTATAATACGGTGAACCCGGATGACCTCGTAGAGCGGTATGGTGCGGATACTTTCAGGATGTATGAAATGTTCCTGGGACCGATAGAGCAAAGCAAACCCTGGGATACGAAGGGCATTGAAGGCGTGCATCGCTTCCTGAAAAAACTGTGGCGTCTTTTTTACGATGAGGCCAGGGGTTCACTCTGGACCAGCGATGCGCCCACCGATGCCGAGCTCAAGACCTTGCACAAAACGATCCGCAAGATCGAGGACGATACCGAACGGTTCAGTTTTAATACGGCAGTCAGCGCCTTTATGGTATGTGTGAATGAACTCACTGAACTGAAATGCCACAAGAAGGAGATACTGTCGCCATTGCTGGTTCTCCTGGCACCGTACGCGCCTCATATAGCAGCGGAACTTTACCAGGCCCTGGGGAATGACCCCGGCGTGAACGGCGGAAAGGGCATACTCACAGCCGCCTTCCCGGAGTTCGAGGAAAAATATGTGCTTGAATCTTCCAAAGAATACCCGGTGAGCATCAATGGGAAATTGCGAACCACCTTGCTCATGTCGCTCGACGCTACAGCAGAAGAAGCTGAATCGCTGGTGCTGCAAAATAATACGGTGCAGAAATGGCTGGAAGGGAAAGCACCTAAAAAGATCATTTTCGTTGCAGGCAAGATGATCAATGTAGTCGTTTGATCCGTTGGCTGCAACCTGTAGGCAATTGTTTGTAACCGGCAATCTTCTGAAATCAGATGCCATGTGCCCGAACGGCACCCTTCATCACATTCTTTTTCTTATTCCGCGGTCAGGTAGTATTTTAACCTGATAAAACAACCCTTATGAGACAGTTCCTGTTGGCCATGTTCCTGTTGTCTGTGGCATCCCTCTCCGGCCAGGAGAAAAATATTTATTTCCTTTCACAACCCTGCCTGACGCCCGATGGGCAAACCGTCATCTTCAGTTTCGAGGGCGATCTCTGGAAAGCGGCCGTTAGTGATGGCAAGGCCACGCGCCTGACAGCCATGCAGGGATATGAAACGGATGCACACGTGTCGCCGGATGGTAAATGGGTGGCATTTACGGGGAGGCAGTACGGCAATGCCGATGTGTTTGTAATACCGGTAGAGGGTGGCGAGGTAAAACAGCTGACCTGGTTCAGCGGCGCCGATAATATGAGCTCCTGGAGCTGGGATTCGAAATACATCTATTTTACCAGCAGCCGCGAAGGGCGGCAGTCCAGCTACAAGGTCAGCGTCAACGGGGGAACCGCGCAGCACGTATTCGGATATAATTATTTTCTCAATGACCACAACATATTCGAACATCCTTCTACGGGAGAGCTTTTTTTCAATGATACCTGGGAGAGCAGCAACCAGGTACAGCGGAAAAGATACAAGGGCCCCTATAATGCAGACATCCAGTCATACAATCCATCCACCAAAAAATATAAAAGATATACAGACTGGATAGGCAAGGATTTCAATGCCAGTTTCGACAAGGCGGGACACATGTATTTCGTTTCTGATGAATTCAATGGCGAATACAACCTGTATACCTTCAACCAGGATAAAAAAACGGTGCTGACGAAATTCACTACCTCCATCAAAAGCCCCATCGTCAATGCGAACGGGGGCAAAGTAGTATTTGAGAAGGACTACCGGCTATGGCTGTATGATGTGGCCTCCGCGAAAGCCGAGCCATTGAACATCACGATCCTGCGCAACAATACGCTCTCACAGGAGAAGGATTTCGATGTGCGCGGCAGGATCACCGGGCTGGATGTATCGCCCGACGGAAAGAAGATTGCTTTTATTGCCCGCGGTGAATTGTTCGTCAGCGATCCCGAAGGAAAATTCATCGAAGAAATACATCGTGGCACCGCAGAGCGGGTAGACAATGTTTTCTGGATGAGCGATAACCGGACGCTGCTGTTCAGCCAGACGGATGGCGGTTACCTGAACCTCTGCACGATCCTGGCAGACGGGAACGAGCATACATTAAAGCAGCTGACGCACGATAAGCAGGATGACCGCAACATCGTCATGAATAAAAAGCGCACCAAAGCAGCTTACCTGAGCGGGCGCAACGAAGTGAGGATGCTGGACCTTAAAACAATGGAAAGCACTACCCTCGCGCATGATGAGTTATGGGGTTTCCAGAACAGCGATCCGACCTTCTCGCCCGATGATCACTACCTGGCCTTTACAGCCTACCGGCATTTTGAGCGGGACATCTTTGTGCACGACATCGATCAGCACAAAACCATCAACATCACGAATACGGCGATCACAGAATCAGACCCCATCTGGTCGCCCGACGGCAAATACATTTACTTTATTTCGTCCAGGCTGCATCCGGCTTATCCGTCCGGACTGCGCGATCCGCGTATCTACCGTATCTCCCTGCAGAAATACGATGAGCCTTATCGTACCGACAAATTCAGGGAGCTTTTCAAAGATGAAAAGGAAAAGAAAGATACATCGAAGAAAAAGGATACTGTGGTCGCGCCCATCCGCATTGACGCGGCCGACATCATGGACCGCCTCGAGCACATCGGTCCTTCCTTCGGTTCGCAGGCGCTGGTGGCCGTTCTCGAATCAGATGGCAAAACCACCGTGCTGTACGCCAGTAATCACGAAGGAAGAAATGCACTGTACAAAACAATACTCGATCCTTTTGAACCCGCAAAAACAGACAAGATAGCGGGCACCGATGGGGGTGTGCCCTCGCTTTCCGGCAGCAATGGCAAGTACTTCCTGCTGCTGAACGGGACGGTACTGAAACTGAACCTTGACGCACTTAAGGCAGATCCCGTGAACATCGGCTACACGTTCCGCCGCAACCTCTCGGCTGAATTCAACCAGGTATTTCACGAGGCCTGGGCGCAACTGGAAGAGAACTACTATGATGAAAAGTTTCATGGCATCGACTGGATGGCTACCCGGGAGCATTACAGCAAATACCTGCCTTACCTCAACAACCGCGGCGACCTGCGCGTATTACTGAATGACATGCTCGGAGAGCTGAACTCTTCACACCAGGGATTTACGTCTAACGGTGATGAAGAAAGGGTGCTGCTGCAGAATGTTACCATGGAAACCGGGATCATGTTCGAAGATAAAAACCCCTATACCGTACAACGGGTACTGGCACGCAGTGGTTCCGACAACAGCACCGTAGACCTGCGGCCGGGAGACATACTCGTAAAAGTGAACAATGAAGACGTAAACCCCGGAACCGACAGGTACTACTATTTTACAAAGCCTTCGCTCGACAGGGAGCTGGACCTGACCTTCCGCAGGAACAATGCAGACATCCAGGTGCGCGTACACCCGCGCAACAGTATTAATGACAACCTGTACGACGAATGGATCAACACCAACAAGAAGCGGGTGGATGAGAAAAGCAATAACCGGATCGCTTACTCGTGCATGAAAGACATGGGAACGGGCGAGCTGGAACATTTCCTGATCGATATGACGCGGCAGCTGGCAGACAAGGATGCACTGATCCTCGACCTCCGGTACAATACTGGCGGCAACGTGCATGATGAGGTGCTGCAGTTCCTTTCGCAGCGGTCTTACCTGCAATGGAAATACCGAGAAGGACAGCTGACAAAGCAGCCGAACTTTGCGCCAAGCGACAAGCCGATCATCTTACTGACGAACGAACAGTCGCTCAGCGATGCGGAAATGACCGCGACGGGCTTTAAACAACTGAAGCTGGGCAAGATCGTAGGGAATGAGACCTATCACTGGATCATCTTTACCAATGGCACGGGCCTGGTAGACGGCTCTTTCGTGCGCCTGCCCGCCTGGGGATGTTATACGCTCGATGGTAAAGACATCGAGTTCAATGGCGTTCAGCCGGATATTAAAGTAGTGAACACATTTGAAGATAAGATCAATGGCCGCGATCCGCAGATCGATGCGGCCATCAGCGAGATCATGAAACAGTTGAAGTAATAGCTTGAAAACACGGGGGGATGTGGTATGTTTATCAAAAATGATCCTGTGCTGACTGAAATTTTACGGAAGAACGGGCACCTGTTTCTCCCGGTAGTGCCTTTCGATCCGAAAAAAGACCGCCTCCTGCTGATGGATTTTACTTCGGCCAACCCCGAACTGGGTGCCGGTTTAGCGGGTGGTTTTGAGGGACTGGGTGTATATGTTGAGGAGCAGTTGCAGCGCTCGGGCTGCCGTTACGGAATTGGTGGTTACGACGAGAACCGCACTGTATATTCCATGAGCCGTGTATTTGATGATGCAGTAGAGCCACGGCGGCTGCACCTGGGCATCGACATCTGGGGAAAGGCGGGTACGCCGGTCTATGTGCCGATCGGCGGAATGATACACAGCTTTGCATTCAATGACCGTGTGGGCGACTATGGCGCCACCATCATCCTGAAACACCAGTTGCAAACTGCGGTATTCCATACATTGTATGGTCATGTGTCGGTGAGCGACCTGGGAAAGCTTCGGGAGGGCCAGTACCTCAACCAGGGGCAGCTGTTAGCGCATATAGGCACTCCATCAGACAATGGCAACTGGCCACCCCACCTGCATTTTCAGCTGATCA
>Ga0206972_1122_pt1 | contig 16112 bp, 13 predicted proteins | sample Alteio_BWOrgHeat_86_FD_152925 | JGI IMG/M metagenome (GOLD analysis project Ga0206972, IMG submission 152925) | Enriched cells from forest soil in Barre Woods Harvard Forest LTER site, Petersham, Massachusetts, United States -... | ecosystem: Environmental > Terrestrial > Soil > Temperate forest >...
GCCATAGGTTTTTAAGGACGTACTGGTTTTCTTGGGTACGATTCAAGAAGAATATTTCGACAAACCTTTAGTTTTTTTGCGCTTTCTATCATACTATTTTTTAATCTTTACACGAGGGTTTATGTTCAGCTTGAATGCCATTTTAATAGTTGGGATAGCCTCTCTTCTCTATCTGCCCAATCATATCAATGGAGTGGGCTCAGTTAATAATGGTATAGAAGTGATCGATCTATCGGCTTTACAAGATGTGAACCTGCCATTAGTAGCGAATGGAGGATCACCTTGCTTTGAACATCACCCTATTTTTTGGAAATTTCCGTCCTATTTTTTTCCTTTTTTCTCCGAAGAGTATTTCGAGTGGATTGATCTATTAGAGTCTATAGATCAGGCTAACGGACAATTTGTTATGCTAGAAGTCGGTGCAGGATTAGGGCGTTGGGCAGCTTATGGAGGTAGGGTAGCTAAATCAAGGGATATTTCGTTTTGGTTAGGGTTGGTTGAGGGAGAGCCCTTTCGGGCAGAAGTTGGGATCGATGAAGAAATGAGGAAAAACAATATTTCTAAATCTAATTACCATATTTTTAAAACTGGTGTTGGATCGGTAAATAAACAAACATTTTTTTATGTCAGTAGAGATGAACAGACCCTTGAAAATTGGTACGGTCAATGCATTCTTTTAGACCATGATCGAGTGACTCAATTGTTAGGACGCACTTACTATGGAAGACCACTTGTTCAAACACAATACGGCTATACAGCTGTACAGATCGAACAACAAAAATTTAGCGAAATTCTCAACGCAATTAATTTCTCCATTATTGATTTATGTGATTTTGATGTACAAGGCTCTGAATTTGAAGTGATACAGGAATCGATCAACATTTTAAATAGCCGAGTTAAACGTTTGCACATTGGAACACATAGCCACGAAATTGAGCACTCACTCAGAGATCTCCTTAAAAACAACAACTGGCAATTAATTAGAGATTATCCTTTTGCTCAAGAGAATGAAACCCCTTATGGGAAAATATCATTTGTTGATGGTGTTCAAACTTGGGTAAATAAAAGGTTCATGAATAAATTCGATTGAATCATGTTCGGTATAGATTTAGCCCTTCTTGTACGTCGCCAAAAAAGGCTTTTTTTCCATGTTCTAAGATGAGAACCTTATTGCAGAAAGTCTCGACAATTTGGGGCGAATGGGAAGCTAAAACGAGAATATTACACTGATGCACGAGATTTTTCATTCGAAGTTGAGCTTTTTCCATGAATTTTTGATCCCCCACACCAATCACTTCGTCGATGATCAAAATATCAGATTCCATAGAAGTAGCTATAGCAAACGCTAACCGCAATCTCATGCCTGATGAATAGGTGCGGACAGGCATATTGAGATAATTTTGTAATTCAGTGAATTCTTCAATTTCTTTGAATTTTGAGCGCATGTAAGCTTTTATTTTACCATGTAAAATCCCCACCAGGATGATATTTTCATATCCTGTTGCATCATGATTTAAACCTACACCTATATCTAAGATCGACGAAACATTACCTTCTATTTTCAAGGATCCAGCAGTTGGCTGAAAAATTCTGCTGATCACTTTCAGTAAGGTGCTTTTACCAGCACCATTTTTCCCCAACAAAGCTAATCGATCTCCATCTTTGATGGAGAGAGTTAAGTTATCGAGAGCTTGATGAAACTGCAGTTGTTCGCTTTTTGATTGTGAAATTCGAAGTAAAGTGTGAAGAAGTGTCTTCTTAATAGATGGCTTAGCCGTGTAACAGAAATAATCTAAGGATAAGTTTTTTAGTTCTATCAATGACATGGTTATAACCAAAATACGATGCGGTAGCGATATTTGTTCACAACGGCTAGGAAAAGGATTAACCCTACGATTGTCGTCATAGAAATAGCGTATAATAATGATCCATCAAAGGGTTGCCCCATCAGCGGGTTTCTTAACAAGTTCACAAAATGAACAAAGGGATTAAATAGTAAAAGAGCGTGAAATTGGGCAGGTAAATAACTGGGCATCCACATGATAGGTGTGATAAAAAAAAACACCTGAAAAATACTTGAGATGATGGCTCCACAATCGGGAAACTTCGCGCTAATCACAGCTATAGTGGTTCCATAAAAAATCCCATTTAAACATAAAATAGCCAGTCCTGGAGCCAGAAGCAATAGGTTGGCATTCATCTCGATAGGAAAAAGAAGAATGATCGAGAGATAAACGAGCAAATTATGAAAAAAAATGACAATATTTCTAAAGATCAATCTAAAAATGTAAACCACGCAAGGTAAGTTAATGTTGTCAATATAATGCTTAGATTCCAAAAAAATCTTCGTGCTCTCATTCACTACCATCGAAATAAAATTCCAAATGATTAGACCTGTAGCAAAATAAGGTAAATACGAATCTCGATCGATGCTAAACAAAGCGCCATAAAGAAATCCCAAAGCATAAACATGTATCGCAGTGCTAATGGTGATCCAAAAAGGCCCCAACACAGATCCTCGATATCTCATTTTGATATCTTGGATAGACAAAGAATACCAAATACGCCAAGAAATGAGAGCATGACGGAGGTCTTTGATTGCAGGTGAACTCATCATATTCGATACTACTTAGGATAAAAAGATTCTGGATTCTTGTTAAATTTGTTCATGTACTCCTGATAGGAATACCCTACCCCTAGATTTTTTACTAACAAATTTAAGCAGTGCGTTACATCAATCAAGGGAGTGAGCTCGGAACGGTAAGAATTCAGTAATTCTGCTGAGCAATCGGGTAGTCCGTACATTTCATACAAACAGGCTAGCTTAATTAATTTTGTGGGAGAAATATCAGACTGTTTATGCAACGTATAATCTCTTAGATAGAGAGCATCTCCCCACATGACTTGACCTGAAACAGTTTGTGCTGGTAAGCGGTAAACAAAAGGTGTAGGAAGATCTTGTCTTGCATAGCGGTAAATTCGAAAGTCAAATAGATAAAAACCTGTATCTGTCAATAATTTATCGATATTTCTAAACGTGTTTGAATAAGGCAGAAGGTTTCCGTGGAGCTGACATTCAACGGCAATGCCTAAAATATGGTGATTTTCGAGGATATGTTTAGCTCCATCTAAAACTTCAAAATCATGGCCATCCGTGTCGATTTTGATGAAATCGATAGCATCTGCAGAATAGTTTAAAAAAAAATTGTCCAATGAAATGGATTGTTCACTGTATGCTAAAGGTTTTCCTGAGTTAAAATATTGTTGTTCGCGATTAATATTTCTTAATCTAGCCATTTGTGCAGCAGAGGATTTTTCAAATAGGGAACTAATAGTGGAATGCGAACCAGCTTCTTTGTGAACTAGTTCATCATCGGAAACAATAAAATAGGGTTGATAGGAAATTTGATTTTTCTGTTCGTTGGTCGCATTTAATTTCTCGCACTCAGCAATCAAGGGTTCAAATCCAACTGCTTTAAAACAATTTCCGAAAAGTTTCCATTGCGGCGCTATACCTCCACTTGCACCGACATCGATCAGGAATAGAGGATCGCTCTGCAATACATTTTGTTGAATGACATACTTAGTCATGTGAGGAGAATGATTGGGAGCTTCCATAATCTATACCCATTGTTCTTGGAATGAGAACTCGTTCAAACCCCAGTTTTCTTTGTTGAATGTGTACTGCTTGTCATTTCTCATTTTGGTAACAATTTCGAGGAGATCTGAGTAATTTAAATAGGGAATTCCTTTTTCTTCTAGTCTTTTGAATAACAGATTAGCGCCTTCAGCAGAATATCCCGAACCTAAACTATGCTCAATGTGATATGCCGCCATTTTTTTAGGCAAATCTCTTTCTTTGATCCCCTGATGATGCGCTTGATACAGCAGGACGGAGTCGATGTGAAAGGAAAAGATAGGCCATTCGGGATAGCCGCGAAGAGCAGCCCAATCTTCATAGGACAAAAGCGTGAAATCTCCACAGCCATTGGTATGAAGAAAAGGCAATTCATTTTTTGAGCGTTTGTTATATATACGGGATACGATCGATTTGAGGATATTTTTGAATGCTTTTTTTATTTCAGAGGATTCCTGAAGATGAATCGTGCCTTGTTTTCCATTGATCCTAAAGTACTTGTTGCGACAAAACTGCAGAAGTTCATCAAAAGATTGCGTACGGGGAAGTTCATGGGGAACATCTAGCCGATCGGCGCGATACAGTACCCCAGGTTGTAGCTTGTTTCGCATGAAACTCATCAATTCATCTGAAAATAGAATGTCGATATTGGTTGCCAGAACAAAGTCTCCTAGCGCGCGCCGAATGCCCACATTTTTCGCTATCATTTGAAATAAAGGGAGATGCCGGCCATGTTCAAAGCTCATGTGAACATCTTGAGGCACTCGAATGATGCGTATGGCACAAGGACCTTTGTCTGAAGGATAATGGAGCTCTTCAGTTAATGGAGCGGTATCAGCCGGAGGATTCCATTCTACCAGTATTAATTCAGCCTTCAGTTGATGCCGTCTACATTGCTGTACAAAGCCATCGACAAAATGCTGCATGCGGTAGGTGAGACTGCCGCCGTGATTGTCATTGCGAGATGTTGCGACAACGCTTAAATGAAACTGTTTGGACATTTCAATTGCTACACTGGGCTTTTTTTGCGGTGATACAAAGATGCCATCCCATTATTTTCTCCAACAATCTAAAGAGTTTTTTTGGCATCCAACGAAAATACCATACCTTGACATAGCGATATTGTACATAGTCGGGAATGTGATACGGGAAAATATGTTCGACTTGCATGGTGACGGGAGTGAAACCGTGATTGTTTAACAAGTGATCTACTTCTTTTTTGTCATACGTATAGGTGATGGGACAACCTGTTTCAGCCTCAGAATACTTAGCTACGAGCTCAGATAGTTTCCAGAACTGACACTTACCGTATTTAAACAAAATCCATAGGGCTTTCCAGGAGTAGCGGTAATAAACCATCAATTTTAACTGTCCTTGAGGAGCTAGATAGCGCTGAAGTTGTGTCAGTACTTTTTCGGGATGGGTTGTATGGTGGATGACGCCAAACGAGAAGATCAGATCATATTCCTGCAAGGGCACAACCGTGGATAATTCTTCTGCATTAGCATGGTAAAATTCGATGTTAGTCAGTCCATAGACCTCAGCGCGCTGTTTAGCAAGACTGAGTGATTTTTCTGAGAGATCTACAGCCGTAACTTGTTTAGCTCCAGCGCGAGCAAAATTGACAGAGGTGGTTCCCATACCACAGCCGATTTCTAAAATCCGTTTGCCTTTTACAGAGGGGAAATTGGCAAACTCGACAAGATGAGGTTCTACGAAAAATTTTCGCTGCTCAACTTCCTCAAAATACTGTTTAGTTCCAATGGGTTGCTGAGAATGTCGTATATTACAGGGGCGAGCATTCCAAAAGGCTTGGACCTTTTCAAGCGGTACTTTGACAAAGATGTCTTTTTGTTTATTAGCGTGCGCTGTGTTCATAGAGGCTCGTGTTGTAAATCGAATGATGTTTATTAGGCGCTTGGGTCATTTGTTGATAAATCCAACTGTACGTCTTCTGAAGACCTTCTTGGAGAGTGATGGAGGGTTGCCATCCTAATAACTGCTGAATCAAGGTGTTATCGCTGTTGCGCCCTCGAACGCCAAGAGGAGCGTCGAGTTGATAGTTTCGTTTAAGCTTAATCCCAGCGATCTCTTCGATGATATCGACGAGCTGGTTAATGGTCACTAATTGGTTACTCCCGAGATTGATCGGTTGAGTGATAGTACTCTCCATAATCGCTTTTGTGCCGAACAGGCAATCATCAATGTACATGAAGCTGCGGCTTTGCTGACCATCTCCCCAAATCGAGAGTTCGTGATGTCCGGAAAGCTTAGCCTGAATGATCTTTCTGCAGAGCGCAGCTGGAGCTTTTTCTCTTCCCCCGTCATAAGTGCCAGAAGGACCGTAAACATTATGGTAGCGAGCCATGCGGGTGATCATGCCAAAATCTTCAGAAAAATGACGACACATCCTTTCACTAAAAAGTTTCTCCCACCCGTAACCATCTTCAGGCATGGCTGGATAAGCATCTTCTTCTTTAAGAGCTGTCAGTTGGGCCGAAGTTTGTTTTTCAGCTGCATAAACACAGGCTGAAGAGGAAAAAAAGAACCGCTCACACCCAAATTTTTTCGCAGCAAGCAGTAAATTGGTATTGATGAGGACAGAAAGCATGCATTCTGCTTTATGTTTTTCAATAAAGCCCATGCCTCCCATGTCTGCTGCTAGGTTAAACACGTAGCGCGCATCACAGCAGGCCGTTTCGCAAGCTTGTGGCATTTTTAAGTCGCTTTGGATGTTTTCTACTTCAGGAAAAATCTGATACCAATCTTTAAAGGGCTTAATATCTACAGCGCGCAAACGTTCATAGCCTTGCTCGATGAGATCGGCAATCAGATGTCCTCCGATGAATCCACCCGCGCCCGCTACTACAATCAAGTCGTCTTTTTTCATAAGCATATCTCCAATTCGTGGTGTTTCATTTCATGACAACCCAGATAGATCAATTTGCATACGTCTTTAAAAGCCTGTCGTTGAAGAATACGCCAACAATCAATGATGACTTGATGAGAGGCAAATAGCTCGGGTGTCAATTGTTGTGAAAATTCGGGCCAAGAGGTCATGATTAACACGGTATCTGAACTTTGGACGCATTGCTGAAGCGATGTTGCTGCTTGAACAGAGGGATGTAGTGCTTTCTGAGCAGGAATCAACGCTTGAGGATCGAAAACTGTGACTTCATAGCCTTGTTGTACTAAGTAATTAGCCATTTTTATCCCTTGGCTTTCTTCTACAACATTTGTTCCAGGTTTATAAGACAATCCTAAGATGCTCACCTTGAGAGAGGGGGCCTGCTGCGTAACTAAGGAAAAAAGGCGTTCGTACTGGTAATGGTTAACAGCTTGTGTGGCCAAGGCGATATCGGCTCGTGCTCCCAATTGTTGGGCTAATGCACCTAAAGCTATATTGTCTCGAGGGAAGCAAGGACCTCCAAAAGCCACAGCGGCTTTCAAGTATTTAGAACCGATACGGCTATCTAAACCAACAGCTTCCGTGACAATGTCCACATCTCCTCCTGGCAGACGTTCGCAAATGTCAGATAGCATGTTAGCATAAGATATTTTTGTGGTCACAAAGGTGTTGACTGCGATTTTTGTCACTTCAGCGTTGACCAGATTCATTCTGCGTACAAGAGGTTTATCACCGCAGACAGTGTGATGAAGTTTTTCTAAGAGATCTCCAGCTTTTTTATCCGATTCACCGATGAGTATCATGTCGGGAAAAAGCATATTCTTGATCACACTTCCTAAAGCGATGAATTCAGGATTATAGCAAAGTCCAAGGTCCTCTCCCACGCGCCTTAAGGAAAATTTTTCTAAAGTTTGCTGTATTTCTCCACCACTAGATCCTGGAGTTACTGTACTTGTGATGACAACTAGATGATAGGTTGTTTTTTTTCTTAAAGAATGACCAACGTGTTCTAACGCTTGAAGTAAGTAGTCATTGCTGAATAAACCGTTTTGCCCTGTTGGTGTAGGGACGATCACAAATGTGACATCGGAGTTAAAGAGAGCTTCATCATAATTTAAGGTCGCTTTTAAGCTAGATCGATGCGCTGACATCAATTCTTGCAAGCCTGGTTCTTCCACGGGAGCGATTGAGCAATTGATTTTTTCCACAAACTGAGGATTGACATCTACACCAATTACTTCGTGACCTTTACTAGCTAAAACCGCTGCTAAAGGGGAACCTAATTTTCCTAAACCGATCACTGATACTTTCATAGATTCTCGCTTCGGGTATTTTTTTTACAGATGGCAATACATAGCAAATTGTTTGTTAATAGCTCAATCTTTTTTGTGGTAACTGAAGACAAAAAGCAATAAAAATATTGTGATTCACGTATGATCTAGAATAGATTTTTTTGGGATGGAACATGCTTTCGGCTATTCTTTATGGTCGCAATGATAATCACGGACATAATTATCACAAGCGGTTAGCACTCAGCTTGAACTGTCTCGCAGAGAATTTGAATCACACAGATGATGAAATCCTCTTCGTCGATTACAATTCTTCTTGTGATCTTCCCACTGTTGTTGAGGCAATACAAGATACCCTAACTCCTAAAGCGCAATCGCTACTGAGAGTGTTGAGAGTACGACCTCAAGTACACCAACGATGGGCTCATCAGACCAGTTTAGTCCTGTTAGAACCCCTGGCGCGCAACATCGGGATTAGAAGAAGTAACTCTAACAACAAATGGATTCTGTCTACTAATGTGGATATGATCTTTGCCACCAGAGAAGTTCATCGTTCTTTAAGCGACATCGCAGCTGATTTGCCTGATGGTTTTTATTCTTTGCCTCGTTTTGAATTACCAGAAAATTTTTGGGAACGCATCTTACACCGCATGGAACCTCAAAAAAACATGGCTTTTTTGCGCGCTGAATCGCATCGATTGAATCTCGATATGATCGTGCGCAGAGAGGGATTTTTACAGTACGATAATCCAGGTGATTTCCAGCTGATATTAAGGAAGGATATCTTCACACTGAAGGGATTCGATGAAAGAATGCGTCACGGTTGGCATGTGGATTCTAACTTGAGTAAGAGAATATTTCTGCTGAGAGGATTAGGAACTTCGATTGAAGATCAAGTGATGTCTTTTCATTGTAATCACACACAAAAAGAATCGTTACTTCATCGGGGGAATCACTCGGAGAATGATTGGGGATATTTTGTAGAAAATCCCGATCTTGCGCCTATTCTTTCTCAAGAAGATTGGGGATTGCCCCTTGAAGCCATTGAAGAAATCCGGTTAGCACCCGTAGAGCCCTTCTCCTCACATCTGCATCTTCGCGGTCTATCTCATTGTTCTACTAAAAGTGCAGCTCCTATTCTAAGTAGGGAATCGTTTAATACCCACACCTATTATTCTTCGAAAGTGATCCCCTTTTTAGTCGATCATTTAACGCATTTTCCCAAAGAGTGTGATATTGCCTACATCGGATGCAATCGTGAGCTCGTTAATCGTTTACGCTCTTACTTGATCCATCAAGGATTCAGCGGACAGATCTTGTGCAAAGAATTAGATAAAAAGGAAATTTTAGAGAAAGCCAAGTTGTTTATTTTCGATTTTGGGTTCGATCTGGAATCCTCTCCTCAGCAAGAGCAGCTAACGAACCACAGGAAGCTTCAACAGATCATGCAATTTTTTTGTCAGTCCGTTGAAGCGATTCGACAAAATCGACCAGGCACAAAATTCATTGGCATACAGGTTCATCACACTGATTTTAGTGCTGTATTCAATCGGTTACTGAATGTGCGCTTAACTTCGTTTATCACTGGGCATGCCTACGGTTATGCTGATCCACAACGAAAATGGCTTCAGATGAAATGTTTTAAGAGAAGTATAAAAAATCAATTGCGTTATTTATTAGTGAGGTATTTTTTTAACTATCGCGATCAATTGCGTCGCTTAAGAAGAGTTAAAATTGTTAAAAACTCTTAAGAATGTTATGTTGATAGGTATGAGTGGAAAATGCGCTGCTGTATTTAGTTGTTTGGGATTGGGAGATGGCCTTATTGCGCTTGTTCTGGCGAACAATCTCCGCTTGCAGGGAGTTGATGTCACGCTGTTTCATCCCTTTTTAGAGCAACTGCAGAATTGGTTTCCATCCATTAAGATTTCCCCTTTTCCTTCTGTAGACGCTCTTTCTGCGTACGATGCCTTTTACATCATCTATGAGAAATCGGAGAGGATGTTCACTATTTTGAACTACTGTGAGCAGCATTTTCCTTTCCAAACCGTTGTGCTCAACCCCATTGCTACCCGAAGGAAAAATTATCCTTACTGGTCAGAGGGGAAATTTGAAGGCACGCACTCTTTTGTCGACAATCTCGTTGCTTTTTGTCATGAGGGCTTAAAGATTGATCCAGCGACAAAAGACAATGGGATCTATGTTCCAGAGGGCGTGAAGGTAAAAAGATATACTAAACGCGTTGTACTGCATCCCACGAGCTCGCGACCTAGTAAAGACTGGCCGATGGAAAAATTCATTGAGTTAGCGCACTTGCTGCATCAAGAGGGATTTGATCCTGTATTCATTCTCAGTCAAGAAGAGAGGAAAGGATGGGATTTGTCTAAGATTCAAGCGCCTCTATTCAGCAATTTACATGAAATGGCAACTTATGTGGCTGAATCGGGTTACATGATCGGCAATGACTCGGGAATTGGCCATCTGGCATCGTGTTTAGGGTTGCCTACAGTTACCGTATGCCGCAATCATCAAGTAGCGAAATTTTGGCGTCCAGGATGGTCTCAGGGAAGTGTGGTTACCCCTTATCCTTGGATCCCCAACATCAAAGGGATGAGATGGCGCGATCAGTACTGGAAACGGTGGGTGAGCGTCAAGCGCGTGATGAGGGAATTTCTTAATCAGCAGGATTGCTGACAAATTTCAGTTTGGCGAATTTGGCGACGAGCGAGCGCGTGGCTTTCGTGTGCGGGAAATAGACGTCATAGGTCATGCCTAGCGATGTGTTGTAGCTTTTCTGGACAAAGCCAACTCCAAAATCGTGATGGGAAACGCTTGTTCCAATTTCAAAAACCTCATCGGAGGAAGGCGTGTCCTCTCTGGTCTGAATTGTTACAGAAGAGAGATGGACGGAATTAAGATATTGATCGGGGATCTCTTTTAAAAATCTCGAAGGGCGCATGGTGCGAGGAACGCCCCATAAGTAACGATATAAAGAAGCAGAAAGAGTGAGATAGTCTTTTGCGCGTGTCATCGCGACATAGAACAGGCGGCGTTCTTCCTCAAGGGCTTCCGGGCTTTCACGGGAGTTGACATGGGGAAAGAGATCTTCTTCCATCCCCACTACGCATACAGCAGTGAATTCCAAGCCTTTCCCGTGATGAATGGTCATCAGACGCAGACTATCTAGGGAGGGATCTTTTTCATCTGCACTTGATTTGAGCGAAAGCTCTTCTAAAAAAGCCACAAGAGAAGGGTGTTCTACCTCTTCTTCCCATTCTGCAGCTTTGGAGATGAGTTCTTCAACGTTGCCGCGTCGTTCTTCATAGGTTTCAGGATCTTCGCGTAAGTACTGCACATAGTGAGAGCGCTCTTGAGCCTCGGTGATGATGCTATGCAAGGGCATGTTGAGTTTGACCATGTCGCGCAAGAAGAGAATCATCTTTACGTAGTCTTTTAGTCCGTCTGCTTGCTTAACCGAAAGTTTAAAAGGGATTTGTCCCTCAACGATCTTCTGACAGGTAGAAAAGATATCGAGTTGCTTTTCTGCCGCGCATTCGCGCAGTTTAAGGAGTGCAGCTTCGCCAAAACCCCGTTTGGGGCAATTGATAGTGCGAGCAAAGGCGAGAAAATCAGAGCCGCCGATGACCATGCGCAAGAGACACAAGATGTCTTTGATCTCCTTTCTCTGATAAAAGGATAGTCCTCCGACAATCACGTAGGGTAGGCGCTCACGCAGTAAATGGTCCTCAAAAATGCGAGATTGAAAGTTTGTGCGGTAGAAAATAACGCATTGGCTTAAAGGAATCTTGTGTTCTCGATGCCATTTCAATAGACGCGTGATGACAAAATCCGCTTCTCTGCGATCACTTTCTGCGATGTATAATCCAATTTTTTCTCCTTGCCCCCGACTGCTCCATAAGTTCTTTTCATAGCGATGTTGATTGTGGCGAATCAAGGCATTGGCGGCTTCTAAAATAGTGGAACGACTTCTGTAGTTTTGCTCGAGTGGTACTACTTTAGCTCCAGGAAAATCTCGTTCAAAATTGAGAATATTGTCGATATTAGCACCGCGCCAGGAGTAAATCGATTGATCGGGATCGCCGACTGCAAACACATTGTGATGTTGAGCAGAAAGCAGCTTGATGAGGGTGTACTGGGCGACATTGGTATCTTGGTATTCGTCGATTAAGATGAAATTCCATCGCTGTTGATACAATTTCAAGACATCGGGAAAAGTTTGAAAGATCTCAACCACTTTAAATAGGAGATCATCGAAATCAAGAGCATTGTACTCACGAAGTTTTTTTTGATAGAGGCGATAAGCGCTTTGGAATTGGACATCATCGGTTACTTGATCGGGGTGAAGGATGGCGTTTTTTGCTTGAGAGATCTGTGCTCGGTAGGCTTTGAGAAGAGTTTTGTCTTCTTGCAGATTCAGTTCTACAAGACATTCTTTTAAAACCTTTTCACTCTCCTCTTCATCATAGATCGTGAAATCCCTTGAGTAGCCCAAATGAGGAATGGATTCGCGCAAAATACGAGCACATAGGCTGTGGAATGTTGAAGTAAGAACAGATTGGTGGGTGAGATGCAGAATCCGTTGGCGCATCTCTTCCGCAGCTTTATTGGTAAAGGTAACAGCCACAATTTCAGAAGCAGGCACTCCCAATTCGAGGAGATGTGCAACTCGATAGGTGACGATACGGGTCTTTCCTGATCCTGCGCCAGCAAGTACGAGAAGAGGACCTGTCACGTGAGCGACGGCCACTTGCTGTTCTGCGTTGAGATGCTCAAATAAAGTTGTCATGAATAGGATGGAAAATTGGTATTCTCCATCATAAGTCATCCTAGATTTATCTGCTCAGCAAAAAGTAAACGGGAAATCAACGCAGTGCGAAGCAGTGCTCTTCGGTCACCTCTAACGTGAAATAACATAGGTCCTTATATTATAGTTGTTGGAATATGTTATTTAGAAGACGCAAGCATACTTTTACTCATATCTTTTGCTTGATATCATTTTTCAATCTTGAGACCGTTGCATAACTTACGAACTCAAGACAAAGAATTATATTTTTTTTACCACTCGCTTCGCTAGAGAGCACAGAGCACACAGAAGGCGGCTTCGCCATCACAAAAGACGGCGAAGCCGCCCTCTGTGTGCTCTGTGCTCTCTAGCGAAGCAGGTGGTAAAAAAACATTGATTAAAAAATAAGGAAAATTATGACATCAGTATCATCACTAGTTTTAGCCCCATTAAGCTTGTCCTCCACACAACCTACAGTTGCTCTGCATGCAGCTGTACCGCCTGTAGTTGTGCCATCTAAGACTTCTTCTAAACCAGTGACGATTAACTCATTGCCTGATGCAGTTATGGCGCATGTATTCACTTTCCTTTCTCCACAAGCACTGCATTCAATGCGCTTGACCTGCAAAGCTTGGGCACACTTACCCTTTCAGGGACATCATTTAGATTTATCAGGTTATAAGAATTTATCGGATGATCAACTCAAGACCATTCTGGAACAACTCAAAGGAACTAAAATCCAATCGATCAATTTGCAGGGATGCTCCAAACTCACAAATCAAGGACTAGAGAACCTTTCCAAGCTTATCTCTCTCACAGCACTGAATCTAGCGCAATGTGGAAACATCACAGATGAAGGATTAGAGCATCTCTCCAAGCTCACTTCTCTCACATCACTGAATTTAGCGTATTGCTATCACATCACAGATAAAGGATTAGAGCATCTCTCAAAGCTCACTTCGCTCACTTCACTGAATGTAGCGCAATACAAAAATATCACAGATCAAGGGCTAGGACATCTCTCAAAACTCGCCTCTCTCACATCACTGAATCTAAACTGGTGCTCCAACATCACAGCTAAAGGATTAGAGCATCTCTCAAAGCTCGACTCTCTCATATCACTGAATCTAGAGGAGTGCAGCAACATCACAGATGAAGGATTGAAGCATCTCTCAAAGCTCACCTCTCTCATATCACTGAATCTAGGGGAGTGCAGCAACATCACAGGTGAAGGATTAGAGCATCTCTCAAAGCTCATCTCTCTCACATCACTGAATCTAAGCTGGTGCTCCAACATCACAGCTAAAGGATTAGAGCATCTCTCAAAGCTCACTTCGCTCACTTCACTGAATCTAAAGGAGAGCCTTAAAAACACAGATCAACGACTAGAACATCTTTCAAAGCTAACCTCTCTCATTTCACTGGATGTAAGCTGGTGCAACATCACAGATCAAGGACTAGAACATCTTTCAAAGCTCACCTCTCTCATTTCACTGGATATAAGCTGGAACAGCATCACAGATCAAGGACTCAAGCATCTCTCAAAGCTCGCCTCTCTCAACTCACTGGATCTAAGCGGTTGCTTTAAAATCACAGATCAAGGATTAGAGCGCCTCTCAAAACTCACATCTCTCACTTCACTGGGTCTATTACATTGCCGTGTTATCACAGATCAAGGACTGGGACATCTCTCAAAGTTCACCCCTCTCACTTCATTGAATCTAGGGGGGTGTGTAAACATCACAGATGAAGGACTAGAGCATCTCTCAAAACTCACCTCTCTCTCAGCACTGGATCTACCGTGTAATATAATCAGTGCAAACGCTATTGAGGCATTGGAAGCGGGCCTTATGACTTTTATGCACACAACTCCAACGTTCAATCCTACAACAGACACTCATGTCTATCAATTAGCTGATGCGCCAAAAAAAGGGGGAAATAAATGGGGAGAACAACATCGGTACGAGGATCTCGAGCGCCTCAAACTGGCTCAAGCCCTTACCTTGTTCAAGATGACACAAAGTGCAGATCCTCGACATTCTTCGATTGATCCTCTCCTCAATCTCATCAATCAGAACACGTTTTCGAAAGAAACTATCCATCCGCTTTTACAAAACTTATCTGAAAGAATCCGCAATCTCATTTACTACCAGATCCACGTCTTATCCCCACAGCGACAAGATGAAGACCGTTGGGGTGAGAGCCACTGTTTCGATGATCAATCTACCTTTAAATCTGCGGTCATCGCTGTCCTTAAAGGGATTGTTCTTCCTGCTTATCTCCCTAAACCCAGAGCTAATCTTCAAATCCGCTCCGTGGAATAAAGGTGCCTACATTGGTTATCTAGTAATGCAAATATTAATAAAAATATAATAATATATATTAAAAAATAAGGAAAAATTATGACATCAGTATCATCACTAGCTTTAGCTCCATTAATCTTATCCTCCACACAGCCTACAGTTGTTCTGCCCGCAGCTGTAACGCCTGCAGTTGTGCCATCTAAGACTTCTTCTAAACAAGTAACGATTAACTCATTGCCTGATACAGTTCTGGCGCATGTATTAACTTTCCTTCCTCCACAAGCGCTGATTTCAATGCGCTTGACCTGCAAAGCTTGGGAACGCTTACCCTTTCAGAGACATCATTTAGATTTATCAGGATATAAGAATTTATCAGATGATCAATTACAAACCATTCTGGAACAACTCAAAGGAACTAAAATCCAATCGATCAATTTGCAGGGGTGCTCCCAACTCACAAATAAAGGACTAGAACACTTTTCAAAGCTCGCCTCTCTCACATCACTGAATCTAAGCGGTTGCCCCAACATTACAGATGAAGGAATAGAACACCTTTCAAAGCTTTCCTCTCTCACATCACTGAATCTAAGCGGTTGTCACAACATTACAGATGAAGGACTAGAATACCTTTCAAAGCTAACCTCTCTCTCATCACTGAATTTAGAGAAACAAATCAAGGATTAGAGCACCTCTTAAAACTTTCCTCTTTCTCATCACTAAATCTAAGTGGTTGTCACAATATTACAGATGAAGAACTAGAACACCTTTCAAAGCTAACCTCTCTCTCATCACTGAATTTAGAGAGATGCCCTAACATCACAAATCAAGGATTAGAGCATCTCTCAAAGCTCACCTCTCTCACATCACTAAATCTAAGCGGTTATAACAAAATCACAGATGAAGGACTAGAACATCTCTCAAAGCTTCCCTCTCTCTCCTCACTGAATCTAAGGGACTGCAACATCACAGATGAAGGACTAGAACACCTCTCAAAGTTTTCCTCTCTCACATCACTAAATCTAAGGGACTCCACTAACATCACAGATCAAGGGCTAGAACATCTCTCAAAACTCACCTCTCTCATATCACTGGATCTAAGCTGGTCCCATGACATCACAGGTGAAGGATTAGAGCATCTTTCCAAGCTTTCCTCTCTCACATCACTGGATCT
>Ga0206972_1123_pt1 | contig 16102 bp, 13 predicted proteins | sample Alteio_BWOrgHeat_86_FD_152925 | JGI IMG/M metagenome (GOLD analysis project Ga0206972, IMG submission 152925) | Enriched cells from forest soil in Barre Woods Harvard Forest LTER site, Petersham, Massachusetts, United States -... | ecosystem: Environmental > Terrestrial > Soil > Temperate forest >...
CTACATTTATAAATATATTTATTTAATTCAAAGCAATAAACTGTAAAAAATTAATCTTTAAACAAAACAGATCTATAGATATAATCCCAACAAAATTAGGAGATTTAACAATGTCATTATCCGGCTTAACTCCGTTAACTTTACAAGCTACACCTAAATACGCCACGACTGGCATAGAGGCTATCCTTAGCGCCGTTTTCGGAGTTCCTTCGACCTTACAAGCGACTCCACAGCCAACGCCTATGCTTCCCCCTTCACAAGCTACACCTAAATACGCCACGACTGGCATAAAGGCTATCCCTAGCACCGTTTTTGAACGTATATTGAGCTTCCTTCCTGCTCAACAAATAACTCGCGTCCATCATGTATGCAAAGATTGGCGTAATCTATCTCTCGTCAACAACGGCTATCTAAATCTTACTGGACTGCCCAATTTATCGGATAGCAATCTTAAAACCATTCTTGATAAAGCAAGTGGTACTCACATTACCTCTATCAATTTATCTGCTTGCAAAAACATTACAGATGCTGGCCTTGCCCATCTATCAAAACTCACATCTCTAAGATCACTTAATCTAACCTGGTGCTATGAGATCACAGATGCTGGCCTTGCCCATCTATCAAAACTCACACTCTTAAGCTCACTTGATCTAAGCAAGTGCTATGACATCACAGATGCTGGGCTTGACCATCTGTCGAAACTCACACTCTTAAACTCACTTAATCTCACCTCGTGCAAAAACATCACAGATGCTGGGCTTGACCATCTGTCGAAACTCACACTCTTAAGCTCACTTGATCTAAGCTGCTGCAAGATTACAGATGATGGCCTTGCCCATTTGTCAAAACTCACACTCTTAAGCTCACTTGATCTAAGCTGCTGCAAGATTACAGATGATGGCCTTGCTCATCTATCACAACTCACAGCGCTAAGCTCGCTTAATCTAAGAGGGTGCTGGAAGATCGCAGATGATGGCCTTGCCCATCTATCAAAACTCACAGCTCTAAGCTCACTTAATCTAGAACTGTGCAAAATAATCCCAGGTTCTAGTCTTGCCCATCTATCAAAACTCACACTCTTAAGCTCACTTAATCTAAGAGAGTGCAACATCACAGGTTCTAGTCTTGCCCATCTATCAAAACTCACATCTCTAAGCTCACTTAATCTAACACTGTGCAAAAACATCACAGATGCTGGCCTTGTCCATCTAGTAACTCTCACACTCTTAAGCTCACTTTATCTAAGAGCGTGCGATAAGATCACAGATGCTGGCCTTGCCAATCTATCAAAAGTCACATCTCTAACCTTTCTTGATCTAAGCTCGTGCGATAGGCTCACAGATGCAGGCCTTGCCCATCTATCAAAACTCACCTCTCTAAGATCACTTGATCTAAGCAACTGCAAAAAATATTTTGTTGACAAGGTAGCTCTTGAGATCACAGATGCAGGCCTTGCCCATCTATCAAAACTCACATCTCTAAGATCACTTAATCTAAGAGAGTGCTCAGGTTTCCTCACAAATGCTGGCCTTGCCCATCTATCAAAACTCACACTCTTAAGCTTCCTTGATCTAAGCAGGTGCGGTAACATCACAGATGCTGGCCTTCTCCATCTATCAAAACTCACACTCTTAAGCTCACTTATACATCCTTCGGGCATATTCTGGGACGCTGCAAAAGCTTTTAAGGCAAAACGGAGCATTTAGAGATAGAATGGACGATTACATCTACATGCTGGCTTCACAGCCCAAAGAGAGCGATAACTGGGGGGAAAAGAACAATGATATTGACCAAGTCTATCAACTAGCTCCTGAGCCAAAAGAGGGCGATCGATGGGAAGAAAAACATCGCTTTGATGAGCTAGCACAGTTTAGGAGGCTAGCTGTGATCGAGGTGATCAAAAATCGCATCCTCCCTGCTAAATGACATAAGTTAAGCTGTCATGTTGGTTGTATTTTCAGTGTATTGAGAGCTTTTCCTATATCGATTTTTCTGGGTCAGGGAGTTTGCTATTGCCTCTATTTCTAAAAGTACTTTTTTCTTTAGCCATAATTGTTACTCGTAAGGGCGTGGAGCGGTTAAGGGACAAATTGTAGCTTGGAGTACTCCTTTAGAAGGTGATAGAGGTAGAGGTAAATGTGCTCTTGCTTGAGGTTGTTGTTTGCAAATTGCTGTGCGTTGCACATGATCTGACGAACTTCTTCATCGTGCTGGGTTGCCCACATGATTTGCTCGAACAAATCCCCCATGTCTTCTTGTAAGGGAATATAATGAACATAGGGTTGAAGTGCATCGTAATACCACTGGATATGAGGCGATTGCTGTTTCAAGATCACACTATTAGAAAATAATTGCCAATAAGCCCGTGAGTAAGAACATGAATTGCCATCGATCAAGAGTTGGTACTTATACTGCAATTGTTCTGGGATTGATAAGTTGGATCCAAAATAATAAGGATACCGTTGCCTTACTAGTTCATGATGAGAACACTGCACAAGTTGAGTGAATCTCGCATCAATCAAATCAGGATAAAGAAGCGATTGAATAATCGCTTGTGAACGAGCCAATTGGGAAAAAGTATCCACTGTGATGGGATAAACTCTATCCGTTGTAGAACCTCTCCAGATCGCTTTCTCAATTTTTTTGTCCCAGGGACGAGTATTTCCCTTTTCAACTTGTGCCAATAAGGAAGTAGAATGAACCAAGGCTTCAAAATCGGGGATGAGGATCACGCGCTGATCATCATGCAGTTTGGCCATAGCAAAGATGGGAAGGCTATCACCATCGTACTCGGAAGAGATCAAGCTATCTTCCATGGATATATAAAAGACCATATTAGGCAATGTGTAGGTTCTGCATACCTCTCTTATCGCTTTTGCAAAATCTTCGCTGCGCGTTTTAACTACAAAAGTTTTGAGAATATCCTCAACAACGACTTGATTATTGTTGATGGTAAATTTTACCAAAAGAAGGTTGTGCACTTGCTGGTGAAACAGTGTTTCCATTTTACTTAAAGATAGTCTTTTATCTTGATAGTACGCTAAGTCGTTTTGTATGCGTTGACGAGCCCACTCAGCAGGAGCTGGATGGCTAGGAGGTGGCGCTGGTACTTCTTCCTGAGTAGAGTGTTTCTTGTGGTGATGGTGCTTCTTTTTACACAACTGGATCATCTCACTAGCCGGAGGAACAGAGGCATAACAATGAGTAAAAAAAGCACATACCAGTAGTAAGCGGACTAGGAACATCATATAGTTCTCCTTTGAGCTTGTTGAGCACTAAATAGAAATCCCATCGAGATTGCCATGTGCACCCATACATAGTTGCGGAAAATTCCTTGATTGAATTGCAAACAGAGCACCATCACAACAAGCGATGTGAGTAATGGTACTATGATGATTTGATCGGGACGTGGGAGATTTTTTCTGGCCATGTGTAGTTTTTTGATCATGATGTAGATTGTCAGAAGAAGAACACTGATTCCATAAAGTCCCAAAGAAGCTAAAACTTCCGTGAATACATTGGTCATCGTAAAGGTATCAAACATATCTAACGTTGGATGGTGTAAGAGAATATGGGGATTATTAAAATGGGTCGTTGCGTACAGCTGCTGCTCAGGATCGCCCAATCCCGTTCCCCATAAAGGATGTTCGCAGAAAGTTTTCCAAGCAAATGTAATCCTTTCCCAGCGCTCTCTAAAGGAGATATGCTTAAAAAACTCCCAATTAAAAAACTTGAAATAAGTGAGGGAAATGTACTGCGTAAACAAAATCCCTATTCCAGAACAAAACACAAGAAACGCTAAAGCAAAACGGCAGATTCTTTTAAAAAACTGGGGAAATAGCCCCCTGTATTGCGGAAGAAGACATAAACAGGTGAGTAAAAAAATAAAATAGGAGAAAAATCCACTCGTTGCTGTCGACACCAACAAGAGTGCATTACAGCCTACGATGAGAATGAACGAAAGACGCTCTTTTTTCTCCGCTATCAGAAATTGAGCGTTCATGTAGACGACAAAGGGCGTCATAAAAAGAGCATAATAAGAAGGTTCATAGGTCCAGGATTGCGCTCTCACAAGTTTATCCCCATATACTTGGGTAACAAAGGGATCGATCATGCCAAAAAAACCGCATAAAAATTGACTGCAGGCGTGGACGCCAATGACGATAAAAGAAGCAAAATAGAGACGCAAAAGAAGACGTCTATCGAATAACCTAAAGAGATTTAAGGGAAGCAAGAAATACATCACATAGCTGAACGCAGCCACCGCTGCATAGCCTAGGCTGCGCAAGGGATTACAGCTAAAAAGGGAAGAGATGCAGCAAGCAGATAACAAGCCCAAAAAACAGACAAAAAGAGTTTTGTCCATTACCCGAAATTGCCCTGATAGAAAGACAACTAAAAAAAGCAGCACGGCAATGAGATGATTGATTTTGGGTTTGAAGAGCCACAGTTTAATCTGCAGTAGGTCAGCAGAAAGGGTGACAAAATACACAAAAACTAGAACCAAAAACCAGTTAATAATCCTAGACTCTTGCATAGACATCTTCTAGGCGCACGATATCATCTTCCCCCACATATTCACCCACTTGGACCTCGATCAACTCAAGGCGGACCTTTCCGGGATTTTCAAGGCGATGGACGCATCCTTTGGGTACAAACACGCTTTCATTCTCGTGAAGCAGGTGTTCATTCTCGCCGATGACAACCTGTGCTGTTCCTTTGACAACCACCCAATGCTCACTGCGATGATAATGCATTTGAAGACTCAATTTTTGTAAGGGATCCACTTCAATCCGTTTGATTTTATAGCGCTCTCCTTCCTCAAGAATAGTAAACGATCCCCACGGACGCATTGAGGTGCGGTGTTCGGTAGATTGTTGCACCTTGCGCTCTATCAAGGTTTGAACAAGTTCTTTGACTTTTTGAGATTCCCCTTTTTTGCCGATCAACAGAGCATCATCGGTTTCAATGATGAGGAGATTGTCTAATCCAATGGTAGAGATTAAGCGCTTGGATCCAAGAATCAAGCAATCTTTGGTGTCGATAGCTAGCACATTTCCAATTTTAACGTTGGAATGTTCATCTTTGTCAAACATATCATAGACACTATCCCATGATCCGATATCTGACCATGTGACAGTTAAGGGGATGACTACGGTTTCTTTCGATTTTTCCATCACAGCGTAGTCGATCGAGATCGTCGGCATGTCGGGAAATTGACTGACTGTGAGAGGAAAGCTCTCGCCAATCTTGTCAAAAATGGCTGGACAATGTTCTTGAAAGGCTTGAAGTAGTGCACCGATTTGGAATAAAAATATCCCTGAATTCCACAAGTACTCTCCAGAAAACACATACTCTTGAGCTGTCTGTAAATCGGGTTTTTCCACAAATTGTTCGACAGATCCATCCGCTCGAGCTTTGATGTACCCGTATCCTGTTTCTGGTTTATTGGGCGATATGCCAAAGACAACATGGTTTCCTTCCTGTGCTTGTTTTTCAGCCAATTGGATCTTCTCTAGCAAGTGGTTTTCAGGAGAGATAATGTGATCCGACGAGGAAATAAGTAGACATTCTTGTTCATCGCAACCAAGAACATCCTTGATGTAGGAAAGTGCGAGCGCAATAGCAGGAGCTGTATTTTTCCGTTCAGGTTCAACGAGGATAGAACATTGTAGAGTAGGATCTAAGGCTAAAACTTGACTGTTGACGAGATGATAGTACTGCTGATTAGTAATGATGAGGATATCAGTGGGGCGGACAAGGGGCAAAAATCGAGAAATGGTCTTTTGAAGAAGCGAGTGTTTATCCCCAAAATGCAGAAATTGCTTGGGAAGACTATTTCTGGAATAAGGCCATAATCTCGTTCCACTACCGCCTGCTAAAATTACCACTTTCATAATATGCCTCCAATAGACCTCTTTCGGAAGAGGTCTAATTTTCCATGAACAAATTGAGAAAATTCCCTCTTGAACCGCTCAGTACTAAACCGTTCAGCATGCTGCCTGATCTTCTTGCAATCGAACTCTGCCCTTTCGTAAGCTTTAATCGCTTGCAATAAATGATATACAGTAGGTTCTTGAAAAAATACACCGGTTTTATTCGAAAGGATCGTTTCTAAAGCAGCTCCTTTTCCTAAAGCGATGACAGGAGTTCCTGCAGCTTGTGCTTCCACAGGAGCAATCCCAAAATCTTCTTCTGCTGCAAAAATAAAAGCGCGCGCTTTTTTTAGATAGTGGTGCACAGTGGATTCAGGTTGTGATCCTAATATCTCAACATTCTTTGTCGCCTTTTTTTTGATCGCTTCCATTTCGGGGCCATCTCCGATAACGACTAGCCGCCGATCGGAAAGCTGTGCAAAGGTCTCGACGATCAACTCGACATTCTTATAGGGAACCAAACGAGACACAGTGAGATAGAAGTCTTCTTTGTTTTCTTCCAAAGTAATCTTCTCTACATCCACAGGAGGATAGATTACCTCAGACTCTTTGCCGTAAATTCTATGAATCCGATTCGCAACATAATGAGAAATGGTAGCAAAATGATCGACGCGACGAGCTGATTTTACATCCCATCGACGCAAGCGCTCCAAGGTCATCCGAGCAAATTGCTTTTGTAAAAACCCCAGCTTGTCGAGATAAACATTTTCTAAGTCCCACGCATAGCGCATCGGCGTTAGGCAATAGCAAAGATGAAGCTGATGAGGTCCTGTCTCAACACCTTTAGCTACGGCATGAGAGACAGAGAGGACAAGATCATACTCTTTTAAGTCCAAGGTTTCGATAGCCGAGGAAAAAAAAGGTAGATAGTACCTGTACCACTGAGTTGCGTTGGGAAATTTTTGTAAGAAAGTAGTGGTAACTGAAGTGGCCGCAAAGGGAGAGCTCTTGATGTACTTGTCATCTTTGACTAAAGCATAAATGGGAGAGGGAAATAACTCTGCGATTGCCGCTAGAGTTTTTTCTCCTCCCCCATGTGTCACGAGCCATTCGTAAACAAGAGCTGACTTCATGCTTCACAAGCAGCTAAATACTGAGCTTGTTCCTTTTCCATCAGGTCGAGATCTGCTTGCATCATGATTTTCACAAGATCTCCTAAAGAGGTACGAGACGTCCATCCCAATTTTCGTTTGGCTTTTGTGGCATCGCCGATGAGCAGTTCTACCTCAGATGGTCTGAAGTATTCTGGTGACACCTCTACCAGCACATCGCCCGTTTTAGAATCGATCCCTTTTTCTTCTACTCCTTCACCTTTCCATGCGATATCTATACCTATCTCTTTAAAGGAAAGTTCAACAAAGGAACGAACAGTGGATGTTTGTCCAGTAGCAAGAATGAAATCCTCTGGAGAATCGCATTGCAACATCATCCACATCCCTTCGATGAAGTCTTTTGCGTAGCCCCAATCCCTTTTAGCATCGAGATTGCCCAACACTAATTTTTTCTGAAGCTTGCATTTAATGCGAGCGACTGCAAGTGTGATCTTTCTCGAGACAAATGTCTCTCCACGTCTTGGGCTTTCATGGTTAAACAAGATCCCATTACAAGCATAAAGACCATAGGCTTCACGATAATTCACCACGATCCAGTAAGCATACAGTTTGGCAACACCATAAGGAGATCTTGGATGAAAAGGCGTCATTTCGGTTTGTGGAATTTCTCTGACCTTACCAAATAGCTCTGATGTCGAAGCTTGATAAAATTTAGATTTGGGTGAGGACTTTCTAATCGCTTCAAGTAGACGCAAAGTGCCCAGTGCATCGACATCAGCTGTGTACTCAGGAATATCAAACGACACTTTTACATCGCTCATCGCCGCGAGATTATACACTTCATCCGGTTGAAGCTCAGCGATCAGTTTTTCAAGATTTCCGCTGTCGCTCAAATCGCCATCATGTAAATAAAACCGCTTAGAAAAACGGGGATTGTTCGAACTCTGAATGATTCTACTTTGATTGAAAGAAGAGGATCTTCTGACAAGTCCATGTACCTCGTATCCTTTATCCAATAGATATTCCACTAGATAAGATCCATCCTGTCCAGTTACTCCCGTAATAAACGCTATTTTCATTGTAATCGCCTAACATGAATATGAAGAAAAGATGATTTTATACTCAAACAACTTGAAGTCTAGAGTTTTTGCAGTGTCAGCTTGGCGATAAATTTTTGGTCTTCACTCGCGCCTTGCTATTCAGCAATGGTCGCTCGCTCCAGACACAAAAATTTATACCGCTTCCTTGCAAAACTCTCCAGATTTCAAGTTGTTTGAGTATAGACGATGTTTTGAATTTCTTCAAACGACTTCAATTTTCTGGATAATGAGTCCAATGGATGTTGTGATATAGGAACCTAAGAGCAATTTATAATGGGGATTAAACTTGTAATAAGGCACGTCGATATGCTGATCTAATCTTCCCGTGCCAGAATGATAATTCACAAGCATGACTGTACCTCCTGCTCGTTGAACCTCTTCGATAAGGCGCGCGATGTCTTGTTTTCTAAATAGCACGGTCGGCCCCTTAGAGATTGTGTGTTCATCACTACTTAGATTCAACTCCGTAGTGTGAATCGCAATCCCTCCTGTTTTAAGACACGAGAGGCTCTGACAAATAAATTGAATCCCTTTATCAATACTGCCTAGATGTTCAAGAGAGCAACACGACCACACAAAATCAAATTCTCTCAAAGTAGAGGGAATATTTGCCATGTCCACCACTTGGAATGTGACACGAGCGTTGAACACATCGTCAGGGCAAATCCCTTTGGTATTGAGCATCGATAGATGAGAGGCATGTTCTTGAGAGGTTGTCCACCCTTGACGCTTTGCTTGCTCCAACTGTTGATCTGTTGCAACAATGTGGCAACCATGACGAGCCAATAAAGCGGGTAGTGGTTCTGTCCCTACCCCAAATCCAAGCCCATTAGATCCTTGTTTGATCAGTCCATGCTGACGCAAAGCTTGCAGCACATAGCAGAATTCCCACTGTTTGCGACGAGGGACAGGTGTTTCTTTCATCTCTTCACACCAATGACGGTAATCAGGAGAACGAAACTGGTTCTCTGTAACAAGTTGTGAGGTCAACGATTCAAAAGTTGGCTCGGGCTGGTTCCATTCTTCCTTGACCCAAGAGGCTAAACGGTCGTCTTTGCGTTTTAAAAAGTGCATGAGAACGAAAAAAAACATCTTTGCCTTGGCAGGTGTGGGAATAAATTTTCTGATTCGCATTAACATGACTTAACCTATGAGCTCGTCAAAAGTTTGTAATGTTTTTTTTGCAGTGCTTTCCCACGAAAAAGCTCGACTTCTTTCAAGTCCCTGTATAACAAATTTCTCACGCATTACTGTATTTTCCCAAATTTGCTTCATTCCATCAGCTATCGATCCACAATCGAACGGATCTACATACAAAGCGGCCTTCCCTGCAGCTTCCGGAATGGCAGAAGTGTTTGAGGTCACAACAGGACAACCACAAGCCATCGCTTCGAGAATAGGTAATCCAAACCCTTCATGAAGCGAAGGGAACACCAATGCAATGGCACCTGAAAGAAGATAGGGCAAATCACCATCTTTCACATATTCAAGTAGTTTTACGTGCTCTCCAAGAGCATGCTTGGCGATCGTGTCTCGCATCTTATCAAATACAGGACCTTTGCTTCCCGTGATGATGAGTTGAAAAGCGTCTTGGCTATTCAAACGAAATAAGGCAAATGCTTCTATGACGCGCACCAGATTTTTTCGAGACCACCACCTGCTACTCGTATTAATAAAATAAGGAGATACAATCCCATATTTTTTCAGGACAGGAATCATCTCATCAGAAGGTCGTTTATGAAAAACGAGTGGATCAACACCCAGAGGAGTAACTCTAATCTTTTCAGAGGGGATACCACAGTGTTCGATGAGATCCTTTTTTGTATCTTCTGATATAGTCAGAATCCTATCGGCGCGTTTAAAATGAAATTGCGTAGCTAAGTAATAATGCATTCTACTCAGAATAGAAAACTCTGCTTTTATCTCTTGTGAACAAATGGAGGCAAACAGATCAAAGGCTGTAATGACAGTGGGTACCTTTAACCCAAAAGGGACGGTTTCTCTTGGGACAAACGCCAAATCAAAACTCTCCTTTCGCATCGCTAGAGGCATACCTAAATAAGAAACACCCCTTTTTGGTTTCACAAGTTGACCTACGTACTGTTTTCCTTCGGGAAAGTGAACGAGAGGTTTGCCTGAAAATAATACGTACTGATGTCTTGAATCGACCCGTTGTAAAGCTTCAATCAAATTAAATAGGTACTGAGAGATGCCATGGGTTTCGCGGTGCGTTAAGTTCTGGGCATTAATGGCAATTTTCATAAGAACCTTATTTTCGAAAGAGGTCTAGTGTTGCATCTGTAACTTAACAATGCGCCTTAAGGAAACCACTGTCCATAGTAATGGAATGATGACCGAGACTAAGATTGACAAGTACACCCCTTTAATCCCAAAACGGGAAACGGCAAAGCCTAAACCTGCAAATAGACAGATTCCCGAGAATAGGCGAAAGATGATTTGAGGAACAATTTTATCTAAGGCAATCAGAACACTGCTAAGCGTTGATTGAAGAACTGTCATGACTAAACACAGCGAGACAATGATCCATCCACTAGTTCCCAATGGCTCATCCAAGGGCATCCTAATCCAGGTCGTGATAAAGTCATCTCCTGCTAGAAGTAAAGGAGCACAAGCTGCTAGGAGCAACCCCATTTGCACAAAGACTAATTTTTTCACATGAGCTATGATCCACCCTGTTTCTTTTCGCTCATAGGCGTCTCTAAAGCCTGCGCTATACGCACTGGCAACGCCGATTAATAGAGACGAAACATATAACTGTACTTTCCACGTGATCGTATAATCAGCAACAAAACGCAACGTAGCCATACTAGCTATAACAATCGGAAGGATTTCATTGATCAGCATGTTGAGCAGTTGAAAGATGAGCAAGGGAATGCTCGATTGAAGAATCCGTTTTAAAGCTTTCATTTCAATGGTTGCCCAAGAAATTTTGGCCCAGGAGATCTTCTTAAAACATGCTATACTGCACACAAAATACCAAAGGGAAGGAGCTAGCGTTACAAAGATGAGCAGAGGAAGAATCTTAAAACGAAAGTAAACACCCATGATTAAGGCAATCAAACTCAATAGATAGGAGACAAAATTAACCACGCGAAGAAGGTAATAACGTTGGCAAGCCACTAAAATTCGTCCAAAGAGAGTGAAAGGCAAGATGAGAAGATAATTAACCCCCATGGCGCACAACCCCTTTCTAAAGGCGAGTCCGTATTCAGGATCGGTTACATTGATCACTTTTTCCCAGGGAATATTTAGAGATAGATAAATAGTAGGGCCAAGGCAAATCAGACTAATCCCTATTAAGATAGCAAAAGCAGTACTTACGTAGCTCTGCGCAGATCGATAATCATCTCTGCCCAAAGCTTCCGTCAAGGCGTTGGTCAACCCATTCAAAAGACCAAAATCAAAAAGCTGCATCCAAAGAAAGAACGAACTGATGAGAACCCAGATAGCATAGAGATCTTTTCCTAGATAATTGATTGTAATAGGCGCGGAAAACACTCCAACGATTGCCGCTGCGCCGCCGCTGAGCAGCGTCGTCAAGACACCCCATCGTATGAGTTTGGCACGCTCGAAAGCTTTAGTTTGAGAAAGCGCAAGGTCTGTCATCGATTCATTCTAATGGTTTCTTCAAAGACCTTCAGGTAGTCTTCAGCAGTTTTGTCCCAAGTCCAATTCTTCATCGATTGTTGGGAATGGAGAGCATCTTGACTAGTTTTTTCGGGCTGGACAAGAAGCTGCTCAATTTTATCCGCAATATCCTCTGGACTACGAGGATCAAAAACCGCAGCTCTTACATCATGCACTTTCATGTGCTCAAGAAAGGGTGGGATATTCGACATCGCAACAGGTGTTCCCAGCGCCCACGAATCAAAGCCTGGGCCATTATTTGCTTCGTACAACGACGTATTAAGGGAAACAGCAGCTCCTTGGATTAAGGCATCCACCTCATCATGTGAGACATAACCTAAACCAAATACATTCTGCTCTTCCCTGCCAATTTCAATCCCTTCCCTACAGGCTTTTCCATTAATCCCCTCTGTTCCATTTCCTACGAGAATCAACGACAGATCATGACCTCGCTGCTTCAATAGATAAAGCGCAGTAAGTAGCGGACCAATGTTTTTATGGCTGACGATATTGGTGGGATAGAGAAGATATCGATTACGTAGATTCAATCTCTCTAAAATTTTAGTTCCTATTTCTAAAGGGACCTCACCCACGCGACTCATCGGAGCTATCGGTATGATTTTAGCTTTGCTAGCATACTCTGGATAAAATTTTTGCAGCTCTTGAAACATGAACTGAGTCGAAACAATGGGAACAGAACGAGATAAGAGTTTGGGAACATGGCGATTCAAGGCATCCAATGTCCAAGAAGATCCACAATGACTCGAAAAATAGTACTTGTAATTGAAATCATGGAACGTCCCCACCATTGGACAGCTTAACTCGGGGCATTCCAAATGAAAGGGCCAAGAAAAAAATGCGATGTCAAACCCTTGCACCTTTTTCTCTAGCTCTCGATGCACTTCCCCTGAAAGAGAAAGAGGTAACACGGGGCTTAAGTGTTTGCATTTGGATTGAACGAGTTTAACGACATGCCGGCTGCCTCGAATGCCGAAAAAATCTTTCCCTGTCCATTTGGTCGCAGATAAAGGAACGATATGGATCTGATGGCGCATCGCAACCTCGTCGAGTCGCTCCCGTTTGATCCCATGAGGATTGCCAAAAAAAGTCACATCGATCGCGCGATCGAGTTTCTTCATGGCAGGAAGTAAGGCTCTGACCACACGAGCACCGCCACCTGGATTGGTCACTTGATCGATCACAGCAATTTTCATCAGCGTTCCCCATCATTTAACAAGAGACGCTATCATACCGTTGAAAAAAAAACGATTGGTTTTTGATGGACGGAAATTTGTTGATTTAGGAAAATTCTTCGTTTTTTAGGTGAATATGAAAAAGCTATTGATTACGTGTTTGACCTTGTTCATGCAGTTGCTTTGCGGCTCTGAAATAACTACTGCAGAAATCATTGAAGAAAGAAATGAGCTATTCATTCTTTGCACTTTATCATATCTCCACGTTAATGCGCAGAATCCTATCCAAGTCGGGTATGACATCGCCTCTATCCTCGCTTGGGATGTAGAAGACATCGACCATGTTCCTGATTTTATCATCGATTGCAACCGCACTTTTGAAAAACAGGGAAGCATTTTTCATGCAGAAATGATGGTCATTGAAAGCGCACTGGAACACACTCAAACAAACAACAGTAAAGACAGTCCCGAATCGCATTATAACAAAGTGAAAAAGCGATTAGATAAGACAACCCTCTACTCATCTCTAGAACCATGTCCTTATTGCATCATGGGCATTTCATGGGCCTACGTTCCTAAAGTGATTTACTTCATGGAAGATCCCGCCATCAGAGATGGCGACACCTACATGCCTCTCATCCCCTTTCCTAAGGAATATTTCTTCGGCAGACAACTGACAACGATGATGCCCTCTTCACTTGCTTACGCTAAGGAGATTAATCAAGATTTAAGGAAGATTGCCTTACAACGTCCAAAGCATGATTACGTCTTTGAAACCAAGGAAGGTAAAAAAGTTGTCGACCTCATTCACTATTTCGAAGAAAAAAAAATATTCAAAACAGCCTATGAGCAATTTTTGTCTTATGAAGTGAAATTTTCCCAAAACCAGCAATTGTTCAAAAATTTACACGACGCTCTTCACTGTGCTGTAAAGTAAGACACAACGCTTCCTTGAATTCCAGTTTGCATGTTTTTTTACCACAGAGAAAGGGAGAGCTCAGAGAAAAATCTTCCTTGAAAATCTCTCTCTGTGCTCTCCCTTTCTCTGTGGTAAAAAAATGAAAATAGACCTCTTGCGTAATTAACCTAGGCAAAGCATCTGAAAGAACTGACGCATTAGAAAAAGGGACATGATAAACAGGATATGCACGATACGCATGATAGGTTTATTGCCGCAAAGCGGCATGCGGCTCCGCCGCACCTTCTTTTTTTTATCATGCGCATCATGTCCATCCTGTCTATCATGTTCCCCTTTTAACGGTTCCTGCGTTAATTACGCAAGAGGTTCAATATGTACCGCGTGTTCAAGAATGATGACAGTGATCAACTGGTCTTCTTGAGCTATATAATAGAGCGGTCATACCCAGAAACAAGCCTTGTCCAAAAGCGGATTGTACAAGATAAAAGTCACAACATCCGATGACAAGCAATCCGCAAACAACAGAAAACAAAAACATCGTTTCTGAGGAATAAAGGTTTTTCACCGCTTCTCTTAAAATGGCAAGAAGAAATAGTAGAAAACACGTAATCCCTAAGATTCCCGTTTCTGCTGCAATGAGCAGATAGATGTTATGCACCTTTGAATGAAGCAGCGGCCAATCGCTTGGAGCAAAACGAGACGTATGCAATTGGAAGTTATTATAGCCTACTCCTAACACAGGATTCTCTTTTAGCATTTTCCATGCAATGCGATGGTAAATCATCCTCTCTGTATCAGCTTCTTCGGTTTGTGAATTGTAATTGAAAATACCTCCGCGCGAAGCTAAGGAAGGATAGAAAACAGCTCCACATACCATTATACTCGCTAAGAACAGAATGAGGGTTTTTTTTACCCTAACCTTAGCCCTCCATTGCAAATAGAACCAGATTGTCATGGAAAGAAGTGTAGCAAGAAGTGCAGCTCGTGAAAAACTCAATAGCAAGGTCATGATCTGAAAGACAATAGAGCCCCCAAGAAACCAACGGCACCTTTTGTTTCCTGATGTAAAAAACAAATATGTCGATGATAAAAGGGAACAGAATAAAAATCCCCCTAACACATTAGGATTGGCAACTGTCCCGCAGATCCGTTTGATGTGTGTCATCTCTGTTTTCACATGAAAGAGGCGATCAAAGATCCATCGTTCGCCACTGGGAAGCGGGAAAGTGCAGTACTTCATGCTTTTCTCTCCCAACCATTTAAGCCCCACTTCATGCTGCAAAAAAAATTGAGAGCATCCAATCAAACACTCCACAAGTCCAAGCACGCACATCAGCCAAGCCACCGCTCGAATAAAAGATGTGCAGTGCTCACGACTCAAAGAAATCCTTAAACCATGAAAGAACATCGCCATCATCGCAAACTGAAACCATTGCAAGTACTGAAGGGGATAATGGGAGCTAATCGAACATCCAATGGAAAGCAGCATGATCAACGCAAGAAGTGTGAGAAACTTTGAGGGACCAGCCCACAATACTTCTTTCCATTTCTTTCTATAAATCACAAGAATCGTGCCAGTAAGCGTCAACAGAACAAGATCAGTAGGGAAAAAGGCAATTGTTTTCGAGAAAAACTGAGGTAGGAGGAGATGATCAGGAATACTAGCTACAGAAAACTGTTTAAAGAGGTGGCGCAATATTTTGGGTTGAAAAGGGAGAAGAAAAAAAACGAGAAGAAGAAAAATGGAGACGATTTTCCCCGCGGCTGTTGAGGGGATCGGGATCGAATCTTTTTTATGAACTAGCTCTTGGAGCTTCATCGATGAGATGCCATGTATATACAAATGAACTCAAAAGTTGGTTTTGGGCGGCGTCACCTTGGCAGCAACTCGCGCCTTGCTATTCAGCAATGGTCGCTCACTCCAGACACAAAAATTTACTCCGCTTGCCAAATTCCCAACTTTTGAATTCATTTGTGTATAAAAAAGCTGTTACAAAGTAACGGTATATCACATTGCAACAACCTACTTCAATGAACTTTTTTGTTCCGCACTGGATAGGATTATTAGCGTATGTTCTCTGATTATCTCTGCACTAAATTCAGATAGTGTTATAAAATGCACTAAACGATTTTTCTAAAAATGGCACAAGTTAGAAGAAAATTATTCGTTTTTCTTAATCAGAAGCTAATAATTACATTTATTTGTTAAGTATTACTAAATAATAATTTAATGATTTAAAATAAATAAAGCTTA
>Ga0206972_1109_pt2 | contig 16022 bp, 15 predicted proteins | sample Alteio_BWOrgHeat_86_FD_152925 | JGI IMG/M metagenome (GOLD analysis project Ga0206972, IMG submission 152925) | Enriched cells from forest soil in Barre Woods Harvard Forest LTER site, Petersham, Massachusetts, United States -... | ecosystem: Environmental > Terrestrial > Soil > Temperate forest >...
TCGGGTGTAAATTTCAGATTTACACAGATAATCCTTACTTTTGCCCTCCTTAAAAAAGGATTTTAAATCAATGGCAAACCATTCAGCTACCAAAAAAGATATGCGCCAGGCCGCAAAACGTCGCGACCGTAACCGTTATTATGGCAAGACCACGCGCAATGCCATCCGTGAACTGAAAACATCTACGGATGAAAAGACCTATTCAGAAAAGCTTCCTGAAGTGGCTTCCATGATCGACAAGCTGGCAAAACGTGGTATCATCCACAAAAACAAGGCGGCCAACCTAAAGAGCAAACTTGCTAAAAAGAAAGCTGTCGCCGCCAAGGCGTAGTTTTTTCCGGATCATATTCAACAAGCGGCCTTTGCCGCTTTTTTTATGCTTTCTGTTTCAGCCTGGCTTACACAAATGCCGCAAGCAATTCCTTATTACATTTGTGCAAATGCCTGCTGTACATGAAACCGAAACTTACCCTGCTGCTCGTCCTCCTCGCTTCAACTATTATTGCGCAGAAACAACTCACTGTATTTGAAAAAAGCAATGGCACGCAAACGGCCACCTATTTCGAATGCATCAGTTACTACCAGCAACTGGCCGCAGGCTCAAAGCTTGTTTCCATAAAAACATTCGGAATGACGGATGCGGGCTACCCGCTTCACCTGGTGCTGTTCAGCAGCGATGGTCATTTTGACCCTGAAGCATGGCACCGGCAGCATAAGGTAGTACTGCTGATCAATAACGGCATCCATCCCGGCGAACCCGATGGCATCGATGCTACGATGATGCTGCTCCGCGACATCCTGAACGGAAAAATAAAAATGCCTTCGAATGTGGTGCTGGGCATCATTCCCGTATATAATATTGGCGGCTGCCTGAACCGCAACAGCTACTCCCGTGTAAATCAAAACGGGCCCGAAAGTTTCGGTTTCCGCGGTAACGCCCAGAACCTTGACCTGAACCGCGATTTTACCAAATGCGACAGCCGCAATGCCCGCGCATTTGCCCAGATCTATCATTGGCTGAACCCCGAAATATTCATGGACAACCACGTGAGCGACGGGGCCGATTATCAACATACCATGACACTGCTTACCACCCAGCACAGTAAACTGGGTGGCCCCATCGGGAGCTATATGCACGAAATATTTGAGCCTGCCCTGTATAAGAACATGAAGGAAAAGAACTGGATCATGACCCCCTATGTAAACTTCGAACAGGGCAATCCCGACAAAGGCTGGGACGCCTACTACGATTCTCCCCGCTACAGCAGTGGTTACAGTGTACTTTTCCAGACCATGGCCTTTGTGCCCGAAACACATATGCTCAAGCCCTATGCCGACCGGGTAAAAAGCACCTATGACCTGATGCGTGCCATGATCGAAGAGACGTCCCGTCAGGCAAACGACATCATCCAGAAAAGAAAAGAATCCATCGAAGCAGTCGTGCACCAGTCCACCTTTTTTCTGGGTTGGAAGATGGACAGCACCCGTTGGGACATGATCAATTTCATGGGCTATGAAACGGGCAAAAAGAAAAGTGATGTTACGGGTATGGACCGGATGTTCTATGATCACAGCAAGCCTTTTACCCGGCCCGTGAAATTCTACAACTATTTTGTGGGTGAAAAACAGATCACCAAGCCCCAATTCTATGTGATCCCCCAGGGATGGCACTCCGTAACGGAGCTCCTGGAACTCAATGCCGTACACATGGATCGCCTGAAAAAAGATACCGTCATCACCGTGGAAGCCTACCATATAGACGATTATAAAACGGCCACCCGCGCCTATGAGAAACACTACCGCCACACCGACGTGGTTACCAGCAGCAGCACGCAGCCGATCAGGTTCCTGAAGGGCGACTATATAGTCCGCACCGGTCAGCCTGCCGACCGCTTCCTGGTGGAAGTGCTGGAGCCCACGGGTGACGACAGCTATTTTTCATGGAACTTCTTCGATGCGATCCTCCAGCAAAAAGAAGGTTACAGTAACTACCGCTGGGAAGATGTAGCTGCGGCCTGGCTCAGCCAGCACCCCGAACTCGGGCAGCGGCTGGAGGAGAAGAAAAAAACCGATTCAAGGTTCGCCGCCTCCGCAAATGCCCAACTGGATTTCGTGTATAAAAATTCACCCTATTACGAGCCCGCGCACCTGAGATATCCCATTTACAGGATCAATTGACATCAGGAAAATCACTGGCTGATACTTCCGGATTGCTTTAGGACGTCCCATCCGCCGCCCGCTGCCTTTTGCCTGTACTATTCACCTTCCACCGATACACCTATCGGAGGGCGTGAACCACCGATTAAACGAAGACGCCCTATGACAGTCAACCTATATTAGTGCTACCAACTACTAAGGCATGTTAAAATTCTACACTTTTTGTCTGTTATTATTTTGCTGCACGTTCGCATTTTCACAGGGTTCGCTCAAGGGCAAGCTCGTTGACAGCGTAGGGAAACAGTCGCTCAAAGACGCCTCCATCACCGTGCTCGATCCCAGGGATTCCACGCTCGAGGTGTTCGGGCTGGCCAAAGACGATGGCAGTTTTGAAATAAAGAATATTACGTTCGGCACCTACCTCGTTCATATTTCCTTCCAGGGATACGAGCCGACCTACAGAACGGTGAGCTTCACCAAAACAGTGCCCGATGCGCTGCTGGGCAATGTGTACCTGGTTGCTCAATCGCATGACCTCGGCAACGTAACGGTCATGCAATCGCCTGTGCGCCTGCTCCACGATACGCTGGAATTCAATGCCGGCAGTTTCAAGACCAAGCCCAATGCCGTTGCAGAGGACCTTTTCAAAAAACTGCCCGGAATGGACGTCGACAAAAACGGCGTGATCAAGGCAGGTGGTGAAACGGTACAGCGGATATTGGTTGATGGAAAGCGCTTTTTTGGAGATGATCCCAAAATGGCCAGCAAGAACCTGCCACCCGATATCATCGACAAGATCCAGGTATTCGATGACCTGAGCGACCAGAGCAAATTCACCGGCTTTGATGACGGCAACCGGGTAAAGACCATCAATATCACCACCAAAAAAGACAAACGGAAAGGATACTTTGGCAAGGGAGTGGCCGGCGCAGGCACGGATGAGACCTACGACGAAAACTTCAACCTGCACCGGATCAATGGCAACCAACAGCTTTCACTGCTGGGGCAGGGCAATGACATCAACAAGCAGAACTTTACCGTTCAGGATGTACTCGGCGGCGGGGGCGGCGCACGGGGTGGCCGCGGCGGCGGCGGCGGTGGTTCCAGCACCGGCAGCGGCATCACCACTACCTGGGCAGCAGGATTGAACTACCGCGATACCTGGTGGAAAGATGCAGATGTATCAGGAAGCTATTTCTACAACAGCCAGCATACAGCCACAGACATTCAGAGCCACACACAGAATATCATATCTCCTGATTCATCTACTTTTTATGACCAGGCGCAGAACTCGATCCGTAACAACAAGAACCACCGCATCAACCTGAACCTGGAGCAAAAACTCGACAGCAATAACTCCATCGTGTTCAGGACCAACCTGAGTACACAAACGACCACACCATTTTCCAATTCCACTACCACTGTCACCGACGATAAGGGCAACTTCATCAACAACTCCACCAATACCAATTTCAGCACCAATACAGGCTATAGTCTTACAGGAACCAATTTCCAGTTCCGCCACCGGTTCAATAAAAAATACCGCACGGCATCCATCGATTTCAATTTCTCGGCCAGCAAAAATGACGGCGACGGCTTCCTGAATGCCATCAACCATTTCTTTACGCCGGTTGCCAGTATCGATACCATCAACCAGCACTACATCAATCCTTCCAATGCGTTCTCGTTCAGTCCTACTTTTTCCTATACGGAGCCATTGGGCAACAACCAGATCCTGGAACTCAACTATAACTATACCCTTTCCAAAAACAATTCCACCAACAATACTTATGAGTTGAACAACGCTACCCACGGTTATACCACTTTCGACAGCCTGTTCAGTAACTCCTATAATTTTTCTACGTTCTCCAACCGCGCAACCCTGAACTACCGCATACAGCGCACGAAGTTCAATTTCAGTGTGGGATCGGGTATCCAGTTCACCGATCAGACCAGCGTCAATACAACAAAGAACATCACGGTGATCCACGACTATACCAACCTCACACCTACCGCCAATTTCCAGTTCAATTTCACGAAAACAAAAAACCTGAGGATCAACTATACGGGCAGAACGGGCCAGCCAAGCATTTCGCAGCTGCAACCGCTCACCACTACTTCCGATTCAATTAATTTCCAGGTGGGTAATCCGAACCTCAAGCCGCAGTTTACACACAGCCTCCGGTTCCTGTACCAGTCATTCGATCCTATTACGCAGCACATCCTGCTGGTAACCATCAATGCCAGCGCCATTACGAACGATATACAGAATTCGGTGATACAGAACCCCAATGGCGGCAAAACCACTACCTATGTAAATCTCGATGGCACGTACAGCCTGGCCGGCTATTTCAACTACGGCTTCCCGCTGCGCAATCCTAAATCGAACCTGAACTTCACCACGAACGTAAACTACTCTCAGGCCCAGACCCTGATCAATCATGCCAGCGATTTTACAAGGAACACCTCGCTGCAGGAAGTGGTGAAATGGACCACGAACCTGAAAAATAATTTCGACATGAATTTCAGTGCAACGACTACATACAACATCATCCGGAATACCCTTCAGCCCACGCAGAACTCAGACTATTATACAGAGGGGATCACAGCCGAGGCAACATACTATACCAATGGAGGTTTTATCCTTGCGACCGATTTTGACTATACCTACAGCGGCAACCACGCACCCGGTTATAACACCAGTGTTCCGCTGCTGAATCCTTCTGTTGCTTACCAGTTCCTGAAAAATAAAGCGGGCGAACTGCGGCTGTCGGTATTCGACCTGCTGAACCAGAATGTAAGTGTAACGCGTACCGTCAGTGGTAATACGATTACCGACCAGAGAACAAATGTGCTCACACGGTACGCCATGCTGACCTTCACCTATAACCTGCGCCAGTTTGCAGGCCGCCAGCAGAGGATGCCTTCTCCATTGCGTGGCATGTTCAGGGGTGGCGGACAGAGACCTGCCGGTGGAAACGGTGGGAATAACGGCGGTGGCCGCACGCGGTTCTGATCAGCTGTAAATCATCCAGCTCATTTATCCAGTTTGCGGATATCACCCGTACCACTGATGTGTTGCGTTACGGCCGCATTGCCTTTGTAATAAACATCTCCCGCACCCGACACACGGATATCGAGCTTACTATCGGCAAATACCCTCGCATCTCCGATACCGGAAATACCGATAGATGCATTCTCCGATTTCAGGTCCGCTCCTTTATAGTTACCCGCCCCGGAGATCTGCATTTCCTGGTCGCGTGTTTCCCCGGTAAGGGTGATATCACCGACCCCGCTGATGTTGCCAACGATCTTCGGCACATGCACGCCCAGGTGCATATTGCCCGCACCGCTGAGCGACAGGCGCAGCGCATCGGACCCTGTAATATCCGTTGTGCTGGAAATATCGCCCGCCCCGTGCAGGGAAATATCGGTAAAATTCTCCTCGGTGATGTACACTTTGATCCCGTTCTTCGAAGAGAGGTTCACCCTGTCGCGTGTGCCGATATTCAGGTATTCGCCGTCTACCTGGGTGGTCATATAAGGCATGAGGTTATCATCGGCCTCGATACGTACCGAAGACGGACTCCCCTGGGTAAGTATCACATCGAAACCGCCCGTGAGCTTGATCTTTGATACACCCGTCACATTCCGTTGTTCCGTAATCGTATGTCCGTTCCCGTTGATGCGCCTGCCAAAATTGAACCGGCAGGAAATGATGAGCATGGAAACGGCGAGGAGTAGGATCAGTTTTTTCATATGCAGGAGATTTGTCCTTAAAAGTAGGGATTAATTTGCTTGCGCAGTCCGGGACAGCCACTCCCCGGGGTGCCCCCGACGGCGATTTTTCCACGCATTGCTCCCAAAATCGGGCGGCACCAGCGCCCCGCGAACACATGGCCCTGCTCCGTTTGCATCTTTCTTTACCTTCGGGGCATGAATGAAAAAGTACTGGTCCTTGATTTTGGAAGTCAATATACCCAGTTGATCGCAAGGGCCGTCCGGGAAGCCAACGTCTACTGCGAGATCATACCCTACAACAAGCCCTTTACCCCCGACGCGAACCTGAAAGGCATTATACTCAGTGGCTCACCCTTTAGCGTCAATGAAGAAAACGCACCCTCGGTAGACATCCCTTCGCTCCTGGAAAACCTGCCGGTGCTGGGTGTCTGCTACGGCGCACAACTGGCCGCCAGGACACTGGGCGGACGGGTAGACAAGAGCAACAAGCGCGAATATGGCCGCGCCAGGATGGAAAAGAAAAAAGACGAACTGCTGCTGAAAGACGTGCCCGCTTTTTCGCAGGTATGGATGAGCCACAGCGATTCGATCGTGGACCTGCCGCCGGGCTCAGAACTGCTGGCCACCACCGACAGCATCCCCGTAGCCGCCTATAAACTGGATGGCAGGCATGTATTCTATGGCCTGCAGTTCCACCCCGAAGTATATCATTCCACCGAAGGGAAAAAAATACTGCGCAACTTCCTGGTGGAGATCTGCGGATGCAAACAGGACTGGACGCCCGCCGCTTTCATTCATGAAACGGTGGAAAAGATCAAACAGCAGGTGGGCAATGCGCACGTGATCATGGCGCTCAGCGGCGGGGTGGACAGTACCGTAGCCGCTACCCTCATCAGCCGGGCAATCGGCGACCGCCTGCACGGCATCTTTGTAGACAACGGCGTGCTGCGGAAAAATGAATTCGGACAGGTGCTGAAAATGTATGAGCAACTGCACCTGAACGTTACGGGCATCGATGCGCGGAAAACGTTCTATACGGAACTCGCGGGAAAGACCGAGCCCGAATCCAAAAGAAAGGCGATCGGCAAACTCTTTATAGATGTGTTTCACCAGGAGGCTAAAAAGCTGGAAGCCGTAGGTTTCCTGGGCCAGGGTACGATCTACCCCGATGTGATCGAAAGCATAAGCGTACACGGGCCCTCCCAGACCATCAAATCGCACCACAATGTCGGCGGCCTTCCCCATATCATGCACCTGCAACTGGTAGAACCCCTGCGCGCGCTTTTTAAGGACGAAGTGAGAAAAGTAGGGCTGGAACTGGGTATCCCCGCGGAGATGATCAACCGTCACCCCTTTCCAGGGCCCGGTCTCGCGATCAGGATATTGGGAGAGGTCACTGAAGAAAGAGTACAGCTGTTGCAGGAAGCGGATGACCTGTTCATCGGCGCTTTAAAAAGCCAGGGCCAGTACGATAAGGTGTGGCAGGCGGGTGCCATCCTGCTGCCGGTGAAAAGTGTGGGGGTAATGGGTGATGAACGGACCTACGAGTTCACCGTAGCGCTTCGCGCGGTGACGAGCGTGGATGGAATGACCGCGGACTGGGCACACCTGCCTTACGAGTTCCTGGCGGATATTTCCAATGCCATCATCAACCAGGTCAGGGGCATTAACCGCGTAGTATACGATATCAGCAGTAAGCCGCCCGCCACGATCGAATGGGAATGATTGTTTTTTGCAACGGTATACCCTGGCGCACACGGCGACCACGCCCGCATCAGCGCCTCCGATTACCGCTGCCATAGCGATACCGAGACAGACCGGCAGACGAGATCAATGCGCTGGATGACCTCAAAAAGATCCCTGAACCATACAATTCCCTCCCCGGCCCGGCACCCGAAACCCGAAGCTGAACACGTTGCTTTTCTGTGCGTACTTTGCACCTCCAACGATTTCCTTTATCTCCCTCATGGCCAGTTCATTTTACAAAACACCGGGATACCAGGTCATCAGCGAATGGCTGGCGGACAAAGGACTGCGGCCCTTTGAATTCCAGCGCGATACCTGGCAGCATATTGCAAAAGAGCAAAGTGGCCTGGTCAATGCACCCACCGGGTTTGGCAAAACTTTTTCCGTGTTCCTGGGAGCCCTGATCGATTTCATCAACCGCTACCCCGAAGACTATAAGTCCAGGAAAAAGAACGGGCTGCAGCTGCTCTGGGTAACACCGTTGAAAGCGCTGGGAAAGGATGTGGCCAGGGCGATGGAAGAAGTGGTCACGGAGTTGGGCATGAGCTGGAAAGTGGGTATCCGCAATGGCGATACGTCCACCGAAGAACGTGCGAAGCAGAAAAGAAATATGCCTGAGGCCCTGCTCATTACGCCCGAGAGCCTGCACCTCCTGCTGGCCCAGAAAGACTATCCTGCTGTATTTACATCGCTGAAAATACTGGCGGTGGATGAGTGGCATGAACTGTTGGGCAGCAAGCGCGGGGTGCAGGTGGAACTGGCGGTGAGCCGCATCGTAGGGCTGCGAAGGAGCAGTGGTACCAGCGTGCCATCGATCTGGGGTATCAGCGCCACGATCGGCAACCTGGAACAGGCGAAGGAAGTACTGTTGCGGCCGCTGGGCGAAGAAGGCACTACGATCGTCGCCAACCTCGATAAAAAGACTGTGATCGAATCGATCATCCCGGATGAAATAGAGACCTATCCCTGGGCGGGCCACCTGGGCATTTCACTGGCTCACCGGGTAGTGCCGATCATAGAGGAGAGTAATACTACACTGCTGTTCATCAACACGCGCGGCATGAGTGAACGGTGGTACCAGACCATGCTGAATGTGGCGCCGCAACTCGCGGGTGCTATTGCACTGCACCATGGCAGCATCGAACGGGAACTGCGCACCTGGGTGGAAGAAGCACTGCACGAAGAGAAACTGAAGGTGGTAGTGTGTACGGCCAGCCTCGACCTGGGAGTCGATTTCAGGCCGGTCAATACCGTGATCCAGGTGGGCTCTCCCAAGGGCGTTGCGCGGTTCCTGCAGCGTGCGGGGCGCAGCGGTCATCGTCCCGGAGAAGTGAGCCGCATTTATTTTCTGCCCACGCATTCACTGGAGCTGGTGGAAGCGGCGGCGCTCAAGCAGGCGCTGGAAGAAAAGATCATCGAGAGCAGGGAGCCCTACCTGCTCTGTTTTGATGTACTGATCCAATACCTCTGCACACTGGCCGTGGGCGAGGGCTTCCGGCAGGAGGAGATCTACCGCGAAGTAAAAGAGACCTATTGCTATGCAGATATGACGGACGATGAGTGGCGGGAAATACTGCTGCACATCACCGAAGGCGGCAAGGCATTGCAGCACTACGATGAATACAGAAAAGTGGAAGTGGAGAACGGGCTTTACCGGATCACCAACCGGCGCATTGCCATGCGCCATCGCATGCACATCGGCACCATTGTAAGCGATGCCATGCTGAAGGTAAAATTCCTGAGTGGTAAATATATCGGGGTGATTGAAGAAGGATTTATCAGCCGGCTGGAGCCAGGTACCTGCTTTACGCTGGCGGGCCGCAACCTGGAACTGATCGGGATCAAGGACATGACAGTGATCGTGAAAGCATCTGCCTCCAAAAAAACAATTGTACCGAGCTGGCAGGGAGGCCGGATGCCGCTGTCGGCCAACCTGGGCCGCGTGCTGCGGAAAACGTTTGACCGGGCATTTGAAATGACCAGGGATATCTCTGAAAAAGGGGTCTCGAAAAGATCAGCAGGATACAAGAAATATCCCGTTGAACTGCGGGCTCTTCTGCCGCTATTTATACTGCAACAGCAACTATCTCATATTCCGAAATCCAGTGAATTGCTGGTAGAACAAATTGAAACAAAAGATGGCTACCACCTGTTCGTGTATCCTTTCGAAGGACGACTGGTGCATGAGGCGATGGCGGCGCTGCTTGCTTTCCGGATCGCGAAGATCAGGCCGATCACTTTTTCGATCGCGATGAATGATTACAGTTTTGAACTGCTTAGCGATCAGCCGATACCTGTAGACGACAGCAACGTATACGAATTGTTCACCACAGAAAATCTGTTGGAGGACATACAGCGCAGTATCAACAGCGTAGAGATGGCCAAGCGCAAGTTCCGCGACATCGCGGTGATCGGGGGCCTGGTGTTCCAGGGATATCCCGGCGAGCAGGTAAAGGCCCGGCACCTGCAGTCCTCAGCATCGCTCGTGTTCAAGGTGTTTGCGGAGTATGAACCGAACAATGTATTGCTGCGGCAGGCATACCGCGAAGTGTTCAGCGACCAGATGGAAGAAGTAAGACTTCGCGATGCACTGCAGCGCATCGTCCAGAGCGATATCATCATCACTTATCCCCAGAAATTAACCCCCTTCTGTTTCCCCGTCAAAGTAGACAGCCTGCGGGAAAATCTCACTTCGGAAAAGCTGGAAGACAGGGTGAAGAGAATGCAGGAGCAGTTGGTGAGATAGGGTGTGAAAAAGTAATGCTGAATGCAAATGAATTCAACAAAGAGCATTAACATTCCACTTAAATCACAAACAGATTAAGGCTCTTTAAAAAGGGAAAAAGGGGGAAAGTAAGGACGGAAACGCGGTTAAAACGATACGGCATCTCCATCAAAGGTGAAATGGCTCATTTTTGTCTCTTTTTACAATGTCAAAGGTATAAAATCCATGCAATATTATACAAACTACCTAAAATGATTAATGGCGATGACATCCAGAATATCCCCGTAACAGAATTTGTGATTTTCCTTTAATGTTTCCTGATTGGGGTACTGCATTACAAATCGATCTGCGAGGTCCGTGAGACCATGTCTTACCGTAAGTCTAAATTCAAGAAAGGTGAGTTCTTTCTCCAATTCTGATCGCAAGTCATCATCACTCATAAGTGTTATTGCAAATAATGAGTATGGATCTTTTTTTCCGGGGTTTCTCCTATATCTGTTTATGCTTGTCATTTTAGATATTCCCATCTTCACGGTTTTGATATTCAGGTTTGATTTGCCATCACTGTGAGGATGTGCTGACATTACAAATAGTTCAACGCTTATATCAAATGCGTGATAAATCGATTTGTTAACGACCTTAAACCTGTAAATTCCATCATCAAAACAAATATGCGGGAATATATCAAATTTTGGTCTTAGAAAGTATAACAAAATAATCAGAAAAAAGAAAGACACAAAGCCACCTGCTAATACATTTACGCAAAAAGACTTGAATTGCAAAAGCTTGTCACTCCCAGACACAAGAAATACCATCATCAGTAAGACAAGGAGAAATATTATTACACCAGTCGATATTCTTTTCTTATCTATTGCATTCGAGCGACTCCTCTTATCCATTCATTTTAATTGTAACTAAACAAACCACATATTTACAGAACATCTTCGATGTAATCAACGGGTGTTTATAGGAAAATGAGCGGTGTTTAGCGGATAAACTGACCGTTCTTTCCGATGTATAGAAAAGGACAGGCTCTTCTTTGCCACCCGCCCGAAACACCGTTAATTTGCAGCCCATGCAAAAGCACGTTGTTCACGGTCATACTTTCTGGCTATCTCCCCAAAGATGTCTTTTCTGGGAGCAAGAAAAGGCTCTCGTGCTTTCCGATCTCCATTTTGGTAAAACGGGGCATTTCCGGAAAAGCGGTATCGCAGTTCCCCAAACCATTTTTAAGGAAGAGCTGCAAAGGCTCACAGAACAAATTGTTTTTTTCAAAGCGGAACGGCTGATCATCGTGGGGGATATGTTCCACAGCGAGATCAATAAGGAGCTGGACCTGTTCCTGCGATGGAGAAATGACTTTTCATCGCTGAACCTCCAGCTGATCCGCGGCAATCATGATATTCTGGAAAAAGAATGGTATGAGGGGGCAGATATCGAAATGCTCACCCATGAACTGGTGCTGCATGGTTTCCGGTTTGTACATGACGGCGATTGTGAACAGGAAGGCAATGATGAGGTGAGGTACTGCTTCTCAGGCCATATACACCCGGGAATACGCATTTCGGGTATCGGTAAACAATCGCTGGCATTCCCCTGCTTTTATTTTGGAGAGGACAGCGCCATACTGCCTGCGTTCAGCCGGTTTACCGGGCTGGCGATGTTACACCCCGATGAAAATGACAGTGTGTATGCTATTGTGAACCAGGAGGTGATGAAGATTGGTTGAGGCGGATGGATCATCACCCATTTACCAAAAAAAGAGGATACTCTCCCCTGGGAGAGTATCCTCTTTTAGGATAATAACATTCTTTCAGGCACCAGTCGGTTCTAATTCATCTTCTTCTTCAGACTGCTCACCTGGTCCTGGAGGTTGCTCACGATACCTGCCAGCTGGTTCATATCCCAGCGCTGCGCAGTATTGGCCTTATGCAAAATGTAAACGGCTTTCCACATTTCCAGCACGTCTTCCGCATTAACGAGATAAGGTTCGTACTGGGGATTGTCGCTCATCAGCGTGAATTTGTTCCTCGCGCGATTATTCTTCATGATGCGCTTGTATACCACGCCTTCATTCCGTGATAACACCACGTAGGTATTGCTGTTCTTTACATCTTCTATATCATCTACCTTCTCCCCCACGATCACGCTTCCGCTCGGTGTGGGCATCATACTGTCTCCCACGATCTCGAATGCCCGGTACTGGCCCGGACCCAGCATCGGCAGCGTAAACGTATTGAGCTCATCGATGAACTCCGGATCGGCATATCCCGCCAGGTAACCCGCCGCTGCTTTTACCGGAACAAACTGTATCTCGCCCGTGGAGGACGCCGCCATCTTCAACCTGCGCCGCTGGTCGAGGTAATTATTACCCTTTACGGCCGTCAGGTCCTTCAACAGCAACTCATCCAGGCTCAGCTTAAAAATGCTGCACATCGATTCGAGTACTTCCAACCGCGGTTCCGCGCGCTCTTCCTCGTACGCCCCGATCAGGGATCGTTTGATGCTCAGCTTGTTGGCGAACTCTTCCTGTGTCCACCCGCGCAGCTTGCGAAGGTATCGGAGATTTTTACCGGCATAACTCATAGCTAAATTATTTGACTATTAATGATTGCAATTTACTAACATTTTTAGTTTACTTCCAAATTTATTTTTTTCTTTATGCATAGTACCCGGAATATTGCCCAGATCAGCGCCGCCCGGGGTTCGCGGCGTGGACTCCCGGATGACAAGAACTTATCCCGGACCCTGGGGAACATATGCAACGAAACCCTAATTCTCTTCCCCCCATTTCAGTAAACACGCTCCGCCCCGTATCTTGCGCAACATGGCAACAGTGAAAAAGAAAACAGTCACAAAAAAGAAGGTTCAACCCGTTATTCTCATTACCAATGACGACAGCATCGCCGCACCCGGCATTCTCGCGCTGGTGGAAGCCGTTCGCGATCTCGGCCGCGTAGTGGTCGTGGCACCCGATCAGCCACAGAGCGGCATGGGACATGCCATCACGATCGGCCATCCCCTCCGACTCCACAAGGTGGAATTCGCCGGTGTGGAAGCCTACACCTGCAACGGCACCCCGGTTGACTGCGTAAAGCTGGCGGTGGACAAGGTACTCCGCCGCAAGCCCGATATCTGTCTCAGCGGTATCAACCACGGGGCCAACCACAGCATCAATGTGATCTACAGCGGCACCATGAGCGCCGCCATGGAAGCCGCCATTGAAAGCATCCCTTCCGCGGGTTTTTCCCTGCTCGATTACAGCATGGAAGCCGATTTTTCAGGCGCTAAAACCTATGTCGCGAAAATCGCGAAACAGATGCTTGCGAAAAAGCGCGACAAGCACCTGCTCCTCAACGTAAATATCCCTGCCATCGACGAAAGCCTGCTGAAAGGCATCCGCATCTGCCGCCAGGCTTACGCCAAATACGAAGAGGATTTTGTGGAACGCAAAGATCCCACCGGCAAAAAATATTACTGGCTCACCGGCAAGTTCCTCAATTTCGATCCCGGTAAAGACACGGATGTATGGGCGCTGAAAAACGGCTATGTGAGCGTGGTGCCGGTGGAATTCGATCTCACCGACTATGCCATGAAAAAAAAGATGGAGAAAACCTGGAAACTCTGATACCATGTTCCTGAAAAAAGACAATCTCTGGCTCGGCATCGTCCTCGGCTTTCTCGCACCCATCGCGGGCATGCTCGTTTTCTACTTCGTGAAATTCAGGGCATTTACCTTCAAAGAATTCTTCCAGTATATGATCCTCTGGAAAACACTGCTCACTTCCGTCATCAGTCTCTCCCTGATCGCCAATGCAGTGGTATTCACCATTTATATCAATACCCGGAAAGACAATACCGCGCGCGGCGTATTTGCCGCCACCTGCGTGTACGCCATAGCTGCCATCCTCATCAAATTTGTTTTTTGATTGCCGTCAGGCCGCCGGCATTTTTTTTACTTCGCTCACGGGGCTGAACGAATATTTATTGCCGGTCTGCAACTCCGTGCATTCGAACCGTTTCCGGCGCCTTTGCCCTTTGCGGAACACGCGACCATTATCGGTCTCAAACAAAGCACCCTCCTCCAGTTCGGCCAGCGCATACATACCTTCCTTTGACCGCTTATTGTATTTACGCAGCACCAGCAGCAGTTCCGTTTCACCATTGGCAGTGGCGGCGGGATTGGTGATCGAACGCTGCAATTCCCTTTCTATATCTGCCGGAAAGATCCCATGCTGCACAAAATCCAGTAACAGTCCGCTGTAAATGGACTTCCATTGCCTTCCATGCGCTTCCACGGTGTGCGTATACTGCTCGAAGGTCAGCAGGTGCGCCAGCTCGTGCAGCAGTGTGATCAGGAATTCATATCGGTTAAGATTGCCATTGATGCTGATCCGGTGATTGCCTCCCATGCCCGCATGGCGGTAATCTCCCAGCACCGAGGCCCTTTTTTTTGTGATGGTCAGGTGCACCCGGTACCGATGTATATAGTCCGTTACCAGTTCGAAGCTGTTTTCGGGCAGGAACTGAGACAGGGCCTGCATGGGATGTTCTGATACGGCCATTATTTCTTCTGGTTCATCTTTAAAGCGATCCGTACTTCCAGCGTGGTGTACAGCACATACAGCAAAAGGCCGCCCAGAACAGCGAATACGCTGCGCTTTTCGCCTGCCAGGAAAAGATATACAATGGCCGCCGTGCCCAGTACAAATAGCTTCATCATGGTGGATGCCATCACGCTCCTGTAGAAAACATTCGGATTGGTCTTGTTCAGGGCCTTTACGTGCATACTGAGCGTGAGTATGCTCAACGCAAACAACAGGCAGTTCTCAACAAATACCACCATCCAGTCTATATGAAGATTGTCAAGCTGCGGCTGCAGCAGCAATACCATCGTGTTTACCACCACGAAAACCAGGAACAGCGGCATGATCAGTTTTGAAAAGGACGATTCAGGTCGCATACTTATTTTTTTGCAGAAGTATCTTTTACGGCTTTCAGGATAATGGTGATCAGCACCCCCAGCGGCAGTATCCAAACCAGCAGCGGAAAGCCCCACCCTATTTTCTTGTCGAGCCACCAGCCGCCGAATGCGGCCAGGCCCAGCCCCACCAGCAGCTGCCCCGCCAGTCCGGCATATTGATACAGTAAATTCCTGGAATCGTTTTCCATGCCGCCCTTTTTATTGTCCGTTAATCGCGCGAGCTCTCCGCTTTGGGAATATTCAGCGGAGTGGTGTCACGCTGCATCGGCTCGCTGTTTCCATTGAGTGCCTTTTTTACCCCATTGAGGTATTCTTCCTTGAACTGGATGGCCTGCTCGAGCGAGTCGGTCCGTATCTTCAGCACCTGCAATTCGGTGCGGCTCTGCTGCGATCCGTATCCCGGTATATAGAATTTCAGCGGGGTAAAGATGATCAGGGCAATGGTGAGGCTGATCAGCAATACGAACATGATGCTCATGGCGATATAGACGCTCATCCTCGACAGCTTGAAAGTCACCACCTCTTCATAGGTATCGTCGTTCATCACCACCAGGCGGTACCGGTTCCGGAGACGCTGCAGGGTATTATTGGGTATTTTTGCTTTCGCCATCGTGTTAAATCAGGACTAAAGGTAAGTATTTGAACCCTTTACGCCTGCGCGGGGTGGCA
>Ga0206972_1124_pt1 | contig 15992 bp, 12 predicted proteins | sample Alteio_BWOrgHeat_86_FD_152925 | JGI IMG/M metagenome (GOLD analysis project Ga0206972, IMG submission 152925) | Enriched cells from forest soil in Barre Woods Harvard Forest LTER site, Petersham, Massachusetts, United States -... | ecosystem: Environmental > Terrestrial > Soil > Temperate forest >...
ATATTTCATCAACTTCTATACATTATATCGGACCGTGAGGAAGCATTAATTCATCGCCGCACAAATGAACTTACAGAAAAATTCTCAACACTATTGAATTCGGTTCAGTTATCGAGCCGCCAATTACTAAACGCGGTTAAACATGTATCAAAAACAAAAGAAGTGACACCTGAAGAAGCTATAATATTATTAGCTCGATTAAAGATAGATATAGATAATTTCACTAAAGAATTTGACGCGCTAGAATTGCCTCACAATAATGAATACTTGAGGCAGCTCAAAAATTTGAGAGATAATCTATCAACTTTTTCAACAGACGTGATCCAACCTCAGTTGAAAGATCAGTTTAATAAGGATAAAAGAATTAAAAAAGAATTGGATTACTTTAATGGGGTTACAACCGAGGATGAAACTGCTTTGCATTTGATTTCTTTCAATATGAATGGAAAAACCAATCAATTTACGACTGCACAAGTTATGACTGCAGAGGAATTATTGACTCGTTTATTCAGTGCAGGGGTAACTAAAACTGAAGTTTTGTCAAAACTGAATATGGCGCGTCAAAATAGGAGTAAATTTATCCCAACTATGATTCAAGTTAATAATACTGCTGCTACTGTTCAGGATAGATTGAAGCTTTTTCCGGTCGAGATTAACTTAATATAATAACCCAACTTGCCCCCTATCCTCCTTTATCCGCGAGCTGCGACAGGCAATCTGCTGCGCTTCGTTCGTCGCCAAGGTGAACTACCTTGGCTTCCTCACGAATCTTGCATCTTACCTATCTCGCTTACGCGTCTAAGGGAGGATAGGGGGCAAGTTGGGTTAATACATACTACAACCCGTCAACAACTGTAACAGTTCACATACCCCTTCCTTCTGCGAGGGCGTGTGAACTGTTACTTTGGAAGTGACTAAAAATCCAGACCAGGTTCGTGGATAAACTCTAAGAAGTTGTATTATAATATGCCAGAGAAAAAATTGAATATTCTTTATAAGACACTTGCAGATATGTTACAAATGCTTCTTTGAAAGCTTCGTAACTATTATACTTTCCGCATATACCAAAGTTATCATCCATAAATCGGAATTGCCCTGTTGAGGAATCCATTTGGATATTTATTGCGTGGCCGGCTCCTGGTGCATAAAGTGAAAAAAGAGCTAGTACTTTTTGTCCATTATCTTGGTAAGCTTGGTCTAGGGCTGCTCCTAGGTTTTTTGTAGGATTGTCTTTATTATAAGGAACAGCCACTTCTTTAATCAGATTTAACCCTGCTTGTTTTGCTGAATCTATTTCAACTTTAGTAATCTCTTCTTCAACTTTAGTAATCTCTTCTCTGGTAAGCGCACCCGCTCCTTTTCTTTTGGCTGCATTGTATTCGTGTTTATACTTGGTTTGAGCAACTCGAGAGCTTGCAGAGCTGCCCATCTCTATCTCTTCACTACGTAAATCAGGCTTTATTAATAATTTTCTAAGACGAGCAAGACTATTGTGATAGCAAACACCAGCACCTAAATTGGTGTCCAGTGCCCTAGATTGATCATAGCTTTTCTCAACATGGTCATAATTTGTTGCTAGCCAAAGATGTCTTCGCTTAAAAAGAAATTCATATGCTTTGTCAAAAATACCCGACGCGTGCTCCTCGGCCTTGCGTGTAAACGAATCAATATATGTTTTAATTGAGTCACTGTCATTGAGTGCATTTAGATCTAATAATCTCAGATATTTTGCTTGCAGTCTATTTAATAACTCTTCGTAATGCTCTGCTGGGTTATAGGAGGGAAGTTTTTGCAATACCTTGGAAAACTCACCCTCACTTACTTGATCAATCTCCGCTAAATGTTTTTCCCAGCTGTCTTTCAAGCTTTTAAAAGCACTTTCAGAAAATTTCTCAAATGCCTGAAGCAACTCTGGAAGGTTTTGTATAAAGTTCTTATTAAATGGGGGAGAATTCCTCAGTGCTGGTGGCAAACTAGAGAAGCGCAATTTGATTAGATCGGTTTCAAGTTGCTTACGCTTTTTGGAAATGTTAGTAACCAAAGAATCTGGCTTATCTAAAGATTCTTTAATGATTTTGAACATTTGAGACTTCCCTTCTTGCTGCATGCGTTTCATGATATCTGGAAAATCGTGCAATGCTTTCTCAAGATTGGGGTATTTTTGAGCTAAATGTTCAAGTAACATCATTTCAAAAGGGAAAGGTTTAAAAGAGGTTATACTATGTAGCAGGTCGAGTGCATTATTTAGAGTTTGCATCTGCTCATTGCTAACTCCACCTGACTCTTTGAGTTTTTTTAAATCGCTTTGAATCCCTTTAATTTTTTCGGATAATTCTCTATCACCGAGATCAAGCCCTTTTGTTTTTTCCTTGATCGAATCAAAAGAGGCTGGCTTTATTCCGATCAAGATTTTTGGTGCTGCTCTTTCAACACCAGGAGGTTTAGGTGCGGCTTGTGCAGGTTCGAACCGTCCTCTTAGACTTGAAACTTTACTAGTCGGTGCTAAATCGGGCAGGGAGATCTTAACTGGAGAAGGTGAAGGAACCTTATCTCCAGGAAGAGATGCAGGGAACGGCTTAGGCCCGGATGGAGGTGAAGGAACCTTAGGGGGCGGCTTAGGTCCGGGTGGAGGTGAAGGAATCTTATGTCCAGGAGACTCAGGGGGTTTAGGTGCAAGTGGAGGCGATGCCACCGAACTTGGCTCTTCAAGCTTACGACTTAAATCTTTTATTGCTTGAGACAAAGGAGATCCACCAGCTTTTTTGTTGATTTCCTTATTAATCTCTTCAATTTTTTTCAAAAAATCTGTTGCGTTTTTGAGTTCCTCTTCTGACGTAGGTTTTTCTTGTATTACGCCTTGTATTACGGCCTCAACAATACTATGGATTCTAGAGGCTGCTTTTGCCGAACCTATAATATTATAAGCCAATATATCTGCGTTAGTATTCAAAACTCTATCAAAGTCTTTTATCGAAGATAACGACATAATAATACCCAAGTTTATTTACAGTTGTTTATATATTATAATAAAATAACAAAACAGTGTTTTATGTCGCTTTATTTAATAAAAGTGCAATTGTTTAATTATAAGTAACATGAAATAATAATTAATTTATTGTTAATGAAATTAACGTGTTAAAAATATTGACAATTAACTAATTATTATGATGTTAATTTCTATATTTATTTAATTTATTGCGCATTGATTTTATCTGCTCTATTTGTTTTTGTTGTTTGGAAATTGACTTAAGTTATTGAAAATAAATGAGAAGGTGATTGCAAAACTCCCCGACCCAGAAAAATCGATGATTTTGAGTCCGTTTGCCGGCCCTTTTGAGCTATCTTGCCCCATGAGGCACATACTCCAAGAGAATAGGGGGCTCGGGGATGAGGTGGCAAGATGGCTCAAAAGGGCGATTTTCTGCTTTGCTATTAACCCAACTTGCCCCCTATCCTCCCTTAGACGCGTAAGCGAGATAGGTAAGATGCAAGATTCGTGAGGAAGCCAAGGTAGTTCACCTTGGCGACGAACGAAGCGCAGCAGATTGCCTGTCGCAGCTCGCGGATAAAGGAGGATAGGGGGCAAGTTGGGTTATTACCTCTCTAATATCCCGTACATCGTGTGCAGGGGCAGGCCGGGGTAATCAAGTGCTTTCACATTTCTTCCCGATATTTGGCAAATGAAAATCCTATTCACAAGATTGAACTTTCCAGTATAACATGCAAAAGATACGAGGAGTGTTTCATGAGGAAATGGGTTTATCTATCGCTTAGCGTCTCTCTGCTTCTTAGCAGTTGTTCCAAGAACCAAATCGATAGAAAACCTCAAGGCCAGGAACTTCGACTGAACTTCCGCAGTGAGCCTTTAAGTATCGATCCGCGTAAACCCAATGATGTCACCTCCTCTCAGTTTCTCAAGATGTGTTTTGATGGCTTGACGCGTATGGGACCAGATGGGGAACTTCAATTGTCCCTAGCTGAATCAGCTGATGTCTCAGAAGATCAAAGAATTTATACCTTAAAGTTAAGAAAGTCGTTGTGGTCAGATGGGATGCCCGTCACTGCCTACGATTTTGAGGGCAGCTGGAAAACCATGCTCGATCCTCTCTTTCCTTGTGAGTATGCTTCCGATCTCTTCATTCTCAAGAATGGAAGGGCTGCCAAAAATAAAAAATGTTCCATGGATGAAGTGGGTGTCCGCGCTTTAGATGAGTACACGTTGCGCATCGAACTTGATCATCCAGCTCCCCTGTTTTTATCGATACTCTCCACGCATGCCTTTTACCCCTCGCCTCAGCATATTACTTCGAAGTATCCTCATTGGGCGGATAAAGCAAATCCTCACTATGTGACCAATGGGCCTTTTAAGCTGGTAGAATGGAAACAATCGGATCACATCACTTTAGAAAAAAGTGAAACTTACTGGGATAGCGCCCATGTTAAGTTGGATCGGATTCAGATGTTGCTCATCGAGGATGAAAACACGGAATTGACGATGTTTGACAATGGGGAATTAGATTGGGCTGGCAGCCCTTTATCCACGCTTCCTTTAGATGCAATGCCCGCTTTAATCAAGACAAAACGGGTGACCACTTTCCCCATGGCAGGCGTCTATTTTTACATCCTCAATACGCAAGATCCCTTATTAAAGAATGTGAAGTTGCGGCGAGCTTTTGCCCTGGCGATCAACAGACAAGAATTGATTGACAATGTGATCCAATCAGGACAATCTCCTGCCACCTGTTTCATCCCTCCCGCTCTATCTCCAGAAAAACAGTATTTCCAAGACAATGATGTCTTACGAGCAAGACGCCTTTTTACTGAAGCTTTAACGGAATTGCAACTCACAAAAGAGCAACTACCGATCATCACATTGAGCTACAACACGATGAATTCTCATCATAAAATTGCTCAGGCGATCCAAGGTCAATGGTTCAAAGCATTTGGGATTCATGTCGCTCTTGAGAATAAAGAATGGAAGGTATTTCTGGATGAACAACGACATGGGAAATTCCAGATTGCTCGTATGGGAGGTATTGCCAACAACTACGATCCGATCGGTTTTCTCGACCGGTACCGGTATCTCTCAAGTGAGGAAAATTTCTCTCATTGGACAAATCCCCGATTTACCGAATTATTAGAAAGCGCCGATCAAACCATCGACGAGGCGTTGCGCACGCAGCTCATTGCCGAAGCCGAACAAATTTTCATGGATGAAATGCCGGTCATCCCCATTTATTTTTATACGGGTAGTTACATGAAACAGCCCTATGTCAAGGGGGTCTATGTCTCAGAATTATCCGATGTCGATCTCAAGTGGGCTTACGTGGAGATGCAATGATCACTTATCTTGCTAAAAAGATCGGTATCCTTCTGCTCTCGTTATTCATTGTGATCACTCTGACTTTCTTTCTCATGCACGCCATACCGGGGGATCCGTTCATCCAGGATAAGGCAATCCCTGAAGAAATTCTCAAGGCGATGCATCAGCATTATGGGCTTGATCAACCGCTGTGGATTCAATTTGGCAAGTACTTAAATGGGATCATCCATTTTGACCTAGGCCCTTCTTTTAAGTACCAAGGGCGCACGATCAATGAGATCATCTCGCAAGGGTTTCCCGTTTCCTTGTGTTTAGGATTAGAGGCTCTGTGTTTAGCTGTTTTTGGCGGCGTGAGCTTGGGTTCAATCGCTTCTCTCTATCACAACCGCTGGCAAGACCATCTGACCATGGTGGTTGCGGTAATTGGCATTTCGGTTCCCAGTTTTATCCTCGCTTCATTTTTGCAGTACTTATTGGCGATGAAGCTCGATCTTTTGCCCGTTGCTCGTTGGGGCACCTTCAGCCAGTCGATCATGCCGGCAATTGCCTTGGCAGCGCTTCCTATGGCTTTTATCGCTCGCCTTACACGCGCCAACATGGTTGAGGTATTGCAACAGGATTACATCCAAACCGCGCGCTCAAAAGGTCTGAGTGTCTTCCGCATCACAGTGCGCCATGCTCTTCGCAATGCGCTTTTCCCTGTCATCACTTACCTAGGACCTTTAAGTGCCGCTGTCTTTACGGGGAGTTTTGCCATTGAAAAAATTTTTGGGATCCCAGGCCTTGGACAGTGGTTTGTCACGAGCATCACCAACCGAGATTACACGATGATCATGGGAACGACCATTTTTTACAGCGCGATTCTGATGCTGTGCATTTTTATCGTCGATATTTTATACTGCTTAATGGATCCACGTATTAAATTGACAGCATCTGATGTCTGATGACACTATCCTCTTCACCCCTTTAAGTTCTTCTGCTCGCGCAACAGTAGAAGAGGCGGAAATTCTTCCTAGCTCTTCCTATTGGAAAGAGGCGTGGATCCGACTCAAAGCAAATCGCCTGGCGATGTTTGGCTTGTATGCATTGTGTTTCTTGATTGTGATGGCAATCCTTGGGCCTTTTCTCTCTCCTTACAGCTATTATGAAACGCATCTACAGCTAAAAAACCAATCCCCAGACGCCCAATTTTGGCTGGGCACCGATGAGCTCGGACGCGATCTCTTCACTCGTTGCTGGTGGGGAGCGCGCATCTCTCTTTTTGTGGGAATTACAGCTTCTCTTGTCGATCTGATCATCGGCGTACTCTATGGATCAATTGCAGCCTTTTTTGGTGGGAAAACGGACGAATGGATGATGAGGATCGCCGATGTTTTATGTGCCATTCCCTACCTACTTGTTGTCATTTTGCTCATGGTGATCATTGGCTCCGGCATCACCTCGATCATCTTAGCCTTGACCCTCACAGGATGGATTAACATGGCGCGGATTGTACGCAGCCAAATCCTTCAGCTAAAACAACAAGATTTTGTCACAGCAGCGCATGTGATTGGAGCCTCAAATCGAAGGATATTATTCCGCCATCTGATTCCCAATGCCATGGCTCCGATCATCGTGACCCTGACCCTGACCATTCCCAGTGCGATTTTTGCTGAAGCATTCTTGAGTTTTCTAGGTTTGGGAGTACAAGCGCCCATCGCTAGCTGGGGAACAATGGCTAATGACGGCCTTCCTGCGTTGAGATATTACCCGTGGCGTTTATTCTTCCCTGCTATCCTGATCAGTTTAACCATGTTCAGCTTTAATGTTCTTGGCGATGGCCTGCGCGATGCTTTTGACCCCAGGTTAAAAAAATGACAACGTCACTTCTTGATGTAGAAGATCTCAACGTCTCCTTTCACATGCGCCATCGCAGCTTACACGCCGTGCGTGGAATCACCTTTACTCTTCACGAGGGACAGACCATTGGGATTGTCGGAGAATCGGGATGTGGTAAAAGTGCAGCAGCTAAAGCGCTTGTCCAATTGCATCCGCGTCACAATACAACCATTCAAGGCAAAGTCCTCTATAAGGGGCAGAATCTTCTCGAACTTTCTGATCGACAGATGCAACGCGTAAGAGGTAAAGAGATCAGCATGATCTTTCAAGATCCGATGAGCTCGTTGAATCCCACAATGAAAATCGGAACGCAAATTACTGAAGGGATTAAAAGGCATCACCCCGAACTCTCTTCTCAAGCCATACGACAACAAGCGATCGACATGCTGTCCAAAGTGGGGATCCCCTCTCCAGAATTGCGTTTTGATGCATATCCTCACACTTTAAGTGGAGGAATGAGACAGCGAGTGATGATCGCACTGGCTCTTGTGTGTCAACCCCACCTTCTCATTGCCGATGAGCCCACTACAGCTCTCGATGTGACGATCCAAGCTCAAATCCTCGATCTTTTGAAAAAGATCAAACAAGATGGCAACATGAGCATCATTCTCATCACCCATGACTTAAGTGTTGTCGCTCATTTTTGCGATCGCGTGCTCGTGATGTATGCCGGTAAAATTGTGGAAGATGCTCCTGTGCATCAACTCTTTTCACAACCTCAACACCCCTATACCAAGCGATTATTACTAGCTATTCCCCGTTTAGATCAAGCTAAAAACCAATCGCTTCACCCCATCGAGGGAATGCCTCCCAATTTAAGTTTGCCTCTTAAGGGATGTGGTTTCTGTACCCGCTGTGAAGATGCGATGCATATCTGTGCTGAGCAAGGTCCTGAACTAATCCATGTGGGACCCCACCATCGCGCAGCCTGTTTTAAACATGATAAGAGAGCTCGCCCATGACACAGCCTCTTGTTGAAGTCAAACAGCTCTCCAAACATTATTCTCTGAAAGGAAAAATGCTGCGCGCTCTTGAGGGGATCTCCTTTGCCATTGCCTCAGGTGAGACGCTGGGATTAGTAGGAGAAAGTGGCTGTGGGAAATCGACGACGGGACGCTGTCTCTTACGTCTTGAAAATCCCACTGCAGGTCAAATCACTTACCAAGGAAAAGATCTCGCTGTGATGACACCGCAAGAGATCCGTGCTTTTCGACAACAAGCCCAAATGATTTTCCAAGACCCCTACGCCTCGCTCAACCCTCGCATGACAGCGGGAGAGATCATCGCAGAGCCTTTGAGGATCCATCAACTGGTCCCCGATCAAGACATTTCTAAGGAAGTCTCACGCCTTCTTGATCTCGTGGGCTTAAGTCAATCGAGCATGATGCGCTTTCCTCATGAATTTAGCGGTGGACAACGACAGCGGATCGGGATTGCGCGCGCATTGGCCATGCGTCCTCGATTTATCGTCTGTGATGAACCAATTTCAGCTCTCGATGTTTCTGTGCAGGCTCAGATCATCAATCTTCTCAAGCAGCTCCAACGAGAATTGCAATTATCCTACTTGCTCATCGCGCATGATCTGGCAATGGTCAAGTACATCTCCGATCGTGTAGCTGTCATGTATTTAGGCCATCTTGTGGAGGTAGCGCCTGCTGACGAGCTCTATCACTCTCCACTGCACCCCTACACACAGGCTCTTCTTTCTGCAATTCCAATCCCCGATCCTGAAGTAGAACGCTCACGACACAGAATTATCCTCAAAGGAGAAATCCCCTCGCCTCTTACCCCCTTACAAGGTTGCCCCTTCGCCTCGCGTTGTCCTTTAGCTAAAGAGCAATGCCATCACGTACGCCCTCTGATGAAAGAGATCAAACCCGGTCATACGGCGGCTTGTCACTTACTCTAGAATCCCCTGCCCGTGCCCTTGCCCCAATTAATGGTACAAAAGGTTTATTGAAAGCTCTTGAGAATAATCGTTAGTGATGCAGAATGTGCCTATGCGTATTCGATCTTTGCTCATCTGTTTGTTAACCTTTACTGCTTCACTCAGCATGCTTCATGGGCATGGAAAATGGTGGAAGCAGGAGCTCTATTTACCTCCTTCTTCTCTTTTACTTCATGCCTTGCGTTGGTGTGAAGGCGAAGGAGTTGCCCTCGATTTGGGATGTGGTGTAGGCAATGATACCGTTTTTCTCGTAAATCAAGGCTGGAGAGTGTGGGCAATCGATTCTCATTCTAAATCGCTACAGTTATTGAATAGTCGAGGTGACATCGAAGCGCCCTATCGACTAACAACTCTTAAGTGCTCGTTAGAATCGTTGCATTGGAAAAAATTGCCCCCTGCGCAACTAATTGTCGCAGATCACGCTTTGGCATTTTGTCGCCCCGATCGATTCATGCGGATATGGAGAAACCTCTGCAATCAGTTAGTTGTAGGTGGGAGATTTGTCGGGCAGTTTTATGGAGTCAATTTCCGTGGATTAAATGGATCGTCGGTGGTCTTTTTAAACTGTGATCAAGTGATCTCACTCTTTGACGATTTTGAGATTGAATTCTTTGATGAAGTAGAAAAAGACGAGTGGTGGACGAATAGTTCTTTCGTCCACTGCCATGTATTTAAAGTTATCGCTCGTAAAAAATGCCGTTCCTTCGAGTTCCCCTAACTTCGAGTCCAAACTATTCCGTTTCGAGTCCAAACTATTCCGTCAAGAAATAATACCTTCTGAAGGTTCAGTGTCACCTCAAAAAAAGTTCTTGCAGCAGCATAGGTGATTCCCGAATCAACTAGTTTAAGTGATCTTAAAGATTTGAGTTTTAATAGGGGGGTAAGGCCAGCATCTCTGATCTTATAGCACCCGCTTAGATCAAGTGAGCTTAAGAGTGTGATTTCTGATAGATGCTCAAGGCCAACATATGTGATGTTATGGCACATACTTAGATCAAGCGAGCTTAGAAATTTGAGTTTTGATAGATAGGCAAGGTCAGCATCTCTAATCTTATGGCACCCGCTTAGATTAAGTGAGCTTAAGAGTGTGAGTTTTGATAGATGGGCAATGCCACCATCTGTGATCTTATCGCACCCCTTTAGATTAAGTGAGCTTAAGAGTGTGAGAGTTACTAGACGGGCAAGGCCAGCATCTGTGATGTTATTGCACCAGTTGAGATTAAGTGAGCTTAAGAGTGTAAGAGTTGCTAGATGGGCAAGGCCAGCATCTGTGATGTTTAACCCGCATAGATTAAGTGATCTTAAAGATTTGAGTTCTAATAGATGGGCAAGACCGTCATTTGTGATCCTAAAGCACCCACCTAGATCAAGTGAGCTTAAGAGTGTGAGTTTTGATAGATGGGCAACGCCATCATCTGTGATCTTAAGGCACCTATTGAGATCAAGTATTCTTAAAGATTTGAGTTCTAATAGATGGACAAGGCCAGCATCTGTGATCTTATGGCACCCGCTTAGATCAAGTGATCCTAGAGATGTGAGTTTTGATAAATGGGCAAGACCATCATTTGTGATCTTAGTGCACCCACTTAGATTAATAGAGGTAATGCGAGCACCACTTGCAATTTCTTGATCAAGAATTTCTTTAAGTTTGTCATCTGATAAATCGGACCGGTCAGAAAAATCTAGACAACCTTCGTTAACGCGAGATAGCTCACTACAATCTTTGCATGCTTGACGGAGGCTAGTTAAATCTGTAGCACCAAGGAAGCCTAAAATATGTTCGGAAAGGTCTCTAGAACCAAGGAGAGTCTTTATGTTAATCACAGGCGAACGGGAAAGTGCTGACGCGGGCTTCGCCGTCACAGGCGCTGGCAGCTCTAAAGTTAAAGGAGCTAAGCGTAAAGAAGGGGCCACAGGCATTGTCGGTTGTAAACGTACATACGCAGGCTCAGCTGCCACTGGTAAAGTTAAAGGAACTAAGCGGAATAATGAAGGATCTAAGCCGAATAATGACATTGTTAATCTCATAATTGCAATTGTTTATAGTTTATAATTATATTAATAATTTCATTTTTTGTAAATGATTATTTTTTTATCATTTTTTATGTAAGGTGTTTTAGAAATGTCCTCTCCTCGCACTAAAGTATTTATTACTAAGGCAATTATAGGGAGAGGATTATGAGTACCAAAGAGTTAAATAGGGCCGAAAGTCCTTTCTAAGTTAAATCAGACGATGCTTTCACAGATCCAAGCAGCTGATATTCTAGGCATTAAGTTGTAGACAGGTTAGAAGGTTTATTCAAAGAAAAGAGGGTTTAGGAATTTTTCAAAAAGAAGAAATGTAAACTAATATTTTTAAAAAAGAGTGAACATGAGAGAAGATCTTAGGCGCTGAAACTTTATCCCAATTTTTGAATTCATTTGTGTATAAATCGAGAACCTACAAAAAGTGTCATAAGCGGTGTGGTTTCAAAAAACGCCTTAAGGAAACCGAAAAACTTACCAAGTAGCTAGCAGGCGATCTGATAGCGATCACACATGTGAGTAAGGAAATCCCAGAGAGCATTGAGGACGCGTTCAGCAGCTTGAAGAGAGATCTCTGCGTTCTGTGAGCTGACATGTTGAGCAAGTAGTGCTCTTTCCACACGAGCGTGTTCTTCGTCTGCTGCGATATGGATGCTAAAATAATGCCAGGCTTGAGGTTTTTCGAGACCATAAAATCTCTTTAATCCATCAATTTTTGAAGTGCAGATAGCGGGAATTTGACTCTCATAAGCATACAGAGCAGCAATCCCCTCAGCCGTTCCTTGGTCCCGACAGATCGAGCGAAATTCGTTAATGAGGGTTTGAATGGATGCGCTGGGAACATGCTGGTCAAGTACCTCAGATGTTACGCCAAGACTGAGAACAAACTGCCTCCACAATTCAGGATGATTGGGTGAGCCCCCTTCTTCTTCCATAAGGTTGCGCAAAATTTCTTTGCGTGTCTCCGCATCTTCTGTGTGAGAGTGCACAGCGGATAAATAAGTTGGGAAAGCTCTGACGTGGTGATAGTATTCTTGAGCGTATTCTTGGAGACATTCTCGAGAAAGACGCCCTTGTGACCACGCGTGATAAAAAGGATGATTGAGCAAATGCTTTGCTTGTATCTGACGATCTAAATCCAAAAGAAATGTATCCATTCTTATCTCCTAGCTAAGATGTCGGAATCGGGGGTTTCAAATTCCCATCAATAGTAACTTGTTCGATGAACATCATTAAAGGGCGCACCCAAATCTCTCCTTTGACATCTTCATAAACAACCATTTCTTCTAAAGTTTCACTATGACGTGCGGTGGAAATGACCTTATAATGGGGTCCTTTGTAATGCTCGTAAAAATCACCAACGACAATGGATTTTGCTTCTTGAGAATATTGAGGTGGGGCTGCATGTGTTAACATAGAGAATCCTTCCTGTTTTTTTAGGAAGAATTTACTAAAAAACACAAAGAAACACAAGTGTTTTGCAATTGCCTCTTTAACGAAAACCTGTGGTGCATACCATCACTCGGCACGTGGCACGTCGTAAAATAGTTTCCGTGATCGCACCGATTCCCTTTGTTTTGAGAAGTTGAACATGTTTAGACTCGCCAAGAACGATGAGATCGCATCCTCCCAGTTTGGCAGCTTCCAGAATCGAGTCTGCGATGGAACGGGATCTGACAAATGAATACTCGATCTCAACATCAAATTCAGAAGCGATCTGTTCGACGTGTTGCAAGGTGACAGCTGCCCGTTGGATCAGATGAGGAATGGGGCTATCAGGGGGCAAAGAAAGGGGGATCTGCACCACTTGAAGTACAGTGAGTTTGGCTTGATGTAATTTTGCCATCTGACAAGCCATTTGAACGGCTTCCGTATATCTCCACGTGCGCATAGGAACTAAAATGTGTTCGATTTTAACGGGTTTAAATTCTGGTAGTTTTACCGGTTCTATTTTGGGAAAAGGGTGAACGACTTTTTTTCTGCTATGAAGATAGTAAACTGCTATCCCTCCGATCATCCAAGCAATACCCAACCATCTTCCTTCCGGCTTGGTGATAACGACAAGACACCATACGCTAAAGGTGGCTAAGGCTCCGATAATAGCTGTGACGGGAATCGAATAGGGGCCAAAAGGGATTGAGCATCGGATTTTAAAAGGGCGTTTTAACTCTGGTTTTTTGATGCGCAAGGCAATAAGCGACAGATGTGCTGAGAGAAAGGCCAACATCGCTCCAAAATTGTATAAATCAGCCAAAAAAGTGAGTTGTGCTCGACTCACTAAAACGATAAGGATGGCAATTAATGCAAAAAAACCAAGAGAAAATAATGGCGTACGAAAGCGGGGGTGCACATAGGAAAAGGCTTGAGGCAGCTGATGGTGTTGCGCCATGTTGAAAGAAAGTCGTGAAGCTCCTAGCAAACCAGCGTTGGACGCCACAGTCAGCACGATGGCAGCAATGGCTGCAATACAGGGAGATAACAGCGCTTTTCCATAGGGCAATCCATCGACGATGGCTGCAATCGGGTTGAGAAGATAAGTGGTTCCTAGTTCAAAGGGTGTTACGGTGGAAAGCGCGACAACAGAGATCCCAAGATAAATGACGCATAAAAATGTCATCGTGGTCAGAAGCGCCCGAGGGATTGTCTGAATGGGACGTTTCGCCTCAGCTCCCAGCTGCGCAATCGATTCGATTCCTGTATAGGCAACCATCGCCATAGCCGTTCCTTTCCAAAATTGTGCCCATGTAGGAGACCAGCCTGCACCTGCAACATTGATCCTCATGTGGTCAAAGATAAGAGAAAGATTGAGCAATGTACTCAGTCCGATCACAATAATCACACCCTGAACCAAGATCGTAGCTGCTGTTAAGAGAAAGCTGATGCGGGTTGACTGCGTCACGCGAAAAACGTTCATCACAAACAGTAAAATGATCAGGGCGACTGTAAACCCAATCATTAACGGTACTTGATTCAAATCAGAGAAAAAATAGGAGAGATAGGGACCTACTGCCACAGCAGATATAGCAATGGTGACAATGTAATCAAGCAACAACCCCCAACCTGCGATGAATGAGATCAAATCGTTAAAGGCGTGGCGTGCAAAGGTCGCTGATCCTCCCGAATCGTGCAACATCGACGTCATTTCTGCATACGTGAGAACGGTGCAAATAAATACGATGCCTGCCAAGAGGAGTGCAATGGGGGTAGCTCCTAAAGCAAAAAGTGCTGTAATACCTAAGGCATAGTAAATCGATGAGCCTAAATCTCCATAGCCGATGGCAAAGAGATCCAATACACCAAGAACCCTTCGAAAGGTCGTTTTTTTTAAATGGGCAATGGCCGCTGCTAATTTATGCTCTGACATACTTTTCTATATGAGTGCTCTTTTGATTTTTATCAATTGCCCAATTTATTCCTACTATGGTAGCGTACGCATGCTGATTTGATAGTTCATGATGGTAGATGTGTCCACGCTTTTGTCCCCCGCTGCAATGAAACAGCATTATCCCTTGACTAATGATGGGGCACTGTTTCTTTTAAAATCTCAGAAAACTGCAAATCACATTTGTAAAGGTAAAGATCCAAGAAAAGCTGTGATCGTCGGCCCTTGCTCCATCCACGACAAGCGCTCTGCCATGGAATATGCACGGCGTTTTAAGGAACTTGCCAAAAAAGTCGAAGATTCTCTCTTTTTGATCATGCGCGTCTACGTCGAAAAATCTCGTACAGTAACGGGTTGGAAAGGATTATTATACGATCCTTATTTGGATGGAACTCATGATGTGCAAACAGGGCTCATGTGGGCAAGAGAACTTTTCCATCTGTTAACCGATTTGGGAATACCTACTGCAACAGAATTTGTCGATCCTTTAGTTGCTTGCTACTTTCACGACCTCATCACCTGGGGATTTGTGGGAGCTAGGACATCTGCCTCACAGCCACACCGTCAGTTTGCCTCCTCACTCACCATCCCCATCGGTTTTAAAAATAGCACAGATGGCACGGTCGATGACGCAGTCCATGGAGTTGCAGCTGCGAACATTCCCCATTCCTTTCTTTCTATCGATGAAGAAGGACGTCTTGCTTTATCTAAAAGCCAAGGCAATTCTGGAACACACATTGTGTTAAGAGGCGGAAATGATTGCACCAATTACGATGTCTGTTCTGTAGCCGATGCAGTCAATCAATTAAAAAAATGGGATCTTCCTACTCGTTTGATGATCGATTGTTCTCATGGAAATTGTCAAAAGCAGTTTCACAAACAAGCTGACGTGTTTAACCATGTCATGGAACAGTGGGAAAGAGGAAATGAAACGATCTTTTCCTTGATGCTAGAAAGTCATCTAGAAGCTGGTAATCAAGCGATGACCAATCAACCTGAGCACCTAAAATACTCCCAATCGATCACAGATCCCTGCATCGATTGGGAGACGACAGAGACGTTGATCCTCTCTGCTCATCAGGTACTGTCTTCTTGTTTAATTTCTTGAGAAACTTCTTCATCCACTGTAATCAAATTGACCCATAATTGATGTTTCGCTTGCCGAAATACTTCCCCCTTGCCAGTGACAAGAGTTGCTTTATAGGTCAGTATCCCCCCTTTTTGATGGTAGTCATCATTAAGTAGTTTATACGTGGTGTAATCCATCCTTTTATCGACAGGGATATGGATCGTTGTTGTCGTATAATCCCAGAAAATAAGATCTAAGAGAATTTCGGGTTGCTGATCGATCACCTCTTGAGGCACGCGCCAATCGATGATCAGCATTTGGCCTAAGGGAGGGTTCTCTCGACGTGGATCAGGGCTTCCCACATTGA
>Ga0206972_1036_pt1 | contig 15342 bp, 16 predicted proteins | sample Alteio_BWOrgHeat_86_FD_152925 | JGI IMG/M metagenome (GOLD analysis project Ga0206972, IMG submission 152925) | Enriched cells from forest soil in Barre Woods Harvard Forest LTER site, Petersham, Massachusetts, United States -... | ecosystem: Environmental > Terrestrial > Soil > Temperate forest >...
TCCACAAGGCGACCATCATCAGAATTATCGGGGACAGCAACCGGGCAGATCTGCACCGGCTTTGTTTGAATTGACCACTTATGTCCAACACGCACATCTATCTGCATGTCGTCTTTGCAGTCAAAAGGCGGCAACCCGTGTTACTAGATAACAAAAGATCCCTGCTGTTGCGGCATATCGAAGACCAGGCAGCTGCCCGGCACATTGAATTAAAAGCCATCAACGGGTACGAGGACCACCTGCATATGCTGATCCGCATCCGGGAAACCCAATCCATAGCAAGCGTCATGCAGCTCATAAAAGGCGAATCTGCGCGCTGGGCCAACCTTCAAGAGCTATTTCAACAGAAACTCACCTGGGCAACGGGGTATTATGCCAGGAGCATTGACCCCCGAAACGTTCGGCAGGTGATGGGTTATATCGCTGGCCAGCCTGCCAAACATGGGCAAGCGCTCGAATGGCTGCAGGGCTACCTTCAAAGCATACAACTCCAGTCTCTATGAAAAGAACGTTTTTCTAGGGAAGTCGTAAAAGCACCTGCCAGGCATCTGCCACTTTCTCCTGGTTAAGCAGGTGCCCTGCGATGGAGTAAAGCTCCGCCTCCAGTTCCGGGGTGTCCAGGTTTTCAATGGCATAAAATAGGCCTCTGTGAACGAAGTCCGGGTTAACCTTGGGAATCGAGGGGACTGAAGCCAGCTGCTCAAGTTGGCTGGCGGACAAGGCTGCATTGTTGCGGAGGGCGGAGGGTAATCCTGTCAGGCCAATAGCCATATGTTTTGCCAATTTAGGGACAAACTTACTTTCTTTATTTTTATTTTGTTTAATCGTTTAAGCGATTATCTTTAATGCCGTGAAAAAGACGTCTTTAAAGGATATTGCGGGCAGGGTCGGGGTTTCTACCGCCCTGGTGTCGTATGTTATCAGTGGCAAGGCCAGGGAGGCACGGGTAGGCAAGGAAATGGAAAAGAGGATTCTGCAGGCTGCTAAAGCCCTCAACTATTCTCCTAACCTTACCGCGCGCAGCCTTCAAAGCGGCAGGACCAACACCATTGGCCTGGTGGTGGCAGATATCTCCAACCCTTTTTTCTCCCAGCTCGCCCGCATCATTGAAGATGAAGCGGCGGCGCGGGGGTATGTGGTGGTGTTCGGGTCCTGTGACGAGAACGCCGCGAAATCAGCCAAACTGCTGGAGGTGTTTACGAACCGCCAGGTGGACGCGCTGATTATAGCGCCTGCTGCTGGATCGGAGGGGCAACTAAAGTCGCTAAAAAAGAGGGGTGTTCCATTTGTACTCATTGATCGAAGTTTCGCTGAATTGAATACGGATAGGGTCGAAATCAATAACGAAGAAGCTGCCAAACAGGGAACTGAGTACTTAATTGAAAAAGGGTGCAAAAAAATAGCCATCATCGCTTATGATACACCGCTGGAACATATGAAGGCGAGGGTAAAAGGGTATACAAAAGCAATAAAAAAAGTAAACCAAGCGCCCATCATGCGGAGCATCGGTTTTGAGAATATTGCAAAGGAGATGGATGGCGCTATAGCAAAATTTCAAAAAGAAAAAGTGGACGGGATATTCTTTGCGACAAATACGTTGGCTTTGGAAGGGTTAAAAAAAATGAGCCGGTTGAAGAAGATCCCTGCCCTTGTCGCTTTCGACCAGTCCGATATGTTTGAAGTACTGGACCGCCCCCCGGTATTTATCCGACAGCCGTTGGCTGAAATGGGAAAAAAGGCAGTAGAGCTCGCCATCAGGCGTATTGAAAAACCCAAAAAGAAAACGGAACAGGTTGTCCTAAAGGCCACGCTTATAAAATGAAACCCATGAAACCCCTACTCATCACCCTTACCATTTTCAGTATGTGTTCAGGTTGCACGCACTCTAATAATTCATTTGATAATGACCTGGCTTTTCTGCAAAAACACGATAGTGTCATCGTGCTGAAATCGGGCAGTTCGATGGTGATTGTCTCCCCCAAGTACCAGGCCAAGGTCTTCACCTCGACAGCTGACGGGAGCACCAGCTTCGGCTGGATCAATTACAAGGCGTTTGACGGCGCGCCTGATCTGCACATGAATGCTTATGGGGGCGAAAACCGGCTCTGGCTGGGACCGGAAGGAGGCAAATTTTCCTTGTTCTTTCCAAAGGATGCGAAAATGGAATTTGCCAACTGGAAGACTCCTGCACCCTTCGATACAGACCCCTGGACGGTCAGCTATAAAAGCGACAGTGCAGCCACGTTACAAAAGAAAATGGAACTCGTCAATTACGCCGGGTCCACGTTCAAACTGACCGTTGATCGAACCATCTATATTCTTGGCCGTTCGCGTATCGATAGTATGCTGGGGCTTCAGGAAAATACAGGTGTCGCTGCGGTCGGCTACCAGACAGAAAACATACTCACCAATACCGGCGCTGCCCCCTGGGATTCGATCACAGGAATGCCCTGCATCTGGATTCTGGATATGTTTAACCCATCGGATCATACCACGATTGTGATCCCCTATAATGCGGACCCGAAACCGGCAACAACGAATTATTTTGGTGAGATCGCTGCAGACCGTATTAAGTATGAAAATTCTGTCTTGTTTTTTAAAGCAGACGGCAAATCCCGTGGCAAACTGGGAATACATCCAGGCGCTGCAAAAAATATAGCCGGCAGTTACGACGCGATAGCGAGAGTATTGACCCTCACTTTATTTGACGTAGATAATACTGCCAAGTATCTCAACCAGGAATGGAACACTACCAAGGAACCCTTTTCAGGGGATGCCGTCAACGCCTATAACGACGGGCCGCTGGCCACCGGCGGCCAGCTCGGCCCTTTTTATGAACTCGAATCAGTATCGCCACCTGCTTTTTTGAAGCCAGGTGAATCGATGGCGCACCATCACTCCGTCTTTCATTTTACAGGCGATGAGAAGGGACTGAATGAGATTGCAGTAAAAATCTTGGGCGTATCGCTGGAACAGATCAAAAATAAATTCTGATGAATTATCCAAAAATCGGGATACGTCCCATTATCGATGGCAGGTTGGGCGGCGTGCGGGAATCGCTGGAGGCCACTACCATGCAGCTGGCCAGAAATGTAGCCAAATTTTTCACTGCCTCCTTAAAGTATCCCGACGGCAGCGCGGTCGCCTGTCTCATTGCAGACACTTGCATAGGCGGGATCAAGGAAGCGACGGACTGCGCGGCCAAGTTTGAAGCCAACAACGTCGGTGTATCGCTTTCGGTCACTCCCTGCTGGGCCTATGGCTCGGAGACCATGGACATGAACCCGTTCATTCCCAAAGCCATCTGGGGGTTCAATGGAACGGAGCGTCCCGGTGCCGTCTATCTCGCGGCCACGCTGGCCGCGCACAACCAGATGGGATTGCCGGCGTTTGGTATCTATGGGCGGGACGTGCAGGACTTGCATGATGCGACCATCCCTGAAGATGTCAAAGAAAAGCTGCTGTCCTTTGCCCGCGCCGGGCTGGCGGTGGCCATTATGCGGGGCAAAAGCTACCTGGCTATTGGCTCGGTATCCATGGGGATAGCGGGATCGATCGTGGTGCCGGACCTGTTCCGCGAGTACCTGGGCATGCGAAACGAGTACGTCGATTCTGCTGAAATAATAAGGAGAATAGAAAAGAAAATTTATGATGAAGCGGAGTATGAAAAGGCCATTTTCTGGACCAAGAACAATTGCAGTGAAGGGGAAGATTTTAATAAAAACCCATCCAGCCGCGAGCAAAAGGACAAAGACTGGGAATACGTGGTGAAGATGACCCTCATCATCCGGGACCTGATGATCGGTAACGACCAACTGAAAGAGAAAGGATACGGCGAAGAAGCGATGGGGCATAACGCCATCGTCTCCGGTTTCCAGGGGCAACGGCAGTGGACGGATTTTCTGCCCAATGGCGATTTTTCAGAAGCGATCCTCAATTCAAGCTTTGACTGGAACGGGATCCGCGCGCCCTTTGTCGTCGCCACTGAAAACGATTCGCTGAACGGCGTCTCGATGCTCCTGGGTTATTTGCTCACGAATACGGCACAAATATTTGCAGACGTGCGCACCTACTGGAGCCCGGAGGCGGTGGAACGGGTGACTGGCTGGAAGCCCGAAACCGGATTTATCCACCTGATCAATTCCGGTTCTGCTACGCTGGATGGAACGGGGCAGCAATCCATCGATGGCAAACCGGCCATGAAGCCCTTCTGGGATATTACCCCGCTTGAATCTACTGAATGCCTCGATGCCACCACCTGGTACCCGGCCAACAACGGCTATTTCCGGGGCGGCGGTTACTCCTCCCAGTTCGTTTCGCGGGGAGGCATGCCGGTAACGATGTGCAGGTTAAATCTCGTAAAAGGCCTGGGGCCGGTGCTGCAGATCGCGGAAGGCCATACCATTGACCTGCCCAAAGAAGTGCACGACGTCTTAAACGAAAGAACCGACAAGACCTGGCCCACCACCTGGTTTGTTCCAAGGTTGACGGGGACCGGTGCTTTCCGTGATGTATATAGTGTAATGAATTCATGGGGAGCCAACCACGGCTCGATCTCTTATGGCCATATTGGCGACCGGCTGATTACGCTCGCTTCCATGCTGCGCATACCGGTGAACATGCACAATGTGGAGGAGGAAAAACTATTCAGGCCGTCCGCCTGGGGAATGTTTGCGAGCGACCACGATGCGTGTAAAACGTATGGGCCTTTGTATAAATGATTATAGACCAATGAGTACAATACCCAATCGCTTGTGTTTGATACGCTTAAAGCCATTATCGGCGGTTAAAAGCGGCAGGTTATGGTATATGGCGGTCGCTGCTATTAAGGCATCAGGGGTTTTAATCTTGTATTGTTGTTTAAGCGATATGGCAAGATCATTAATTGCTTCCGTATGTGGCAGAGCAGTACATGAGCTGAGGAGAGCCTCTGCCATACTGATGGCATGTGTGCTTATGCCGGGCTTACCTAATAATTCTATCCTGGTAATAAAAGAATATGACCATTCAACTCCAAGTAATGGCTGGATAGCTGGGTGCTTGTTCAGGAAGTATATAAAAGCGTTAGTATCGGCGAGGTATTTATTCCCATTCATCGCGTACTTTTTTCTGGTAGGTAAGACCATCACCGTATACGCCGGGAAGGCTGCCATAAAAATCAGCGAATGTCTTAGGTTTCTTTTTACCCAATTTTTTAACAGCCATTTTCAGGTTCAATTCTTCCAGCGCCTTGCGAACGCGACTGGGTTTGTCTTTGGCGGATATTTTAACAATATGCCCCATACCTATTTTCTTTATTGCAAGGTACTTAAAAAATCATGACGAATCTATTAACAGTGATATGAAACCAAAAGCAAAACTATTTTCTGCTCCCGGAGCCGGGTCCTACCTGCGGCCATTTGCACTGGTAGCTACTTTGTTTTTATTATGGGGTTTTGCGCATGGGCTTTTGGATGTGCTGGACAAGCATTTTCAAAATACCTTGCACATCAGCAAGGGAGAATCCGGCTTTGTGCAGTTTTCTTTGTATATCGGTTACCTCGCCATGGCCTACCCGGCGGGGTTGTTCATGAAGCGATACGGGTACAAGCGTGGTATTATTTTAGGGTTGTCGCTTTTTGCGGCAGGAGCGTTCCTGTTTTACCCGGTAGCAAAGCTGGGCGCATTTATTCCTTTTTTGCTCGCGCTGTTTATCATTGCCTGTGGACTATCCTGTTTGGAGACTGCAGCCAATCCATATACTACCGTGCTGGGCCCGAAGGAGGGCGCTGCTCGCCGCATTAATATCGCACAATCCTTTAATGGGCTGGGTTGGATATTGGGACCATTACTTGGTGGCCTGTTTATTTTTGGCGGCGGTTCGCTGGTGACGCCCTATATGTTCGTAGGTTCGATCGTCATTATCGTTGCTTTTGTATTTTCAATTACCAAGCTTCCTGTCATCACAGAAGACAACGATGAGCATATTTCAGAAAATGCACCCACACGCGAATTATTAAAGCATCCTGCATTTGTAGCGGCCGTGATCGCACAATTTCTGTATGTAGCCGCGCAAACCGGGTTCAATTCTTTCTTTATTAATTATGTAACCGAAACCTTGAGCGGCGTACAATTGGCCGTGGCGGGTATGATGGAGCATCTGGGCGGCTTCGGAAGGGTCTTCATGCCAGGCAACCCGGAGCAGGCGGCATCACTGATACTGGCGCTGGGTGGCATGGGGTCCTTCTGGATCGGGCGCTTGCTGGGTTCGTATTTTATGAAATTCGTGCGCCCGGAAAAATTGCTGGGTATCTATGCAGTAGTCAATACAATGCTAAGTTTTGTGGTGGTATTGAGGCTGGGCTGGTTCAGCGTCGTGGCGCTTTTTTCGACTTACTTTTTCATGTCGCTCATGTTTCCGACGATTTTTGCACTCGGTATCCGCGGCCTCGGACCACTCACGAAGAAAGCCTCTTCTTTCCTGGTAATGGCCGTTGCGGGTGGTGCTTTCTGCCCGCCGCTCATGGGAACGGTGGCCGACCATTATGGGATGGCCATTGCCTTTTTGATCCCGCTATTTTGTTTCGCCTTCATCGCCTGGTATGCAAGGTTCGGTACCCGGTTAAAAGTCAAGCCTTGAAAAAGCAGTACGTCATAGGAGTAGATTTCGGGACCGATTCGGTGAGATCGTCCCTGATAGATGCCGGCAATGGCAATAAAGTTGTTTCTTCTTTTTATGAGTACCCAAGGTGGGCGGCCGGGTTATTTTGTGATGCGTCCAGGCACCAATTTCGCCAGCACCCGTTGGATTACCTGGAAGGCCTTGAAGGCACCATTAAAGACTGCCTGTTAAAAAGTTCGGTTGACCCCCAGGATATTAAGGCCATTTCTGTTGCCACCACTGGGTCCACGCCCTGCGTCGTCAATGAAGCCGGTGTCCCCTTAAGTCTCACACCCGGCTTTGAAAATGACCCGGACGCCATGTTCATTCTGTGGAAGGACCATACTGCTGTCAGCAAGGCCGATGCCATCAACCTTCATGCAAAGAAATATGCGGTTGATTATTTAGCGCACTCAGGAGGCATTTATTCCGCAGAATGGTTCTGGGCGAAGTGGCTGCAGGTCATTGAACTGGGCGTATCTATGGTGGAGCATTCGGACTGGATACCGTTTGTACTGACAGGTGGAACGGATATAAAGAATATAAAACGGAACGTTTGTGCGGCAGGACATAAAGCGATGTGGTCGGATAACATGTTGCCCCCCAACCATTTTTTTGTTTCGCTGGACCCCCGGTTTAAAAACAAAATATTTTTTGATAAAGTGTATACCGCTGCTCAGCCTGCGGGAAATTTATCCAAAGCGTGGGCGGAAAAGCTTGGGCTCTCCACGCAAGTGGTGGTCGGTGTCGGCGCGCTCGATGCGCACATGGGTGCCGTGGGTGCCAACATCCAACCTTATCATTTGTGCAAGGTCATGGGTACCTCGACCTGCGATATGCTGGTGGTGCCCGGTTCAGACCATCCGCCACTGGTCCTTGGCATCTGCGGGCAGGTGGAGGGTTCTGTTATTCCTGGCATGGTGGGGATGGAAGCCGGGCAATCTGCTTTCGGCGATGTGTTCGCCTGGTTTAAAAACATGCTTAGCTGGGGACAAGAAAAGCCAGATGAAAAATTACTGGACAAATTATCCGTTGCAGCGGCTGCACTGCCGTTACTTGAAAATGACCCGCTTGCGGTTGACTGGTTCAATGGAAGAAGGACACCGGATGTCAATTATTCGTTAACGGCTGCCATTACCAATCTTCATCTGGGATCAGGTACGCCGCAAATATTTAAAGCATTGGTAGAGGCTGCCTGTTTTGGTTCAAAAGCAATCATCGATTGCTTTGAAAAGCAACAGGTACAGATCAAGGGCATTATTGCCCTGGGTGGTATTGCCCACAAATCTCCTTATGTGGTGCAGACCATGGCCGATACCTTGCAAAAGCCGATCCGCATCTCGAGGTCCACACAGTCTTGTGCACTCGGTGCTGCCATGTTTGCGGCGGTGGCTGTGGGTATTTATCCAACTATTGAAGCCGCCATGCAGGCGATGAACCAGGGCTTTGAAAAAGAGTATTTGCCTGACCCATCCAAAGCCGGATATTACGATAACAGGTATGAACGTTACAAGCAACTTGGAAATTTTATACAAAAACGTTTGAATTCAATTCATGGAACTGCGGTTACAGCATAAGGTCGTTATGGTCGCAGACGGACCCGCCGGTATCCGGGACGCCGTTTGCGGGGCACTGGAGAGTGAAGGTGCCATCCCCGTGGTGTTGACGGGGTTGACAGATGCCACCAGCTGCCGGCGTGCGGTGCAGGGAGTGTTCATCCAATACGGGCGCATAGATGGCCTGGTCGGACAGGTCGGCCTTGCGGGTAACCTTGAAACCGGCACCTCTCATAATTATGTACTCTCGCAGACGGCTATGAACCAGTTGAAGGCGGTAGCTGGTTCTGTTGTCAATATCATTTCGGAAGCCGCGGACATCGTGGGAGCAAACCACGATGCTTACGAGAAAGTAGGCGGATTGCGTTTTGGAATGACAGCTGCCTGGGCCGCCGAGCTCCGGCACTGCGGCATCCGTGTTAATTGCCTGGTCGTCTCGGAGAAACCGCCTGCGGAAACGATTGCGGATACGGTGCTCTTTCTGCTCTCCGAAAAATCCTCCGGTATCAATGCCGTGCATCTCTACGTGGATGGAGGGAAAACAATTCTCAACCGAAAAAGAAACCTGATGGACGGAATCGAACTATAAAATCATGCAATATGAAAAAACTCATTTTATTTGGATGGCTGGCTCTCTCCGCTGTGTCCCATGCACAGGAACTCTTTACGATGCCGAAAGGCGGCCAGTCGCGGGTCAGCAGCTTTGAAAATGTGAATGGCGTCAAGGGGAACGGGGGAAAAACAAACAACGGTGCCAAGGGCAATGCCTTTGAAGGATTGAAAGCGGGAGAAAGTAAAACACTGCTGGAAACAAATTCGCCTGGTATTATCCAGAGGATTTGGGTCACCATTGGTGACCGGAGCTTTAAGATGCTGCGTTCCTTACGCTTGCGGATGTATTGGGACGGTGAAACAAAACCTGCAGTGGATGTGCCGTTCGGCGATTTCTTCTGCGCTAACCTCGGCCGGCTTGTGGCCTTTCAGTCTGCGCTTTTCTCCAACCCGGAAGGCAGGTCCTTCAACTGCTATATCCCCATGCCCTTTAAAAAAGGGGCGAAAGTTGTGCTGACCAATGAAGGAAGCACCAACCTCAGCCAACTATACTTTGATATTGACTTTTTGGAACTGAAAAAGCAACCGGAGGACATGCTCTATTTCCACGCCCACTGGAACCGGGAAATAGCTGGTGCGCCGGACAAGGATTTTGATCTCTTGCCCCAAGTAAATGGCAGGGGGAGGTTTTTGGGGGTGAACGTAGGTGTCAATGTAGATTCCGTGTATGGAAACACCTGGTGGGGTGAAGGGGAAGTCAAAATGTACATGGACGGGGACACGAAATACCCCACGTTCAATGGAACGGGGACAGAAGACTATATCGGTACCGGTTGGGGCGAAGGGGTGTTCATGCACCAGTACCAGGGTTGCCTGGTAGCGGATGCAAAGAAAAACCAATATGCATTTTACCGCTTTCATATCCCTGATCAGATATTCTTCTACCACGATTTTAAAGCCAGACTCCAGAAAATGGGAGGTGGGGATGACCCTGAAGTAAAGGCGCTGCAGAAAAAAGGAGTGCTGTTGCAGCCAGTATCGATCATCGGCGCACATGGGGCCTTTACCCGCCTAGCTGAAACACCATATAACCTGGCCGATGCCAATTTCCCACATGGCTGGGTCAATTTTTACCGCGTGGACGACTATTCTGCCACCGCTTATTTTTATCTTGACCGGCCTACCAGCAATCTTCCAGCTATAATTCCTGTACAGGAAAGGGTGAGATGATTTCTCATTATTGAACGATTTGATAAGCGAAAAACCCGATTTGATAACTTTTACATTACCGGTACTGGATAAAAAAACGCCCGATTTGATAAGCGAAACGTCCGATTTGATAAGTGACTCTATACAGTGTAAGTGCAACTTTATGGCTCCGTGAACCGTGGTTTCTACATACTACCCCTATGCCTGATAGTGGCCCATGCGTTTTCGCAAGGCGATCCCGTGCAGCAATTGATCAAAAAAATGACGGTGGAAGAGAAGGTAGGGCAGCTGCGCAGTTCTTTTGCTGCCAATCCCAAGATCAATCCGGCTTTTTTATCAGATAACAAAAAAATGGACTCTTTGTTCGGAAATGGGATTTCCATGATCAACCCGGATTTTGACAACAGCCTGGAGCAGTCTATTTCCAATCGCAACGCCATCCAGGATTATTTACTGCATCATACCCGACTCGGTATCCCGGCCATTTTTTTAGACGAGGCCCATCACGGGTTGCTGGCTTTCCAGGCGGATGTGTTTCCCACGTCCATCTCTCTGGCCTGCTCCTGGGATACAGTACTCGTTTCAAAGATCTACACTTATGTCGCAGCGCAATCCCGTACCCGTGGCACCTCTATGGTACTCGCACCGGTCATTGACGTTACACGTGATCCCAGGTGGGGCAGGACCTCCGAAACTTTTGGAGAAGACCCGTTCCTGTGTGGTATCATGGGATCGGCAGTTGTCCGGGGTTTCCAGGGAACGAATACCGGGGATATTTTGGCCGGGCATGTAGCGGCCACATTAAAGCATTTCACCGGTCACGGCCAATCCGAAGGTGGCGTCAACCAGGCACCGGCAGACTATCCTGAACGAGTATTGCGCACCTTTCACATGGAGCCATTTCGGCTAGCCATCAACAGAGTCAACCCGGCAGGTATCATGCCTGCCTATGTAGAAATTGACGGCATGCCGGCGCATGCGAACAGCTGGTTGCTAAAAACGATTTTAAGACAAGAATGGAACTATAAAGGAGTGCTGGTTTCTGACTGGTGGGCGGTAGATCAATTGTTCAATAAGCATCGGGTTGCGGCGAACAGAACCGAAGCTGCCCTGCAGGCATTCAACGCAGGGGTAACGGTGGACCTGCCTTATGGAAACAATTATAAGGAACTGATTGGATTGGTCAAAGAAGGCAAAATCAGCATGGCCGACCTGGATACGGCGGTCGCGTATGTGTTGAGATTGAAATATAAATTAGGATTGTTCACACAGAAGGAAATATCGCTTGATGCGGCCAAATCAAAGATCAATCAGCCGGAAGGAAGAGTGTTGGCATTGAAGGCTGCAGAAGAATCCATGGTGCTGCTGAAAAATAGCAACAACCTCTTACCTCTGAAAAAAGAAAATTATAAAACCATTGCAGTGGTTGGACCATGTGCCGCCACCAATTATACGGGCGACTATTCGGGTGTCCCCGTTCATAATGTTTCAATACTGGAAGGCATCAGAAATAAATTCGAGAATGTGATTTATGCAAAGGGTATCGATTTAAGTTTAAACGGTGATACAATTAGTTTAAACAATTATCAATATACAGGTCGGGTGGTTTGGCCCACCCACGAAAATAACTTGCGCAAAATCGATTCTGCCGTATCCATTGCGAAACAGGCCGACATCATTATCTGCGCGGTAGGGGAGAATGAGCAATTTGTGCGCGAAGCCGGTTCTCCGGACCGTTTTGGCGATGCATCCACCCTTGATTTACAATCAGACCAAAACGAACTGGTAAAGGCATTAATAGCAACCGGAAAGCCTGTCATCGTGTACCTCGCACATGGCAGGCCCCTTTCTATTAACTATGCATCAGAGCATGCTGCTGCGATCATAGATGGTTGGTACACAGGAGAAGAGGCTGGCAATGCATTTGCCAGTCTATTATTCGGCGACGTCAATCCTTCCGGCAAACTCACCATTAGTATTCCAAGATCGGTAGGCCAGATACCCATTTATTACAACCACAAACCTTCCGCACAATATTTTGAATATGTAGCAGAAAAGAATACACCGTTGTATCCTTTTGGTTATGGGTTAAGCTACACCTCCTTCAGCTATTCCAAGCCTTCTGTTTCCGGAAGAGTAGCATCAGTCAACGTAACCAATTCCGGCAACGTTGCCGGCGATGAGATTGTTCAACTGTATATACACCAGAAAGTGAGTTCGGTCACCAGGCCAGTCAAAGAATTGAAGGATTTTTCGAGGATCAGCCTGAATCCAGGTGAAACAAAGAATGTCAGTTTTTTAATAGACGACAGCAAACTGGCTATGTGGAACAAAGAAATGAAATATGTAGTAGAGCCGGGCGTATTTGAAATCATGATCGGTAAAAATTCAAACGACACACAAAAAATAGAAATGATTATCAATTAAATACTTACCCCAGGGCCGGTTGGATCAATCGTTAGTTTTCTCATATGCAAGGCCGGTCCGGGGTAATTTTAAAAGCACCGATGAAACAATTTATCATATCAGGGATTTTAGTCGCATTGCTTTTTAATGCAGACGCACAGCGTGGGGGTGGCCGTGGTGAAACGGACGGGTTTTCTTTCAGCGGCGGCGGTGTTGGCAACGGCATTCCAACTCTTTTTGCCTTTTCACTCGGTGGCAATTACAGTACTGTATCCGGGATGGGAGGCTGGCAGACGGGTGTCCGTGGCAGTTTCATGATGGGGGTACCCATATCCCAGGGTTTTTCCATCCGGCCGGAAATTGCCCTGTCGTTTCTTAATACCAGCAATACAGCTGCTGGCTATAACCTGGGACTCAATTATTTTGAATTGCCCCTGTTGGCTTCCTTCAATATTTCTCATGCGCGCCATTTTCACCTCTTGATCGGACCCGAAGTAGGGTTTCTTTTTTCTGCCAACAGCACGGCGGCGGGCGTTAAGACAGATATTACGCAAGCGGTAAAGCAGGAAGTTTTTTCCCTGGCCGCAGGCGCAGAGTATATCCCTAACAGCTTTGGTGTGAGCTTACGCTACCAGCACGGCCTGACCGATATCAATAAGGATAATGCCGGCTACTCCGGATACACCCGTTCCCTTTCTCTAAGTCTTGTTTTTCGGCCAGGTTACAAAAGATCATTCACCCATCCTACCTCAACAAAATAAACCAATGAAACAGCTGACGATCCTCTTTACCGCACTCCTTCTAACAACTGCCGCTTTTGCCCAGAAAACGGATTTCTCCGGTAACTGGAGTTTTACGGAACAATCTTCCATTTCAGGAAAGCTCTATTCCAATGGTTCGCCAAAAGCCATTAAGATCACGCTGACAGCCACGGCCATTACACTGGAGAAAACTTCGGCTGGCGCAAGCGGGGATGTCACTACCTCAGAAACTGTAAGCCTTGATGGCAAACCTTTCGAGACCGTTACTCCCACCACCAAAAGGAAAAAGGTCATCACGATCGCCTGGAGCAGCAATAGTGCCTTAACGGAAATTGCCAGCTTGTATAATGCAACCGACCCCGCCAAGCTTGACTTTAAAACAACAGATACCTATACAGTGGAAAATGGCGAGCTCGTGCTGGACCGGAAAACAGAGAATTTCACCAATGGCGAGACCTGGGAAAGCAAAGCGAATTATTCAAAAAAGTAAAAATGGACGAACTGTTCGAACAATATTTACAGGAAGCAGTGGCAATTACAGCTGAAGAAAAACCCTCACCGCTGGTCTGGGTCCGTATTCGGAGTGTGCTGCATCCAGACACCCTTTTTCATCTCTTAAAACCAAAACCATGTACTACTACAAAAACACTTTCCGTTTCCTGCTTGCAGTGATCCTGTTTGCAGGCTGCAGCAAATCATCCGTTTCTGTGTCGCCGCTGGCATCGCTGAATGTAGTGGATGCCTCTGTAAACGTAGCCACCATCAAGGCCAACTTCACTGGCACCGGTCTGCCGAATTTCTATGCCACCAACACGGTAACGGTTGCCTATGGCGCGAACAACGTTTACGGCGTCAATGCAGGAGTAACGGTGCCGCTGACGATCATCAACAATGCAGATTCCACCAAAGCAATCTACCAGTCTAACCTGAACCTGGTGAATGGCGGCATTTATTCGCTGTACCTCGCCGGCCAGTCTACGGCAGTGGATACCATTTTTGTGAAGGAAACGATCCCCTCTTATACTGACAGCAGCTGCGGGGTGCGCTTCATCAATCTCTCTTATAACAGTAACCCGATTATTGTTACACAGTCAGCTACGCCAACGGTGGTTGATTTTACCAGCCTGTCCTACAAGTCCTACAGTTCATTTAAGACATACCCGGCACTTGCGGCCAACGCGACTTATACTTTCCAGGTGCGTGATGCAGGTACCAATGCGATCCTGGCAACATATGCCTTGACGACGCCAAGATTTTTTAACTGTACGCTGGCCTGGATTGGTCAGACAGGTGTTACCGGAACGAACGCGCCAAAAATAGCCAGGATAAACAATTACTAAGAAAACTATGGGTAAGAAGGTAGTCGAGGAAAGTCAGGACTTCTTTTACGTGCGGATAAACGGGTGTTACGAGCAGGTCAGGTTTAAAGATATCATTTATGTCCGGTCGCATCGGGGCTACTTACAGATCGTTACCCCGCAAAGGACTTTCCTGGTCATGAATATGATGAAGGTGTTAATCGAAATTTTGCCGGAACACCTTTTCTGCAGGATACACCGGTCTTACATAGTGCGTATCGAGCGGGTGAAGGCCTTTGACCTGACCTGGGTCAGGTTACACGACCCGCCATCCGACGGCTCTTATAAAAAGGGACTTGCGCTACAGACCAAGTTTCCGGTTGGCGAGGCGCACCGAGTTAAGCTTTATGCAAGCGTAAAGCTGCTGCTCAACCCGTCTTTGGGGAGTTGGGCGACAGAAAGAAGAGGCGCAAGTCTTGCTGGAAGAAATGGAATCGGAGTTGGAAAAAGAACAATAAGCAATGGAAAAAATATGCATTCATTGGAAAAAATTTTAGTAATCGGCGCTTCCGGCCAGATGGGTGCGGAACTGACGCTGGCTTTACGCCACCGTTATGGGGGCAGCCAGGTGATCGCAGCAGATATACAGGCGGCACCGCCGATATTGGCAGGCACTGGAAAATTTGTTCACCTCAATGTATTGAACAAGGACAGCCTGCTTACCACCATCAAGGTGCACAACATCCGGCAAATCTACCTGCTGGCCGCCATGCTCTCCGCCACCGGTGAGCTGCACCCCCAGGCGGCATGGGACCTGAACATGAAAGGCTTATTGAACGTGCTGGAGCTTAGCCAACAGTTAAATTTGACGCGGGTGTTCTGGCCCAGCAGCATTGCGGCCTTGGCGCCGGCTTCGACTG
>Ga0206972_1020_pt2 | contig 15031 bp, 5 predicted proteins | sample Alteio_BWOrgHeat_86_FD_152925 | JGI IMG/M metagenome (GOLD analysis project Ga0206972, IMG submission 152925) | Enriched cells from forest soil in Barre Woods Harvard Forest LTER site, Petersham, Massachusetts, United States -... | ecosystem: Environmental > Terrestrial > Soil > Temperate forest > O...
TCCTAGTCCGAATCCGTGGTCCTGTATTCGTCCATCCACAAAACCATTGCCGTTGAAATCACCAAACACTGGATGGTTCCAGGCATTCAGGAAAGATGCCTGCAATCGAAATCTGAATGCTTCGTGAATTGGCACTATCTTGGTGATGGATATGTCCTGGTAGAACTGATTCGGCCCGTGAAGATAGACAACATCTCCAATTGTGCCCGGGGTGGTATTCGGAGTGATGTATTGTGAGTTAGCGCCACCACCCGTCGGACTCGCCAGATACTTGGGATTGATGAGATTTGCAAACGTCTGTCCCGGCACACGGTAAACGCCAACAGAATTCTGCAGCTGCTTCGCAGTAACATTGTGCAACGTAATACCGCTATCCGCATAATCGTTGTACGTGTTGTATTGACCCATCAGCTGCACAGGTTCGCCGGACTGATAAGTGAGAATGGACCCTACTGTCCAGCCACCAACGACCTTATCAAGTGCCCCACTCTTACTCAGGAATTGGCGGCCGTGACCGAAGGGCAAGTCATATGTTCCGTTCACATGCAATACATTTCGCAGATCAAACAGGCTGGGGCCGTAGCTTCTGGCAAGATTGCGCAGACTGAAAGCGTTGAACGCGCCTGTCCACTGGTTATTTGAGGCGACCCCGAGACTGTGGCCCCATGTATAGTTGGCATCATACTGCAGGCCATGCCAGTTACCCTGGCGCACGTCAATCTGTAACGCGTTGTAATTCGAATATCCCGCGGAAGTCAATTGCCCGGTTGCGTTCGGAGGTCCATAATTCGCGTCCGTACCTGAAGCGTACGGATTAGCTTGGAAGAAGTTAATTGGATAACCCGCTCCCCCGCCCGTGTAACCGGCGTTCGTAGCACACGGAGTGAAGCCAGCCCCGACCAGGTTACAGAAGTACGGAACCGTTCCTGCGACGCCAGCAAGCACATTGGCCATCGCTCCCACCTGTCCGGTGTTCAGATAGGTGATATAAGAAGGATTCGAGTAATCGGATGCTGCAGGGCCTCCAAAAGCCGCGTCGAAGATCGGTGTAGCGTTTCCGTTTGCGCTCGAAAAGTTATCTCCACCGCCGGCCGCAAGATTGGCTTGAGCCTTCTTGAATTCGGCAAGAAATCCGTTCTCAAAGACATTGATTTCGTTGGGATCGATATTGATCCATTGGTGAATCGTTCGGTTACCGTTATAGCGGAGCTCCGCCACCAGATTATGGCCAAGATCCCGTTGGATGCTGAAATTCCACGACTCTGAATATGGTTGCTTGATGTTCTTGTCTAGACCGTAGACCGGTGTTCCGTTCTGGAAAGTGAACTCCGATTGCGGTGCAGTCTCCTGATAGGCAGTAGGCGAAAGCCCAAAAGCGGGAAGCGAATCCCCGAGCGACAGACTACCAGGAGCGTAGGTGCCCTGCTGCCCAGTATTGTTTGCATTCAGATAGAAAAACTGGTAATAAAATGAGCCGTAGTCGGTGGCATTATCCCAGAAATACTGATACGGCTCGGTAAAGCGGCGAAGGCCAAATCCGCCACGAATCACCGTCGAACCCTGACCGAGAATCTTCTTCCATGCACCCTCTCTCGGCTGCGGATTCCATGCGAATCCGAATGCCGGCTGCGGAGTCACCTTCCACGGCTCGTATGGGTTCGTCGAAGTTGTGAGAGTTGGGTTCATCTCGCCGGTGAGCGATCCCGGATTGAAAAGATTACCAACGCCTGATGGCCCATAGATCGACGGGACTGACGCAGAATGATAGAACCCGGTCAGATCATGTTGAGCACCCGTGAAGTCCCAGCGGAGGCCATAATTGAGCGTCAACGTAGGGCTTACCTTCCATGAGTCTTCTGCAAAGAAGCCGAACGCGCTCGAAAGCTCATCGAGCGGATACTCACCCGTTTGCCCCGGCGTGTTGTAGCTCTTCTTACTGATGTCGTATGGAGACTCTCCGGTTACGGTGCCGAGTCGCCCCGTCAACACTGCATAGAGTTGTCCAGCCTCACTCAGATTCGAACTGCTGGCATTAGGCAACGTGGGATTCGAACCCGTGTTAGTAAAGGCATTGATCGCTGGATCACCAGCAGCCAATCCAAGGCTGTAATTATTAAATCCAGCCGGTGCATTCCAGTAGTGGTCCTGCTCGCGATACCAGGAGACACCATACTGAACCGTGTGCCGCCCTTTCAGCCACGTCATAGAATCGGACACATTAAAGATCGGGTAGTAAGTGCTGATGGGCAGATTGTACTGCTGACCTGACATCTGGTAGCTCGAGCCGGGATAATTCCATCCCACCGTCGGCTGCGAAGTGTAAAGAGGCGACGCATTGTAGGCATAGAACGTAGCGTTATACAGGAAACCAGCCTTGAACTGGTTGAGCAGTTGCGTTGAGAAGGTGTAGTCAAAGCCAAAGGACGACGTATAGTTCTTCGTCTGGTTTCCGGCGATCTGATTCGCAAACCCTGATCCAGGAAAATCGCCAGGCGTGTTGCTGGGTTGTGATGTTTGCGTCATGAGCCACGCCAGGTACAATCTCGCCTTTTGAGTTGGGTTGTAGTCGATTCGCGCTGCCGGATAGTAATAGGTAATCGGCGAGTTGTTGAGCCAGGCAATCTGATTGAAATTCGGATTCGAGGTGGGTGTTACAGATCCAGAGGAGGCAGCCGAATTGATCGCACTGAATTGTGTGGCAATTTGCGCGTTTACCGAGCCCGGAAGGGTGGGGTTGCTCTGGTTCGCAATCTGCAGCACATTCACCACGTGCGTTACCTCGTCGGTGCCGACGTAAGTAAAGTCTCCATTCTGAGCTGCGGAGGTGAAGATGCTGTTGGAGGCGAACGCGCTGTTTGGCTGCTTCTTCATGGCAAAAGTACCGAAGAAAAACAGCTTGTCACGGAGTATCGGGCCGCCCACGCTCACGCCAAAGTCATTTAGCTTCAATGAAGTCTTGGGCAGTTGATTCACGTCGTTCGTCCAGCTGTTCGCATTCAACGCTGCATTGCGAAAGTCCTCGTAAGCGCGGCCGTGAAATTGATTACCTCCTCTTCTCGAAACAAAGTTCACCTGGGTGCTCGACTGACCGAAGCCGGAATTCAAATCCAGCAGGTCGGTTTGAATCGTCATCTCCTGAATGTCCTCGAGACGAGGCGAAACAGCTGGCTGCACATTCCCAGTGAACTTCATGCGCGCTGGGCTTCCCATCACACCATCGATGTTGCTGCCCTGATCCGTCGAAGGCAGGCCATTGTATGTACCGTTGTATCCGGGAACCAGAGTCGAAAATACAGTAAGATCCCGGCCATTCAAGGGAAGATCTTCAATCTGTCTCATATCGACGACTGTGCCGATTTGATTCGAAGTGGTCTCGAGTGGCTTTGAGGTGTCAGCAGTCACGTTGACCGTCTCATTGGCCGAACCTACAGGCAACCTCGCTGACAGATTTGTCGCCTGCGACGCCGCTACTTCTACAGCGTCATAAACAGTCGTGGCGTATCCGGTCTTCGTGACTGTCAATTTATAAGTGCCGATGGGAAGATTTACAAATGTATACGTTCCATTGTCCGAAGTTTGCGCTGTGCGCGCGTCATTCGTTAGTACTGACACCAGCGACAAACTCGCAGAGGGGACCACGGCGCCGCTCACATCATTCACGGTAACAATCAAAGTTCCTTGTGAGCCACTTTGTCCCGCTGCCGGCTGAACAGTCCCTGATGCAAAAATTGTCGCCACACTGGCCACTATCAGCCAAATCCTGCGAATTCCGACTCCCAACATCTGGTTACCTCCCAATCAAGTTCCACCTGGCCCTGCTCGCGCGAGTTGCTGGCCTTCTTCGGAAATAACGCAGAAGGTCCAGAACCCTCGCATTCCGCTCCCGCCCCACTCTCTGAGTGGGAGCGGCCGGATATTTGTATGCAACTCCTGATTTCTCAAGAGAGCGTTTACTGTGTTTCAACTTGTATTTGTTATTGTATCCAATGTCAAGAATAAAACTCGCCCTGAATGAGGATTTTTGCCTACGTCGCAGGTACTACAAAATCGCCTGGGCCGACAGCCGAAAATTCATCCATTCCTGTTGTTCAGCATTGTTGCGAGTCTGGTGCAGAAAAGATCGGTAAACGTAATCAAAACTTAGGGCTGACGCGAGTTCGTCTTCAGATCCAGCAAGCGCTTAAGCTGTGCGTGGCATTCCCTGGCTTTATCCATATCTCCAAGGTGTTGATAGGCCATCGCGAGTCCGGTATAGACCTCGGGATTGTTCGGCTCAAGCCGGCGCCCTGCTTCCAGGTGTTTTACGGCTTCAACATTGCTGCCTTCCATCGCATAGACCTTTCCAAGGGCAATCTGCGTAGCCGAGTAGTTCGGATGAGAATTCGCAGCGGCCTCGAGAGCGGCCTTAGCCTCGCTAAACTCTGGATCGCCGGGCGCGGCCCCCTGTTTCATCAGCACCGCTCCCAGTAATGAGTCGATCTGATAATCTTCCCGGCCCGCTCTGATCTCTTCTCGCAGCAATCGAATCGCTTCCTGGTACTTATCGTCATATAGATACTTCTGGACTGCTGCCAGAGAAGAAATGTAGCTCCCTTGCCCTAATGCAACCGCGCGATCAAACTCCGGCTTTGCCTCTTCAAGTCTGTCCACACGAGCCAAAAACAATCCTCGTTCGTAGTGCAATCGTGCCGAGTCCGGAAGCTGGTCCAAACCTTTCTCAACAATCTCAAGGCCAGTCAGGTAGTCTTGGTGATCGGTGCAGGCGTCAGCGATAAAGACATACAGCTTCTCATCTTTTGGCGTCTGCGAGGCCGCTTCGTTGAAGCTCTCCAGCGCCCGCTTCGTCCGCCCATCACCGATGTACGCCTGTGCAAGCAGATTGTTCAGCGCTGCTGAGTTATTCCCTGAAGCTTGCAATTCTTCCAGAGTCCCGATCGCCTTCTTGTAATTGCCCGTTCCCACATAGCAAATCGCCAAGTTAAATCCCGTCGCAAATGAATTGCTTCCTGAGCGCCGTGCCGCAATCAAATGCGGAATAGCTTCTCCCAGCTTGCCCTCGCGAGTCAGCGCAGTACCGGTTCTTAGTTCGACATCAGGCGAGCTGTCAGACTGAACTGAGGCGCCCGCAAATCCGGACGATTGTCCCGGCGCAGATTGCGACATCGCAAAATGTACCCAAGCCAAGAGCAACGCACCAACCACACACTCAGTGAGCTGCCGCCGGCGCATTCCAGTCCGGGGTCTCCTGGCCAAGAATGTTGTGGACGAAATAGTCTTCCAGCTTGCGCTGCCCATATTCGCCTCCAGCGCCATGCCCACCGCCCGGCACATAGAACAGATCAAAGCTCTTGTTGGCCTTGATAAGCCGATCGGCAACCTGATATGTCGAAGATGGGTCAACATTCTTATCCATCTCGCCCACAACCAACATGAGCTTCCCCTGCAACCGATAGGCATTGTCGACGTTAGACGATTCGGAGTACTGCGGTCCAACCGGCCATCCCATCCACTGCTCATTCCACCATATTTTATCCATCCGATTGTCGTGACAGCCGCTGTTGGAGACCGCAACCTTGTAGAACTCCGGATGAAAGAGGAGCGCCCCCATCGCACTTTGTCCGCCGGCCGAAGTTCCAAAAATCCCAACTCGCGAAATGTCATACCACGGATATTTAGCCGCTGCAGCCTTGTGCCAAAGGATGCGATCTGGAAAACCAGCATCTTTGAGGTCGTGCCAGGCAACATCATGAAACGCCTTCGAGCGATTATTCGTGCCCATCCCGTCCATCTGAACCACCACAAACCCCAACTCAGTCAGCCGCTCGGTGCGGGCCGTAAAAGACTTGGGAACAAAGGACCCCTGCGGCCCCGCATAGATATCTTCGATCACTGGATATCTTTTCTTCGGATTAAAGTGCGCAGGCTTATAGATCACGCCCCAAATATCGGTCTTGCCATCGCGACCCTTGGCAACAAAGACATCCGGCGCGTGCCACCCTGCCGCCACAAGCTTTTGAATATCGCCTTTTTCCACCACCATCAACTGTTGCCCATCTTCAACGCGGAACAGCGCCATCGTCGGCGCAACATCAATCTTCGACCACGTATCCACGTAATACTTGCCACCGTGCGAATACTCCAGATGATGACTGCCGTCAGCTTCGGCAAGCGGAGTCAGCCCGCTCCCGTCGAAGTTGATCCGATATGCATGAACGAAGTAGGGATCTTCGCCAGCCTTCATGCCGCTTGCTTCAAACCAGATTTGGCGCTTTTCTTCATCCACATAGTTGACCGCGCGCACCACCCATTCACCTTTGGTGATCTGGTTTTTGATACTGCCCGTCTTACCGTCAAGCAGATAAAGATGCGCCCACCCGTCACGCTCGGACATCCATAGGATCTCTTTACCATCCGCAACGTCATGGCGATAGATCTTGCCGGTGTCGTATTGATTCATCGTGATATGCCGGTAATCGACAAACGTTTTGCTCTCTTCGGAAATCAGGCTCCTTGCCTCTCCGGTATCAGCATCCACCTCGATTACGCGAAACACCTGGTGTCCGCGCTGGTTGTACTCAAAGGTGAAGCCGCGGCTGTCTTTCCACCAGGCCGCATTTGTGATTTCAAACGGATTCTGGAACAACTCGTTGCGGATCGGAATTTCACGCTTCGAAGCCAAATCAAAAAGTATCGGCTGCTCCAGATCGAGAACATCTCCAGCCTTTGGATAGACCATTGAAGGATACAACGGCTGCAGTTGCGTCGAAGGCGACGACTCAATGTAATGAATCACGCGATGATGGCCCGGCACAATACGATAAGCAACCAGCCGTTTCGAATCCGGCGACCATACGATCGTGCTGCGTGCATAGTAGTTGCCCTCTGTCCCATCCGTGCTCAGCATTGTATGCTCGGCAGAACCCTTGGCGCGCACCGCCACGTTGTAATTAACCACATAGGCCTCCCACTTACCATCGGGAGACGCCTCCACTTTCGTATCGCTATTAGCTGCCTTCGGAATGTTTTCGTAGTCATCGTCGCTGTCATATTCGTCTTCCTCAGGGCGCAGCCGTCCAAGACTCGAACAGACATAGCTATTCAGATCACAGTGCCAGCGCACATTCTCAAGCACAAACTCAATCGCAGCCTGCTTGTCCACAAATCTAAACCGTGAAAAAGGCAGTGTTTCCGCTTTGTATTCCTTACCGTTCTTGCTCAGCGCAGCAGCCAGCTTCGCGTGGTCAAAGGGCGGTTTGCGAGTCTGATCAGCAGCGTTGACAAGCACGAATGCGTGTCCACCCTCGACCGTCTTGCGATAGACAAACAAATCGGTTCCCTCAATCCACACCGGTACCTCCGGAATATTCAGCACAAGCTCGGAATACTTCTTGCCCATCTGCGACGCGCGTTCGTAATCAGCCTGTGTAACCTGCCCATAAGCCTGAATCACCAGGCAAACCCCGACAGCCATGAATCCGGCCCACAACTTTGTCCTCACCCGCCTCGCCTCCCTCACCTCAACAACTCTTCTCTCGTATTTCTCCGCCAAAGCACTATGCAAATTCTCCAACCACGTTAAAGCGCGCTTCCTTGCCGGTCGAGATAATCACCGTATCCTTCTGCGTTCCACCGATCGCCGCCGCTCTGCCATTGACAGTCACAGTCTTCAGAGCGTTCTGTCTAGGCAGCCGAAACCTGACATGCAATTCCTTGGGCCTCGTTGCTTCCTGTAGCTCTACAACAGCCGTCACGCGATTTTCATTTTCAGCAATCATGCTGAAATTCACTCTTCCCCACCGCGTGGGCGCTTGTTCAATCTCGATCTTCTTACCAGAGGCCAGCCACGTCCGCGGCAAGCCTCTACCGACATACAGCCGGTCTTCATCCGAGTCCTCAAGCACAAGCATCCAGCGCACCAGGAGCGGAATCGTCTGCTGTGCGGGAATACAGAAGAGTGCCGTATCTCCGGTAATGCCGGAGACCTCTCCCGCTGTCCAACTGCCTCGGGTGTGATCATGATATTGATGCGAATAAACAAAAAGCAGATACTCTTCTATTCTGTCGAGGCGCAACAGCATCTGCGCATACCCGTAAGAAATGAAGCCGAGAATATCGCGCCCCTGCGGATGCGGCCGCTCTACATTTGCAACCACACCAATTGTTGTTGCGCCATAAGCGCGCATACAGTCGATCACAGTGTTAGCCAGGTCATCCGGAATTACGTCCGCCTGCAACAGCTCCGCATACGGCCTGTGTGGCCAGCCTTGCGGACTCGGATGCTCCGTCGCCAATGATTCGCGAAACGTCAGCTTCGTACCCGGATACGTCCCGATATACGCAGGCTTCATCTCGTGCCGCACGTTGCTTCGCATGCTCGTCTCAATGCGTTGCGTAAGCTCATCGCTATGTCTCATCCAGGCGCCTCTCGTGTTTGCGCTATCCCAACCAAGCTCCTTCCATGCCTTAGCGAGATCTCGAAGCCCACGCGCACCAAATGCGCTATTGGCAAAGTAGGGCAGCCACCATGTCTCTGGCTTTGGAGCAAGGCACGAGTCGGACTCACTCCATCCATGAATTAGTCCATAGCCCACGTCATCCTTCGCCAGCTTCAGGCTCGCTTCATGCATCTCAGTAAGAATCGCCGCGGTAGCTTCGAATTTGCTCCGATGCTTCTCCAGCAGACCCCGATCGCGCGTGTAGTTGAAGTACCTAGCAATCAGTGAAAGCGTAAGCCCAAACTGCGCCGTCTCAGGCCCGCGCATGTTGATCATCCCCTTTTCGTCGACAAAGTCAGAGTAGTAGTTATCGAGCACCTGCTTCGCCATCTCAAATCTTCCCCACTCGAGATTGGCGTACAATGCACTCGTAAAGATGTCCTGAAATCCGTCATACTCCGGCCCATAGTAATCGCGATCCACGGCGCCATACTTGGGATAGACTCCCTCGGGCCTGACCATCAGCTCTTTTGCAAAGGCATAGCGCGACATATCGGCCAGTGACCTATCCGGCAGCGCTGCAGCCGACATATCCTGTAACTGCCTCTTCCAATAAACCGTGAACTCGAGCAGGGCCGCATAGAAGGCCTCCGGTGCAGGGTTTTCTCGCGCCGGAGGAAAGGCAGGATAGCTGTATCCGTACTGCACCTTCACGATCTTCCCGTCGCGAATATGCGCGGTGCGATGCCAGGTCTGAACAATAAACTTGTCGCGCGCCTTAACATCTCCAAAGACAATTACTTCAAAGTATTCGCCGACCGCGGTCGCCGGAAACACCTTTCGCACGGCAGGCATCCACCCCCCGACTAATCCTTCATAACGCTTAGCAGCCGCAGTCTGGGTTATCTCGGGAAAATACTGAACAGGATGATAAGTGCGCGTGCTGCCGCTCGGATACACCGGCATCGTATCCATGCACTCCTTAGTTCCCACGATCGTATTCCACGCCGGACGTTCATACGGAGTTGCCGGCGGAGCAGTACCTATCGGAGGCGCAGCAGCCTTGACTCGCTCCGGATCCGGATCGCCATCGCGCAAAAGTGTATCCGCAAGCAGATCCGGTCCGGACATTCCGATATCGCTAAGCTTTAATCCCAGATAAGGCAGAGCCGCGTCGGCAAAGTTAGCCTCAGCACTCTTCGCGAGTACATGACCTTTTCCACTTGAAGCAACCAGCGTGATAGCCCCGTCACGCGTGCGCATATCCTCATAGGCCTTCCACTCTGCCGCGTTTGATTGAAAACTACAGATCAGAGTGTACCCGCTAACATCTACTTGATCGCCGTCGAACCCTGCTTCGTTAAGCATCGCCAACGGCTGCACCGCTTCACGCTTTTTTTTTGCAATTGCAGGTAGCCCGTTGATGGCCGCACCTGCAATCGCGAGGCTTTGCACAAATCTTCGGCGATCCATCGATAACTACCTCTCAACAATGAGATTCTCTTGCCCAGCGTGCTGTACTATCCACCCGCGCCATTCACGGGTGCGTAGGATGCGAACCGTAAAACCCCCAGCTCGTCCTGAAATCCCTTGTAAGCTTCTGCTTGGTCAGATCTGCGCGCATCAGTTCAATCGGCATCGGCCCTTCATGCAAAAACGCATCATGAAACTCGCGCTCCGTCATCTTGCCGCCGCCAACCAACTCCTTGCGTAGCGCACGTATCTGCAGCGCGCCCATCAGGTACGCGCTTTGATAGAGCGGCCCAACCGATCCATCGAATGACCTCCGCACCTCAGCCGCGGCATTGTCCGGCTCATGTCCCACAGCGTTAATCAAGAAGTCGATGCATTGCTGAGGCGTCCACTGCCCAAGATGAAAGTGCATCGTAAACATCACCCTCGCTGAACGATGCATTCTCCAGAACAAGGCTCCGACCCGCTCCTCCGGAGTCGCATGGAAGCCCAAATCGTAAAACTCCATCTCCCACTGAAATGCATCTCCTTCGGCCCAGAATGGTGTATCGAAAATCTGCCGATATGTGCGGTAGCGCGACATCATATAGAACTGCAGAAAATGTCCAGGAATCATCTCGTGAAAGGCAGTTGCATGAGAGAACGCAGTATTGTTGCCACGCATGCTCATCTCTCGCTGCTCATAGGTCATCGTGTCCGTCGGGTAGGAGACACTGATCTCATCGCCTCCCGTAAAGAAAGGATTCACGAGCTGCCGCTCCGGCGTCATCATGATCATGCGCCAGCTCTCATCGGCCAGTGGAGGCACCGTCACCATGTCATGCTGTTTCACAAACTCCGAGCCCTGCACCACCAGCTTCCGTATCAGCTCAGGCTGCTCCCCCGGCGGAAGATGCATCTGCTTCACATGCTCAAGCGCCTTGTGCCAATCGTCGCCATAACCCATCTCGTGTGAGGCCTTCAACATCTCCTTCATGCACCAGTCCATCTCGGTCTGGGCGATTGCCAGCAACTCCTCGGGCGTATACGGAATCAGGTTGTCCTGAAGATCAGCTATCAGTGCGTCGCGACCCACCGGATCCCCAATGATCGTCGTCTTATCTCCCTCGGCAATACCAACTAGCTTCTCCTTCAGAAACGCCTGATAATTTGTCAACGCCTTTTGAACATCCTTATAGGGCATGCCTATCCACCATGTAAATGTGGGATCGTAGCTGTTATAAAAGTCGAACCATCTCTTGAGACTTCGGTTCAGTTGCTCAACCGCCCGCGACGCACGATAAGCGACAACAGGATTGACCTTCGCAGCTTTTGGCTCTACCGAGTTCTTCGCCTCCGGCCCGTCTTTCTGTTTCGGGTCCAAAGCCTTCTGAGTAGCCTCGATCTGCTTGACCATAGCAGCCAGCGTACCGGCAGCCTTCTCCGGATCGGGCCGCTGCATCGTCCGCAACTCATCCACCAAGTCCTCAATGGCTGGAGCAAAAGGAACAAGCGGCTCCATCTCCTTCACTCGCCTCTCTTCGATCTCCAGTCGGTGCTGATGGCTCGACAAATGATTCTTCAGCAGCAGGTAATCGATCTTGCCCTCATCGGAGAGCCCATCGAAGTTGATCTTTAGCAACCCGTCCTGTTCGTCCTTCAGAAACTTCTCAAGGCGCGTCAAACGAATCTGTGAAACCTGCACCGGGTACGCTTCGGTCAAAGCAGTGTTATCGGCGGTGAACTGTTCAATGACGCTTCGCAGCTCGCTCGTCTCTTCCTGCCCCGCGCCTTGCGCCAAAGCCGCAGCAGACCCCACGAAGCAAAGGGAGACGGCAGAAATCACCAGCAGGAATCTACCTATTCGTAACCAGACAATCTCCTTCGCTCGCACTGTCTCTCCTTTATTTATCGGCTCGATTGGATACGTTTCTGTATACTTCAAAGAATATTACAGCAAGAGCGCCGCCGCTCATGCGAAAAGTGCGAAGTCCCTGCAATACGCACCGCGAGCATACTAATAGCCTGAGAGGATGCACCGAGCCCATGGACACTTCCCTCACCCGCAGAGACGCCTTGAAGGGTCTGTTCTCTGCCGGCACCATTGCTCTCGTTCAGCCTGCGTCAGCGCTCCCACAGGACTCGCCCATCCTCCTGTCCGCTAATCCGGTTGAGCTCACGATCACCACCGTCAGCCCACACACCGCCCGCATCACGATCCGTCCCATCGAAGATGGCGCCGCCGTCCCGCTTCCCGTCGACGGCGCGCTCGTTACGGAGCAGTCAGAAAAACAACCAGCCTTCCGGATTCGCAGCCTTTCCGGCCCAAGCACCTTCCAGTGCGGCACGCTTCACGTGAGCGTCTCCGACCGCCCACTCACCATCCGCATCGAACGGCCAGATCCCAAATCGACCAACAGCGCAGAGCGGGAGTTGATCCAACAGCTCATTCTCGACGGCCCCTCACCTACCCTGCGATTCCGCACTGGAGACAGTCCGCTGCTCGGCATGGGCCAGGGCGGCCCCCAGTTTGATCGCCGCGGTTCTGCTGACCACATGATCAGCGGCCAGGGCGGCTATCATCTGGACACCCACGGCGCCCGCGTTCCAATCCAGCTTCTGCTTTCCACGGCCGGCTGGGGAATGTACATACACCAGCCCCTCGGCAGCTTCGACCTCAGCGGCAACGAAGGAATCCTAATCCCAGCCTCGGGTGCCTCGTTGCCGCTCGACTTCTTCGTAATCGGCGCTCGTGAGCCTGCTGAAATCCTGAAGGAATACGCCAAGATCACCGGCTTCGCAGAGATGCCTCCCCTCTGGTCCCTCGGCTATCAACAGTCCTACCGCACCCTCGGCACGCCAGAAGAAATCATGCAGGAGGCCAAAACCTTTCGTGAAAAGCAGCTTCCGTGCGACGTCATGATCTACCTCGGCACCGGCTTCTGCCCCAACGGATGGAATACCGACAACGGTGAATTTACCTGGAACCCGCGAACCTTTCCCGATCCGTCAGCGACCCTCAAGCAATTGCACGACGAGCATTTCAAAGTAGCGCTCCATATCGTCGTCGAAGCGGAACACCTCACCGGCACAGTCTCCGACCCCTGCACAGCCTCCCCGTTGCCAACCGGCAGAACCCCCGATCACCACTGGCCGCCCAGCCGGCAAGTGAGCTGCTACTGGCCGGCGCACAAGCCTCTCGCCGATCTCGGTGTCGACGGCTGGTGGCCCGATCAGGGCGACGACCTCGATGCCTCGTCGAGGCTCGCACGCAATCGAATGTATTTCGAAGGCCAACAGCTCTACCGGCCCAACCAGCGCGTCTACGCGCTGCACCGTAACGCCTATGCCGGAATGCAGCGATATGCCGCCTTCCTCTGGTCCGGCGACGTCCTCTCGAAATGGGAGACACTGAAGACCCACGTCCCCAATGCCATCAATACAGGCCTTAGCGGAATCCCCTACTGGGGCACTGATATTGGCGGCTTCATCCCCACTCAGGAGTACACCGGCGAGCTCTATGCCCGTTGGTTCCAGTTCGCTGCCTTCTGCCCGCTCTTCCGCTCACACGGTCGCGACTGGAGGCTCCATCGCCCCTGGGGCTGGAATACCGGAGACCTCGGCTTCCCCGAAACAGCCAACTATCATCCCGCCGAACAGGAGCTGCACAACCCCGCCATCGAGCCCGTCTGCCGCAAATACCTGGAGCTGTGTTACCGCCTAATGCCTTATCTCTACTCTGCCGTTAAGGAGACCTGCGAAACCGGCCTTCCCATCATTCGCGCCATGTGGCTGCACTATCCCGATGACCCCGTGGCCACAGCCCGCGGAGACCAATACCTCTACGGCCGCGACATGCTGGTCGCTCCGGTCGTCGAGAAGACAGCGACAAGCCGCACCCTCTACCTTCCCCACGGAACCTGGTACGACTTCTGGACAAATGAGAAACACGACGGCGGTCGCGAAATCACTCGTGCCGTCGACCTCAATACGCTGCCCCTATACGTTCGCGCCGGAGCTATCCTGCCCATGGCCCCGCTGAGGCAATACACCGCGGAAAAGGTCGCAGGTCCCCTCGTCTTCACCATCTACCCCGGAGCAGACGGCAACTTCTCGCTCTATGAAGATGACGGGGAATCCTTCAACTTCCACCACGGAGAGTTCATGCGTATCCAACTAAAGTGGCAGAACAGCTCTCGGCAGCTAAGCATGCAATTATCGCCTGGCTCAAAGATGCTTCCCCCGCAGGTAGAAGCGAAAATAAAGGTCGCCGGCTCGCCCTCAAACGCCCCGGTTAAGAGCATCGTCTTCAACGGCACTTCGCAGTCCGTCACCCTTTGATTGCATCGATTTGCAACATGCGCCGCTGTCCTTACCTTATCTGTTTCGTCAATGACACAGGCGTGCCCGGAGCCCTCCTCGGGAAAAGGCAAACGGCATCTGACGCACTTCGGAACACGTTGCCCCTGCAGGTAATGGGCGATATGATTACGACTGGATCATCACTCTTAATCATGATAACGTTTCGACAAGTGCAAATCATGCGCTCGACGACACTTGCTTCATTTTGGTTGCCGCGGAATAGCGTATCCAGAAACGGCTACCTCGAATGTGTTGATGAAGGCTAGGCCGGATCATGGATACAACTTCCGCGGGCAAGGTTGGCAAATACGAGATCATTAAGGTCCTCGGTCGCGGAGGAATGGGTGAAGTTCTACTCGCACAGGATCTCGATCTTGGCCGAAGAGTTGCCATTAAGAGGCCCTTTAAGTCTGTCCTTGGCGATGGACTAGCCCGCTTCCAGGTTGAAGCCCGCGCAGCCACACTCCGCCATCCCAATATTCCAGCCGTCTATGAAATGGGCGAGCAAGATGGCCTGCCCTTCATCGCCATGGAGTTCGTCGAAGGCGAGCCCCTCGACAAGATCATCGACTCCCGCAGGCCCATGGAGCTAATGCTGAAGCTCAGCATCGTTGAGCAGGTCTGCTCGGCTCTGGGATACGCCCACGAGCAGGGCATCATCCACCGTGACATCAAGCCGGCCAATATCATCGTCCAGCCCAATGGCGTGGCCAAGATCATCGACTTCGGCATCGCCAAGATTCAGTCGCTCGACAGCAATACCGGTCTCACCCAGACAAGTC
>Ga0206972_1126_pt1 | contig 14871 bp, 15 predicted proteins | sample Alteio_BWOrgHeat_86_FD_152925 | JGI IMG/M metagenome (GOLD analysis project Ga0206972, IMG submission 152925) | Enriched cells from forest soil in Barre Woods Harvard Forest LTER site, Petersham, Massachusetts, United States -... | ecosystem: Environmental > Terrestrial > Soil > Temperate forest >...
ATTTGCATTTAAGTCCGTCGCCTTGGAGGGCGAGGGCGCGCTGCCGTGCTGTTGCATCACATCCTCGAAGGTTGCGGATGTTTCAGGCTTGGCGGGAGCGGGGCCGGTGGAGCTGTTTGCTGAAATAAAGGTCGATGACAATGAGCTTTCAGACGAGGTGCCGGAGGATGCTCTCATGTTAATTGGTGGTTGCCGTTGAAACGGGAGCCGAGGTCGGGTCAGACGGTGGCGTCAAACCTGTATCTGGAGTTGAATTGGCCGGCGGTGTCGAAACCGGAGCTGGTTGAGAAGAAGGATCCGCGGCGGGAGAAGGCGTCGCGGGAGCATCAGGCGCGGGTGCATCCGGTGACGGATTGGCCGCCGGGGCAGGCGAGGCGGGTGAAGTCGAATCGGGAGCAGTCGTGGGATCGGAGAGCGCGATTTTATCCTTGGGCATGACCTGCGCCATGCCGTCGAGGGCGTGCAGCAGTCGCGGCGTATCCTCGGGATATTTCGTCTTCCATTCCGCCACCAGTTTCGACAGCGGCTTGATGTCCATCACCGAAAAGAGGCGGGTCATCGACGAATCGTCCATCGCGCGAATCAGCTCGATGGATTGCGTGGTGCCCATCGCGCTGTAGAGTTCGGCCTGCTTCTGCAACTGATCGAGTTGGCTGGCTTCCACCAGTTGCAGGCGTTGCTGAAACTCGTTGAACAAGGCCTTGAATTTTTCGTGGGAGCGATCAAGCGCCCCGCGTTCGGCGCTGAGCTCGTCTTCCCGTTCCTGGGCTTTCTGTTCGCGCTCGGCCACATTGCGTTCGCGGGCCTGGAGCGCTTCGTTCAAGGCCATCATCGTTTCCGATGTTTTCTTCAACGTCTCGATGCTGATCGGAGGGGGGGCAGGAGCCGCTGCGACCGTCGCAGGGGCGGAAACTTCCTTGCTGTGCGGAGGCGGAACCGGCTTCAACCGCAGGCCATACCAAAAGCCTCCGGTCATAAAGGCCACACCAATAATAGCGGCAATGATTAGATTTTTCATACACCCCTTAAAGCCATCGCGTAACGCGACGTGACGAGTTCATCCAGTTGACGTCTCTCCGATTCATCAAGTTCAGCCATGCGTTCGCAACGTCCCTTTTCCAGCAACAGCCCGATCTGGTCGAGGGACTGTTTTGTCTTCAGCGTGCGTTCCACCGCTTCCTGCCGTGCCTGGCTGCTCAAGCTGATCGCCCGCCGGGCCATGGTCATCCGACCGTGCAAATAAGCCGCCGATTCATCCAGCGTGCAGAGCTCTTCCACCGTCGTCGCCCGGGCCTTGGCGTTATGGGTCTCCTGAACGCGCGCCTGGAGTTGCAGGAGACGGGCCTTCTGCTGATTCTCTTCAGCCATCTTATCCTGAAGAACGATCTGCTCCTTCTCCAAAAGGTGCTTCCGGTAACGGAATAAAAGTTCGAGGGTTTGTTTTTTCATGGGAGTTACTTCCTGGGTTGGGTCAGAATCGAATGGAGAGTCTCAAAGGCCTTGGCCAACGTGCTTTTTTCCGCCATCGGCTGCCGCAGGAATTCCATCAACTTCGGATAAATCTCGAGGGCCTTGTCGAGTTGCGGATTGGTTCCGGTCTTGTAGGCGCCGATGTCGAGCAGCTCGCGGTATTGCCGATGGATCGACAGGACGTGACGCGCCGCGGCGACAATTTGCAGGCGTTCCGGGGAGATAAGATCGGTTTGCAGGCGGCTGAGACTTTCCAGCACCTCAACGGCCGGGTACTGGTTTTCCGAGGCCAGCTTGCGGCTCAGCAAAATGTGTCCGTCGAGAATGGAACGCGCGCAGTCGCTGACCGGATCGTTCCAATCGTCGCCCTCGGTCAGCACGGTGTAAAAGCCGGTGATGGCGCCGTGCTCGTTGCAGCCCGCCTGTTCCAGCACCACGGGCAAAAGTCCGAAGACCGACGGCGGATAACCGCGTGTGGCCGGGGGTTCGCCCACCGCGAGGCCCACTTCCCGCTGGGCCATGGCCAGGCGGGTCAACGAATCCATCAACAAAAGGACATGCTTGCCCTGGTCGCGAAAATGGGCGGCGATGGTATTGGCGGTAAAGGCGGCCTTGATGCGCACCAACGCGGGCTGGTCGGACGTCGCGACGATAATCACGCTGCGCTTGAGCGCCTCGGGGCCGAGGTCCTTCTCGACAAACTCGAGGACTTCGCGACCCCGTTCGCCGATGAGCGCGATGACGTTGATCTCGGCTGAGCTGTGCCGGCTGATCATGCCGAGCAAGCTGCTCTTACCGACGCCGCTGCCTGCAAAAATACCGAGGCGCTGACCGCGTCCGCAGGTGGCAAAAGTGTCCATCACGCGCACGCCTGTGGTCAGGGTGTCGCGGATGCGTCCGCGCCGGGAGGGATTCGGCACTTCGCGCACGATATTTTTTTTATCATGCGAAGGCGCAAGCGGCCCCAAATCATCCAGCGGACGTCCGAGCGGATCGAGAATCCGGCCCAAGACTTCCTTGCCGACCGGCACCTGCAGCGGGCAGCCCGTCGAACGCACCGATGCTCCGGCGGAAATTCCCTCGAGTTGTTCCCACGGCATCAGAAGCACGCGTCCATCGCGAAAGCCCACGACTTCCGCAAGCGTTTCCTTGCCGCCGCGCGTCGTGATCGCACAAGCTTCGCCCAAAGCGGCGGGAGGTCCCTGCGATTCGACCGTCAGGCCGACCACCTTGGCGACGCGGCCCACGGGTCCGGCGCCGTGCAAGCGCTGCAACCGTTCCTGGTAACGATGAAATACCTGGCTCGTCATGACGTGGACTCCAGCGCGAGATGAATCTGCCGGATGCGCGAGGAATGGCGTCCATCGACATCACCGAGGTCGCTCTTCAAAATAAATTCGCCCGACTGCAGGGTCTCGTTGATCTCAAGACTCCACTTGGTGTCATCCGGCACGACTTGGGCGATATGCAGTTCATCGGCCAGGCCCTCGGCGTCGGCGGCACAGCACTCGAGCGAGATGCGCCCCGCCTGTCCCACGTCGCGCAGGAGTGCGATGACTTCAGCGCCGATCTCCTTGGTCGTGAACGGATGTTTCCGGAAAACGCGGTTGAGCGCCCCGTGGATCAAATCGGGCAGATGCTCGGCCAGCAGGCCTTCAAATTCGTGATGGAGGTTCTGCAGCGCGCGCATCAGGCCTTGCACCCGCTCGCTTTCCTTTTGGCGTTGGCGGCCAGCCTCCCATTCGGCGCGAAGGCGGCCCTCTTCATAGCCGGCGGCAAAGCCTGCGGAGTGCGAGGTGTCCGTGCCGGTTTCCACCGCGGCCAACGAAGATTTCTCGATCCGTTTCACCCGGATCGGCAGCACGATATCAAGCGGCGGCACTGGATTCCTCCGGGCTTAAGCTGATTTCGCCCCGGCGTTCCAGGTCGAAGATCTGCTCCATGACCCTGCTCCGGGCCTCCTCGACTTCTTTCCGGCGCACACTCGACGACATCTTCAGATTTTCCTGGAGCGAATCGGCGGCGCGCTTGGTGATGCTTTTCAGGATCGTGTCGCGCAATTTGGGCGGGCAATCCTTCATCGCGACGGCCAGCGTGTTGAAATCGATTTCCCGCAGAATGATCGCCATCGTCGCCTGGTCGAGTTGCACCAGGTCCTCGAAGATGAACATCATCTTGCGGATCGAAGCGGAAAGCTCGGGATCGTTCTGGGCCAGGGCTTCGAGAGCGTCGCTGGCCACCTGCCGGTCGAAGCGCTTCATGATTTCCGTCAAAAATTTCGTCCCGTTGGACCCGCCGACGTGATCGCGGCAACCCGTCTCGGCGCGGCGGGCGAGCAGGCTCTTGATCAGCCGCTCCAGCACGTCGGGCGAAACCGGCTCCATCCGTGCCATCCGCTGCATGATGTCCGCGCGGAAAGCCGGTTCCATCGTGCGAAAGACCTCGGCCGAATTTTCGGCGTCGAGTTGGGCCAGGACGAGCGCCCAGGTCTGGCTTTGTTCGCCACGCAACATCTGCGCGATGGCCGTTGACGGCATGTTCCGTAATTCCTCCATCATCGGTGAGGTGGTTGCCTCGGGGGCCACGCGGCCTAAAACTTCGCGGGCCTTGACCTGGCCGAGCGACTTTTCCAGCACATGCTGCGCCTTCTCGACGCCGCCGAGGGCCGAGGTGACCGCTTCGAGCGTGACCGAGGAAAATTCCTCAAGCAGGCCTTGTTGAATGTCGGGGGAAAGAAATTCGATCTTGGCCATTTCGCCCATGATCTGTTCCATCTGCCGCTGATTGAAGGCCGAGAGAACGACCGAGGCTTCCTCCGGTCCAAGCACGACGAGGAGGGCGGCGAGTTTCTGCACTTTGTTCAGCCCGGCGATCGGGTTCGGTTTGGAGGTGGTCAGGGTAGCGCTCATGGTCGGGGGTCTTTCTTGGGATTGGGGAAAAGGATTAATTACGTCTCATCCACTGCTTCAGTGCCTGGGAAGCGTTGTCGGGATTTTCACGGATCAGCCGGGAAAGCTCGGCGGGGGTCAGGATGCTCGGCGATTGCGGACCGCCGCCGGGCCGCGTGGGTGCGTGGCCGTTGCCATTACCATTGCCGTTGCTATGGACCGTATAGTTGTGCAGCAGCGCCTCGAAGCTGTCGGGCTCGTCCCCGGTCTTGCTGGCGGGAGAAAGGAACACGCTGCGGAAGTAGAGCAGGATGCCAATGGCCAGAAGAACCAGGCAGCCTTGCGTCACGTAGGGCAGGTAGTTGTTGATTTCCTGCTGCACGGTCTTTTTCGGAGGAGCGGCGGCGGTTTCATCGAAGAGATCGGCGAAGGGGACTTCCTGGCTCTGCATCGAATCCTTGCGGGTGTCGGTTTCCGTGAAGCCGACGGCGGCCTTGACGATGTTCTCCAGCGACTGGATTTCCTGCGGGGTGCGCGGGGTGGCCTTGACGCCCGCCGCGGGCTTTTTCTCGTTGATCATCAGCGCCACGGTCAACCGCTTGATCGATCCAGCGCCGACGACGCGATTTTCCACGACCTTGCCCACCTGGTATTGGTTCGACGTGTTTTCCTTCTTTTGTTCGTTCGATTTGCCGGTGGAGTCGGGAGTTGTCGCGCCGTTGGCGGTCACCCCGGCAGCCGTCGAGCTGTCCGACGTATGCGTCGTGCTGGTTTCCGTGGTGCTCGTTTCGGTCGTGAGCGCGGAATTTTTCGGGTCGTACTTTTCCGTGGTGACCTGATCCTGGCTGTAATCGATTTCCGAGGCGACGCGGACGACGGCCTGGCCCGGTCCAAGCACCTGGTCGAGCATGCTTTGCGCTTTTTCCTGCAAATAGTTTTCGAGATCGGCGCGGACCTGGCGTTGTTTGTCGTTGACGGTGCTGTCTCCGCCGGAAGAGCTGTCCGATTCCGCCATCGCCTTGCCTGAACTATCGACGACGGCCACGCGTTCGGGCTGGAGTCCTTCCACGCCATTGGCGACTAGAAAGCGGATCGCCCGCACCTGGCTGTCATTCAACGAACGTCCCGGCTGGAGCTGGATAAAAACGGAGGCCTTTGCTTCCTGATGATCTTGTCCGAAGAGTTTATCTTCCGGCACGACGATCAGGACGCGGGCATTGGCGACCTCGTCGAGCTGACGGATCGTCCGGGAAAGCTCGCCCTGAAGCGCCCGGTAATAATTTGCCCGCTGCATGAAGTCGGACATGCCGAAGGTCGGCTTGTCGAACAACTCGAAGCCGACTCCGCCGTCGGACATTGTCGGAATTCCCTGCGAAGCGAGGCCCATCCGCACGGAGTAGACCTGGGCCGACGGAACCATGATCGCGCGGCCGCCGTCGCTGACATCATAGGTGATTTTTTTCGACTCAAGATACTCGACGACCTTCGCCGCCTCGGCCGGCGCCATGCCGCCGTAAAGCAACGTCAGGCGCGGCTTGCTCGCCAGGTAAACGACTCCGCCCAGGACGGCCAGCGAAAGGAGGAAGCTGGCAATGAGCGAGACCTTTCGCGAGGCGGAAAGTCCCTTCCAAAGTGCGGTCAAATTTTTCTTAATCTCATCCATATTTTTATCCGGGCGTATCGGCAGTCAGGCTTACACCTGCATCTGCATGACTTGTTGGTAGGCTTCGACGACTTTATTGCGCATCTCCGCCAGGAACTCGAAGGAGAGGCTGGCCTCCTCGGTCGCGACCATCGCTTCATGGACGGGAGTAGGCCCGCCCTTGAGAACGTCGGTCACCATTTGCGAGGCGTTCTGTTGCTTGGAATTCACATCGAGAACCATCTGCTGCATCATGTGTCCCCAGGTATTCGGGCTTCCCGTCGCGCCGATGGAGGCGGGGGGCAGTGCGGCCTGCGCCGCCCCGGCGGGCTGGAGCAGCTGAAAGTTTTCCGTGATCGCGTTGGCCCCGCCCGTGGGCATGAAGCCGGTGGGCTGGAAGTTGACGCCCGACGTGGGAATCTGAACGTGCGTCAGGGCGGAAAGAGCATCGAGGGGATTCATCGGGAGAATTCGTTATTGGGCGATTTTCAGCGATTCCTCGAACATGCTGCGTCCGGTCTGGATGACCTGGAGGTTCGCCTGGTAGGAACGGCTCGCCGTCATCATGTCGACCATTTCGTCGAGCGGATTGACGTTGGGCATTTCGACCATGCCCTGGGCATCGGCCTTGGGATGGCCCGGCATGTAGACTTTGGGGAGGGGACTCGGATCGTCCATGACGCGTGTGACCTGAACCTGCGCGCCCGAATTTGCCCCGATCGCGCCCATCGCGTCGTTGAGCTTGCTTTCAAAAACCACCACCTTGCGGCGGTAGACCTGCCCGTTGGCATCGGTGTTCTGGGCGTTGGCGAGATTGCCCGCGATCACATCGAGCCGGGTCCGCTCGACGCTCAGTGCGCTGCTGCTCGCATCAATTCCTGGTATCATTCCCATGGTCGTTTCTCCTTAAAATTCCGCGTCAACCCTGGCCGGTTATGGCGTATTTGATTCCGTGAAAGTTTTGCGCCAGCAGTTGCCCGGCAAATTCATAGCGGGCGCTGTTCTGGGCCATGCCCACCATTTCCTGTTCGATTTGAACGGTGTTGCCGTCGGGCCGGGCCGGTCCCTGAACTGCGGCGGTCTCAATCGTCTGGTCGGGCATATCGCCAACCGATTCGCCATTGCTCAAACGGTTAAGGGCGTCGGAGAAGGCTTGTTGGAAAGTTGAGCTGACGTCCATTCGTCGGTATCCCGGCGTGTTGACGTTCGCGATATTGGAAGAAATCGCCTGTTGGCGAAGCGCCGCATCGTCCATGGCCAGACGGAGGCTTTGCATGGCGGGGTTGATGAATAGACCTTCTGAGGACATGCCCTACTTGTGCAGGGGTTATGCCAGCGGACGATTTAACTCGTAACTACTTCGCAGTCAAAAACATAGCGATTTGGTCGACTGCCCGATCAAGGAAATTTTGTCCTTTGAGTCCCCATCTCGCGGAAAAAAAATCCGCATATTTTCCTCGTTCCCAAGGTGCAATCACGCGTGCGTGTTTTCGAACGCACTTGTCGAGTTAACTGCCTTTGTAGCCGCGCCCGTAAGGGCGTGGACGCTAGGATAATGCCTCCACCGCCTTACGGCGGCGGCTACGAGCTTACCCCTTTTGTGAGGAACCGGTCTTGGCTGCCTGAACTATACCGCCTCCGATGAGCCGCGTCAGGCCATCAACAATATCCTGCGAGGGATAATGTCCGGAGTGGATACGCGACTTGAAGGAGTCGACCAGTTCGCTCCGTACGTCAGGCATTTGGCTGGCTTCCTTAACCAGGCTGGAGAACGAATCAGCCGAAAAGTTAAGCACAGCCTGATCGGAGGGAGCAGGAGCCAAATTTTCAGCGGGAGACGATGCCGTCTTTGCCACCGAAAAGGAGGTTGAGGATGTGATGTTTCCGATTTGCATATACCTTACTCCATATATCGGTTTTTTGATTCCCTTTATTAGCGAGATTTTAAGAGGAGAGTTAAATTTCTTACGATTCATCTTTGTGGAAGGAAGTTTATATCCTTAAGTAATGATCTTGCGCACCAAGTCGGAGATGCGCGAAACCTGTTCCATCACGGTTTCCTTCAGGTCGTTTCCATCGGCTTCCGCATGGCCTGAATTTTCCAGGTACCATTGCCATTCCTCGGTGAGAAAGGGATCGCTTATCTCGACGTGATTGCCTGATTTGCCGAGTTGGAAGTAAAGGATGAGAAGATCGGCCAGCCGGATGAGGAGTGCATGCTTGAGGGGTGACTCGTTTTCAAGCGCCAGCGCGTGGTGAAAACGGACCGGCTCGCAAAGCGTGGAAGGAATGCCCTGTTTCTCCAGGTAGCAGGCTCCCAAATAGCCGTGATCGACGCCCAGAATTTCCATTTCCATTTGGGCGGGACTTTTCTTTTCCAGAGCGGCTTGCTCATAAATTTTGTCGAATTCGTCCGGCATCACATGGGCCAGGAAGACCTTTCCGATGTCGTGCCAAAGCCCCATCAGGTAATAGGACTCGGGCTCCAATTCCTTCTTTTTCAAATGGGAGGCCAGTTCCCGGTTCAGATGGCCCACCCCGGCGGCATGAATCCAAAAATCCTTCCAATCCAGAGTGCTCTGCTTGATGTGAGAAGTCGTTTCAATGCAGCGCGTGGATAACAACACGCTGCGAAAGCCGCCCATTCCAATATAGAGAATCGCTTCATGCACATCTGTGATGGGTCTTGATGGCGCGTAGTAAACGGAGTTGGCCATGCGCAAGACGCGCAGGGACATGCCCTGGTCCATCTGCACCATCTGGGCCACTTCATCCAACCGGATGTTGCCGTTCTGGGTCAGCGATTCCAGCTCGCTCAGCACCGATTTCATCGAGGGGAGCGCGGCGATGGCCGCAGGATCTTCCAGATAGTCGAAGATGGTTTTCGGTTCGCCAGTCGGGCTGGGAGCAATGAGGTCTTGAGCGGGCAGGGATGTCATGGGCGGTGGTCTTATTCACCTTTGATTCGACTAAAAGGTTCTCTATTGATCGACCCAGGCGTTGAAAAACTGAGCGTTATTCACGATGTCGATGCATCCATTTTCATTCGCAGTCCGGGAAGGGAAAAATTGTACATTTTCGCTCAGTTTTTTGGCGAGCGACCCGATAAAATGAAAAAGAATTTCTGAAGAAACAGGAAAATAATTCCGTAACAGAAGACTCCCGCAGAAAGAAAGGATAAGAACTTATGACCAGTGTTAACCGCGCCATCCATACTAAAGCCACTCTCGGAAGTCCCTGGCGCAGGATCGGAACTTTTTGCCTGAGCGACTGGCGGATCAGCGCCTATTCGCTGGTTCTTTTTTCACTCTTTTTGGTCATCGTCTCCAACCTGGCGCATGGAGATGATTCGAGCACGCAGTCACAAAACGATCCGAAGGATTTGATTGCATACTCGGCCCCCGCGTCTCAACCGACCGGCGGGGTTTACTTCCTTCCCCTGCCGGGTTGGTCCCACGGTGCTGTCATGCCTCCTTTGCCCGACAAACTTAAACCGATGGGAAAGCAAGTCGTCCTGGTCACGCCTCCCATTCCCAAGCAGGCTTCGCTGACTCCTCCGAAGGAAACGCCCCCGGCACCCCAGGAAACGGTTGCCAAGGCAAAGCCTACGCCTCCTCCGGCACCCGCCGAAGCCAGTCCGGCGCTCATCGCCGTGTCGCCCTTTCTGCAATGGATCAAGGCCAATCCCCAGGCGGCGGCAGCCGAAGCACGCCAACAGGCCAATAGCTACCACGCTCCTTCCGCGCCCGATACCAGTTCGGCGGGCACCACCACCGCGCCGGCTTCCGGTGCGACGAGTGGCTCGGAAGATACTTACTGGCTTCCCCCGTTGCTCGACAATGCCACCTTCGGTCCTCAACCGGTGACCGGTTCTGCGGCCATTTACTCAACGCCCCAGCGGTAAAAATTGAGCCTGACCATGCGCCGTTGGCCGATCTTGATTGTCTGCAGTCTGGCGAGCCTCCCTTCGGTGGCGCAAGTGCCGGACCCAGGCATCATGGCCTTGGCGGTTCCTCAAGCCCCACCGCCTGTCATTCATCAAGGTGATGGCAGCAAGGCGACTCCTCCGCCAGCTCTGGTGGCGACGCCTTCCGCTGTCCAACCTCCCGAAGTTGTCCCTGATGACGGCGGCCTCCGCGACACCCTCAATTCCGCGTCGGCCCGGCCCGTGCCCGACGTGGTGGAAAAGCCGCCTGCTTTTATCGAGCGGGTCGAATATTTGCGCAAACACCATGATGACATCCTGGCCATCGACTATCTTCGGCAGGTGATAACGGTGGGCGAGATTCGCCCGCAATACCGCGCCCGGGCCATCGTGGAACTGGCCGACTGCCTCGCGGCCCAGCATCAGGAAGCCGAATCGCTTTGCTGGCTCAAAATATGGATGCAGCTTTATCCGATGCGTCCGGAAATTGGCGCGGTCGCCTACCGGATCGGCTCGCTTTATACGCAACTGGGACTGCCCAATCTCGCTCGTGACGCCTACTATCTGGCGCTGGCCCATGCGGTCAACGCGGGCCAAGTGCAAAGCGACGAGGATTTGAAGCGCTACACCCGATTGACGACGGGCACTCTGTGGGCGTTGGCGGCCAACGAGTATCAGGGAGGCCAGTGGAAACGCGCGGCCGATCTTTTTGCCCGGTACCGGGAGGAAGCCCAATCGGCCAGCGCCATCTCGCTGGAAAAGGCGGCCTATCTTCAAGCCGATTGCTATTACCAACTCAGGCAGACGGAGCAGGCGACGAGCCTTTATGAAGAGACGCTCAAAGCGCATCCGTTTAATCCGCTCGCTCCCGAGGCGCGCCTGCGCCTCTACCATCTTTACATCGTGAAGAAGGCACCGGACAAGGCCCGGGAGGAGCTTCAAGCCCTCGCCTGGACCGTCCGCACCGCGTTCCCTCAGGAGGAAACGTATTGGCAAAAGCAGACCGCCGAATTGCTTCTGGCCATCAACCAAAAGAACGCGTCCGTCCTGCCCCCGCTGGTTCAGGAATCGTCCCACCTGGCACCGGAAGGTAAAACTTGGCAGGAGGCCCTCAATCATTATGATGCGCTGGTCGGTTACCAGGCGGTAACGACGCAAGCGATCATGGACAGTAACGTAAATTCATCCGGGAAAGCCGAAGTCCGGCACGGTCTCCTCGAAGAGGACGACTTGCTGGCGATGAATCGACACATGAACCAATTGCTTCCGCCGCCTCGGACAGCCTCGATCCAATAGCCACCTTCCCATCTCCTGTTGAACGCGTTACGGTTTGAAAAAATCATGGTTGTAGAGGACGATCCCGTCGTCCGGCGGGCGCTTGTCATCGCCCTGCAAAAAATGGAAATCCCCGTCCTGGCGGTGAGCTCCTGCCAGCAGGCCAACGAAGAGCAGCAAAAGGAGCCTGCCGACCTGGTTATCTCCGATCTCCAGCTTCCCGACGGCAATGGGCTCGATTTGCTCCGGCAATTCAAAAAGCTAAATCCCGCGGTCGAGGTCATCATCATCACCGGATTCGGCACGATCGAATCGGCGGTGGAGGCGATGAAAATCGGCGCTTCCAATTACCTGCTCAAGCCCTTCACGAGCAGCCAGCTCGAATTGACCATCGCGCAGATCGCCCAGCAGCGGGAATTGCGCAAGCAAAACACCAATCTCAAGAATCAGCTCGCGGACGAATCCGAATTTTCATCCCTCTTGTTCGTCAGCCCCGAGATGGACTTGGTGCAGAAACTGATCAAGCAGGTGGCCCCGACCGATGCAACAGTCTTGATCGAGGGAGAAAGCGGCACGGGCAAGGAAGTCATCGCCCGCGCCCTTCACGAAAAGAGCCTCCGCAAGGACAAGCCCTACATCAAGGTCAACTGCGCCGCCGTGCCCGAGAATCTCCTGGAAAGCGAATTCTTCGGCCATGAAAAGGGCTCATTCACCGGCGCGACGATGAAGCGCGAGGGAAGGTTCGAACTGGCCAATGGCGGCACGTTGCTGCTCGATGAAATTACGGAAATATCGCTGCCGCTCCAAGCCAAGCTGCTCCGCGTGCTCCAGGAACATGAGTTCGAGCGGGTCGGCGGCTCGCGCACGATCAAAGTCGATGCGCGGATCATCGCGACCACCAACCGCGACCTGGTCCAGGCGGTGGCGGCGGGAAAATTCCGGGAAGATCTTTATTACCGGCTCCATGTCGTGCCCATCAAGGTGCCGCGTCTGGCCGAGCGCAAAGGCGAAGTCGAGTTTCTGCTCGGAAAATTTCTCGACCAGTTCGCGAAGAAACATAACAAGCCGGTCCCCCGCATCAGCCCGATCGCGCTCGACCAGCTCTGCCGTTACAAGTGGCCGGGCAACGTCCGCGAATTGCGCAATTATGCGGAACGGGCCGTCATTCTTTCCACGAATGAAGGCGAATTGACTTACGCGGATATCGTCCCCTCCCAAGCCGTGAGCTCGGGCGATTCCGTTCTCGGCGACGGGCAGGAATTCCCCACGTTGGGCGACGTCGAGAAGCGGCTGATCTTCCTCGCGCTCAAGAAAACCTCCGGCAATCGCAACGAAGCCGCCGACCTGATCGGCATCAACGTCCGAACCCTTCGCAACAAGCTGAAGGAGTACCAAGGCTCGACCCAAAGCGACGACGAATCGGAACTCGCTGAGCAGTCCAAGGAAGCCGTTAGCAAATAGCCGGATAGCCGGAATTAACTTCATTAACCCCAATAGTTTCGGGGTTAAGCTGTAGACCTGATTTTTAACGCCAAATTCGATAAAATTTGGTCAAGGAGAGCCTCCTCATACCGATAGATTGGGTATCTAACGGTTTATGAGTGTTACCATCGGAGGCACCTACAGCGGTCTTAACGTCTCGTCGATTATCCAAGCGATCATCGCCGCCGACAGCATTCCGATCACCAACCTCCAGAAGACGGATACGACGCTCACCAACAATAGCTCCGATCTCGGGTCTCTTGGATCGAGCCTCGGGAATCTCAGCGTCCAGTTGCAGGACCTGAGCTCCAATACCCTTTTTACTTCGCAGATCGCGACCGCCTCCAACACGAACGTCGGCAGCGCTTCGGTCGATAGCACGGCGCAACCGGGAACCGTCAGCGTCAACGTCACTCAACTGGCGACCGCGACGGTGCTCCGGGGAGGTTCGGCCGGCGGTGCGTTTGCCGATGCCAAGCTGACCGCGCCGCCTGCGGGCAACACGGCGATCGGAACGGTGCTCAACGAGAGCGCCGTCGCTGGACAGACCTTCACCATCAACGGCAAGCAAATCACGCTCGCCGACACCGACGTCCTCGATGACGGTAATCCCAGTTCCACCGCCTCGGTCATTGGCAAAATCAACAACTCCGGCGCCGGAGTCACTGCCAGCTATAATAGCGCCACCGGGGCCATTTCACTTTCATCGGCCTCGCCCATTCTTCTCGGTTCAGCCGCCGATACCAGTGACTTCCTCCAGAAGGCCGAACTTTTCAACAACGGCACCAGCACGGTTACCTCCACGACCGGCATCGGACGCATCGACCCGTCGGTGGATTTGGCGACGGCCGGATTGCGCACGCCGCTTACCGCCGGTACTTTTACCATCAACGGCATCTCGATTAATTATGCCAGCGGCGATTCCCTCACCACTCTCATCGGCAACATCAATTCCAGCAAGGCCGGGGTTAACGCTGTTTATGACAGCTACGAGGACCAGATCGTCCTGAGCTCCACGCAGCGGGGGCCGCAGAACATCACCGTCGCTGACGGCACCGGAAATATCGCCAGCGCCTTGCGCCTCACCTCCAGCGACAGCCAGTTGCAGGCCGGCATCCCCACCCTCTTCACCGTGAATGGCAGCTCCACCGTCCGGCAGAGTGAGAGCAACGTGATCGACAGCAGCGCGCTCGGCGTGCCGGGTGTCACCTTCACCGCGACGGGCACCGGTTCGACGCAAGTCACGGTATCTCCGGATGTCACCACGATCGCCAACGCGATCAATGCGTTCATCGACCAGTATAATTCCACGCAAGGCGTCATCAGCAGCTACACGTCGGTCGACACGGCGGACACGACCAAGAACGGCAGTCTCGCGACCGATACCAACCTGACTTTTTTGGCGCCCCAACTTCGCCAGATAACTTCCGGCTCGATCAGCAACACGGCCACGATTCGCATGCTGAGCGATCTCGGAATCAACACCAACGCCAACGACAACACGCTGACCCACGTCGACACGACCAAGCTTCAGGCCGCATTGACGAACAACCTCAGCGATGTCGAGGCGCTGTTCAACGATCCGACGAAGGGCCTCACCACCACCGTCCAGAACGTCATTTCCACTTACAACGATTCGCTCAACGGCGTCATCGTCAACGAGCAGAACCAGATCAAGCAACAGGTCCGCTACAACACCGACCAGATCACCCGCATGCAGGAGCAAATCACCGCCGAGCAGACCCGGCTCCAGCAGGAGTTTGCCGCTCTTGACTCCGCCTATGGGACATCCCAGGGAATTTCGAGCATCCTCAACGGTTCCAGCAGTTCCACCTCAAGCCCTAGCACCAGCAGTTCCTCGACCAGCGGGGCCGGTACCGCCAGTACATCGTAATAAATTCCAACTATGAAAATCCTGATTGATAACAACCCCCTGGAAGAAAAGCTTCCTGTTTCAAAAACCTTCCCTGAATTCTGCGAGCAGATCATGGGGATTCTTCTCACCCGTAATCTTTCCATCGGAACTTGCGAAATTGACGGCACGGTGGTGAGCAACCTGGAGGAAGCGCACGATCTCTTTTCCCGAGCCGAAGTTTGCAAAATCGCCTCCATCCCGCTGGCCGTCGCCCTTGAGGCGGCGCTGAGCCACAAGTGCCAGGAGGCCCGCCGGCTGGAAGCGGAGTGCGAGG
>Ga0206972_1111_pt2 | contig 14495 bp, 10 predicted proteins | sample Alteio_BWOrgHeat_86_FD_152925 | JGI IMG/M metagenome (GOLD analysis project Ga0206972, IMG submission 152925) | Enriched cells from forest soil in Barre Woods Harvard Forest LTER site, Petersham, Massachusetts, United States -... | ecosystem: Environmental > Terrestrial > Soil > Temperate forest >...
GACAGCGCACTTTATTCGATCGGAGTGAGGAAGAAAAGAATGAAATCACCACGCAAGTTGGGCATCATCGCGACAGTTCTATGCGGCTTCACGTGCTTATCTGCGATTGCGATCACACAGGATCAAGCTGCGTCCTCGCCGGACCAGGGAATTCCTGCATCGTCTCTAACCACGAAATCCGCGGCGGCTGTGGGATATGAAGTGGGCTCAGGCAGCACGAAAGTCAATCTCATCGCCACTGAACTGGGTTCCGGAGCGACCGGCCAGGCCAAGGTCGAAATCAAATCAAAGGCAGATCGCGCAAGGGTCCAAATCGATATCAAGGGTCTTAAGCCTGCCTCCACGTTGGGCGCTGAGTTCCTGACCTACGTTTTATGGGTTGTGACTCCCGAGGGACGAACAGGAAACAGCGGCGAACTGCTGCTCGACAAGAAGGGGAATGGAAGTCTCAGCGCCACAACACCGGCTCAGGCATTCTCACTGATCGTTACCGCAGAGCCCTATTTTGCAGTGCGCCTTCCCAGCGAAATGGTGGTGATGCAGAGCGAACCCGGGAAGAAGACGGAGGGAAAGATATTTCCTGTCTCCGAATACAAGCTCATGAGGCGCGCCCAATACGAGAAGATGGGAAACCCGCTGGCGCTTACTCCAGATCCGAAGATTCCGCTGGCGATCTACGAAGCCCGCAACGCTGTCGAAGTGGCGAAGTCGCGTAAGGCCGACAAATATGCACCCGAAGTCTTTTCCAAGGCAGCAGGCAGCTTGCAGCAGGCAGAGAGCGCTCTCTCAAGCAAGGCAGACGTAAACACGATCGTCGCTGCTTCGCGACAGACCGCACAGTTCGCCGAGGATGCCCGTGCTCTTTCCGTGCAACGCCAGGAAGCAGAGCGCATCGTGAACGAACGCGAAGCCGCCGCGGCCAAGGCGAAGTCCGAAGCTGAAGCCAAGGCCGCTGCCGAAGCCGCTGAAGCCAAGGAAAAGTCGGACGCAGCAGCAGCCGCAGCCAAGCAGGCAAATGATGAAGCAGCAGCAGAAGCAAAGCGGAAGGCAGACGCGGAGATTGCAGCCCAGGCAGATGCCAGAAAGAAGCTCGAGTTTGAAAAGCAACAGCTTCGAGCAAAGCTGCTCGCACAATTCAATCGTGTCCTTCCCACCACAGACACCGACCGTGGCCTGGTTGTGAACATGGGCGATGTTCTGTTTGCCACCGGGAAGGCCGATCTTGGGCCCGATGCAAAGATCGCACTTGCCAAGCTCTCCGGAATCGTACTGAACTATCCCTCCCTGAAATTGGCGATCGGAGGCTACACCGATTCCACTGGGAGTGCCGATCTCAATCAGGCACTCTCGGAGAAGCGCGCCAGCACGGTCTTGGATTATCTCGTGAGCCAGGGACTGGATGGTGGCACCTTGACCGCGCAGGGCTACGGAATGAGCAACCCCGTAGATGACAACAGCACCGCACAGGGGCGCCAAAAGAACCGCAGAGTTGAAATCGTCATATCCGGTGAGGTCATCGGCACTCAGATCAAGGGAGCACAAGCCGCAGCAGGTTATCCGCTTGAATTTCAATACCCACTGAATTTTGATAACAAAGAAGATCCGAAAGGTCGCACCGGCTATTAGACACGGGATCGAGATTGGGCGAGGCGGGGTATGGTTGAATCTTACTGACGAGCAGTATTCGAAACCGAAGAAAGCTAAGCATAGATGACGAGGTGGAACAGGCGAATGCGATCAATCCAGAATCCCATGTGTCGTTTCTGTCTCGGATCCTCCTACCGTTCGTCTTGAAAGCTTTGCTTGCAGAGCATGAGACACATGGTGTACGTGATGCTTTTCAAAAACGTAGTGCCCAATCAACCAACCCGCGGCCGCTCCGACGAGGACATCGCTTGGAAAGTGCTCCTGGCCAAGGACGCGCGTCACACTTACGCCCGAGGCGATAGAATATACGCTCACTTGTACCCATTTTGACGGATACTCGCCCGCTATCACTCCTGCCAACGTCCACGCCAGCATGCTGTGCGACGATGGAAACGAACCGTTCGCACCAATGTTCGGCGCAAAAAAGTCACCCGCCGCGTTGTTGTAGAGAGGCCTCTCGCGCCGGAAAATAATCTTTGTGACTTCTTCTACTACCACGCTATCGGCCAGCGCTTCACCGCTCAGGATGCCCGTCTCGCGCGCATGCGGATTTCCCTTGAAGAGCCCAACGCCATACAGGCTAACCGGTACGGCAATCTCGAAGCCCAAGAGAGAGTTCGATACATTCACGCTATCCTTGTTGAAGGTTCGATCGTGCGATACGTCGCGCATCACGTCCGTGTCGGTTGTCAGCGCCGCGCCCGTTGCCGCTCCGAGCGGTAGCAGCCAAATCAGGTCATGCGTTCTGACTCGCACTGGGCTGGTCCAGATGGGGATCTGGTCCTTCAGGATCGCCAGCGGCAGGCCCTTCTCAGTCACCGGAGGTCGCGGCTTCGGAGCGTCTGGCAACGCATCTTCGGCAGCGACTGGAGGACTTATCTGAGCAGTAACTGGAGGATCAGAAGCAAACGCATAGCTCGCGGGAGACACACCCGCACAGAGACAGACAGACACAAGCAAACATCGGAATGTGCATCGAGTGCTTTTCATTTCGGCACACACCTTTGACGTCGAAGCAGGCTCCGGCGCGCCAAGTCCCGCACTCACTTCTTTGCGGCGGGCAAAGCCGGCTGAACTAGCGGCAGATCTACGCCGATTGCAGCATGGTCCGAGAGAGGTTCTTCCAGCGCGTTGTTCGCCTCGTTCATGGTGCGCGCAAAGCCTGGTGCAAAGCGATAGGAGTCGGCCGCTTTAGAATCCTCTTTCAGGTAGCCCTTTACAAATATCCAGTCGAGCTTGAACTTGCCTTTTGCTCCAAGGGTTCGGGGTAAAGCGAATGTCGTAACAAATCCCTTGGCAGCGCGCTCGTTCGAATTGCCCAGGGTTCCATCGCGTTTGTTTACCGAGAGTTCGGCATCGCCACGAAAATCAAGCTGAGTACCGTCATCGAATCGATACTTGTCCATTTCCTTAAAAAACCCCTGTTCGGGATTGGGTGCCAGCAAAGGAACCCCCGACGAAGTCGGGTCGCCCTGGAATTTGGCCGCCTTAAAGCCCAAAGTGGTAGCGCTCATGATGAAACCAACTCCGGTCGCGTACTTGATTCCTTCCGTGGCCCAAAACCCAGGATCGTTCAGCTTTTTCAGCACTTCCGACTTTAGGCTGGTGACCGAGCCATCTGTCCCAGTCGTATTCATATCCCCGGCGATGATTAGAGGATTGCGAATCGGGCGAATCCCTTCAAGAAGTTCGTCTGCCTGCTTGACGCGATTCTTCGGTGTGGTGCGATTCTCAATGTGAGTCGCAATGATAGTGACCTGTTTCTCAGGAAGCTCAGGCACATCCAGAGTCGCGATCAGATTGGTGCGCCCTCCGCGCCGCAATTCGCGGACGATTTCTTCGCCAAAAAGCAGGCTTGCGCCTTTACGCTTACCGGCCTCGACCGTACCATACTTTTTCTCGCCGTTGTACCAGTCGTAAGCCTGATATTTAAAGGGGACGAGCTTCACATCCCGAAGAGGATAGCGCGAAAGAATTGCGGTACCATGCAGTCCAAGAACGCGGTCCTTGTCGACGCTGTAAAGGTCCTCCAACTCCTTTCGCTCGGCTTTATTTTTCACATTCGCGAACGATTGCAGGCCCAACACCTTAGGATCAACCTCTATAAACTCGACGCCATAGCTCCAGTTCATCTTGAGTGCGTCGGCTAGCTCCTTGACCACGGCATGATAGTCGCTTCTCTTCATGCCCCAATCGAGCTCATTCAGCACGATCACATCTGCCGATTGAAGCAGGTCAATCTGTGCGATGAGTTCGGGGTCCGTCGGCTTTTGTGTGTCTTTGTCGATCGGAACCGCGCTATGAGCCTTGGCAAGGAAGCCTTGCTTATCGGTCATCAAGAGCTTGATGTCGTCGAGTTCCACTCCTCTCTCGATGTTCCACTGCACCAGACGCAACGACGGGCCCATGCCGTCGAGATCGGGACGAAGGGGTCTTGTTCCAGCGAAGTACGCCTCATTGTTGACGAAAGGAGTCGTCAGCAAAGTCTGAAGTTTGTCGGCCAGAGCCGGATCGACGGGATCCTTTGCACCGAGAGTCACAAGCTCCTGATAGGTAAACAGAGGCGGCTGTGAGTTCCGGGTGTAATCTGCACCTTGATTACTCTGTGCGGGTGCACTGAGACAAAAGATGAATGTCAGAAGCAATACCAGTTGCCCTGAGACTGCGACGGTACCGACACAGTCTTCTACTATTCGAAGATAGATGGTTTTGAGATACGCTTTCAGCAAGCGTTCAGACTTCGTCACAGACGTCTCCAATTGATATGGCTTAACACCGAAAGATACTTGTAGCAGGTTGTCGAGACTACTGTAAAAATTACTAGGGAGTCGCCCGCACGGCCCTGCTTTCCCAGCAAAGGAAAGGATGGAGCATCCGGCGCCGTATCGATTACATCAATTTCCTTTCGCCTGTGAGTTCTGCTAGTTTCGGAGGCCACGTGACCTCGGTAGACTCGCTCCGTCGCAGATTTCCTTTCGTGACCCAGAGCTATTTTTTGCGTGCAAAAATGAGCATTCAACGACCTCAGCAGAGGTTAATCGGATCAAGGAGAAACCAATGAGTTCACAAGACAACCTGCAACGAACAGTGCTTCCAATTCCGGATCAACCGCGCACCGGTCTGATCCTCTTTGACGCAAAGGACCCAGAGAACAAGTACCCGCCGATCAACCAGTTGCGCCCACCCAAGGGTGCCCCCAACGTTCTGATCGTTTTGATTGACGATGCGGGTTTTGGCTCCTCCAGCGCCTTCGGTGGGCCATGCTATACGCCGACTGCGGAACTCCTCGCCTCCGAGGGTCTCAAATTCAACCGCTTTCATACCACCGCACTCTGCTCGCCGACGCGACAGGCGCTGCTGACAGGGCGCAACCATCACACGGTCGGCATGGGTGGAATCACCGAGATCGCCACCGGCTCGCCCGGTTACAACTCAATTCTGCCGAATACCTGCTCCCCGCTCGCGCGAACCCTCAAGCTCAATGGCTACGCGACGGCGCAGTTCGGCAAGTGCCATGAAGTTCCAGTCTGGGAGACCAGTCCGGCCGGTCCCTTTGACGCGTGGCCTACCGGCGGAGGCGGGTTCGAATATTTCTATGGGTTTATCGGAGGCGAGGCGCACCAATGGTACCCATCGCTCTATGAGGGCACCACGCCGATCGAGGTCAAGAAGACGCCCGAAGAGGGCTACCACCTGATGGCGGACATGACGGACAAGGCCATCAACTGGGTTGGGCAACAGAAAGCGCTCATTCCCGACAAGCCCTTCTTCATTTACTTCGCGCCCGGCGCGACCCATGCCCCGCACCACGTCCCAAAAGAATGGGCGGATAAGTACAAAGGCAAATTCGACCAGGGGTGGGACAAGCTGCGCGAAGAGACCTTTGCCCGCCAGAAAGCGCTGGGCGTCATTCCGCAGGATTGCGAGCTAACGCCGAGGCACGAACAAATCCCGTCATGGGATGACATGCCCGAGGCCCTCAAGCCAGTGCTGAAACGGCAGATGGAGGTGTATGCCGGGTTCATGGAGTATACCGACCACCATGTTGGCCGGTTGGTGGATTCGATCAAAAAACTCGGTCTGCTCGACGACACGCTGATCTACTACATCATCGGCGACAACGGCGCCTCCGGAGAGGGCACGCTGAACGGAACCTACAACGAGATGATCAACTTCAACGGCGCTGCTGCACTTGAGACACCTGAGTTCCTGATGGAGCGGCTGGACAAGCTGGGCGGACCGGAGTCTTACAACCACTATGCCGTGGGCTGGGCACACTCTCTGGATACGCCCTACCAGTGGACCAAGCAGGTCGCCTCGCACTTTGGTGGTACGCGCAACGGTACGATTGTGCACTGGCCCAAGGGCGTCGAGGCGAAGGGCGAAATCCGTACCCAGTTCCATCACGTGATCGACGTCGCGCCAACCATCCTTGAACTCGCCGGCGTGCCTCAACCGACCTTCGTCAACGGAGTTCAACAGCATCCGATCGAAGGCGTCAGCATGGCGTACTCCTTCAACGATGCCAAGGCTGCCGAGCAGCATGAGACTCAGTACTTCGAGATGTTCGGCAATCGTGGTATCTACCACAAGGGCTGGACCGCGGTAACACGCCACAAGACGCCATGGATCCTCCAGGGAGAGAAAACGCCGGCATTCGACGACGATGTCTGGGAGCTCTACGACACCAATAAAGACTGGTCTCAGGCAACTAACCTGACCAAAGAGATGCCCGAAAAACTGCATGAACTGCAGCGCCTGTGGCTGATCGAGGCAGTGCGAAACAACGTGCTGCCCCTCGATGACAACATCGGTGCCCGAATGAACTCAGACTTGGCAGGGCGGCCGGTGCTTATCAAGGGCAAATCCCAGATTCTCTTCGGCAGCATGGGGCGTCTCTCGGAGAACTCAGTCCTCAATATGAAGAACAAGTCTCATGCGGTGACCGCTGAGATCACTGTACCCAAAACCGGGGCTGAGGGCGTCATCATCGCTCAAGGTGGCAACATTGGCGGCTGGAGTCTGTATGCGAAGGGGGGCAAGCTCAAGTACTGCTACAACCTGCTCGGCATAAAGCAGTTCTACGTTGAATCGAGCGACGTGCTGCCTGCGGGTGACCATCAGGTGCGCATGGAGTTTACCTATGCTGGGGGTGGCCTTGGCAAAGGTGGCACCGCGACCTTGTTCGTGGATGGGAAAAAGGTAGGCGAAGGCGCAGTCGCTGCGACGGCAGCCGTCGTCTTCTCTGCCGATGATGGCTGCGACGTGGGGAGGGATACGGGAGCTCCCGTCTCACCGGAGTATGGTGCGCAAGGCAATGAGTTCTCGGGAACTGTTAGAGGGGTCCAGCTTGCCATTGCCGAGGATGCTGAAGAAGTCGATCACCTCGTCGATCCGGAGGAAGCCCTCCGTATCGCCCTGGCACGACAGTAAGAACTCTCAGTCCGGCAGTCGAAACCGGCTGCCGGGCACTGGGATGATGGGGCATTTGCCCTTTCGACCGCAACTGAGGCTCGCGGCGGATGAAAATTAGTGTCATCACTCAGGTGTAGGCTTACAGGTCGCCTAGTACCAGCGTTACTGAAAGTGAAGGCCAACAATAGCGACACCTCCACCATTACAGGAACCGCCCAATTTCTCGCTGGGTCTTGGCGGGCCTCTATATCGATTGCTGCGGCGGTCGCATTCAGCAAGCCCGGTTGAGGAGTTGCTGGGGCGACAGGCCACGATATCTGTTCTCGTATGCTGGGTGCCGCTGGCGGTACTGTCATTGGTGCAAGCTCACTTTCTGGGTGGGACCAGGCTTTCCTTCCTTCGCGATATCGAAACTCATGTGCGGTTTTTGGTTTGCCTTCCGGCGTTGATCCTGGCTGAGATGAATGTTCGTCACCGCATCCAGCCGATGATGAAGAGATTTATCGAGCGGCACCTTGTCATCGCGGAAGAACTCCCGAAGTTTTACAACGCGGTTAACGCTGCCGTGCGTATTCACAACTCGGCGATCGCTGAGATCGCGATTCTCGTCTTTGTGTTCACCGGTGGCATGTGGTTCTGGCGGCATCAGATTGCTGTGGATGTTGCAAGCTGGTATGCCTCGTCTCAAGGTGGGCAGGTGCACTTAACAATGGCCGGGTATTGGCTTGAATTCATCAGCGTGCCGGTCTTCCAGTTCATCCTGCTGCGTTGGTATATGCAGATTCTGATCTGGGTGTGGTTTTTGCTTCGGGTTTCTCGTCTCACTCTGCATTTGCAACCCTTACATCCGGATCGGGCAGGCGGACTTGGCTTCGTGGGTAAACTCAGCGTGGTCTTCGAACCGTTGTTATTCGCGCAGAGCGCATTGCTCGCTGCGCAAGTCGCAAGCCGCATTTTCTATAACGGAGAATCGCTGTTAACTTCAAAGTGGACCATCCTTGGTTATGTCGTGTTCTCCGTTGCCGTAGCTCTGGTTCCCCTGCTCTCGTTTACACCACAGCTGATGCGCGCCAAGCGCGACGGCCTCGCGAAGTATGGCAACTTTGCTTCTCAATATGTTTCGGATTTTGATCAAAAATGGCTGCAAAGCAAAGTCGAAGAGAAACAGATATTGGGGACCAACGACATACAGTCACTGGCTGATCTGAGTAGCAGCTTTACAATTGCTCACGACATGCGCCCCGTGCCCTTCTCGACCGATGATATAGTGCTGCTTTTCGTCGTAACGATTGCCCCGTTTCTCCCGTTATTGCTAACGGTCATGCCGCTCGAACAGTTGATTGTCCGGGTCTTAAAAATTATTTTCTGAATTTACCGGCAGCCAATATCTCCTTTTCGGGCTTCGCTAAGATTTGACTGGCTGGTATCAAACTGTTCAGCTACCGCCCTACATCCTTTTGCGCTTGAGTATGTAACGCAAATAACTGAGGCGGTTCCTCTTCGCTCCCCTGTAGCCGTTGAAAGCATACGCGCTCTGGCGTTGACACTTTCGGTATCCGGTTGCACTCGATATCGAACGTTGGTATGCCTCGTCTCAAGAGGAGCAGATCCATTTGACGATGGCCGCGTTGGCGAGAGTAGTTACGTGCCTCCCGTCCCGTCTTTCGTCAACGCCCCTATCAAAGATGCTGCTTCAGACAGGGAAGCGTATTCGAGGGCGTAGGCAGGAAGCGCACAGGCCATTTTTAGGAACGCGTCGAATTTGTTCAGTGGAAGCTGATGTGTAAGGATCATACCTCCGCGATTGAGGCGATTTAGCGCTTCAAGCGGTGATAATCGTCTCGCTAGTGCCGTCGCCCCCGGCCGATACTGCGGAAAAAGGATGTGGCTCAGCTGCCGTGCTCCTGCTGAAAACTTCGCTCTTGGCGGATGGACCAAGCGTATCCTGGTCCCGTCGGAACGACGATGAATGGGAGACTCCTCTAAATTAGGCCATCCATCGCGGAGAATGGTCCAGCTTGGTTCTTTGAGGCTGGCGGGCAGGCAGAGCGAAGAGACGCAGCCTGTATCAAGATCGAGCAGCGCGGGCTCATCCGTCACAAAATCCAAGCCCAGAGACACCATGTAGGCGGCAAGAGTGCTTTTACCTGCTTCGCGAGGGGCACAAAGCAACAGCCCGCAAGTGTCATCAGCCACCATCGCCGCGTGAAAGGCAACATCGTAACGAGATTCGGCATACAACAACGTGCGGGTGGCATGAAGATACCCAAGTCCGAGCTGTTCTTCCTCCAGCCCTGCCAAAATTTGGTGGCCGTTTATAGCAATTGCCCAGCCGTGGTTTTCATGGCGCGCAGATACGTGAGCCTTGGCAGGCCGGATACTTGGCGGACAGCTGCGAAAGCAATCGAGGCAGAGCGATCCCGACGCGCCGGCTGGAAGCTCCACGAGGACCGAAATATCTAGAATCTCAAAGTTAGCTACAGCCGGATGTTGAAGAGCGGGTAACGTAGCCCGCGGTTCTTCGGGTGGAAACTCCCCCTGTGTCAGGGCATAGAGGGTCTTCAATTCGCCGGTATCGCCTTGGGCGGACCGTCGCGTGTGTGCCTCGAGGTCCTCTACGGTAGCACCTGCTTCAAAAGCTTGATAGGCGGCAACCCCAGCCTCGCCCAGACCCACAAAACGAGTCAGCGTCTCTGAATAGATCACGCCTTCATTCGCGATCAGGTATAGCCATTGCCCCGGCCGCGAAGTGGGCACGCGATACGGACCCGGATTCGGAGACATAGCTTCTTTCACGAAAGTCACGTGTCTACCATTTTCGATGGTCAACGTCATGCGGATGGTGGAAAGAGAATCCGCCATACTTTGCCGGGTCCGTACTTATGAAGCAGACGAAACGGCCGACAAACAGGAGCAATACTACTGTGTATATGATGTCGCTCTGCCCATGCGTAGTCTTCGGCTGTCGGCACCAGGAAGCTCAATCGCCGCCGCCATCTCTGCCGTGCACTGGATTCCATTTGTAGATAGAAACGCCAGATATCAGCGTCATTGGTTGTTCCGGGACTCTCCGCAAACACCTTCGCAACCGCCGAGCGAGCTCTCTCGGCCAGTTCGGGAGATTTCGCGATCATCGCTTCTATCTCAACAGGCAGTTGTCCTGGCAGCGTTTCCCGCACCATTTCGCAAGCGGTCATCAGGGCAAATTTCAGACCCTGCCGGTGAGCGACCTCAGCTAATCTCGCAGCGCTTTGATGCGGCAACTTCCCGAGCGCACGCGCAACATCCATAATCCAGATCAACCTTGAGAAGCCATGTTTGAGCCCATGAACACACAAGAACAACGCTAGGTCTTCATTCGACATGACTAACAACGGAGCGGTACGAAAGCTGCCTTCTCTCGCGCGCTTCCAAACTCCTGAAATATCGAACGGGAAGGAACGAGGGGATGCGAAAGCGAAATGCAGCTCGACCAAAAGGTCGCCGCGGAGAAATTTTCGATGATAGTCGTCGGCGATTCGCCGCGCGACGAAACCGATCTGAGTCAAAGCCTGTTCGGCCTTTGAGAAATCTTCACGACGCACCAGCAAATCAAGGTCATCGCAGGAACGCATCGTTGCGTTTCCGTAAAGGATCTCAGCCATCGCGGGCCCTTTGAGCGAAATAGCCGCAATTTCTTTCTGGCCAAACTCCCGGAGCAGACATTCCAGTTCGTCCGCGTATCTGGCGGCCTTATGCGTGTGTTCTCGGACCGCGTTGAGAAAGTAATCGGGTACTTCAATGCCACTAGCTATAAAAATCGCATTGAGAGGAAGAAGCACGCCGTGCGCCTGCGCAAGCTTCAGCAAAGTCGCCCAATCTATATCGTGAGGAATAAGAAAGGGAAAGCCGCGTAGGCATGTCACCAGCAGCGCAGTTTCAGCGATCGTCCCCCCGGAACTCTCACATGGATCCATGACCGATTCAAACCCTGACTAGCCTGCTCGCCGACGCGGGCCTATCGAATGAATACACCGGTCATTGCGTCTTGTACAAATACAGATCGGGCGAATGCTCTTCGGTGAGACTCATTCCCCGCCCCGGTAGGCTATGTCAGCCAATCTGCCGCTGGCTAGGCCGACAGGTAGCGGCCAGCACGCCGTTTCGCAAAAGATATACGGGGCGTGGCGCAGCCTCTTGGGGCGCCTTGTGGCGATCACGCTGGATCTGTTCCACACCCACGTTTGGTAGGCAACAAAAAAGCGGCGACTGGCTGCAGACCGCCGCTTAAATTCGCCGCATTTACGGCGAACAAAACTGTGTTAAATGTCAATCGATCTTCCGGTCTACATCGGCGAAGGCTTGGCCGCGATCGCCCTAGCAACGACCAGTCTTCTCGACACCAGCTTGCCCGCTTTTACATCAACTGTAGGCCCAATGGCCTTCTTTGCTTTGGTTGACCTGCCGGTGAAGGACTTGCTGATCAAAGATCTCTTGCCGATGGCCATTTCAAATTTCCTCGTAAGTCAGATGTGAACTTCAAACCAACGCCAACCTAGTAGCAGTTAGCGTGCCAAACCCAATTGGCCACGTCGATAAATTCGCAAGCCGAGTAAAATCAATAAATTATGTAAGGCTGTACTTTGGCTCCGGCTTGGGTGCCTGAGACGGATAGGTGAAAAATTAATCGACCATAGGTAAATAAATAACCATTTCTAGAGCGAATACTTCCGGCACAGATACTTGATCCGTTGCCCATCCAGTTGCAGCAACCGCGCCGCACCGGCCTTGCTGCCCTGGGTCCGCCGCAGCGCTGCACTCAGCAGTGCAACTTCAAGTCGCTGAATTTCCGCGTCAAAGTCAGCCCCGGTCTCGGGCAACAGAGCCGCTTCCTGCGCGGCTGCGCTGTGCGCCAGCAGACGAGGCGGCAAATGGTTTGGCTTTATCTCATCGCCTCTCACTGTAATTACCAATCGTTGAATCAGATTTTCAAGCTCGCGAACATTTCCCGGCCACGTGTGCTCCTCAAAAATTGACAGCACTTCGCTTGCGACACGCTTCACGGGAATCCCATTGGCGATACAGTGGATCTCCAGAAAGTATTCGCACAGCACCGGAATATCGCCTGTACGTTCGCGCAGCGGAGGTAGATAAACCGGCACCACGTGAATGCGGTAGTAAAGGTCCTCTCGAAAGCGTCCCGTCCTCGCCATCTCCTCCAGCGGTTCATTCGTCGCACATATCAAACGAAAGTCGATCTTGCGTAGCGTTCGCCCGCCCAGACGCTGCACCTGGTGATCTTCAAGCACGCGCAGCAACTTGGTCTGCAGCGGCAGGGTCAGGGTCGCAATCTCGTCCAGAAAAAGTGTTCCGCCATCCGCCAGCTCAATCTGGCCGGGCCGAGCCTCGGTAGCGCCGGTGAAAGCGCCTCGCTCGTTGCCAAAGAGCTCTGATTCGATGAGATTTTCCGGCAGCGCCGCGCAGTTGAGCCTTATGTATGGCTTCTTCGCACGCCGGCTCAGCGCCACAATAGCCCGCGCGGCCAGCTCTTTGCCCGTGCCGCTTTCTCCGCGAATCAGCACATTCACACTACTGTCGGCGACCTGCTCGATCGCGTCGTAAATTATTCGCATCGGCTCGCTAGCGCCCACAAAATCCTGAAAGCGGCTGCTCTCGAGCGCCTGCCTGCGCATCGTCTCGCGCGCCGACTCGTCATTGCGCTTTTGCAGCAGTTCCGCGAGCGCCAGGCGCAGCTCAGAAATATCGACAGGGCTGCGAAAGTGCGCGTCTGCCCCCGCTTCGAGCGCCTTCTTCTCGACCGAGCGTGTCCGCGAACGGCTCAGAGAAATCAGCACAAACCCCTGATTCAATTTGCGAAGCTCGTATAGCACCGGCAGCCCGCCATACCCTGTGCCAGCCTCAGCCTCATCGGTATCGATATCGAGCAGCACGGCGACAACGTGCGCTTCCCGCGTCCATCGTGCGATATCAACGTAGTTTTTGCGCAGCACAACCTGGAACCAGGGGATAAGCTCGGGAATCAACTCTTCCAGAAAGTCGTCGTCCGCCGTAACAGCGCAGACCACAGGCAAGGCCAGGTGTTGGAGAGACACTGATCCGGGCTCCGCGGAATTTCGACGGGGAGGCATGCGGAAATCATAACGGAGCCTGTCAGCCAAACAGCTACCGAAATATTCGGAGCCGTGTACGGAGCGAGACTTCCACTGGCGTACGGAGATAGCTCTCTTGCGTTCATGCCAAGTTTCTATTTCTCACTTGCGATTCGCGAGCAATTCAGCGGTCGCCAATCCACCGGCGCGTAAAATTCCTGGAACATCAAAGTGGCGAAGATAGTCCTCATCCGAATTCAACTGCGGCATACTTTCCAAGTGGAGTGAGACTGAAACATCACTGACCGCAGCTGCAAAAACAGACCACACCGCCGCGTCGCCCGTCGCAAATATGTCGACCTCTTTTCCGCCTCTGCCTGCGTAAGTAATCGCGGTCACAATGTCCTGAACGCGAGCCGCATCCGTCGACACATTAAAAGTCAGAAACTTCGGACTTCCAGCTGCGACGTCTGCTCGTGCCTCATCATCCTCATCGTCTGCCGCCTTGGGCTTTGCATCCTTCGAAGGATCGCCTTCGCGCGGAGCTTTGGCCGAGCCTGTTTGAAAAAACGTCTAACACAAACATCGTACGCCCTTCTTTTCGCAGTTGCGCGACTACATCGCCTTCAAGAGCAGTAGAAGATCCGTGCGGGTCGATAACAATCGCCATCTTGCCGCTGCCCTCAATCCACAGGCCCGGTACGCGATCTCTTTTTGCAGCGCGACTGAGAACGATCGACCCGCCCTTGCGATCCGCACTCACATCGTAAGGACTCTCCACAGCCAGTGTCTGCGTCAGCCGTTCGCGCAAAAAAGCTTGATCCTGCGTCGCCATATTCTGCGCCTGCGCCGAGCGCCGCCACAAGCCAAATACTCCATCCAGATCCAACGCGCCGGCTGGCAACCCGCGATTCGACAGCGCCGACATCTCCTGCACCATTGGCACAGAAATATCGTGCTCACTCAAATCACGCGTATCACTCAACCCGGGATTGTGCTTAGTAAAAAAGCGATAGACGGCCTCGCGACTGAGCCTGTTGAAGTTGTGTTCCTCGTGAATCTGCACCACCTCAACGTTGTCCCCCTTGCCGTACAGGTCATAGATGCGACGTATCGCCGGATATTCCTCCGTCGGCACATTACGCGTCCAGTCTCCGGTCGCAGAAACAAGCAGCATTGGCTTAGGCGCAAACATTGCGGCGATTTCTACATTGCTTGTATCGATTCGCAATCCTGGTGCATTTTCGCAAAGATCGCCACCCTGCATGATGGCCGAAACCATGTTGACCGGCGAAGCAAACTGCAGCCGATCGTCAATCGCAGTCAGCAGAAACGCCTGTGTGC
>Ga0206972_1129_pt1 | contig 14408 bp, 15 predicted proteins | sample Alteio_BWOrgHeat_86_FD_152925 | JGI IMG/M metagenome (GOLD analysis project Ga0206972, IMG submission 152925) | Enriched cells from forest soil in Barre Woods Harvard Forest LTER site, Petersham, Massachusetts, United States -... | ecosystem: Environmental > Terrestrial > Soil > Temperate forest >...
CCGAGCCCAGACTTCGTCCAATAATTGCGCGCGATCAACCCAAATAATTTCGTCAAACGCGTTCGCATCATAGGTATTAATAAACTCTTTTAAGGCCACGTTCGCGCATAGCACAATCCTCCTGGATTTATATGGCGGATGATTTCGAATCTGTATGAGAAAATTCCTCGCAATTATATAATCGCCTAGTTGATCGAACTTGAGAACGAGGATGGAATTCGATTTGCCCCTGCGAACAAACGACAGCAGAAGGATGTCGATGAGAATATAAATAAAGATCCGCTTCAAATGCCAGAAGGTCAGATAATGCCTTATTATCAGGGCTGTCTTATAGAAATAAACTTTTATAGACATGACATCGATCAAGCAGCCGGCGCTTATCCTTGCAACATCGCACCGTGAGAACGGCCCTCAGTCGTATCTACATGCGCTGGATGCGGAGGTCCATTTCTTTCTTGGCAGGCTTGACGCAATGTCTATGGTGACCGAAATGATTTAGCAAACCGAGCCTATTTTTCCGCGAGAAATCGAGGAAAACGAGCTGCTCCTGAACATAAACCGACAGGCCGAAGTTCTCGAATGAAACTCAAATGAAACGCATCCTACTTCTGACCGGTATTGCCTTGCTGACTTTGTCCAGAGCTGCAAACGCTCAAGTCATCTATCCTGACGACAACGGTTTTCAGTCTCCAAGTTTGTCGCCGGGCACGATTGAGGTTGCGCCAACTGGAACACCCTGGACGTTCTCGACTTCCTACAGCGACTCTACGACAGCCCCTAACGAGGCAGGCATCGCCACGACGGGATCTCAGAACATCGCTGGCTCCCCCGGCGGCCAATCCGCCTTTCTCCAAAATGTGAGTTCCATCAGCCAGTCGATCACGCTCTCGGCTGATGCAAGCGTCTCGGTTACCTTCGACTGGGAGGGACGCAGTCCAGTTTCTTATACCAACCAAAACAATCAGAATGTGACGACGCAACAGGATGAAATAACCGTTACATTGGGCGGAATCCTCCTTTTCCAGGGAACACCCACTACGACAACCAGTTTTGTCACGGTAACCACCGCATCGAGTGAGTTTGCAGGAGGCACCTACCAACTGGTGTTCAGCGGCATCACATCCGGCGCTTCTACCAACACGTTCACTGATAGCATGACCTTCATTGACAACGTTCAAGTCAATACGGACGCGGCGCCCGAGCCTTCAACCTGTGGATTGTTCGCGCTCGGCGGTGTGGCCCTTGCCGCCCTCCTTCGCAAACGGAAAAACAGCAAGGGATAAAACCATCCGCGGCTCTGGCCTTTCGGCGTGACCCGCGCCGATTCTTCGGACAGCCTCTCCTCATGGACGATGGTGTTCGGATAATCTACGTCGACTTGGATCGCACACTGGTGCGGATCGACTTGCTGCGCGAGCGGCTTCTCATCGCCATTTTCCGAAACCCCTTGATTTTCTTTCAGGCTATTGCCTGGCTTCTTCAGGGAGGAAGAGCCCGGCTCAAGGGCGAGATCGCCCGTCGTTGCGCTTTGGACGTTGCCAATCTCCCCTTTAACGAGGAGCTGCTTGCGTTTCTGAAAAAAAAGCGGGATTCCGGAGCGGCCTTGATTCTCGCCACCGCAGCACCGATCGCGTGGGCCCGGTCCATCTCGGAGTACCTCGGCATCTTCGACCGCGTTTTAGCCACGGACGCGACGACGGGAAATCTCAAGGGAAAGCGAAAGCTCGCGATGATCCTGAAGGACGCGGGCGGAAAGCCGTTCGCCTATGCCGGCGACTGCGCTGCGGATCGCCCCGTCTTCGAAGCCTCACAACTTCCCATTGTCGTGGGCACACGCGCCGGCTTGGCCGGGAAACAGGCCGAAAAGGCGGTCCTTATCCCTCAAACATCGAGCACCGTCCTTGGCTGGTGGAAGGCGCTGCGTCCCCACCAGTGGAGCAAAAACGCCTTGATCTTCGCCCCCGCCATCGCCGCGCATCGAATAGATAAGTTGTGGCCCCATGGATTGCTGGCCTTCTGGGCCTTTTCTCTCGTCGCCTCCGCATTCTATTTATTGAACGACTTCGCCGATATCGACGTGGATCGGCAACATCCCGATAAACGCCTGCGCTCACAGGCCATCGGTGCGCTATGCCCCTCTCATGCACTGGTCATGATTGCCTGCCTGTTGCTGGCTGCGGCGGGGGCTGCGATACATTTGCCGCTCAAGTTTAACCTGATCCTGCTCTGTTACGGAATCATTAACGTCCTTTATTCCGTCGCCATCAAAAACGTGGTCGTCATGGATTTGATTACGCTGGCCTTTCTCTATTCCCTGCGGGTCTTCGCGGGGGGCGCGGCCTGCGGGGTCTATGTTTCCACCTGGTTGTTTGCGTTTATCTTTTTTCTCGCCCTAAGCCTGGCCCATCTCAAACGTTATACCGAATTGACGCAACGATTGAAAATGGGGATCGGCTCAGCCGCCCGCCCCACGTACACGGTCGAGGACATGTCCCTGCTCATGAAAGTAGGCCTCACCTCGGGCTTAATCTCCGTGCTTGTTCTCGCTCTCTATGTGACGTCCCCCCAAACCGTCTCCATTTATAAAAGCCCCGCCCTTCTTTTTGTGGCATGCGTCTTTTTATTTTACTGGATTGAGCGCATTTGGTTTTGGGCCGGTCGCGAACGAATCTCGGGCGATCCCATCGTCTTTATCGTCACGGACCTCATTTCTTATCTCGTTGCCCTCGCCTCCATGGCCATCGTTTGGCTGGCCTCGGTTTATTAGGGCGACTTCTTAGGATCGGAGAGAATAACTCCGAATCCTTTGACCTGTTCGGCGCCAATAACGATGACGCTCCCCTGGCGGCTCAAGTTATTCCGTTGTTCGGGAGTTAGTCTGTCGCCGTTAAAAATCAGGGGTCTTTGCTTGAGCCAGGGATCGTTGCGAATCAAATCCCAACTATACCAAAAATCGGATGTCCTTATAATGACGAAATCGCATGGCCGCGTGGATATATAATTCCAAGTCATGGCGAGCGGCTGCACCATGGTTCGCATCTCATAGATGCGATAGGGAATTTGAACAAACAAACCGAAGATTACGCTGGCCAAAAGCGCTTTTGTTACCAGCGAGCTCCAGCCTTCACGACAAAGCGCCACCGCCCCGCCCGCGGCCGCCAGCACCAGCAGGCCATACGCCGCGTGGAGATACCGAAATCCCCAGCCATGACCCTGTGGATGTGGGAAGAAAAGGTAGAAAAAGAAGGTCAGGCCTACAGCGAGAAATCCGTCTCGTACGACAGCAGGCTGTTGCTTCCAGGTGATGAGGAACAGGCCTAAGAAAGGAAGTAAAACGGGAGTTGTCCAGGCGAGCAGCGTAATCGCATGAAAGGCGGCAAAGATGAAAGACAGCAGCACGGTTATCATGGAAAAGGCAGACGAAGGCAGGAAATTATTCAAGTCGCTGCCACTGGCAAAAGCGGTGGGCCGTAAAAAAGGCATACACCTGATACCATCCCCACGCACCGATCAAATACCAAAAGGTAAACCACGAGAAGTCACGCCATTGCCGGGTATAGAGTAATCTGAGGACGAAGGGAGCCGCCACAAGGGGATGAACATGAGGCTGATGCAGACCTATCAACAACGCGCCCAGAATCGGCGTGAGTAGGAATAAAAACCGGTTGGGATGGATAAAAAGCCAGAGCCATAAAAGCGTGCCGCAGAGATGCGCCGTCCAGGCGAACTTGGTCATCGCCATTGCCAAAAATTGAGGGCTTAAGGCCAGGAGCAGGATCGCAAGGTTTCCGGCCAGCATGGGTTTATCCGGAAAGATTCGTCGCGCCAAACTGTCTAACAAAAGAATGGCAAGCGCCGCCAAAGTCGGACTGAGCGCCCAACTGAGGCCGAATTCGCTGAAGAGATAATCGAGGCTGGCAAAGCCGGGCAGAAAACCCGACGCCCAGTAGCCTTGGTTTGCGTTGTAATTTTCATAGGGAACCTTCAAGGCGCTTTGATAGTCCCGCCATTCTTCCGGCAGCGTTGCCACAAGATGGTGCTGATCGAGAATTCTGACTTCAAAGTCATTCAAATATTCGTCAATACAAAGATCGAAATTCTGGTAGACCGCAAAGCGACCGACGCCCGTGGCCACAAGCACTCCGAGCGCAATAAGAATAGGAAGGTTTTTAAAATTGAGGAACTCAGACGGTCGGGAGGAAGGCACCTTTTGTCGGAGCAGGACAAGATAAAGACCGAAAAAGAACGCGGCGCTGGCATAGAGAGCCCAAGGCTCAAACCGGACAAGCGTATAGAAATAAAAATTGGATGCCATCGGGACAGTGGGGTCGCAGGCGCCCTTGAAAATGGTCGCATCCTGGGCGAGACATGCTCCGACGATGCTGAGCAGGGCGGAAAAGCCGCAAAACACGGTGAAGGGGCGAAGCCGTTCGGAGAGCGAGCGCGTCATATCATCTGGACTTGGCGCTCAAACCCTGGAACAGCTCCTTGAAAGCGGCATAGACTTCCGGGACTTCGATGCGCTGGAGACTCGGCTGAAGCGGATCGTGATGATATTTATCCGATGGCGGAAGGACGCCCTTTGTATCCCGGACCAGGCGGACGCGCTCCCCTTCCGGGAGCCAGAATTCCGCGGAAGAACCGCAAAGGGCGACCGTGGGTAGTTTCATAGCATGACCGAGATGCAGCGCCGAGGTGTTGAGCGTGATGAGGCAATCAACCTCGCGCAAGCTGGCCACGAGGTTCAGCACAGATGAAGCCGGGCACGATACCAATCGCGGACGCATTTCTTCAGGAAGCTGGGAGCGCAAAGCCTGTTCGAACCCGGCAAAACCCTTGTCCTTTCCCAGCAGCGCGATTTCACCATCCGTGTTCTCGAGAATTAATTTCGCCAAAGCCAGCCAGTGAGACTCAGGCCACTGGAACTCGGGAAGCCAGCCCCGGCCGCTCCATGGAAAAAAGCCGATTCGCCGATTGGACCTGCTTTTGGTTAATGCCGGACAGGCCAGGGCGAGAGGCATGGCGTTATCTTCCACCCATTCAGGATGCTTGAAAAGTTCTGCTGCCTGGGCCAAATGACGATCGAAGATGTAACGCCTTCGAGGCGGAGTGATGACGTCCGCGTTGATGAGATTAAAATCGACGATGTAACTCAAGGCGCCCAGTTTTTTTAGAATCCAAAAGAAACTAAAAGCCTGAAGGGAACCAGGAGCCATCGAGATTCCAAAAATAAGACGGCCTTGTTGCTTTTGCCGCCGCAACTTTGTAAGCAAACCGAAAAAACCATGGATGGTGGCGATATCAAAAAAGCGGCCTTTTGCCTTCCCATCAAAAATAGAGATGTGGGGAGAATGTTGATGAGCCACAAGGCTCTCAAACTCCACTTCCAGCAGATCGAACTTCTTCAACAAGCCGCCGATGACCACAAAATCACCCAGGTGATGGTACATCGTATAGACTACCGTGACGTTACTTCCCTTCAGCTTTCCCTGCGAAAATAAGGCCGTCTCTTGCACATCCGCGAAGTGTTTCGAGTTTTCATTGATCATTCAATGATCGCCAGAATAACTACTGGCATGAGCGAAGCGAGTCGAAATCAGCCCTCCTGGCGGAACTGAGCCGCAGTTCGGTTGAACAGGGCACCTAACGTAATCTTAACAAGGGCGCCATGAGATTATCGGAATGCCGGTCGGACTGCATATAGAATGAGGTTTCGTTGGGGAGATCCAAAACGGAATCGGCGACGACCTGAAGTTCAAGCACGCATACACCCTTGGCGGATAAACGAACTTTATAGCAAGACAACGACTTGAACTGGGGCTTGATATCTTTGGGAACGGCAGTGTAGCGATCCGTGGTCAGGAACTGGACAAACTGGCTGATCGCCTTGGCGTTGTGGATGGTGAAATTCTCCACGCCACCCAAGTCGTTGGTTCCAGAAACTTCAACGAAATCCGTGGTCTTAATCAGCGCCACATCGCGATCCGGAATGCGGATGTCCGGGGTATCGCCATAAACGGAAGTACATAAAATGGCTAGACCGGCGAAAAGAATAAATTTCATGGAGGGAGCAAGTGAGGACTGCGGTAAACCAGGCACTACCGGTTCATTAAATGCCGGTCGTTCGCGGGCGAGGCGGGCCGGATGGCTTAAAATTCTGGTTGATGGTTAGCAAGTAGCTCACCGGAACAATAATTCCTTCATCTTTCAAGGTTTGTTCCATCGCGTCCTCGATCTGGTAAACCGGCGCCCGATTATTCGGGTTAATGGCGTTTCGTTTGTTCAAGGCGTCGACCATCTTGATGTGAGACGCCAACTGTTGGACTCCGCCGTCCTTACTGGTGTCTTTGAAAAAGGCGATGGCCTTGCTTGCCTGATCCGGCTGACCGTGCGCCTTCAACATTTCTGCCGCACCTGAAACAAGGAGCGCGATATAGGTGGATTCGTCATCGAGATTCATTTTGCCAAAATCGTGAATCGAGATGGCCTTGGCCGTACTCGTGAAGCAGAAAGCGACTGAGATTAACACAACAGCCAGGTTCGCCCTTAGATTCATCATCAAGGTTTTACCACTCGCCAGCCGCCGGGCAAGTCTGACCAGCTTGGGCGTTAAACCCGCCTTTTAGCTTGCCAGCTTCGAGGGCAATCGTACTTTGACCTTATGAGAGCTATCCGCATGTGGGTGGGATGGCCTTTTGTGGTTCTCGGCCTCATTTGTTTGACGGGCGGACTCTTGGAATCGGATGTCATGCGCTTGGTTGCTGGCGCTGTCGCCTTGGCTGGCGGCATTGCCGTCCTGGTCATGGTGAGAAAGAGATGCCCTTCCTGCCGCGCAAAAATTGGCGACAAGACCGTCATCTGTAAGCATTGCGGTCGCGTGATCTTCAGTTAGTCATCACCCAAGCGGCCGCACGCTGCCGTACGGCATCAGATAATGCCCAAGAGGCGCAACACCAGCAGCAGGACCAGGATCGTAACCAGTCCCCCTCCGCCGTAGTAGGGGCCACCGTAATAGAAGCCGCCGCCGCCAAATAAAACGACGAGCACAATAATGAGTATGATGAGGTTCATAGGAAGTGTAGTTTTTGAAGTTTTCCTCTTCGACTGACAGTCTTATTGCACCTCGTATGCCATCTCTATTTTTATTATTAGGCCATTGATTTGAAGATACTTACGAAAACTATTTCGAGGAATTATTTTGCAAAATCCATAAACGCCAAGGTGAGCGCTCGCAAAGCGCACGAAGTCAACCTCGCCAAGATCGTAATACTTCTTGAGCCAACGGATCCAACCGGTAAAGGCGAACCCACGAGATGATAAAAATAATTTCAAAAAATGACTTGCACTATACCAACCAGTCAACTAGTGTTACTCCATGAAGCAGGAAAGCGAATCCAAGCGCAAGTTCCTCGAAGTAGCCGTGGAATATTTTGAGCGCATGCAATATGGCATCTTGCGTTTGCTTGGTCTTGAACAACTCGCAGCCCCAGCCCTCTTAACCCTTTTTTTGCTCATTAACTATACCAACCGGTCAATTCAATTAGCGACGCAACCCAATCACAACTAACTCGTACGGAAAATCACCATGATCTACCAAATTACCAACGTTAAGACCAAGACCGCGCCCTTGCCCGCCATCAACCGGGATCTTCTCAAGGCCAGGCACATTCAGGCCCACGTGAAGGAAATGGCCGCCGATGGCTTGGCACCAACCGAAGGTTACCTGTTGAGCCCGATGCACTCCGGCCCCTATCTCGTGCCTATCACGCGCTGGATCGAATAACCCACTTCCACTCAGTTCACTCAACCCATCAACCGAAAAAAATATGAAAAAATTAGAAGGTAAAGTCGCAGTCGTCACCGGAGCTTCCAAAGGAATCGGAGCCGGAATCGCCAAACAACTTGCCGCCGAAGGTGCATCGGTCGTCGTCAACTACTCGTCGAGTAAAAAAGGCGCTGACATTGTCGTCGCCGAAATTACCGAGAAGGGCGGCAAGGCCATCGCCGTCGGGGCGAACGTGGCGAAGAAGTCGGAAATCGAAAAACTCTTCGCCGAAACAACGAAGGCCTTCGGCAAGGTCGATATCCTCGTGAACAACGCGGGGCTCTATGAATTCCAGCCGCTCGAAGCCATCACGGAGGAGCACTTCAACAAACATTTCAACTTGAACGTGCTCGGCCTGATCCTGACCACCCAGGAAGCGGTCAAGCATTTCGGCGACAAGGGCGGAAGCATCATCAACCTCAGCTCGGTCGTCGGCCGCAACGCCTTCCCGGGCGCGACGGTTTACTCCGCCACGAAGGGAGCCGTCAACTCGATCACGCAATCTCTGTCGAAGGAACTTGGCCCGAAAAAAATCCGCGTGAACGGTGTCGCACCGGGCTTGGTCGTGACCGAAGGTACGGAGGTATTGGGCGTTTCCGATTCGGAGAACGACTTTCATAAGGCGTTCGTGGCCCAAGCCCCCGTCGGACGTGTCGGTGCGCCGCAAGATATCGCCACCGTCGTCAGCTTCCTCGCCTCCGACGATTCCTCGTGGGTCAGCGGCGAAACGTGGTACGTCGCGGGCGGCTACCAGTAACCGCATCCATTGACTTCGGGGCTGGAACGAATCATCGCACCAGCCCCGAATGCCCCTTTCACTGACTTCAACATCAACCAGGAAACTCGAATGAAAAAGAACTCCACCTTACTAATAACTCTGGCGGCAATCGCTCTTGGCGGCGGCGCTGCCGTCCTGTGGGCGACCGGCACCATCTCCTTCCCGAACCTGACGGCGAAGCCTGCGGTTGTCACAGCCGCTCCGGCTCCCGTGGCGGTTTCCGTTGCTTCTGCATTGCAAGAATCGGTGACCGAGTGGGACGACTTTTCCGGCCGCATCCGGGCGATTGATCACGTCGAAATTCGCCCCCAGGTTTCCGGCACCATCGACGCGGTCCATTTCGAGGACGGGCAATTGGTCAAAAAGGGAGACCTCCTCTTCACCATCGATCCGCGTCCGTTCCAGGCAGAATTGTCCCGGGCCCAGTCTGTGCTGGCAGGTGCCCAAGCCCGGCTTGCCCTGGCTCAAACCAATCTGGACCGAAGCAAGCAACTGATCGCCACGCACGCCATCGCCCAGAGCGATCTCGACCTGAACAACGATGCCTTACTGGAAGCCGATGCGGGTCTCAAGGCGGCCGAAGCCGCCGTGCAAACGGCCCAGCTTAACTTAAATTACACCGCGATCACGGCCCCGGTCAGCGGCCGCGTATCCCGCGCTGAGATCACGGTCGGCAACCTGGTCGGAACCGGCGTCAATGCTCCGGTGTTGACCACCATCGTATCTGTTTCGCCCGTCTACGTGGAATTCGAGATCGACGAGCAAACCTACCTCAAATATTCGGCCAATGGCGCCAATGGAAATAGCGGCATCGATCATATTCCCGTCTCGATGGGCTTGGCAAACGAGGAGAATTATCCGCATCAGGGACACTTGCATTCGATCGATAACCAGCTCGACACGACATCCGGAACGATTCGCGTCCGCGCCGTCTTCGATAATGCCGCAGGTGAATTGACTCCGGGACTCTACGCCAAGGTTCGCACCGGTGGAGCGGCCGCGGAATCAGCCATCCTCGTGGACGACAGGGCGATCGGCACCGACCAGGACAAAAAATATGTGATGGTCATCGACGCCGACAATAAGGCGACCTATCGGGCCGTCACGCTCGGCCCCATTGTCCGCGGACTGCGCGTCATCCGCTCCGGACTTCATAAGAACGAGCGGATCGTGGTCAACGGACTCCAACGCGTTCGCCCCAATGTGGTCGTCACGCCGGTGGAGATCGCCATGAGCCGCAATCCGGCGGATGCAGCAACGTCGGAATTCACCGCCAGCGCCAAATAACAAGTCGTCACAACCGCGAAGACAACGGCCCGCCATGAATATCTCGAAATTCTTTATCGACCGCCCGGTCTTTGCGGGAGTGTTGTCATCACTCATTCTCATCGGCGGCTTGATCGCGATGGGCTGCCTGCCGATCTCGGAATATCCTGAGGTCGTGCCGCCGTCGGTCATCGTCACGGCGCAATTCCCCGGCGCGAATCCGGAGACGATCGCGGAGACGGTCGCGAACCCGATCGAGGAACAGATTGAGGGCGTCGAGAACATGCTCTACATGTCCTCGCAGGCGACTTCCGACGGCCTGATGACGCTGACCATCACCTTCAAGCTCGGCACCAATCCCGATCTCGCCACGGAGCTCGTGCAAAATCGCGTCAACCAGGCGCTGCCCCGTTTGCCGCAGGAAACGCAACAGCTCGGCGTGACCACGGTGAAAAGCTCTCCCGACCTGACCATGGTCGTTCACCTGCTCTCGCCTAACGACCGTTACGACATGGTCTATCTGCGCAATTACGCGGTCATCAACGTCAAGGACCGGCTCGCACGGTTGCCCGGTATTGGCGACGTGCGGCTCTTCGGTTCCGGCGACTACGCCATGCGCATCTGGCTCGATCCGCGCAAGGTGGCCGAACGCGGGCTTGCGGCCAGCGACGTGGTCACCGCAATCAGGAACCAAAACCTCGACGTGGCGGCGGGCGTCATCGGCGGGTCGCCCTCCGTGCCCGGCGTCGATTATCAGGTCGCGGTCAACGCGCGCGGCCGATTGACCACGCCAGAAGAATTCGGCGATATCGTGATTCGCACCGCTCCGGATGGCGCCGTGACGCGACTAAAGGACGTCGCGCGCATCGAGCTTGGCGCCAGCGAATACGCCCTGCGCTCGCTGCTTAATAACAAGTCGGCCGTCGCCATTCCGATTTTCCAGGCGCCCGGCTCCAACGCGCTGCAGATTTCGGACGAAGTCCGCGCCACCATGGCCGAGCTGGCCAAGGACATGCCCGAGGGCGTGACTTACCAGATCGTTTACGATCCGACCCAGTTTGTCCGCGCTTCGATCCACGCCGTCATCGAAACACTTCTCATCGCCATTCTGCTCGTGGTCATCGTGGTCATCGTCTTCCTGCAAACGTGGCGCGCGTCGATCATCCCGCTGCTCGCCGTGCCCGTCTCCGTCATCGGCACGTTCGGCATCATGTTCCTGTTCGGCTTCTCGATCAACGCGCTCTCGCTCTTCGGCCTCGTGCTCGCCATCGGCATCGTCGTCGACGACGCGATCGTTGTCGTGGAAAATGTCGAGCGCAATATCGAAGCCGGCCTTTCTGCCAAGGAAGCCAGCTACAAGGCGATGACCGAGGTCTCTGAGCCGATCATCGCCATCGCGCTTACACTCTCGGCCGTGTTCGTTCCGCTCGCATTCGTCAGCGGCCTGAGCGGCATGTTCTTCAAGCAGTTTGCGTTGACCATCGCGTTCTCGACGGTCATTTCCGCCTTCAACTCGCTCACTCTTTCGCCAGCGCTGGCGGCGTTGCTTTTGAAGGATCACAACGCGCCGAAAGATTGGTTTCAGAAGACGATCGACTTCCTCTTCGGCTGGGTCTTCCGTCCGTTTAACTGGGTCTTCAAGCGCGGCTCGAGCGGCTACAGCACGGGCGTCGCCGGCCTGGTCGGCCACAAGGCGCTCATGGCGCTCATGCTTCTGGTTTACGCGGGGCTGATTTCCGGCGCGATTTATCTCTTCCACATCGTGCCACCCGGCTTCGTGCCGCCACAGGATAAACAATACCTCATCAGCTTCGCGCAGTTGCCGCAGGGCTCCACTCTCGACCGCACCGAGGCGGTGATTCGCAAGATGAGCGACATCGCCCTCAAGGATCCCGATGTCGAGTCGGCCGTCGCCTTCCCCGGTCTTTCCATCAACGGTTTCACCAACACGCCCAGCGCCGGCATCGTCTTCGTCACGCTCAAGCCGTTCGAGCAGCGCACGCGCCCGGACCAAAAAGCCAACGCGATTGTGAACCGGCTGAACGGGCAATACGCCGCTCTGCAGGATGCGTTCGTTCTCATTCTCAACCCCCCGCCCGTTCTCGGCATCGGCACCGCCGGCGGTTACAAGCTCCAAATCGAGGACCGGACCGCGCAGGGCAACGACGCACTTAACGATGTACTGCAGGCCGTCGTGGCCAAGGCGATGAAGGCGCCCGAACTCTACCCCTACGCGACGTTTTCCGGCTTCGATATCAACGTCCCCCAGCTCTATGCCGACGTCGACCGGACGCGCGCGCAGCAACTCGGCGTCTCTATCCCGGATGTCTTCGACACACTTCAAATTTATCTGGGCTCGCTCTACGTGAATGACTTCAACAAATTCGGTCGCACCTACCAAGTGTACGTGCAGGCCGACGCGCCGTTCCGCGCGCATGCCGAGGACATCGGCATGCTCAAGGCCCGCAACAACCAGGGCCAGATGGTGCCGCTCTCCTCGCTCCTGCACATGACCCAGAGCCATGGGCCGGATCGCGCCATGCGCTATAACGGATTCCGCACCGCTGACCTCAACGGCGCCGCCGCGCCCGGCTACAGCACGGGGCAGGCGCAGATCGCGATCGCACGCATTCTGAAGGACGTTTTGCCGCGCGGCTTCGGCTACGAATGGACCGATCTCGTCTACCAAGAGGAAATCGCGGGCAACACCCTGTTCGTCGTGCTGCCGCTTTCCGTGCTGCTCGTCTTCCTTGTACTTTCCGCGCAATACGAGAGCGTCATCCTGCCGCTGGCGGTCTTGCTTATCGTGCCGATGGGACTCTTTTCCGCGATCTTTGGCGTTCACCTCGTGGGCGGCGACAACAACATCTTCACGCAGATCGGCCTGGTCGTCCTCGTCGGACTCGCCTGTAAAAACGCGATCCTGATCGTCGAATTTGCGCGGGAATTGGAACACCGTGGACGCGGCATCTACGCAGCGGCGATTGAGGCCGCACGCCTGCGGTTACGCCCCATCCTGATGACCTCCATCGCCTTTATTGCCGGCACGGTTCCGCTGGTTTATTCCATCGGCGCGGGATCCGAAATGCGCCACGCCATGGGCATCGCGGTCTTTGCCGGGATGATCGGCGTGACAAGTTTCGGTCTTTTTCTGACCCCGATTTTCTACGTTCTCTTGCGCTCGCTTGTCTCCCGCACAAGTCACGACTCAACGGAAGAAGGCGATGCTGGTCTGGAGATTCCGACAGAATATCCCAGCGCTGGCGAAGCCGCTTCTCCGAAGCACGCAACCGAAGTCACGCTCGGAGTTTAAGGCGCGGGTTCGCCGGTCAAAACCGAGTACCACAACGCTGCCATTTTATTATAGCCGGTTGCGCTGGGGTGGACCTTATCGCCCGAAAGATCTGCAGGAGTGACGACGGAATGAATGTCGGCGAATTCAATCTTGTGGTTGAGCGCCTTTTGTTCCTGAACGATTCCGGGTAGCACCGCGTTGTAGGCATCGACATCCGCATCGCGCGCCGCGATTTTGGCGATCGGGCAAATGCTGGCCAGCACGACGGTGACATTCGGGCTTTGCTCGAAAATGGAACTCACGAGCTTTTCCATCGTTGCCTTCATTTTGTCCGTGGCCGTGATGCCGAAGACGTCGTTCGTCCCGAGCATGATCAGGACGACGTCGGGATTGTTGTTGGCGAGAGACGTTTTGATCGGAAGCGCGGTGTGTTTTTCCGTAGTGCCGCCATTGAGAAGCATCCCGATGCGAGCGCTGCCGTAGCCCTCATGGTTCGGGCTCTCCATTCCCTTGGAAAAACCGGTGTCATTGGCCGGATCGCCATTGTCTTCCTTGCCAACGAAAGTCACGGAATAACCATTCTTCGTAAGCAGGTCATAAAGCGGCTTTCGGTAACCTCCCTGCGTGTACTTCCCTTCCGTAATGGAATCCCCGACCGGCATGATTTTTACCGGAACGCCTTTGGTGAGCGGCGCCGCACTGGCGGAACCCAACAAGGGCATAAGAGCGCAGACAGTGAGAATGCATGCTGAAAGGGACCGCAAGGATATCCGGCAAATGGAGCGATGTTTCATATGTTTATATTTATATTTTCTATTTTTCAGAACTTAAAAATCCCCCATTGGCTGGGATTGAGCCGGGCCTCGCTCGGAACATCCGCGCACATCGAATCCCATTTGTTATGCCAGTAAATACGCGCCCGGGCATGAACCCCGTCGCTCAACACCATGCCGACATCTCCGCAAAAACTCTTGCCGACGGGATCCTTCAATCCCAACACGGACAGCGGCACGGAAAATTCGTAGTTCGAACCGGCGGACGCAACTTCCACATCCTTGCTCACGTCCTCCACGTCATCAAACGTCACTTGCCCCACGGGAGAGGCAAAGGTTTGCCGATTGCCGTGACCACCCTCGGATTTCTGCCGGTAAAGCACAGCCAGGACTTGTCCGTTCTTCTTCGTGACAAAAAGACGAAGATCGCCCACCTCGGGATTCTTGTCCTGGCTCGTGCCGCTGGTTCGC
>Ga0206972_1130_pt1 | contig 14331 bp, 10 predicted proteins | sample Alteio_BWOrgHeat_86_FD_152925 | JGI IMG/M metagenome (GOLD analysis project Ga0206972, IMG submission 152925) | Enriched cells from forest soil in Barre Woods Harvard Forest LTER site, Petersham, Massachusetts, United States -... | ecosystem: Environmental > Terrestrial > Soil > Temperate forest >...
TGGAGCAACTGGACCCACAGGAATAAAAGGTTCAACAGGGCCAACTGGACCAACAGGATTTGGGGCAACAGGACCAACTGGAAATAGAGGTTCTACAGGACCAACAGGTAATGTTGGAGCAACCGGACCCACAGGAATAAAAGGTTCAACAGGGCCAACTGGACCAACAGGGAATATTGGACCAACTGGTCCAACGGGTTTACAGGGCCCAACTGGTCCCACAGGTGTAAGAGGTCAGCAGGGGGCGCAAGGTTTAAGAGGACCAACTGGATCAACAGGCCCAACAGGAATACAAGGCGGGACTGGTCCGACAGGTGTAAGAGGACAGCAAGGTGCGCAAGGTTTAAGAGGCCCAACTGGTCCGACAGGATTTGGTTCGACAGGACCAACTGGACCAACTGGTTTTAGCGGCCCAACTGGTCCGACAGGATTTGGTTCTACTGGTCCGACAGGTGTAAGAGGACAACAAGGTGCGCAAGGTTTAAGAGGCCCAACTGGTCCGACAGGATTTGGTTCGACAGGACCAACTGGACCAGCTGGTGGAGGTACAGGTCCTACAGGCCCTACTGGAATGAGCGGTCCTACTGGTCCGACAGGTATAAGAGGGCAACAAGGTGCGCAAGGTTTAAGAGGCCCAACTGGTCCGACAGGATTTGGTTCGACAGGACCAACTGGACCAACGGGTTTTAGCGGCCCAACTGGTCCGACAGGATTTGGTTCTACTGGTCCGACAGGTGTAAGAGGACAACAAGGTGCGCAAGGTTTAAGAGGCCCAACTGGTCCGACAGGATTTGGTTCGACAGGACCAACTGGACCAGCTGGTGGAGGTACAGGTCCTACTGGAATGAGCGGTCCTACTGGTCCGACAGGTATAAGAGGGCAACAAGGTGCCCAGGGTTTAAGAGGACCAACTGGTCCGACAGGATTTGGTTCGACAGGACCAACTGGCCCAGCTGGTGGAGGTACAGGTCCTACAGGCCCCACTGGAATGAGCGGTCCTACTGGTCCAACAGGTGTAAGAGGACAACAAGGTTCGCAAGGTTTAAGAGGCCCGACTGGTCCAACAGGATTTGGTTCGACAGGACCAACTGGACCAGCTGGTGGAAGTACAGGTCCTACAGGCCCCACTGGAATGAGCGGTCCTACTGGTCCAACAGGTGTAAGAGGACAACAAGGTTCGCAAGGTTTAAGAGGCCCGACCGGTCCAACAGGATTTGGTTCGACAGGACCAACTGGACCAGTTGGGGGAGGAACAGGTCCAATAGGTCCTACGGGAATGAGAGGTTCAACAGGTCCTACAGGCCCCACTGGAATGAGAGGTTCAACAGGCCCAATAGGTCCTACGGGAATGAGAGGTTCAACAGGTCCTACAGGCCCCACTGGAATGAGAGGTTCAACAGGCCCAATAGGTCCTACGGGAATGAGAGGTTCAACAGGTTCTACAGGCCCCACTGGAATGAGAGGTTCAACAGGCTTAAGAGGCCTCCAAGGTAATCCCGGACAAAAAGGGCCAACAGGCTCAACAGGCCCCACTGGAATAAGAGGTTCAACAGGATTAAGAGGCCTCCAAGGTAATCCCGGACAAAAAGGTCCAACAGGTTCAACTGGAATGAGAGGTCCAACAGGATTAAGAGGTCTCCAAGGTAATCCCGGACAAAAAGGACCAACTGGAGCAACAGGTCCTATAGGCCCCACTGGAATCAGAGGTTCAACAGGCTTAAGAGGCCTCCAAGGTAATCCAGGCCAAAAAGGTCCAACAGGCTCAACCGGTCCAACCGGCATTCAAGGGCCAACAGGATTAAGAGGTCTCCAAGGTAATCCCGGACAAAAAGGGCCAACAGGCTCAACTGGACCAACTGGTATACAAGGGGCAACTGGAGCCGGAGTAATAGGTCCAACTGGAGCAACAGGTCCTACAGGCTCCACTGGAATGAGAGGTCCAACAGGATTAAGAGGCCTCCAAGGTAATCCCGGACAAAAAGGGGCAACAGGCTCACCTGGTCCAACTGGTCCAACTGGTATAAAAGGTCCAACAGGATTAAGAGGCCTCCAAGGTAATCCCGGACAAAAAGGTCCAACAGGCTCAACCGGTCCAACTGGGCCAATGGGAATTGGAGTAACAGGTCCAGAGGGAGCAACAGGATCGGTAGGTCCCATGGGAAGGAGAGGTCCCATTGGACCAGGATCATTGGTTCCTGGACCTACAGGTCCAACCGGTCCTTTTGGTGGACCTGTAGGTCCTACAGGTGATCCAGGTCCTACAGGTCCTGCAATGAGTGGGCCAACAGGACCCACAGGTCCTGCAGCGATAAGCTCGGGATTGGCTGATTGGGGAATGTTCATAACCAATGGAAAAAATACTTCTGTAGAGGCAGGAACCAATATTATCTATTCGTCTCTTGCTCAAGCATCACCTGATACGAGAATGTCACTCCTTCCGGGAGGTACAATACAAATCATGGATATGGGGTACTATCAAATTACATTTGGGGTGATGCCAGATAATGGCAATGTCGAAAGAGGACGATTTGAGTTGAGAATTGATAATTTTGTGCCGAAAAATCATGCACCTTCTCAACAAATCATAGAGTTCTCGCAGACTGCAGCACAAACGTTATTCGGGACTATGGAACAGGTCATGTACAACTTAACTTGCATTGTGCAGCTGACGAATCCACTAGGATCTCAATTGCAAGTATTAAATACAGGTTGCACAACTGTGATAGGAAGTCCAAGGCAATGTGGACCTGGTAGTGCTCCCGCTTCATTTGTGACCATCCTGAAATTAGATAGGTAAATCATGTACAGTAAACGCACTATTGTCTTGTTGATCATCACACTCATGAGTGTCTTTCATCAGGCAAAAGCAGTAGATGTTGAAAAAGCACAAGTTACAGAACTAAAAAAGTATAACTTGTCTGTTTGTACGCTTTTTAAGGACGAAGCTCGCTATTTAAAAGAATGGATTGAATACCATCGTTTGATTGGTGTAGATCATTTCTATCTCTATAATAATGGAAGCAAAGATAGATATTATAGCGTGCTAGCTAAATACATCAAAGAAGGCATTGTCACGTTGATTCATTGGCCCGATTTAATGAATTCCGATCGGGATGAAGATGCGTTCATGTGGGCATTAAGCACTCAAGTTCCCGCTTATGAAAATGCAGCGCGAGAAGTTGCGCTGCACGAAACAAAATGGTTAGCCTTTATCGATATCAACGAATTTCTCATTCCCACACAATCGTATTCTTTGAATGAAGTGTTGACTAGATATGATGACTTTCCAGGGGTAACCATGAGATCTACCTATTATGATGCCTCTAAGATCGATGTTGTTCCACGTAAAATCTTACTCATTGAAACGTTGGAAATGACATCTGCTCCTGAACTGAACATTCAAAAAAGCGTTGAAAAGACGATCTTCAAGCCAGATCAACTCTTTTATTTCACATGGCCACCTTACAAGTGCTATTTTAAGAACGAAAAAGAAGCAGCGCTTGTTTCTTCACAAGAAATGAGGATAAATCAGTACACGAATCGGTACATGGGATACTTGACCTTTGGTAAACCTAAAGAAAAATTAGACATAGATAACCGTTTACTGACGCACTATGAATTGAGTGAACTGCTGCAAATCGGTTATGAAATTAATGACCAAGAGCGACTCATTTATCGCTATGTGCCAGAAATGCTCAAACGCTTGAAGATGTGATAACCATGCGGGTGCAAGATGAATAAAATATGGGTAATTGTCTTTGCTTTCTTTGCATTTCTTAAAGTGCATGCAGAAGACGTAGTCTGGAATATGACGACCGACACCATTCCCACATTTAATGGGGCAACCTATAATGCCTCTAATCCCTTGATTGGAATGGACGCTGCTGGCGATATTGTTATTGCTTGGATTGAATCGAACGGGGTGAATAGTATTCTCTATGGAAATACAATGCCCTTTGGAACCACCTATGACCTAACACGGACAGTACAATTATCAGGGGCGTTTCCGGTTACTGAAGCTGTCATAGTGGTGGATCCTGTTGGAAATGCTACTGTTGTGTGGGTTGAAAATGATACTATTTTCACTACGACCTACAATTCAAGTTTTTATAGTGGATTTATGAGTGGAATGTGGAGCGCGGCAACAACACTGGACATGACAGGAGTTTCTCAAGTACAAGTCACACGAGACTTTACATTAGGGAATGATAGCAGTGTTGCCGCCGTTTGGATAAAAAGCACCGACGTAGTCAGCAGATACAAACCTTTTGCGGTTGATGCAATGGAAAACGGAACATGGGATCCAGCAGATACTGTCGCGGGAACAGCAGCTGCAGCGCCACAAATTGCTTTGGGAAATGGGAATCAAACAATCATTTGGTATGATGTCATTTCTAGTATTGAAACTGTGTTTGCTGCCACTAAAGCAATTGGAGGTTTCTTCGGAACGACTACTCAACTTTCTGACATGAATATTCGAAGTAAAGATCCCCAGTTGACCATTTTCCCCAACACGATCAATGGATTTGCCGTTGCTACGTGGTTTCGATTCGAAGAAACAGCAGATGAATTTTCGAATGTATTCGTTCAAATAGCCCCACAGATGGATTCTACTACATGGACGCCTGCAGAGGATGTCACTCAGTTCCCCGGAATGATAGATCCCAATGATCTCTTTTTACGTATGGCAGCGAATAACAATCAGAATTGCAATGTTGTTTGGACGATGTCGTACGATGGGAGCGTGTTTGCTATCCAGTCACTTTACACAACGCTTGCGAATAGCACTCTCATCGATATTGTTCGTCAAAACGCCTTTGCTTTCACAGTTGATCTATCCATTGATTCACAATCGAATTTAGTGACAGCCTATACTTACAATGAAAATCCAACGGGAATGGTTGTCCGTTCAGTGGATTCAGATTTAGCTTCTGTCGAACCCGGATGGGGATATCCTACGACACTTTCGACAGGAGGCGCAGATGGATTTGCTCGAGTAGCCAACAGTTTTGATGGCTTGAACACATCGAATGCTGCAGCACTATGGATACACAACAACATGACGAATAACGATCTTCAATTAAAAAAGGGAAATGCCATATTGCTCGATCCGCCTTCAAGTCTCATGGTGTCACAAATGGATGTTAATTACGGAGTCTATGTGGATCATGTGAATACACTCACATGGACCGCAAGTACATCTCCCAATCTCATTAAATACGTTATTTTTCGCGATGATCTCTTTGTTAATCAAGTAGCTGCTGATGGAACTTTGCAATTTGTCGATCACAATCAACCCAATGCCATCCCACCTGGTCCCACCGGACCTCAAGTGAAGTACGGTGTTGCCGTTATTGATGACGAAAGCTCACAAAGTTCCATTACATCTGTTAACTTCCTGCCATAACCTATTGCCAAATTCAAATTTACAGATTACAATTCCCTCTCTCATGCATCAAGAGAGGGAATGGTTATGCTTCGTCTTATAGTTGCTCTGTGTTTTCTTATTCCACTATTGGCACATGCTAAGGATAAGATCTGTCTCAACATGATCGTGAAGAATGAGAGCCGCGTCATCAAACGATGTCTTGATTCAGTGATACCCGTGATCGATTATTGGGTGATTGTGGATACAGGATCAAACGATGGAACGCAGCAAATCATCAAAGAGCATCTCAAGAATATTCCTGGAGAATTACACGAGCGTTCATGGAGGAATTTCGGTGAAAATCGCTCTGAAGCGTTTAATCTAGCCAAAGGAAAAGGAGATTATATCTTATTCATGGATGCGGATGACACTTTGGAGTTTGCCGATAAAATTGAGTTCCCTCCTCTGAAAGAGGATATGTATTTAATGGTCCGCGGCTCAAAAGAGTTCAATTATCTTAAGCCCCAAATTGCTCGAGGAAATCTACCCTGGAAATGGGTAGGTGTGACCCACGAATATTTATCCTGTGACACTCCATTTACAACAGCCGTAATAGCCCATGTGAAATACATATCAGGAGATGGAGGCGCTAGCACCTACGATCCTGAAAAATTCCTGAAAAATGTCAGATTGCTTACAGAGGGGTTAAAACAAGAGCCCGACAACAGCCGCTACATGTTTTATCTGGCAGAGAGCTATCGCGATGCAGGCGAGATAGGAAAAGCATTAGAGACCTATCAAAAACGGGTCGAGATGGGAAATTGGGAAGAAGAGGTGTTTTGGTCCAAGTTGCAAATTGGCCTCATGCTGCACAGGATGGGCATTCCTTTAAATGTGGTAGCTGAAGCTTACAAAGAAGCTCATGCATACCGTCCCCATCGAGCTGAGCCCATTTACTACTTAAGCGAAATCTATAATCAACAGGGTAATCATGCTGAAGCTTATGCATGGTTGAAAGAGTATTATGCTATCCCCAAACCAGAAGAAAGAGATAGCCTCTTTAACATCGCCTGGATGGATGAGTATGGACTTAATTTTCAACTCTCCATTTGCTCGTATTACCTTGGGCATTATCAGGAGTCCATTGAAGCCTGTGATGACCTGATTGCTTGCGAATCGCTACCTGAAAGCTGGCGTAATCAAGCCGAAATCAATCGGACATTTCCAGTGGCTAAACTGCAAGCTCAACTAGCTAAATCTAAAAAATCTATACACAAATGAATTCAAAGAAAATAATATACATTTTACATTAAATACTTACATTTAAGAGTGTTAGAAAAAAAATTTGTTCGCTTTATTTTTTCTTTTAAGTAACATCATATTTCAAATTTTGCGAATAGAAACAAAATGCTGAAAACGATCCTTCAGTTAGCAAGCTTATTAATCTTATGTGTTACACACTCAACGGCAGATGTAAAGGATCATCTAATCACTCTGCCGAACAAATCATCTGGCCACCAGATGCGCAACATCGATTTTATCTACCTGATCAATCTTGACCACCGCCATGAAAAATATGCTGCATCCCTAGAGAAATTTGCACAATATGAGATTAAGCCCTTTCGCTTTTCGGCGATCAATGGTTGGAAATTACCCATTGAGGTCTTAAATGACATCGGACTCAAGTATCAGCCTTGGATGTCGGGAGAGAACTGGGCTACAACATTTTCTCCTGATGAAGGTGGTCAAGCTCACCATGAGCTACTCACAGCTGTCGGGCGAACTTATTTCAGTTATGATCTAACAAGAGGCGCGATCGGTCACATCCTCAGTCATCTTTCTGTGCTCCAAGATGCTTATGATTCTGGTTATGAAACAATCTGGGTCCTAGAAGATGATTTCCACATTCTTAGAAACCCTCATGTAATCTCAGATCTCATCGTAAAACTCGACTTTTTAGTCGGCAAACGTGGATGGGATATTTTATTTACGGATCGGGATTTTAGAAATTCTCTAGACGGAGAATATATACCTTGCAAAGCCTATGCATGGCGCCCTGATTTTGGTCCTTCCGACCCCAAACGTTTTTCATTCAACAAGAGCATCAGTTCAGATTTTAGACAGGTTGGCGCTCGCTATGGAACCTATTCCATGGTCATCAGGCGCTCAGGAGTGAAAAAAATCCTCGATTTTTTCAATAAGCACCAGTTGTTTTTACCTTATGATTTAGAAATTAGTTTACCAGACGATATTCGGTTTTTTACTGTTCAGGAAGATGTGGTCTCAAAAATTCAACGTTCAGAGTCTGATAAGAAAAAAAATACATCGAACTAAAGGCCAGGGATGCTTTATCAACCACCAGCTGATGCACAACCGATCTCCCACCTGGAACACATCGTCGATCCCGCTCATGCCATGAGAGTTAAGGAAGAAGCCTTTTATTACATGGACTCTTTAGAGGGATGGTGTACCAAACAAAAAGCCTCGATCCTGATCGACATTGTTCTCAAGGCTCAACCTATGACGATCGTGGAGATTGGAGTTTGGGGAGGCAAATCGCTTGTTCCCATGGCAACTGCAGTGCGCGCCAATGAGCAAGGGATTGTATATGGGATTGATCCTTGGGATCGCCTTGCTTCTGTTGAAGATATGATCGAAGAAAATAACATTCTTTTCTGGTCGAAAGTGGATCATCAACGTGTTAGGGAAGATTTGATCATCAATTTAGAGCGTTTTGATTTGGATTACTTCACTAGAATCTTTAAAACGTCTTCCGAAGACGCTCCACCTATCCATGATATCGATGTCTTACACATTGATGGCAATCACAGTGATCATATGTCCTATTTAGATGTGACAAAATGGGTTCCACTTGTCCGAAGAGGAGGGTGGATCATTTTTGACGGAATGGGATGGGCAGAGAAGGGCACATTTACGACTGCAAGGGCTGTCAATTGGCTTAGTAACCATTGCAACAAAATCGCAGAGTATCAAGAAGATGGGGGCTGGGGCATATGGTTAAAGCGATAAGACAGCTTATCCTAGGATGTGTATGCGGAATCTCTTCCCTATCTGCAGAGAGTCTTCAAGAAAAAAAAATACAGGAAATGAAACACCACATCCTCAATCAAAATCCTCCTCTTGAAGGATGGTGTTCTAAGGAAAAGGCGCAACATTTCATTGATTTAGTCTTTCAATGCAAACCCCAAGTTTGTGTTGAACTAGGAGTATATTGTGGAGCATCTCTTTATCCTGTGGCTGCGGCCTTAAAACATCTCGATGAAGGGGTTGTGATAGGTATCGATGCTTGGGATAAATTAGAATGTGTTAAGTATCTTGATCCCATAGAAGATGAACATCACCTCGCTTGGTGGACAAAAATTGATTTAAGCAACTGTTATGTGAATTTGAAAAAATTCATCAGACGCAATGGATTGGACAAATCCTGTGTTCTTCTACGCAAATCCTCCATCAAAGCCGTTACTGATCTAGGGGAGATAGACATTTTGCATATCGATGGCAATCCCAGTGAGATCATCAGAACGCAAGAAGTGTTGCTCTATTTGCCCAAAGTAAAAACAGGCGGATACATCTGGTTCAATGATGTATTAAACATTAATTCTCAACAGGCCGTGGAACTGCTTTTGCAATCTTGCGATGTGATTAAGTTGATCGATAATGGAAATTGTATCTTATTTCAAAAGAGGTAAATGGTGAAAAAGTATCATTTTTTTTTGCTCTTTGTCGTTTTCTCGCGTTTAGCCATTTCTGCCGAACCGATAGAGCTAAATCAATATGAACAATCGCTGTACGGACAATTTGGTGAAGAAGGCGTTTTAGCTAAGATTTTTCAGTTGATAGAACCATCCAACCGATTTTGCGTAGAATGTGGCGCATTTGATGGAATTACAGGGAGCTCGACCTATCTTTTAAGAACACAAGGATGGAAATGTGCTCTTTTTGATCGGACTTATGATATTCCTCAATGGAGTCTCCACCGAGAATTCATCACCTCAGACAATATTAATTCTCTACTCGAGCAGTACAAAGTTCCCTATGATTTAGATCTTCTTGTCATCACGTTAGGGTATAATGATTACTATATCTGGCAAGCGATCGATCCCCACTATAAACCCTCTGTTGTTTTGATTTCCTACAACCCATTTTTTCTTCCTCATGAAGATAAAATCGTTGTGTATCATCCCTATTACGTAGGAGATAATACAACTTACTACGGAGCCAGTCTTCTCGCCTTATTTAAATTGGGACAATCAAAAGGATATTCACTTGTACATGCGGATAAAGGAGGGGGACACCTTTTTTTCATTCGCAATGACCTCATTGATCGCTACAAACTGCAATTTAGCAATATCAATAGCCCTAAGAAAATTTACTCCTTAGTAGCTATCGGATCTAGCCCGATCAACGAATTGCGGAAAGATCCAAGAAATCGAGGCTTTTTAGAATCAGAAGACCTTATTAACCCCACGATGCCACGATGAATCGAATTACGTCTTTAATCACGCTAGCATTTCTTACCATAGGTTCTAGTATTATCTATGCAGCTCCTAAAATATGTTTAACCATGGTAGTTGCCGATGATGAGATTTTTCTCAGAAGGTGTCTCGATAGTGTAAAGAATGTCGTGGATTATGTTTCGATTTGTGACTTAGGGTCCACAGATCACACGATCAGAGTGATTGAAGAATTCATGGATCAGCATCAAATTCCGGGCACCATTCATCATCGTGAATGGAAAAATTTTGGGAAGAACAAAACAGAAGCTGCTCAAGCCGCTCAACAAGCCCTTAAGGATGCAGGTCATCGGTTAGAAGACTGGTATCTTCTTGCCATCGAGCCTGAAATGATCCTTAAAGAAGGCGTGGGATTCAAAAAAGACGCTCTCACTGCTGATTGTTACATGATCCTAGAGAAATCTGCAGCCCTATCCTATCATCAATACGATGTGCATTTCTTGCGCGCATCGATACAGTGGAAAAGTCAAGGAGTGACACACGAATTCTGGAGCAGTGTTCATCCGACCCACTGTGAGAAATTGACCACATTGATGGTAGAAGATAAATCCGATGAAGGAAGACTCAAAGAGCGTCTGGCATTGGATTTAGAACTTCTGAATAAAGAGCTAGAAGAAAAACCTAACCAGAAAAGATACAAATTTTTCTTAGCTCAAACTTATCAAGGTTTAAAAATATATGATGAAGCAATCGCAGCCTATGTCAACCATTTGAATGAGTGTTCAGATTCTGCTGAGATTTGTTTAGATAAATTCATGATTGGAGAATGCTATGAAGCAAAAGGAGATTGGGATCTTGCTCTAAGTTGGTATTTGGAAGCTTACCAGTGTAATCCCGACCGAGTAGAAGCGCTAAGAAGAATCGCCACTTATTATCGCAATCAAAGCAAACATGACATTGCTCTCATCTTTGCCAAGTATGGTTCTCGCATTCCCATTCCAGATCAATCATACATCTTCCACGATCCAGAATTCTCCCCCTTTCGTTTTGAAGAAGAAGTGTCTATTGCAGCCTATTATACCCGATTTAAGGAAGATGGATTTGACGGGGTTAACCAGCTTCTTTTACGAAAAAATCTTCCCTGGTATGTCAAAGATTATTCCTTACGGAATACTCTGTTTTACGTTCAACCGTTACAGAATGCACAATTTGTAACGATTAAATTAGAACTTCCTCTGATTCGAAAAGATTACGAAGACAGGTATAATCCCATGAACCCCTCCATCCTTCGCACAGACAAAGGGTATCAAGTGATTTGTCGCACAGTCAATTATACCCAAACCGGAGCAAAGATCTTTAATACGATTGATGAACAGGGAATCTTTCGCACCCGCAACTTTCTCCTCAACTACGACAAACAATTTAACCTTCTTTCACAACACGAAATCATTGAAAATCTCCCACGCGAGCATATCCGTACTTTTAGCTTAGAAGGATTAGATGATTGCCGCCTTTTTGAGTACCACAATAGCTTATGGTTTACCTGCACAACAGGAGATACTAACCCTTACGGCAATTTTCAAATTTCCCTCTGTAAACTAGGAAACCCACAAACCAATAAGAAAGTCTATGTCGAATCGCTCCTTCCTTTATTAGGCCCCGATCCGTATCGCTGTGAAAAGAACTGGTTACCTTTCATTAAAGACGAGACGCTCTATCTGATTTATGGGTATGAACCGTTTCAAGTATTCAAACCCAATCTTAAAACAGGAGAATATGAAATCGCTTGTGAGTACTCGTCCAACCATGACTTCACTGCTTTTCGAGGCTCGGCCCCGCCTATTCCTTTTGATCAAGGATACCTCATGGTATCCCACGAAGTCGTTCTTCGTGAAGATTATACGCGTTGTTATTTACATCGATTTGCTTACCTTGACAGCCATTTCACCCTACAAAAAGTATCGAAGCCCTTTACTTTTTTACATCAAGGCATTGAATTTTGCTGTGGCATGACATCCGATCACCAAAATTCCAACATGATCCTCTCAGTCGGCATAGAAGATCGAGAAGCCTATCTATGCATTATCAACATGGATACAATTCGCTCTTTGCTAGAACCATTACCTCCTCTAGTTGTTGACCCTGCATTCAAACCTAAGTGAGCTACTATGAAAATCAAGGAATGTATTAGACCTCTTTCGAAATTAAGGGTTCGTCGATTTTCGGGATTATTAGACATCTTGCGTAACCTCATTTACTCATTAAAACCAAATATTTTCTGTCCAATTTTTGTATCGTCATCTCAGCGACTTACCAAAGTCGCTTCGCCTCCGCTACACGAATCTACTACCGTAGATTCTAAAAATTTGCCTAGAAAATCTTTGATTTTTCTGAGCAAAGCAGGTTATGCAAGATGTCTATTTTGGCCAATTTTCGATTCTTTTTGCGGGGATAGTATACGAAACAAGATACAATCCCCGCAAAAAGAATCAAAAACTCGGCTCAAAAGAACCCGAAAATCGACAGAACCTTATTTTCGAAAGAGGTCTATTTTAGGATTACTCATACTGTTCTTTTCTCCATGCGCATTTGCTCACATTGATTTTGACTTTTACTTTAAAAAAAATCCTCCTGTAGTGAACGTCGACTATGAGAACCTTGCAGAAAAAAACATAGTCATAGCAACCAAGCGCTTAGAATTCCAAGATTTTCCCAAGGCGCACAATCCTTCGATGATTAAAGTGGATCAGGGGTATTTACTGTCGTTTCGTTTTGTTCCCGATGAATACGATCTTCATTGGCTTTCCTACATAGGGATTGTTCTGCTTAATGATTCCCTGGAGCCGATTTCTAAACCGGAATTACTCAATACAAGACCCAACAATAGCAAAACCCCTTCTCAAGCTGAAGATGCAAGGCTCTTTTCCTACAGGGGAAGACTCTTTCTCATTTACAATGACAACATCGAGGTAACAGCGCCTACCGTGCATCAACGAAGAGATATGTTCATAGCTGAACTCTATTTTGACAATGGTCGCTATAAAATGGCCCCAGGGCTCAAACTGGTTTACGAAGAAAAATACGATTCACAGTATTGGCAAAAAAATTGGATTCCATTTGTCCACGACAATACTCTGTTCTTGAGCTACATGTTAAATCCCCATGAAGTGCTCTATCCTAATCTCCTTAATGGTCAATGTTGTAGATTTTATGAGAGCTCAGTTGCCACACGATGGAAACTGGGAAGAATTAGAGGTAGTACTTCGCCTTTGTTTATCGATGGGGAATACTTAGCCTTTTTCCACTCAGGAATACCAACCTCTTCCCCCTTTTCGGATGGTTATGAATTGTGGCATTATTTCATGGGGGCATATACCTTTTCAGCTGAGCCCCCATTTCAGTTAACTAAAATGACCCATCAGCCGATCATTGGAAAAGGGTTTTATACGCATTCTGACAGAGTAAAGCGTGTGATTTTTCCAGGAGGATTGGTCGAATCAGGTGATAAGCTCTTTGTGGCCTATGGAAAAGATGATTGCGAAGTATGGATTGCTACGATCGACAAGAAAGAGCTCAAAAAAGCATTAGTGCCCATTAATGAAAAGGACAATAATTAATTCCAGACGTGTCTTCGAACATTAAACCTCTTGCATAACCCCACAATTCCCTGCCCGTGCCCCAGGGCTATTTAACTAAAAATTTTTGATAGCAGATCAGGTAATATGGCATAGTAAACACCTCAAATTTAAGGAGGTTCTATGTCACGCCGCAAACCAATTGATGCCAAAATTCGGGAAGCCAGCAAGGAATTTAATGCCGAGGTCTTCGCAGAGACAGTTAAGGGAGCATTCGCCGATTTGCCTGATTATCGATGCAATCAAAGCCGAGTACTGTATCCTGTTTGGTATCTGTCTCTTGTAGTTCTTTATGGCTTTTTTTGCGGATGCAATACAATTGAAGAAATTGCCGACTATGCCGATCTTCAAGAAGACTGGTTTTCCTCTCTCCTTGGAGAGAGAGTCTCAGCTCCTTCTCATGGCGCTCTCTGGTGGTTTTTGGTAAAAAACCCCCGCCGGGGCTCTTAAGAGCTATATTCAAAAATGGTTCAGAAAAATTCCAGGCGCATTGAAAGATCAGCTATTGGCAATCGATGGCAAGAGATTGAGAGGTGCTAATTTCCTGGATCATATCACCCACGTAGTAGGCTCGATTAAATCCGGGATTTTACATGGGTCGGATAAGACTTCCACATCATCTTCCATTATTCAAATTGTATCATAATTAGAATCTAATGCATTGCATAGTCTTTCCTAATAAGGTGTGTTGAGATTACAGAGATATTGCTCTTTTGTTAATAGTGAAAGTCAAAAAAGCCTCTGATCATAAACATTTAATCATGAAACTCATCGTAAGACTGTAGCCACATTAAGCACTGTTTTTTTCGGTGGAATGGAATAATTTTGTAAGTCTTTAATAATTTCAGCGTAC
>Ga0206972_1131_pt1 | contig 14146 bp, 20 predicted proteins | sample Alteio_BWOrgHeat_86_FD_152925 | JGI IMG/M metagenome (GOLD analysis project Ga0206972, IMG submission 152925) | Enriched cells from forest soil in Barre Woods Harvard Forest LTER site, Petersham, Massachusetts, United States -... | ecosystem: Environmental > Terrestrial > Soil > Temperate forest >...
TTTTAGTAAATAAATTTATAATTAAATTTTTAATTATGTAGGCGTTAAATTAAAATATCACCTTTATTAACCAGAAGTAATTGGTACTTATGAGTTGACAAGAATGGAAGAACGTATTTTTATGAGTAATAAGGAACTAAGTCATTTAGCAGTAATGACAAAGCTGTATGAAAGACGGCTAACAATATCGCAAGCATCTGAATATTTAGGACTTAGCAATAGGTAAGTCAAACGGCTCTCTAAACGATTAAGAGCTGAAGGGGCGAAAGGGCTGATTTCCTGGCAGGTGGGGAAAAAGAGCAATCATCATTTGCCCCCAGGATTAAAGGAAGTGGTCGTAGGCCTGATCAAGGACCGTTATGTGGATTTTCGCCCCACCCTCGCACATGAATATCTAACTGAAAAACGGCGCACCCTTTTATCATACACAGAAATTATTGGCATTTGTTATTGGTAAATAGATTTTTAATTACAAATTATTGAGCCACGCTCATTTGCGTGACTCAACAGATAAAAATCCTAGATTTTATCGATGAGTTTATGCGCTTTGTCTTTGCCTTTCTCGCAGAGTTCTTTGGTTTTTTCCTTGGCTGCATCAACAGCTTCTCCAGCTTCTTCCTTAGCTACATCGACAAGCACACCTACAGCTTCGGCCTTTTCTTTAATCTTCTCTTCGACTTTGTCGAGTTTTTTACCAATCTTTTGGCCGATTTGTTCGTTGGTTTTTGTCCCAGCAGAAAGGGCGAAAGTAGCTACCAGCATGGCTCCTAGATTGAACATGAATTTCATATATTCCTCTTTTGATTTCAATTGTTTGCAAAAATCAATTTTAAAATTAACTTAACTAATCTCATTAATACAATAATAGTTACAGACTATATTTTCAATACCATCCTTTTTTAAGGAGGGTGAGAGCAAACTCCATGAAACTGTGGGGATCGGCAGATTGGTTGGTGAGAAGCGTGGGACGCATCTCGAGCAACGTGGGATTTCCTTTGAAAATAAAGCTCAGCAGTTGTTTCAATTTATTGACCTTCACACGAGCGGTCATTTCTTCGGGAATTTCCTTAAGATAGGTCGTAAAATATCTCATTAAATCATCCCAGGAAGGCTGATAAGCTATTCCAGAAAAGTGGGCTCGGATTTGGTGGAAAAGGAAAGGATTGATAATACTTCCTCTACCGATCATGAGAGCATCGCATCCCGTCATCTTTAACATGTCTAGGGCGTGTTGGACCGTCACAATGTCTCCATTTCCTACGACAGGTATTTTAAGCAAAGATTTTGCCTCGGCAATCAAATCCCATCGAGCTGGCGGGCCGTAACCGTCAACCTTAGTTCTAGGATGAAGGGTGATGTAACGAGCTCCGCTTTCTTGAGCTGCCAATAGATTCTCACGAAATAAAGAGATATCTTCATAGCCAGAACGCATCTTGATGGTGACAGGAATGGTAGTCGCTTTGACAAGAGATCGAGCCACATCATGTAAAAAATGGGGATCTTTAAGAAGGCTGGATCCCGCGCCCCGCCCCGTGACTGTGTTCGAAGGACATCCACAGTTCAAGTCAATCCGTGGAGCTTCTCTCTTCTGGATTTCACAGGCCATTGCACCCATGAGCTCCACATCGGATCCCATCAACTGCGCCACTAAGGGAACAGGCGCTAACTCATCTGCTTGATACTGACAAGCTAAGCTTTCTACATGGGCATTCTTTGGCACTCGTAAAAAATCTCTTACCGCCTCGTTAAAACCACCAACAGCCGCCATCGCTTTTCGAAAGCAGCGATCGCCAACTCCTTCCATTGGAGCAAGTATCAAAAAGGGACAGCCATGAGAATCTTGAGGGAGTAAAGACATGAGGTGTATTCTACCACAGTCCCGGCTCCCTTGGGAATGACTTATTTGACACGAGGAATTTCGGGTACAAAGGTCGATACATCTGGCTTTTGGAACCCTTTTGGAAAGTCGCTATCTTGTGCAGCAGGCCACTCTTGATTTCTTCCAAAAAATAGAAGCTCACCTCTGACAACGAGTTCCCCGTATTGATTAACCCAAAGTTCTGCTTTGTAGACTTTCCCCTTTTCTGGATCGACGATTTTACCGCGGTATTTTCCACCTGAAGTAGGACGTAAATTCCAGATAATATCCATCCCGGAATAATAGGGATTTTCCTTCACACCAGGCGCTCTTTCTACAGGATGATAGATGGTATCATCCATCACACCCTCGTCGTTATAAGTGCCGATGATGCGTCCATACCACATTCCATCGTATTCATACACGGCAACAATACAATCCTCTCTCCCCTTTTCATTCACCGCCTTCCAAAATCCTTCAATTCCCTCAGCAAAAACAGAAGAGAAAGGCAAGAAACAAACCACCCATAATGCAATGATTTTCTTGATCATATTACTCCTGTATTAATCACAAAATCCCAACCCACACAAATCCACCGTCGTGATGATATTTGCTATCGTAATGATCCCGACAAGGAACCAAGCTGATTTTTCCCATCCACTATGCCAAAAAGCGGGCACTTCACGGTGGCGAGAAATACCAAATAAAAAAAGAAGAACTGCCACTGCAAACATCGAACATGCAAAAACAATAGCTGCCCATACATAAAGATCGTATCCTAAGATGGGCTCTCCAAAAGTTGGAAATTCTGGGCAAATATGCAGCGCTATCTGACGTAAGGAAATGATGCGTCCTATGATGGCGCTAAGCAAGGAAATAGCATAATGCTCCATCTTGATCCCAAATCGCATGTTCATGAGAGGGCCAATCGCCACTCCAATCATTCCTATGCGTTGTAATAAGCAAAGAGCACACGGATGTTCATGCATGAGATACTGATAGCCGTACGCCCCTAGAAGAACACCGCATAGCACATACACAAATACCAAATTAAGAATTCTTTGTGCCAGGATCAAGGTGCCTCACAATCTTATATTCAATGATAGGGTCATGTGATGCCATAACATAAGCATCACAAGAACAAGATTGATCAGCGAAAGACAAAGAGCTACTCGTTTCTTTCCCCAACCAATGAGAAAAAGACAAACGAGATAAAGAAAGATCAAACCCGCCATCATACCATGAACCTATGCCATTATAAAAACAAAGGGCAAAGACAGTTCTTTGCCCTTTGAACTGTCTTATTTTTTCTTCTTCTTACAGACCATATCTGGTTTAACTAACACAGAATCTGTCACTAGTTCTTCTTGAATGACACACTCTTTGCATGAATTAACATCCGCGTTATGCTCTTGCGGCGCTACACATGTGCTGATTAAATAGAGAATCGTTCCCATTACCATGACATACCTCCTTTAGTGACATCATGATAACATGCATTTAAGACATCAACACCTTTTCACGTCAATTATAAATTTATAGAATCGATTGTCGATTTGAGATATAGCATAAGAATAGAGGCAATTGCAAAACTCCCCGACCCAGAAAAATCGATGATTTTGAGTCAATTTGCCAGCCGCTTCAGCGGCCATGCCCCATCCCCAAGCACATACTCCAAGCGAGTAGGGCTTGGGGATGGGGTGGCAAAATGGCTCAAAAGGGCGATTTTGCTGTGGCGTGGAGTTTTGCAATTGCCTCAATAGCTAGCGGAGAACTGAACATGCTCGAGTCTCTGAATCTCAAGATCTTGCTCATTTTGACGATCGGCTTATCTTTCGCAGCTCTTTTAGGTTATCTCTCTCACAAGATTAAGCTCTCCCCCATATTCGGGTATCTCTTAGCCGGCTATTTGATCGGGCCTTACTCACCAGGGTTTGTTGCTGATCTAGACACAGCCGAGCAACTCTCTGAAATCGGAATCGTGCTCATGCTGTTTGGTGCAGGAATGCACTTTAAATGGCAAGACTTAATCCGCGTGCGACGCATCGCCGTTCCAGGCGCCATCATTCAAGTACTTGTCGCCACTGTCTTTATCACGATGATCTTTCACAAAATGGGCTGGGCTAAAGAATCGGGTATCATCATCGGTCTTTCGATTGGTGTTGCCAGCACCATGGTGCTCATTCGCGTTCTCCACGATAATCACGCTTTGAGAACTGCAGAAGGGCATATCGCTGTTGGCTGGCTCATCGTAGAAGATATCATTACCATTTTCATGTTACTTCTCATCCCCGTTTTGGCAGCTTCATTGGTGGGAGAACAAATTTCCTATAAAGAACTCACCTTCTCGATTTTAGGGGCCTTATTCAAATTTCTTTTAATGGCAGTTCTTCTTTTAACGCTCGGATTCAGACTGGTCACCTTTATTCTCAAAAAGATCAAGGTCATTAAGTATCCTGAATTATTCACATTGACTACACTTGCCATCATGTTTGCAATTTCCATTGGCTCCGCTTCCCTTTTTGGGACCTCAATTGCACTAGGAGCCTTTATCGCAGGGATGGTGATTGCACAAACCAAAGATCGACACCTCGTTTCAGCTCAAATTGCGCCTTTAAAAGATGCCTTTGTTGTGGTTTTTTTTCTCTCGGTGGGCATGCTCTTCAATCCACTAGGGCTCTCAGTAGACATCTCCATCACACTCCTCATTTTGGCAACGATTCTCATCATTAAACCCATAACCGCATTTCTGTTGTGTTTGATCCTCAAACATCCCATCAAAACAGCCCTAACAGTTGCTGTAGGACTTGCGCAGATCGGAGAATTTTCGTTCATCTTAGCAAAAGAAGCCATTTCCTATCGTCTGTTGCCCGATGAAATTTACAGCATGATTGTCGCTTGCGCCCTGATCTCCATCTCCATCAATCCCATCTTCTTTAAATTGACTAGACAGTATCGCCCACGCAAACACTAGTCATCTGAAATAGTCACCAGTTATTGTTTCCTGCCTAAAGCGTAAACAGGATAAATATCGATAACAGTTTCCTGATAAGGATGCGCCTTTTTAATCGCTGCAATCACTTGTTCCAAACGGACGCGCGCGCAAATAGTTTCAATCCTCTCTTCATTGACTGTCTCAGGAATCCCCTCTTTTCCTAAAAAAGGCTGAGCTCCTCGTTTGGCAGTGAATCGACCGATTCCTTTCACGGAAAAGCTACAATGGGAATAATGTTCCGTTTCACCTGCACCCGCTTTTCCCATGACATCTCGAATTAAATCGGCATGCGTTTCAGGAACGGTTACCACAATGGTCACAAATTCAGATTCTTCCAACATGATTTTTCCTTTACAATGTAAACATCAATGAGTCTATTGGATTATTTTAAAGAGCAACGGTCTCGGCAAACATAACATTCTTTAGATATTTTTAACCAGTTTCCGACTATCTTAGCTAAAAAACCCACAAAGTCATCGTGAGGATCCTATGTTATCCAGAATAACTTTTTATTTAGTAACCGCATTGAATTTAAGCTTACCAGCATCCCTGATTCATGCAGAAGAAAAAGGAACTGCTCCTCAAGTTAAAGCTTGGCAAGAATGGACCTACACCTTAGCGATGCAAGCAGCGACATGGGGGAGTCCTCTTGTTACGATGTACGCCTTGCGTCATCATGATGCGTTGGGACAACAAGCAAAAGCCCGACCTAACACGATCTGGCGCATGGAAGATATCTCCACACCAGAACTCTCCAAGCAAGCAGGTTATGTCACTCCGAATGTCAATGTCATTTATGGCTTTGGATTCATGGATTTGCGACAAGAGCCCATTATTTTAGAGGTCCCCGATTCGAATAACCGCTATTACATGGTGGAAGTGGTTGACATGTGGACTAATGCCTTTGCTTACATCGGTGGGAAATCCACGGGTTATCAAGGAGGAAAATTTGCTCTAGTCGGTCCTGAATGGAAAGGTGAATTACCTGCAGATGTTCAACCGATTAACTGTCCCACTCCCTGGATTCTTCTTCAGCCTCGCGTTCATCTTTATGTCAATGGACAAGTGGATCTCCCGGGAGCACAAAAAATTCTCCAAGCGATACGCCCTATAGGTTTAGCGGAATACATAGGTCAACCCCCACTTTCTCCTCTAACTTACAATTACCCAGCTCCTGACCCTTTGAACCCCGATATGCCCGTCAGTGCGCTGGAATACAAAGACCCTTTACAATTTTGGGAACTTCTCATGGTGGCCTTAAATGAAAACCCTCCGCCAAAAAATCAAATAGAAGCCCTTCTTCCTATGTTCCAAACCTTAGGCATAGAATTGGGTAAGCCTTGGGATCCCAACAAACTTCATCCTCAGATTGTCGCAGTGATGAAACAAGCTGCTGCAACCATTGGATCTATGCTCGATGTGTTACCGATAGGCAAACTGTTTCAAGGAGCTTTTTTACCTCCGCCAACCATCGGCAATCCGGGTGCTGATTATAGAACACGAGCTGTCGTCGCACGCATAGGGTTAACAGCTAACACCCCTTTTGAATCTGTCTACTGGATGTATTCCTTAGATAGCTCCACTCAGCCGTTGACAGGATCAAAAAAGTACACGATGACATTCAAAGAAGAAATCCCCTACATGAAACCCGGCTTTTGGTCGATCACCCTATATGATGCCAAAAACAATTACACTGTAGCTAATCCCATTAACCGCTACATGCTAGGCAGCGATACACCTAACCTCAAGAAAAATGCAGATGGCTCTTTCACAATTTATATTCAGAAAGACAGTCCTGGAAAAGATAAAGAATCGAACTGGCTTCCAGCTCCTTCTGGGAAGTTTTATCTCATTCCACGCTCTTATGCACCCAAACCAGAGACGATTGCTATTTTAAACACACCAAAATCATGGCCCGTGCCTGCTGTCGTCCCTGTGAATTAAGTGAAAAATGGGATTCCGTTGAAGAACGGAATCCCGAGGAAATACTATTTTAAGATATGCTTATTGAGATGTCCTGCTAGTTTAAGCATGTCGACAGGCTTTTTACCAATTACTTCGCCTAATTTATTATCAGGCACAATCATACGTCTATTTTTTTCATCCTGACATTTATGTGATTTTATGTAAGCCCAAAGGCCTTTGACAACCTGAGGACGTGTCATTTTTTTGGAACCCACTATCGCTTGCAATTCAGGAGATAAAGAGTAAGTGGTTTTATTGAGACCAGATGTAGCACCTGATTTCTTTTTTGCAGGTTTTTTCTTAGCTACTGCTTTTCTTGCAGTGGTTTTCTTTTTGGCTGATTTCTTTTTAGCTTTTGCCATAAACATTCCCTTCGGATTTAAAGTTTCAGGAAAAATTGCCAATTGCAACTTTCATGTCTTCTAATCAGTTTTGTAAGATCTATTATGAATTACTGCAAGTTTTTTTTTAATTTTTGAAACTGGCATGGATTTAATAAGGAAAGTCTACAACAATATGCTTAATTCTTCTTTGTTCAGACCCCTTCTGAAATGGCATATGTAATGTGCAATTGACCGGCTTGGGAAATACAACCAGCTGGAAATTCCCCTGTTTTATCAATAACATAAGGAGAACTCCAAGAATTTCCTCCATTAGAGGAAATCGCTAAATGAAGGGGATAGCGGTTGTCATGCGAGTGATTATACAAAAGCACAATTCGCCCTTCTCCTAAATCGATGGTATCGATACCCGAATCGGGATTGGGAAGATGGGTAGGAGTTAATTCAGACCAAGATACTCCTTGATCTTGAGATTCAGCTGTCCAAAGGTATCCCTTCTCCCCTATTTTGTGAGCGCGATCGCGGCAAAGAATCCGTAAATTACTTCGACCATCTTCAAACAGTGCCGGTTCAATCACTCCAAACTTTCTTCCGGGAATTTCTAAGGGGCCAATTTTACTCCAATGTATCCCTTTATCAGGAGAAAGATCAAACCAGATAGCGGTAGCCTTATGCTTCTCATCAGGATTACCCACCGCGCAAGAAGAGGGACAAAGAAGAGCGCCATCGGCAAGTACAAGGGGAGCACATTTAGTCGGACCGTTTATCCCAGCAGGTAAAATTTCTTCTTCAGACCATGTTTTGCCATGATCAAAAGAGCGCTTTAAGAAACTGACAACAGTACGCGGATCTTTCCCTATTCGAAAGAACAAAAGAAGTTCTTCTTCTGATAGCTTGCAAAGAACCGGAGTCCAACAAACAGAATGCTCAGCTTTGACAATTTCATGTGGATAGGACCAGGATGCACCATCGTATAAAGAATGCCATATACCTACATTTTCCTTCATGTCAATGTTACTTTTTCCCTCTCCACTTCCCCCTTTCCACACGGCACAAAAACAACCGGGAGTCGTTTCGACAATATCAGAGCTATGACAATCAAATTGAGCTAGGTCAGGTGAAAGATACTCTGTTTTAACAATGGTGAATTCTTGAGCATGACCCATAACCCATGATGTTAAAAGAAACCAAAAGATCTTTAGCATTTCTTAATCTCTATATTCAGCGCGATATAAGGAGAAGAACCAAGATTGACAAATCCTGCAGGCGTCATATCACCAGAAAGCTCGTACACTCCACAAGGCCAACTTTCCTGCTCACACGTGTCGCCACTTTCCATAGCAAAGGTCGATCCTGAAATGATGAATAGAAGGCTATCCCATTGATGGATATGGGGCACGACTTTGTCCCCTGGTTGCAACTCTGTGTAAAGAATTCTTATGAAAGGACTTTCAAAAAGCACTTCATGCGTTTCAGGAGCAACAGTAACTGCATCTTCACTAACTGGCTTTTGAGGAACAAATCCCTCTAGAAATGGCAAGTTTAACTGATTGCTCTTTTCGATCAACTGAGCTAGTGCTTGGTTAAACTGAGAATCGCCACTGAAAGGGCGTAATCTTGAGACGATCTCATCTGCACAAGGTTCACTGACGCGAAAAGCATCCATTAGACATTCCTTAAAAGACATAGATTCCTCGATCATTCAAGCACTCTCAATGAGCTTCCACGCTTACCGGATAAATGGCAAGCACTCCCACTGGAAAGGGCAAACGCAAAGAATCTTGACACAAATTCTGAGTGATAGCCAATCCTTTTCCATCGGGTGTAAAAGCAATTCCCTTTACACCACCTTCCTGATGAAGTTGATCTAGTAAATGTATAGTCGATTCATCATACATCTCTAAAATTTCCAAACTCAATTCTGGAGCAGTGGCATACAAACCGCTTTCTGTTGTTGAGAAAAAGTGCACATTCTTTCTTCCTTGAGAACATGATACCGTTAGATCATTTTTTACGGGATGGAAGGCGACTGAGTGGGGAAAACAAAACAGCGTCTGGGGGCCTTGTAACGCTTGAATCGGAGTGTTTACATAGAAACCTTGAGAACCCTCTTTGCGTTGGTATAGAACTACCGAGTGCGAGTCATGAGAAGTGACCGCGAGCAATTGGCCATCTTTTGAAAAATCTAACCCATCTGGAATCTGTAAAATGCGGTGAGTAAGCACCTGAAAGGGCCGTCTGTCGTAATGATCTCCTTGAAAATGGTATAAAGTAATCGTGTGGGAATACATATTGGCTACTGCAATCACATTTTCAACGGGTGAAAATCGAACAGCATCTGGAAACGAAATTTGAGAGCGAGACCCTTGGATGCTCGCTATAGGATGAGACTCATAGCGATTGAGAGAAAGATCTCTTTTATAAATGGTAATGGAGTTGCCTACCCGATTGGCCACCGCAAGATGTTTTCCATCGGGAGAAAAACTGAGATCATGAGGATAGTCCAATTGCGATTGAAGGCCTTCGATAGTGTACGAGGGCTTTGTTTCGTAAACATACCCTTCTCCTCCTACGCGTTTGTAAAAAGTTACAGAATTAGCTAAAGAATTGGCAACAGCTAGGCAATCTCCAGAAGGAGTAAAAGCCACAGATTCAGGGCGATCTAACTTTGAGTCGTTTTCTGCTCTAATCACGGTGATAGGTGTTTCACCGACAATCACTCCAAAACAATTAGATAGGTTGACCAACAGGGGTAATATCAACCCCAATAGATAGTTTTTCTTTTTTTCCATGAGCAACTTTCCCATCAATAAATAGCTTATACATCATTTACACATTCCGGCGAAGTTCATCACACTTAGCTGCTAAAATAAAATCGCTCTCAGATAACCCATTTATTTTATGAGTCCAGATGAGTAGTTTAACCTTTCCATAGGAAAGATGGATATCGGGATGATGCCCTTCTTGCTCTGCTAACTCCCCTACTTTGTTGGTAAATTCAAGCGCTTCTTTAAAATTTTGAAAGGGATATTCCTTTTCCAGATGGTGCTCTTCCTTCACCTTCCATCCCTTATCCAATTGTTGGTATAAAAGCGTTAGTGCTTCACCTTGTAAAGGTGGAACTCCCTTCTCACAAGACACACAAGATTTTTTGAACAATTCACAATGTGATTTCATGACATTCTCCTTTAAACATACTAGCTCGATTTTGTACAATTTTTAGCCCATTTGCTCCCTGACGTTTGGCCTACAGGGCCAAACTAGTCGATTTATTTAAAGGGAAAGGGTTTTTTAAACCCCATCCCCTTTAAATAAACGCCTCAGAAAACAAATAGGCCGAGGCACTCGGGTGAAAATTGTACAAAGTCGAGACTAGCACTATTCAATCTGCCGAGTCTCAAAATAACGAGGATGCAAATGTGTGCCATCGATATCAAAAAGAGGATTGATCTGACCGTTTTCAAGCAGTAAATCATCTTTAAATCCTAACCAAGAAATCTTGAGTCCCTTTTTCTTTTCTACTAATACACTCTCTCTGAGAAGGCGATTGAACAGCATAACCGTTGATCGATTAAAATCAAGAACCGGAGGAACCTCGTGGATATAGACGTGAGCTAACTTTTTACTTCTGATCGCTTCCTTGACCCTATCCATGTAGACCTTTAGTAGCAACCCCATGGCCGCTTCAGCATTCGGATAGCGCCCTTTTTCTACTGAGGGCAAAATCCCTTCACGGCAATCAATTTCTCCGAAAAGATAAATAAGGGTCGATCCCTCAGGAATTAAGCGAAGAGCTTCCTGATAATTGACCTTGGCGTGGAGAAGGCTGGCATCTCGTAAATGCCATAGCTTACAACCTGTGATCAAAACAGGTTGAATCAACCACTTCTTATGTTCTATTTCAACCTCATTCCAAGCAGGAGAAAGACAATGACTGTCGCCAATGAGATAAACACGATCCTCAGACTTGTGATCGAAGGTTTTCAAGGGAAGCAAGTCGGCGATGTATTGAAAATAGCTATATCCATTTTTAATGGATGTGGAAGACAAATTTTCACATACTGCAACGGTAGGCTCCATGATCTGACAAATGCGGAAAGCGAGATCGAGCTTTTCTTGACAATAGCAGATTTTAACCATTTTGAAGATCAGATTTAAGAACTCCAGATCCTCATCCGTTTTTGCAGCTTGTCCTTGGATCGGAACATGATCCCACTTATCCAAGGCTTTTAAGAATTTGTCTGCGGTCAGATCGCCCAAGGATAGCTGTGGATGAGAGTTTAAGTAGAAAAGAGCTTTTTCTAGAGCTTCTTCTCGCAGCATGGCAGAATCCATTAGATCCAGATAAAAGTTCATGAGATGAAGGGGCATGGCTTCCACAGAACAAGCCTCTTCTGTAAAGAAGACAGCCTCTTTTAAATGACCAAACTCCGCTGCAAGATTCGCTAGAAATTGAATAGAAGCAGGATGAATTCCTTGGAGGATTTTTAACAGCGTTTCACGATCTTTTTTGTGCTCTAAAAGTTTCCCAAATAAAACAGCCGTTTTCTCATGTTCTGAAGAGAGATGCTTGGGATCCTGATTGATCCGAATGATCAAATTGACTAACAGCTTAATCCCATCTTCATTCTTATTTTTAAGAAGTTTTTCAGCTATTTTGATTTCGTTTGAATACATCGATATCACTCCAAAGTTGGCTCCAAAGTATCATGCAATATCGTAATTTAGATCAATTTTCAACTTTTTTCTTTAATTTTAGAGATATTATTTTTTAATTACATAAATGTTCTAATATTTATTTACTATTAATATTAAAACAGCATAATATTTCAATATTAATAAATGGTTTTATATGAGTTTAAAAATTGCTTGTTACAATGTTTTAGCCGAGAAATACGTCGAACCTTGTAAACCCATGTTCAAACATCAATGGGAATCGCGCAAGGAAGCTTTAGCGAAACGAATTGTCACTTTAGATCCCGATCTCATCTGCCTGCAAGAGGTCGATCGCTTTGAGGACCTCGCTCGTTTGCTTGCTGCAAAAGGGTATCATGGGATGGTGGAGAAAGACAATGCGATCTTCTATAAAAAGGAAGATGTGGATGTGACCGATGCTACGCGGATCAAAGCCCTCGAAAGACTCTTACTTAATGAAGTTGCAGATCTTTTCACGACAGATCGCGCAAGCGAAGCCATGCGCTTATTTGATACACTGTCTGGAGATTCAATGCGTCACGCAGTTTATGGAGAAACCTACACTCTTGCACAAAAGAAAGGATTAAAAACTGATCATCATGACTTTGGAAGAGTCGCCTTTCACCGGCAGGAAGGATATGATGCAACAAACGATCTGCGCATCGAAGCCATCAAAGCCTTCCTCTCAAAATAGGCTCTCCGCATGTGCGTCTTTTTAATTTTATCTTAAAAAAAATCCTGTAGATCGGCCTAATGATGTTTTAAAAGCCATCTCGATCTAAAAAATCATTGCTTATTTAAGAATCAGCTTACTAGTAGAGGCCTTCTGCTTGGATTAGCAGCATGTAAAAGCTCAGCATATTTTTCAATGCTCGGTCTGGCTTGGGCTCTTTCATAACGGGCATATGCATTGGGTGATTTTGATTTCAGTCTTTTGGAAACATCCCGAATAGTTGAACCACTTCTCAATCTTTGTCGCTTTAAACCCAACGCAAAAAGCAATTTATCATCGGAAGCACCCATGCCAATAACACCATCCTCATAAAGATTAACAGTAAGTTGAAACTGCCTAGCCAATAAACCCTCGTAAGAGTCTTTTAGAAGCTCCATCACGGCATCTTTAATCATTTCTAGTGCTTCTTTTCTCGTCCTTCCCTGAGTCATTACATCCAAGAAGGAAATTTCAATTAGCCACCATGAACTATCAGCATCTTTCCACACTCTGCCTTCCAGCTCCATTGTTTTACTTCTCCCTGCTATTTTTTCTTTGGGGGATTATTCCTAGCCACCTGTAATATCTTCTTAGCTAGATTCTCTTTCACTTCTCTATGACGAGGAACTGGTTCCGAATCTTCTCCATTGGTCCCAATTTCATGGTTGCCGCCTTCTCTTTTCAACCACCAACCCCAACGACTAAGCTCTTTATCCAAGTCTCGCTTCTTCATTCATGGTACACGTTTTAGTGAACAAAGTCAAATTTGTAGCAGAAATCAGTATTTTTCTGAAACATTGATAATAAAAATTAAATTATTAATTTTTCTGCCGAGTAGCCGAGGGATTCACCTTTGGCCCTCACAGAACTGTACGTGAAGCTCTCGCTTCATATGGCTCGTCTGTCCAAATCGTTTCCATTAATAATCGATTTACTTACAGCTATTCGTTAGTTACGATGATTTTGCTAAAATGAGGTCTAGGCGGGGTAATTTTTAATTGGTCAAAACCCCTTCCATCTACTAAAATTTACCATTTGAGGAAAATGTATGTCTCTTGAAGAACAAGTGCAAGCTTACAAAGAACTCTCTCGTTATATCGCTGATCTCGAAACTCAGAAAAAAGAGCTGAGCCACGCCATCCTAAAACAAATGACCGAGAAAACCCTTTTTGTTGCAGGTTATATCGTCCGCCGGTATGACCGCTTCTCCATTAAAACGTCTCTTGAAGAAGCTCGCAAGTTTGGCGCTACCAAAATGGAAGAAGTCCTAGATAGAGGCAAGCTGAAAAAACTTCATCAGTCGGGTCAAGAGATCCCAGGTATTACTCCCTCTACCTGTATTCAGATCTCTTTGCAAACGCAAGAAATCACCACAATAGTCCCTGACGTGGACTAAACAAGATTCAGAAATGTGAGGAATGATGACTAGATGGACAATAGGAGTTTGTCAGGCAAATGGAGTCAATATACACTACCTCAGAACCGGCGGAGACAAACCACCTGTTGTTTTGCTACATGGACTAACGACGAGTGGAGCGTGCTGGACTCCCTTAGCGCGGTCACTGGAAAAAGATTACGAT
>Ga0206972_1132_pt1 | contig 14073 bp, 5 predicted proteins | sample Alteio_BWOrgHeat_86_FD_152925 | JGI IMG/M metagenome (GOLD analysis project Ga0206972, IMG submission 152925) | Enriched cells from forest soil in Barre Woods Harvard Forest LTER site, Petersham, Massachusetts, United States -... | ecosystem: Environmental > Terrestrial > Soil > Temperate forest > O...
AGGCCATGGTGCGGCGGTACATCTGCTGCCAGAGGAATTCGGTGTCCCATGGGTCGGCGCCGATGAGAAGCGGCTTGAGGTAGGTGTCGATCAGAGTTTTGGTGACGAGCGGAGAGAGAGCAGCGTTGCCGAGGCCGACGTGGCCGGAGTCTGTGAAGATCTCTACGAGTACCCAGCCGTGAAAAGCGAAGTTGCCCATGGATGCTTCGCGGAAGGCTACGAGGTCCATTGGGTTGGTGCAAAAGTGAGGAGGCAGAGGGACGGTCTCGCCTTCCCATTGAACGACGCGTGTGCGGACTTCGGTGATCTTCATGCGGGGCTCTCGATTTGAGTTAGGTCGCCGGTTGATAGCGGCTTGATGCTGCCTGAGAAGAATACAAGAGCGAGGAAGCCGATGAGATGAAATGACCCGGCAAGGATGAGAAGCAGGCTGTAGCTGAAGCCGTGGCCGAGGAGCGCTCCGACGATGAGCGAGAAGACAGCGCCTCCCATGGAGCCTCCGAAGCCTACGAGGCCTGCTACTGTGCCGACGGCGGAAAGAGGGAAGATATCTGCGGGGATGGTCATGATGATGCATGACCAGGATTGTTGCGAGAAGAAGGCGATGCTGAAGAGAACGAGAGCGAATTGTACCGGCACCCAGGGAACGAGCATGATGGCGGGCATCATGGCTGCGTTGACGCCCAGAACGAGTTTGCGCGAGAGATCGAGTGATCGACCGCTTTGCAACAGGCGGCTTGAGGACCAGCCGCCGAGAAAGCTGCCGACGCCGGAGGCTGCGTAGGGAATCCATGCGTAATGGCTGACTTGCGAGATGCCGAATCCACGGGCGTCGTAGAGATATTTGGGGAGCCAGAAGAGCAGGAAATACCATGCCGCGTCGCTCATGAATTTTGCGAAGACCAGGGCTTGTACGCTTCGCAGGCTTGTGATTTGACGAAGGGAGATGTGTGGCGGAGAGTGATTGATCGATGTGACCGTTACTGGGCTGCGATATGAGAGGGCCCAGCAGAGTGTCCATAAGAGACCGGTGGACCCGGCGGCGTAGAAGACTACGCGCCAGCCGTAGTTGATGAGTATGAGCCCGATCAGGGGTGGTGCCAGCAGAGAGCCGACGGATGTGCCCGCGTTGATAATGCCCATGGCTGTGGCGCGCTGTTTTGAAGGAAGCCACTCCGAGACTACGCGTGTTGCTGCGGGGAAGGCGCCGCCTTCACCCATGCCGAGTAGAAAGCGCGCCAACAACAGAAGGCCAAATGATGCTGCGAAGCCGTGCAGTGCGCATGCGAGGGACCACCAGAGCATGATGAGCGTGAAGCCGCGGCGTGTGCCCAGCTTGTCGATGAGGCGGCCGCCGATGACATACATTGCGGCGTAGGCGATTAGGAAGGCGGTTTGGAGATAGGAGAATTGCTGGTTTGTGATGGCGATGTTTTGCTGGATCGCCGTGATTGCGATGGAGACAGTTTGGCGGTCGAAGTAGCTGATTGCTATGGCGGCGGATACGAGAAGGACGAGGTACCAGCGGAGATTCGAGTTGTCGCGGGGTCCTTGAACGCTAGTGGGATTGGTGGTCACGACGCTCTCACCACTTCACCTGGAGAAGTGAGACGGATTGGCGAGGCATCTCGGTTGAGATGGTTACTGTGCCGTTGACGATGTCGAGCCATATGGGTGAGGAGAGTAGTTGCAGGCCGTCTTTGCTTTTTAGTTCCGCATATTGCTCCGAGGTGGGATGCTGCGGGGAGCCCATGGCTTTCCACACGGTGTAGGCGTTGCTGTGTGTTTCGTCTATTCGATAGTGAGTGACAAGGATGCGATGAGCGGTTGCGGGTAGGCCGGCGATAGTAATGTCGGTGGGCGTTGCGGGTGCGGGCTCATCGACGTCGTGATAATTCCATAGCATTACGGCGGCTTCGTTGGTGTCTCTGGTTGCGAAGGCGTCGATGTCGGGAGTCGTGCGAACGCCGCTGGTGAGGATGTCGTCGAGAGAGACCTGGCCTGTGCTGGTGGTGCTGACCCGGTTGCCCTGCATGAGTGCGGCCATGCGGAAGAAGTTAAGGATGGGCTTGTTGATGCCGTTTGTGGCAAGGGATCGGAAGCCTTCGAAGTAGTCCTTGTCTTCGAATTCGAAGGACCAGCTCAGCATGGAGATGAGGTTGACTTTGCGGCGGGCGGTGAGGCCGAAGAGTCCCTTGTAAGCTGCTGCTGTGTATGCGGGATATAGCGTGCCGTTGCGGTAGTTATTGGCTGGATTGACCTTGCTGGAACAGGCGGCGCAGCCCTCGGGGTCGGCTTCACTGAGAATGATGGGCAGGCTGCGGAACTGAGGGTATCTGGCTATGATCTCGAAGCCCTTGTCGACGTCGTTCATCTCTTTGTCGAGGCCCATGCGGACGTGGCCCTCGTTGATGCGCGGCTGGCCTTTTGCGTGGAACGAGATGAAGTCGAGCTGGACTTGTTTGCCGGTGGCTGCGCTTTTGCCTTTGGCTACGTGCGTGAGGAAGGTATCGAGGAATTTGTAGGCCTTTGGATTGCCGGGGCCGGTTGATGCGGGACCGCCAACTCTCGCGCCAGGCAGGGCTGCGCGCACGCCGGCTACCGAGTAGTCGTAGAGCTTCCAGTACTCTTCCGGGGTGGCGTGCCAGTAGTCAATGTCGGGCTCGTTCCATACTTCGAAGTACCACTGCAGGACAGACTCTTTGCCGTAGCGTTGGACGAGATGTGCGGTTACGGCATGAATGAGGTCACGCCATTTTTCGTAGTCTTTAGGCGGACTTTGGACGCTGCCTGAGGTAGTGCGACCGGGATAGTGGACTTGGTACGGTTCTTTGCCGGTGGCGAGGTCTTGCGGCATGAAGCCCAGCTCGACCATCGGACGGACATGGGCATCTCGGTATCCGTCGAAGATGCTGTCGAGGATTTTGAAGTCGTAAATGGGCCTTCCATTTGCGTCTTCGGTGTAGACGTTGGTGGAGCTCCACTTCAGCTCGGCGACTCCGTTGCCTGAGGTGAGGAGATGGTGGGCTCGAATGTATACAGGTACGGGGCTCAGGTCGTGCAGTTCCTTGAGCAGCTTTACGCCGTTGGGCATGGTGGTGTAGTTGGACTCGTCATAGCCGAACCAACTGTATATGGGAGTGTAGGGGCCGAGAGTCTTAGTCAGGTCTACGCGTATGTCGGCAGGTTGAGAGCGAGCTATTGTGCTCTGGACGAGCATCAAGATGACGACAACACAGGCCATTTGGATAGATGTTTTCATGATTTTATGAGGATGCCGAGCGATCGCCGATCAAGAAGCAATTGTCGCACGCTCGTCCTCTGAAGATCATTTACGACTCCTTTATTTGTGCCTTATGGGTTACCTAGGAATGACGCCGATTCTGTAAGTAGAGTGAATGATGGTGGTGATCTTTATGTGCGCGAAAGCATAGTTCTGTCGCGCGGACAAGGGCTCATCGACGTAAATGAGGGTTCTATGATCGGCAAATATTGGAGTACCTGCGCCATCGGATTCGTGGCGTATTTTTTTGTGCTTTTTCCGGCGTCTGGTCAGACGCAGAGCAACGAACAACTAAATGCGACCAGCGGTATTGTGCAGCAGAGCGATGGATCGGCGGATGTGCGCGGAGGCCGCGCCAGCGTAGAGGCTGCTAAACCGTCAGACGCGGGGTCGTATGAGGCTCTCGAAAGAGAACTCGAGACGATGAGGGAGCGCATTGCGAAGCTTGAGGATGAGTTGAAGGCCAGTCGATTGGCGCCGGGAGAGGATGCAGGAGCGAAGGATGCCGAGAGACTAACGGAAGCCAGTGCGAAGCTGGTTGAGCCTCTATCCGGTGGGAGTTCTTCGCCCGGTGGAGGTAGTCCTGCTTCGGTGCAGTCTTTAATTGGCGCGGAGGAGACAACCAAAAGCGCGCCTTTTGCTTATGCAGACTGGAGTTGGCTGAACGGAAATTCGCGCACTAAAGATTCGCCTATGGCTACGAAATACTTTACGCCGGAGTTTCGCGCGGATGTAAATTACATCCTGGACTTCAATCATCCCAAGGATGACAGCATGGGCGGATCGACGGAGTCGTTTCGTTCGGATGAGGTGCAGGTTGAGCAGCTGAGCTTTGGCGGCGACTTCAGAATAGATAACGTTCGTGGACGCTTCTTGACGATGTATGGGATGTTTGCAACGACTACGCCTCGCAATGATGCGAGTCCTTCGAGGGGGCAGTGGGATCTTGCGAATGCTTATCGCTATGTTTCTGAGGCATGGGGCGGATATCACTGGAATGTGCAGCATGGACTGAATCTGGATGCTGGGATTTTTGTCTCCTACATTGGTTTGTTCAGCTATTACAACTTTGATAACTGGGCTTATCAGCCCTCATTTGTATCTTCGAATACTCCCTGGTTCTTTAATGGAGTTCGGGTGCAGTGGTTTCCGACAGATAAGTTGAAGATCGAGCCGTGGTTTATCAATGGCTGGCAGTCTTACGGCAGGCCGAATGGAAAGCCAGGACTTGGTGGACAGATACTTTATCGTCCAAAGTCCTGGATGGCACTTGTGTTTAATAACTACGGACTTGGGGAAGATGCGGTAGGCATTCCTAACCGGTCGCGTCTTCACACCGATGATAGTGTCGAAATCAAATACTATGACAACCCGTCGAGATTCCTGGACAAGGCTGCCTTTACATTCACTGCGGATGCTGGGTGCGAGTTTGGCGGAGGAGTCAGCTGTACGGGAAAGGGTGGCAACCCGAAGCAGTCTTTTCTTGGCTTTATGCTTTATAACCGCGTGTGGTTCAAGAAGGATTTGTACGGACTTACGATTGGCGGCGGGAAGATGAATAACCCCGGACGGTATCTGGTGTTGCTACCGCCTATTAATGGCGCTACTGCTGCGACAGGGACGCCTTATTACACAGAGAATCCGGGACAGCCTTATCATGCCTACGACATGACGACTACGTTTGACTATATGCCGAGTCAGTTCATAACGTTTCGAGCGGAGATGGGTTATCGCCATACGGACCTGCCTTACTGGTCCGGCAAGGGCGGCATTACACCGCCGGGTGGCAACAATGGCGCTCCGGCAAATTATGTTTGTGCATCGGGTGCATCGGCGGGAACGAACGTGTTGTCGACTGCGGAGTTGAATTGCGGCGGAGGGTTGAGCAGCGTGTGGTTTCCTGATTTGCGGACGGGGCAGGTGGCTGCGACGGGCGCGATCCTAGTGAGGTTCTAGATGATGAATTGCATCGATGTTATGACTGTTACTTCATAACATCGATGCTTGGCTGAATGAAGCGGAGCAAGGTTCCGCCGACTTGCGGGAACTGATAGGCGAGCCAGGTGAGGACGGGTACGGCTCCGAAGATTGCGAGGCGAAGGTAAAACTCCATGCCCAGCTCATTCGCGTTGGTGTCGGTGATGCGGCTGAGGACTGAGTTGCGATGCATTTGCGCGAAAACGTAAATGATGCCTCCGCCAAGCAGTAAGAGGAGGCCGGTGAAGCCTTCATCGATCAGCTGACGGGGCTGGAAGGGATAGGAGTTCCACGCGATGATGGTGAGAACGAAGACCACCGAAACAAACATGAGCAAGTGCCGCATATTTACGAGAACTGCCCTGATGAGCGAGACGTAGCGAATGGCGAGGAATTCTTCGGCGACGCGGATGTGCAAAGGCTCTTCGGAGATTGTACTGGTGAGCAGTTGCAGCGGCGTATGAGGATGGCGCGCGGATTCCTCCTTTGGGAGGCTTTGCGCTTTGATGGGCAGCTCGGCGGTATCCTCGCCTTCGACGAGGCCGATGCGTTTCTTCTCCCAGTAGGGGATGAGGATTCCGCCAAGCAGGATTTCACAGCACTTTGCGTAGCACTTCTCGATGGCGACCATGCAGCGAAGACCGGCCTGAGGGCCGGCGATTGGTTGCGGGCTGGGAGGCGCTTGCACGGGGGCACCGCTGAGTACGGCGTTGATGGTGCTGATCCAGGAATCCAGTTCGTCGTGAACTTCCTGAAGATCTTTGGCCTGGTATTTCTGAGCGGGATCGAAAGAGTTCATCAACGTACTGTCGTTGACCATCTGACGCATGGACTCGGTTGAACGAGCCATGTCGCGCCATTGTTCAAGCAATCCGCCCTTACGCATCATGTTCATCCAGCCGATACCTTTGAGGCGGTTGAAGGCGAAGCGAATGGGCAGACGCTCGAGCGGATCGAGCAGTCCCCGCCGAAGCGAGTCCCATATGAGCAGCATGCGGAGCCATCCGGAGAGGGCGATCATGACCAACGGAAAGGCGATGGACATGAGAAGGAATTCATAGCAGGTGGGCCATTTTCCGCTGTGCCAGAGGAACCGGTCAAGGCTGCCGAACTTGAGACCAAAGACGATGAGACAAAGTGTGCTCATGTAAATGCCGATGAGGGTGAGGGTGGGCCACCATCTGCGGCGCGGGAAAAAGCGCTTGAGCAGTTCGCGTGTGATGAGAAGGCAGGTGATGTTTTGAGCGAGACAGGAGTCCAGAGAGCAAGTGCAACTGGAGATGGCTTCGTCACTGACGAAGAGCGGCCATGAGAAGTTTCCTTTTACGTAAGCGGGGAGACGAGGGCGATTCTTGAGCGAGAAGCGCAACCGCAAAGCCTGAAAGACCGACCACAGGTACCAGCCGAGGACGATGAGAACGATCGGGACGAGAGGCGAAACTCCGCTGCCTGGAAAGAGGCAGCGATAGCTGAAGAATGTTCCGACGAAGTTGTGGTTGCCGGCAACTGTTTCGGTATCGCAGATATGCATCCAGATGAGAGGAGTCAGGATGAGCGCAGCGGTTGCAATCAGGTTGAAGAAATAGACGGGATTGGCGTTGAGCCACAGTCGCAGACTTTCAAGACGGCTTACTGGAGGGGGCAGGATTGGGATGTTGCCGTTTGGCGTGAGATAGGGAGACGCCTTGCGAAATGTTGTGAAAAGTGCGACGAAGGCAGCCGCGATGACGAGAAGGCTATAGAAGGCTGTGTGCCAGTTTGGGTGGATAAGACGGAAGCTAGGGAAGACCGGGTAAGCGGTGAGGAACGCCATGCAAAAGAGCATGACGGTACCGATGTAGATGTACATGGACCTGCGATGACGTTGATCTCCCTGATCGATGGCCAGGTCGCGCGTGAGCGGAGACCAGTAATTGGGAAAAGTGATTGCGGCGGCGTGGCAGATGCAGAGGAGTGCGATGAGAATACATATCACCTCCCAGGTCAGAGACGGGTAACGGTATTGGCGCGCGGCGTATGCGGGATCGGTGAAGGAGATAACTTGCCATAGCTTCGTGAAGAAGTCGACTTTCTCGGGGTGTGTGGTCGCAGGAGGAGTGGTAATCTTTGCGCCGCAGAGTGCAAGCCGTGAAGAGGCGTTTTCTGAGGGAAGAATTTCCGGAAGAATATCAATCCGGTCGCTGGCGCACTCGCTTACGATTCCCAGCGGATAGTAGCCGTCGGAGCCGATCGCCGATGCCCACAATCGGGCATGCAAGGACGGGTCCGGTTTGAGGGCCGAGCGAAAGTTTGCAAGGTGTATGTTATTCGAGAGGCCGTCCCAGAAGGTGAAGCTTGCGGCGTTGAAATAGGCTTCCGTTACAGCATCGGGAAAAGCACGTACAGATCCGCGCGTCGCGCCTGTGTCTGTCGATGTGGGACCAAACAAGTTATACGCACTGAATGTAATTGCGCCGACGTATGGGACGCTCTCCGTTTCACGGCCAAAGAGGAGATCTCCACCGATGAAGACGAGACGTGCCTCCGGGCAGGCGCGATGAAGGAATTGCGCGAGGAAAAGCTGATCGAGAGGATTGGAGCTGTTGATGACGATGAACTGCGTGTGATTCCGCTGCAGCAGATGCATGATCGACATCAACTGTGCCTCCTGCGAGAGAGGCATCTGGTCCTGAGAGAACTGCGGCACGCTATCGTTGGCGCCGGGATCTTTGAGCGAAAGGTGCAGGTATGGAGTGGGGGTATTTTTATCCTGGCTATCCTGGCGTTCCTGAGACTTTGTGTGCGCGTTGCGCAGCAGAGAGATGTCGCGCGGGAAGCGGATGTTGAGCGGTCTGTCGGTCGAGAGGTTCTCCTGTCCGTCTGTCGAGGAGCACGGGAGTGACTGAGCTTTCTTGGGGGTAGTGCGCTGCATTGAGTGAGAATCCTGATTGCCGAAGACGGTTGAGTCTTCGGAGAGGACGGCGACGCGACCGAGATCGTATCCGGCGCACGAAAGGGCATTAAACAACTGTGCGGATTCGTACTCGGCGTTCTCGGAGAACGAGGTGTATTGGATGGTGGTATCGGGTGGGAGTTGAGTTCTGGTTTTATCTGGCGGCGGCTTGGAGAGGAGGCTGCCGGCGAGCAGGGTTTCGGTGCTGCCTGCAATTTCGACTTTGCGATGATTGACGACGCTGCCCTCCCTAGTCCCAGCGGCTTCGATCCCGGCGCGCAGAGAAGCTGCTGTCCCGGAGTTCGATGGTCCGATCATTGAGACAACATCGGTGGTCCTCATGGAATAGGTAATTGTTGCGTTCCGGATCCCGGAAAGCTCTTTTTCGTAATCGAAGGCGTTGTTGAGCTGCGCGCCGTCTATCCCAAGCGAGGGGGTTTCAGCGACCAGAAACAGGTAGATGACCGAGTAAAAGTTGGAATCAAGTGAAGATTTTGTTTTCACATCATCGCTTACTACCTTTTTGAAGACGATCAGGCCCGGCTGTCTTTCGCGGACGAAGTTTGTGCCGGAACCTTCGCGGCTAGTGGATTCCTCCGCGGAAAGGGAGGCAGTGCGAGATTTCCATGGAAGCCAGAAGTAGCTTGGAACATAGCCGTTATCGCCTGCAGCCGTGAGGAGAGCGTCGATATCGCGGTCGAAGGTCAGACTGAGGTGCGTGTGAACGGGATCGGGAACGGTGGCAATGATCGCGTGGATTTCGGGTTTCTGGCCGGGTGTTTGTGTGGGGATGCCCCAGCGGTTGCTCTGGCTCGACGCGTCTACCGGGCAACGGGATTCGCCCTCGGATGGGGCGGCGATTTTTGAGTCGAGATGTGTTTCTCCTTCGGTGAAGGATATAGTTGCGGTCGCCTGCGGACCGGCCGATTCGACTGGTATGCTGCGCACAGGCTCCCAGTATTTGCAGGAGGCGATCCACGGGCCATCGGTAGGCTTTGTGCCGGCTGCCGCAGAGGCAGGCGTGGCACCCCCCGTCTCCTGCGTGGTCGGGGAAACGGTCGCAGTCGGCCGCAGCATGAGCCCCGCAGCGAGGATTGCACCAGCCGTTATTCCCTGAGTCTTGTTCATGGCGACTCCGTGAGAGACCTGCCTGAGAAGTGAATCGCGAAAAGAATGCGCAAAATGAAGTGGTGCAAGGGACCAGGATTCGCAACGTAGGCGATCCGAAGAACTGCTGTTGGATAGAACGCGAGCGACCGAGGAGATCCTTTAACCAGCGACCGGATTTTCGGGCACTGCGGTCTTCACCATATTCGCGGCCTCGATGGCGGCCTTGTTGAACATCGCATCCAAATGCGGCGACCTACCGAAACGACGGGGAAGGGTCGGTGCGCATCTGCACAACTGGTTTGCAATGAAGGGAAATCACACCGGGAATCATTTGTTTACGGTCGTCCCCTGCTGTTCCCGGTAGCACTCCAGTATTGCAGAGAGGGAGGTCGTTGCGAAGAAGAACTTCGCGATCCATTTGCGGCTTCGCCGGCGATTTCCGGGATCGAATCCATATCACTGCTGTGACATCCACTGCAGCAGCTGCTGTTACTTCTCAAGCGAGTAGTGTCGAACAACGGTGACTCGTTTCAGAAAATTGAGATGGCTGTCGAGATTCCCGAGGCGGGGTGCAATGTATATGATTTCAAGAGAGATTAGATTTCGCCCTCTTGCTGTTCCGGCTGCCGGGGCAGGATTCCTCGTCAATTGTTCTCAATGATGCAACTCCGGGGGAGTTGTTGTACGTCACACTATCCAGCAGATTAATCTGCATCACCCATAGAAACAAGACCTTGCAAGGGAGATACGCTGCCAGCCTACCCAATGAACAGCCAACCCATCGGACCTGACCGTCAGCTTCCGGCCTCCACCTCGACACGCCGCCGCAGGGTGGTGCAGGTGATTATGTGGCTGGTTATTCTGCTCATTTTTGGAGCTGGATTTGTGCTTGTCTTAAATCACCATGACGATGCGGCGAAGTCTGCAGCGCCGCGAGGACGCGGAGCAGCGGGTGGAACCGTGACGGTGAACACGGCGACTGCGAAGAAAGGCGATATAGGCGTCTATCTGGATTCGCTTGGTACGGTTACGCCGGTATATACGGCCTTGATCACCAGCCAGGTGAATGGGGTGATCAACGAAGTTCACTATCGTGAGGGCCAGTTTGTCCGAAAGGGCGATCCGTTGATAGATATCGATTCCCGTCCATATCGGGCGACACTGCTGCAGGCTCAGGGAACGTTGGAGCGTGATCAGGGCGTGCTGGCACAGGCGAAGATGGATCTGGCGAGATATCGGGATGCGTGGGCGCGAAATGCGATTCCGAAGCAGACGCTGGACGATCAGGAGAAGATCGTTCAGCAGGACGAGGGACTGGTAAAGATCGACGAAGGCGCTGTGCAGTTTGATCAGATCCAGGTTGACTATTGCCATATCACGTCGCCGATTACGGGCAAGGTTGGATTGCGTCTTGTCGACCCGGGGAATGTGGTGCAATCGTCTGGTGCGGTGACGCTGGCGGTTGTAACGCAGATGCAGCCGATCACAACAGTCTTCACGATTCCGCAGGACAACCTTGGGCAAGTACAGCCCCACATGCGGGGCAATGCGGGGCTGGCGGTGACGGCGCTGGATCGCACGGCAGAGGTAAAGCTGGCCGAGGGCAAACTTCTGACGCTGGACAATCAGATTGATACGACAACCGGGACGGTGAAGGCGCGCGCATCTTTCGACAACAGAGACAATGGGCTTTATCCGAACCAGTTTGTCAATACACGATTGCTGGTTGAGACGCTGCATGGTGTGACGCTGATACCGTCGTCGGCGATTCAACATAATGGCTCGGAGTCGTTTGTCTACGTGTTGCAGAACAATGTTGCTCATATCCGCACGGTGAAGCCAGGCGTGACGGATAAGGGCACAGCACAGGTTACGGGAATCAACCCCAACGATGTGGTTGCAAACAGCAGCTTCGATAAATTGCAGGACAATGCGAAGGTGGTGATTACGCGCGAGACGGTTCCCACCTCAACCGTTGGGAGTAACGCTCCTTGAGCCCATCACGCCCGTTTATTCTGCGCCCGGTGGCGACCTCGCTACTAATGGCGGCTATTTTGTTAGTGGGAATTGTGAGTTACACACAACTCCCTGTATCTGCGCTGCCTGAAGTCGATTATCCGACCATTCAGATTCTTACTTTCTATCCCGGGGCCAGCCCTTATGTGATGGCGACGACGGTGACTGCTCCGTTGGAGCGACAGTTTGGCGAGTTGCAGGGGTTGAGCCAGATGACGTCGAGCAGTTCGGGCGGCACATCGGTCATTGTGTTGCAGTTTACGCTCAATTTGAACATCGATATTGCGGAAGAGGAAGTGCAGTCGGCGATCAATGCGTCGCAAAGTTTTCTACCTGCGAACCTTCCTGCGCCACCGATCTACAGCAAAACGAATCCTGCCGATGCGCCGGTGCTGACGCTGGCGGTTACATCGAAGTCGATGCCGCTACCACAGGTGGAGGACCTGGTTGACACGAGGCTTGCGCCGAAGATTTCACAGCTAAGCGGTGTGGGGCTGGTGAGCATTAGTGGCGGCCAAAAGCCGGCGGTTCGTATACAGGCAAATCCTCATGCTCTTTCTTCTTACGGCATTAATCTTGAGGATCTGCGCACGGCGGTGACGCAAAGCAGCGTGAACGCGGCGAAGGGTAATTTTGACGGGCCGCGCCAGGATTACCAGATCGACGCGAACGATCAGCTTGTGACGAGCAAGGATTATCGAAGCGTGGTAGTTGCTTATCGCAACGGCGCTCCGGTGATGCTGACGGATGTGGCGAAGATTGTTGATGGTGTGGAGAACAACAATCTGGCTGCGTGGATGGGGCAATCGTCAGACGGTTCGCTGACGCCCGCGGTTATTGTCAATGTACAGCGGCAGCCGGGTGGCAACACGATTACGGTCGTGAAGAGCATCAAGAAATTGCTGCCGCAGTTAAAGGCGAATCTACCTGCAGGCATTGATGTTACGACGCTGACTGATCTTACGACCCCGATTCAGGCATCGGTGGATGATGTTGAGTTTGAGCTGGGTTTGACTGTCGCTCTGGTGGTGATGGTTATCTTCCTGTTTTTGCGCAACCTTTACGCAACGATCATTCCGAGCGTTGCGGTGCCGCTGTCACTGATCGGCACGCTGGCTGCGATGTATGTGCTGGGCTACAGCCTGGATAACCTTTCGCTGATGGCGTTGACGATCTCGACGGGATTTGTGGTTGATGACGCGATCGTGATGGTTGAGAATATTTCGCGCTATCTCGAAGAGGGCGAGTCGCCGATGCAGGCGGCGCTGAAGGGCGCTGAGCAGATTGGTTTCACGATTGTGTCGTTGACGGTGTCGCTGATCGCGGTATTGATTCCGTTGCTGTTTATGGGCGATGTAGTGGGCAGGCTGTTCAGAGAGTTTGCGGTAACTCTGGCCGTGACGATTATCGTTTCTGCCGTGGTTTCGCTGACTTTGACGCCGATGATGGCATCGCGAATCCTGAAGCACAATCCAGAAGCGCAGCAAGGGCGTTTCTATCGTGCGTCTGAGCGTGTGTTTGAAAGCATGATTGCGTTTTATGGGCGGACCCTGAAGTTTGTGCTGCGCTATCAGACAATCACGCTTTTGATCGCTCTTGCGACGCTGTTGCTGACGGTGTTTCTGTACATCATTATTCCGAAGGGATTTTTCCCGGTTCAGGATACGGGCGTCATCCAAGGTATTTCGCAGGCGCAACAGACAATTGGTTCGAAATCGATGTCGGAAAGGCAGCAGGAGATTGCGAAGATCATTTTGCAGGATCCTGCAGTGGAGAGTTTGTCATCGTTCATTGGCGCGGACGGGACGAATATCACGGTGAACAGCGGAAGATTGTCGATCAACCTGAAGCCGCTGGATCAGCGTGACCGGAATGCTTCTAACGTGATTCGTAGGCTGCAGGGCAAGTTGCGCGATGTGAAGGATATTCAGCTCTTTATGCAGCCGGTGCAGAACATTACGATTGACGATCGCGTGAGCCGCACTCAGTACCAGTACACGCTGGAGGATCCGGACCAGAATGAGTTGAACGAGTGGACCAACCAGTTTGTGGATCGCCTGAAGGGGCTACCTGAGTTGGAGGATGTGGCTACTGATCAGCAAATGGGCGGATTAGCGGTGTCGCTGGTCATCGATCGACTCACAGCATCGCGGCTTGGGATCGCGCCGACGACGATTGATAACACGTTATACGACGCCTTTGGTCAGCGGCAGGTCAACACGATGTACACGCAGCTCAACCAGTATCACGTGGTGCTGGAGAGCGACCCGTTGTTCCAGCAGGACCCGAAGATTCTGGATCATCTTTACCTTCAAAGCAACTCTTCTGCGGGAGCGAGTGGAGCAGCAGCTACATCGAGCGGCGCAACGGGTTCTACATCTGCGGGCTCCAATGCATTAACGACATCGGCTCTCTATACGCCTTCTGCCAACACTCTTGCGCCGGCTGCGAATGCACTTACTTCGAGCACTGTTACGTCAAACTTGAGCAGGGGAGCGGGGTCGGCGGGCACAAACAGCTCGATGATGAGCAATGCGGTTCCGTTCAGCGCGTTTTCTCACTTTGAGACTACGACTGAGCCGCTCTCGATTACGCACCAAGGGCAGTTTCCTGCGATTACCGTTTCTTTTAATCTTGCCCCAGATGCTGCGCTGGGCAACGCGATCAACGCAGTCGACAAGGTTCAAAAAGATATGCATATGCCCGCGAGTCTGCAGGCGGATTTTCAGGGGACAGCGGCTTCGTTCCGCAACTC
>Ga0206972_1133_pt1 | contig 14021 bp, 10 predicted proteins | sample Alteio_BWOrgHeat_86_FD_152925 | JGI IMG/M metagenome (GOLD analysis project Ga0206972, IMG submission 152925) | Enriched cells from forest soil in Barre Woods Harvard Forest LTER site, Petersham, Massachusetts, United States -... | ecosystem: Environmental > Terrestrial > Soil > Temperate forest >...
TACCCAAACCCACCATCGCCGCAGTCCACGGCCCTGCAATCGCGGGCGGCACAGGCCTCGCCGTCATCTGCGACTACACACTCGCTGTTCCCACCGCAAAGTTCGGATACACCGAAGTCCGCATCGGCTTCGTGCCCGCTATCGTCTCCGCATACCTCGCTTTGCAGATCGGCGACAAGCGCTCCCGCGACCTGCTCCTGAGCGGCCGCCTCTTCGATGCAACCGAAGCCCATCGCCTCGGCCTCGTCAACGAAATCGTCACTCGAGAGACCCTAACGACCCGCGTCAGCGCACTGGTTGAGCAGCTAGCAGCCAATAGCCCAGAGGCACTCGCCGCCACTAAGCGCCTGCTGGCAGCACAGAACAAAGCCTGGCTCGACACCGCAATCTCAGCCGCAATGGAAGCCAACGCACAAGCCCGCGAAACCGCCGATTTTTATGAAGGCGTCTCGGCGTTTCTCGAAAAGCGCAAACCCAACTGGACCAAATAATCTCTCTCAATTCACCGGTGCGCCAGTGCGGTCCTCCAACTCCCGGCGAGTTACGCCTTCAGCCAGCTCCACCAGCTCAAATCCCAACTCCCCAACATCCAGCACGCCCAGATCGGTAATCACCCGATTCACCACACGCGTCCCGGTCAGCGGCAAGGTGCACTCGCGCAGCAGCTTTGCGCCACCACCCGGCGCATTGTGCTCCATCAGCGCAACCACTCGCCGCACGCCTGAAACAAGATCCATCGCTCCGCCCATCCCCTTCACACGCTTCCCCGGAATCATCCAGTTCGCCAGATCACCCCGCTCTGAAACCTCCATCGCCCCGAGGATCGCCAGATCGATATGCCCTCCGCGGATCATCGCAAACGACTCCGCGCTCGAAAACGTCGAGGCCCCGGGCAAAAACGTCACCGTCTCCTTGCCCGCATTGATGAGATCAGGGTCAACCTCCTCTTCGAGCGGATATGGCCCCATTCCCAACAGTCCATTCTCAGATTGCAGGGTCACCTTCATTCCCGCGGGAATGTAATTCGCTACCAGCGTCGGCATCCCAATTCCCAGATTTACGTAATTTCCGCTCCGCAGCTCCTGTGCCGCGCGCATCGCCATTTGATTTCGAGTCCACGCCACCGCGTTATGCCTCCCGCACCGTTCTTCGTTCGATCCGCTTGTCAGGATTGGGAACATGCACCAGTCGATGCACATAGATTCCAGGCGTATGAATCTCATCCGGGTCCAACTCACCCGGCTCGACAATGATCTCCACCTGGGCCACCGTAATCTTGCCGCAGGTAGCCGCATTCGGATTAAAATTCCGCGCCGTCCTGCGATAAATCAGATTGCCGTCTAGGTCCGCCTTCCACGCTTTCACCAGCGCTATATCAGCCTGGTACCCTCGCTCAAGAATGTAAGTCACGCCATCGAAATCCTTATGCTCTTTCCCTCCGGCAACCAACGTCCCCACGCCAGCCCGCGTATAAAAGCCTGGAATCCCCGCGCCACCCGCTCTCATTCTCTCCGCAAGCGTCCCCTGCGGGCAGAACTCAACCTCTAGCTCGCCCTCTAACCATTGGCGCGCAAACTCGTTATTTTCGCCCACGTAGCTGGAGATCATCTTCCGGATCTGTCGCCTCTCAAGCAGCACCCCGAGCCCCCAGCCATCCACGCCCGCGTTGTTGCTGGCAATCGTCAGATCCCGCACTCCGGTATCGCGCAATGCATCGATCAAAGCCTCGGGAACGCCACACATCCCAAAGCCCCCGACCGCCAGCAGCATTCCATCGCGCACAATCCCCTCAAGCGCAGCGTCCGCGCTCGCCCACAGTTTCGTCATTCCCGCTTCCACCATTCCGCCCAATTGCCCTCGCCGCCTTACATCCTATCCCGCGCCACTCCCATCCTGCACAATCCCCGCATCATCCGGTAACATTCACTTCCAGTATGAATCGCCGAAGCTTCCTTCGCGCCAGCGCCTGTGCATCCGCGGCAGTCATCGCCGGAGCAGCCCCCGCCTTCGCTGCCGATGCCGACATTGAAATCACTCCATCCGCAACCGGCCCCGAAATCAGCCCCCATCTATACGGCCAGTTCATCGAGCACCTCGGCGGAGTCATCTACGACGGCATCTGGGTTGGCCGCGACTCTAAGATCCCTAACATCGACGGCATCCGCAAACAGTTCGTCGACGATATGAAACGCATCGCTGTGCCCAATTTCCGCTGGCCCGGAGGCTGTTTCGCCGATGGGTATCACTGGCATGACGGCACCGGCGACCCCGCGAAGCGCCCGCGCACTTACAACTATTGGCAGGCAAGCATACCTCCCGGCTTCGATCACACCGAGACCAACCGTTTCGGCATTCACGAATTCATGCGTCTCTGCCGTCTCACCGGAGCCGAGCCGTACCTTGCCGCGAACATGGCCTCAGGCTCACCGCGCGAATTTCATGACTGGGTGCTTTACTGCAACGCTCCCACCGGTACCGCCTCCATGGCGGCCGAGCGCGCCGCCAACGGCGATCCCGAGCCCTTCGCAGTCCGCTGGTGGGGTGTGGGCAATGAGTCCTGGGGCTGCGGCGGCGATATGACTCCGCAGGAATACTCGACCCTCTATCGCCGATTCGTGACCCAGTTCCCCGCCTATCCCCCCAAGCCCTACCTCGTCGCAGTAGGCCCTCGCGGACACGCCAAAGATCTCGATCTGGGATGGACTAACAGCCTCTTCGAATCCATGCAGGGCCATCGTTCCCCAATCGACGGCTTATCGGTTCACTACTACACCGACTTCCGTAACAGCCCCGAAAAGGTCACATCCTTCGACGCCCGCGGCTGGTTCGACGTCCTTCGCGAAGGCCTGCGCACCGAGTCCGTAATCGAACAGCACTGGGCCATCCTGAGCAAGTACGATGCCGCGCATCACACCAAACTCATCGTCGACGAATGGGGGGTCTGGTATCACACCGGCGAAGAAATCGCGCCCAACTACATCCTCAGTCAGCCCCTGACGCTACGCGATGCGCTGCACACCGCCATCACCTTCGACATCTTCAACAGGCACCCTGACAAGATCGCCATGGCCAATGTAGCGCAAACGGTCAACTGCATCCATTCGCTCTTCCTCGCCAAAGAAGACCGCTTCGTGCGCACCCCCGTCTACTCCGTCTTCGAGATGTATCGCCCCCACATGTACGCGCAGCAGGCGTCGATGCACATCCGCTGCGACGAACTCAAAGTCCCATCCCGCAGCGGCAGCACAACCATACCTGGGCTCTCAGGTTCAGCATCCATCAAAGACAAAACGCTGACAGCAACGCTCACAAACCCATCGCTGGACTCATCGATCACCACTCGTCTTCGACTGACAAGTGGCAACCTTCTCGAAGGTCGCGGCCAGGTCCTGACCCACGAAGACATGACCGCCCGAAACACCTTCGATCATCCCGAAGCGATCAAAATCCTTCCGCTCTCAGTGAACATTCGCAGCAACGCAGCCGAAGTCACACTTCCGCCGCGCTCGGTGGCTGCTCTCGAACTGCGAATCACCTAGTCGCAGATGCAAGGCCATGAGCCGCATTTACCTTCGAAGCCACAGCAGCAAGCCGCTCATAGGATTGCAACCTGTCCGCATGCTCGTAAGTATCCGTAACAACAATCAACTCGTCCGCTCCGGTATCGGCCACCAGCTTCCCCACCCCGGCCTTCACCGTCGCTTCTGAGCCAACAATCGCCGCCGCCAGTCTGCTCTTCACAGCTTCCTTCTCATGCGGCAGCCATAACGGCTCCATCGAATCCACCGGGGGCAGTAACTCCACTGGCTGATTCCGAATCAGCCGCAGAAACCTCTGCTGCGGAGTCGTAAACAGTCTCTGCGCGGCCGCATCCGTCTCCGCCGCAACCACCTGTACACCCACCATCAGGTAAGGCCTGTCCAGCACCTCGCTCCGCCTGAATCGCTCTCGATACAGCTTCGCCGCCACATAGAGATAATCCGGCGCAAAATGCGCTGCAAAAGCGAACGGTAGCCCCAGCTCAGCCGCAAGTTGGGCACTGTAACCACTCGAACCCAGCAGGGTAATCGGCACATTGCTTCCCTGCCCCGGGAACGCCTTCACCGCCTGCCCCGGCCGCTCCGGCCCAAGATAACCTTGCAGCTCCGACAACAGTTCAGGAAAATCATCTCCGTTCTGCCGCAGATCCCGACGCAGTGCCCGCATCGTAGCGAAATCTCCACCCGGAGCGCGCCCCAATCCCAGGTCGATCCTCCCCGGATAGATCGCGTCCAGCGTCCCAAACTGCTCCGCCACCACCAGCGGAGCGTGGTTCGGCAGCATCACTCCTCCACTGCCCACGCGAATCGTCGAAGTCGCCGCTGCCACATGCCCAATTAGCACCGAAGTAGCCGAGCAGGCCAGCCCGGCGATCGCATGATGCTCCGCCAACCAATACCGCTTGTACCCCGCGCGCTCCACATGCTGCGCCAGGTCCACCGATCGCGCAATCCCGCTTCCGGGCGTCTCCCCGGTATGCAAACTCACCAGGTCCAGTACCGAAAGCGCTAATTCCTTATTCCCAATCCCATCACTCATATCTTTTTAGATGAACCACACTCAAATGCGATGCGAATCTGTCCCTCCCGAAGCTGCATCTTCGACAGTCCAAACGATATACTCGATCGCAATACAAGGAATCTCCATGCCGCGCACCACTATCCGCATCTGTATCGCCCTCACGGCCCTCAGCCTCTGTTGTCCATCCCTCATCACTGCACAGATGCAGATGCCCGCGTGCCACGCGATGCCCTCCAACTCCGACATCATCGCCCCCGAAAAGCTCCCACCCCCGCAAAAGCTCACCGGAATCGGCAACCTCCACTTCCCAATCAGCTCTAAAAATCCAGAAACCCAGATGTGGTTCGATCAGGGCATCAACCTCGTCTTCGATTTCTGGGATTACGAAGCCAATCGCGCCTTCGAACAGGCCATCCGAACCGATCCCAACTGCGCCATCTGCCACTGGGCGCTGGCCAACTCGCTCGGCATCCATAACCAGGAAGTCGAAGGTTACGCGCACGACGAACTGATGAAAGCAGTCGCGCTCAAATCCCACGCCGACAAGCGCGAAAAGATGTACATCGACGCTGCTCAGGCCGAAGACGCAGCCAAAGAAGGCGACAAAAGCGGTGAAGAAAAGTCCACTGCCATCCTTCGCCAGATCGTCAGGAAATACCCCAAAGACCTCACAGCCCGTCTGCTGCTGACCGAATCCATCGGCGACGGCTATGACGACAATGGAAAACCTCGTAAAGGCACGCAGGAAAAGATCGCGCTGCTGCAGCAGATCCTGAAAGAGAAGCCGGACGACTCCGCCGCAAACCATCTTTGGATCCACGCCGTAGAGGCAAGCCCTCATCCCGAGCAGGCCCTGCACTCATCCCAGGTCCTCGCCGATCTCGCGCCCAGCTCCGGCCACATGACCCACATGCCCGGCCACATCTTCTATCGCACCGGTGATTACGCGCACGCCCAGGTCTCCTTCGATCTGTCCACGTCTGTCGACGAAGCCTACATGAAGTCGCAGAACGTAGCCGTCGATGACGACTGGAACTACGTCCACAATCTCATGTACTCGATCGCCAATCTCGTCGAATCGGGCCGTTTGGATCAGGCCGCCGCAGTCTCCGCCAAGCTCACCACCGCCCGCGGCGCGCGCGCCGCCACTCTCTACCCGTGGTCCACACGCGACTCCATGACGCGACTCAATCCGCTCCTGCCCGTTGCCCTGCGCACCAGCGACTGGCCCCGTGTCGAATCGCTGGTTTCAACCGCCAATCCCCCGGCAGCACTCCCCAATCTAGCCGCCCTCGCCGCCTCGCTCACGGCCTACGCTCGCGGTATGCAAAACCTGGACCGCAAAAAACTTGAAGCTGCCCGCCAAAACTCAACCGAGCTCGACGCCCAACTCTGGCGCCTCTCTCAGCAGCTTGACGAGCAGGACGCCAAAGATAAAAAGAAGAAGCCCGAGGACCCCGTTAAGCCTGCAAACACGGTCGTCCCCACCGACCCCAACTTGGGAGCAATGGTTAAGAACCTCGCCGTACTTTCGCTTGAACTCCGCGCCGCAATTCTCGTCCATAGCGACAAGATTCCGGAAGCGCAGGCTCTCTTCACCCAGGCCCGTCGCGAAGAAACCGACCTCGGCTATCGCGAGCCGCCAGCCTTCATCCAACCCGTTGCCGAATTCGAAGCCCAGCTCTTAGCCTCTGCAGGTAAAGACGCCGACGCCGAAAAAGCCTGGAAAAAAGCTCTAGAAGACCGCCCCAAATCCGGCTACTCACTTTACGGCCTGGCGCTAATAGCAGAACGCTCCGGCGACGCCTCCAAAACCGAAGCCGCATACCATGAATTCCTGACCGCATGGGGCACCGCCGATCCGCAACTACCCCAACTCCAGCACGCCCATCAATGGATGGCCAGCCACCCCAACCAATCCCTCGCATCAACCGCGAGGAATCACTAAGACGGGCCGTCATCCTGAGCGAAGTCTCTCGCAGCTTCATCGCGAGAGACGTAGTCGAAGGGCCTGCTGTTACTTTCCGTCTAAACCCCGCCCTTCCCAATATCCATGGAAGCCGCAATAGGATTTCGCTCGTCAATGTAAGCCTCTATCACCTCATCCAACACACCCTTCGCCTGCAAAATAAACTCCACAGCATCGCGCCCCGCGCCATGCCCACCCTCATGCTCCGTCACGTAGTGCGCCGCCGCCTTCACCTGCATCCGCGCATTCGCCACAGCAATCGCCAGTCCGCACTCCCGCATCACCGGCAGATCGATAATGTCATCCCCGACAAACGCAATCTCATCCAGCGCGACGCCTTCGCCCTCCATGATCTTGCGCACAGCCTGCATCTTGAATGACTGCCCCATAAATAGAAACTCAATCTTCAGATCACGCGCACGCAGCGCCACCGTATCTGAAACCCGCTTCGTGATAAAGCCGCACTTCATCCCGCCGAGCCGCGCCAGCGAAATCCCCGTGCCGTCATGCGCATGAAAGCCCTTGGCCTCGACCATGGAACCCGATTGAATGCCGTAGCCGGCCTTCCCATCATGCTGGGAAAGATGTTTCTCCGTCTCCTCGTTCTTGGCCGCCGGAGCAGGAAAGATCCATATCCCGCCATCGGTCATAACTCCATCCACATCGAAGAGGATGATCTTTATCCGCCGCGCCCTATCTTCCGCCGTCTTATCCTGAATCCCAAACTCGCTCATCCTTCAATTCTATCGAGCCAATTCTATCCAGCCATCGGCGACAATAAATCATGACTACGCCAACCAAGCCGGACGAAGAGCCCCGCGCGGCTCCCATCCCCAAACCCGGCGAGTTCTACTACGACGGCCCTTACATCGTCTTCACCGAGGCCTACCATCTGCGCCGCGGCTGGTGCTGCAAATCAGGCTGCCGCCACTGTCCCTACGGCTTTCAGAAGGAACTACCCGCTAACACCTGACATCTCTCCGTTTGATAATTCTGTCAGCCATGCATACATCTCTTTAGAGTTCCCTACATCCAACCCTGTAAGTCTTGTGGTATAAACCTTATCCATTCTGTAACCAACCCAGGGCGCATCGCTCTGGCGCATCTCACCGCAAGGAGGAGAAACATGAGCTGGCTTTGGTGGATCATCGTAGGCCTGATCGCTGGGTGGGCAACCGGCAAAATCATGAAGGGCACCGGCTACGGCTTCATCGCCGACGTGGTGTTGGGAATAGTCGGAGCGGTCATCGGAGGATACATAGCAACCGCGCTGGGACTCGCATCATCTGGCGGCATGGTCTACACCATCCTCATCGCTATTGTCGGCGCTGTAATACTCGTCTTCCTCTTCCGCCTGATTACAGGCAGACGAGCCTGACCAGAGCTCTCGCGCCAATCAGATTGGCTATTTCGGAGCAATCGCAGCCGCGCCGGCCGAAGCCCCATCAGCCGGCTGCGGCTCCTTTACCAGCACCGCAAATCGCGGAAACGCAAAGCTCCCGCCCGCATCATCCACGACATTTAACTGCCCGATATAAGTCCCTGGCTTTAAGTTATCGAGCGGCACATCCAGCTCCACCGCCACAGCATCCCGACCCGCCACATTCAGCGCCGTAGCCTGCACCACAGGCGTCTCAAACACCTTCGTGGACCCTTGTATCAGCTCCAGGTTGCTGATCAGGTTAATGCTGCCTTTCGCCGTTTTCTGTGCCGCACCAGTCGAATCGGCAACTGCCTTCACCTTCGCCGGGCTATACACCTCATAGAGCAGATACAAATGCTGCCCCTGCCGAAAGACATGGCTGATATTCGGCACGTACTGCTGCCCCTCCCGCACCAGCGGACTCGTCCCCTTGCTCGGCACACGCATCGACGCCAGCAATATCGAGCTAAGCTTCAGCGGCGCCTTGCGCATATCCGGCAGTGTGATATCCGCCTCAAACGAGCCCATGTGCCCGCTCTGGTTCTCGCGCACCACAAACTTCAGGTGATACTTGCCCGGTGGCAGATTAAAGCTCGTCGAATATTGAATATTCTTCTGCCGTGCCTGTTGCTCCTCATTCACCGCCAGCTTCACCGTTTCGCGCACATGCCCGATCGGCCGCTTCGCCTCATCAATCACCTCGCCAATTACATCGAGAGTAGCCTTATCGCGATCCCCGCCCTTCACAAACGGAATCTGCGATCCCGGCACAATTAGCGACACCGGCACATAGAACCGGTTCTCATCCAGCCTGAAGTAATAAGCATCCAGATACAGCGCCACATCCGTCGCCGGTAAGCCGCTGGCTAACTCTTCCTCTAACTGCCGCTCCCTGTCTTCCTTACCCGAATGCTGATAATCAGCCGGCGCATAATAACCCGGCCTGTACTCCAACTTCGCTCCCGCCCGATTCACCTTCACCTGCAGCTTCCGGTAGCGCCCATCCTTCGCCGGATTCGAAGGATGGAACCCGATCACGTAGTAAGCCGAAGTGTCTCTTTGTATCTGCGCAAACGCCGGCGAAAAATCATTCGAGTCCAGAAACGCCTTGCCTCCCGTATCCGCCGATAGAGTCGTCAAAGTCTCCTGCGAAGCAAAGTTCGAATTGAAGTTATTCTGAATCGCTCCGCCATTAAACGATCCCGTGCCTCGCAGACTCGCTGTCGACGCATCCCCCAGCGGAGAAATCGCCTGCAACCCCCGCGTATCCAGACTATAGATCGACAGATTCGCCCGTACCGCCGCATTGATTGCCGATCTCAGGGAAGCCTGGTTCTCAATCCCATCCCGCGATAGTCCTCCCGAGAAGTACAACAGCGATTTCTTCTGATTGATCTTCTCCAGCGACTTGGAGATAGCTCTCAGTGCGTATAACTCGCGATCCGTATTGATGTCGTTATATTCGCTCTCATCCGGCGTATAGCCACTCGCATCTTCCACCTGATTTGAGTTAGCATTCGCACCCTGCGCAAAAGCATCGCCCTCGGTCCCGTTGTACATCCCAATCTTGCCAATCAGCAGATCCTTATCTGACGTAAAATCCTGATCCACCTTCAACGAAGTATCCAGCGAAACCAACGCCACCAAGTCGGCAGGCTGCAGCTTCTTACTCAAAAAATCCTTCGCTGCTGTAACACTGCGGTCGAGATCCTCAGGCTGCATCGAAGTCAGATCGAAGAAGAAAACAATCAGCCGATGATTGCGCAAGTCCTCAGGCCTCGCGCCTCCGCCTGCCTTTGACTGTGTAGCAGCCAGCCCGCTGATTGTCGCCTCATTGAGAGGCTGAGCCATATCCACGCTCTCAAAATCAAAGCTCGAAATCTGCTGCGGCTTACCATTCTCCAGAATCGTAAAATCGCCCTGCTTTAACCCGCGAATCAGCTCGCCAGTCTTTGCATCGCGCACCACAACATTCGTCAGCACCAGGTCCGACTCGGTCTTCAGAACGTACCCTGAGTCCTGCCCGTTGTTACTCGCCGGCTGCTGCGCCTGCAGCGACACAGCCATCGCAAGCGCGAGACACATTGCCACACTGCGTTGTATCTGCTTGAACACTCCCTGTCTTGCCCTCAAATGCCGCATTCTCAAAACCGAAACCGAGCCTGAAAATTAAACTGCCGCATCGTCGCCGCGGAAGTAACCGCACCAAACGTAGGAGACGCCGCATTCGTGTCCACCCCTGAATATTGCACCGTGTTAAACACATTGTTCGCTGTTGCTCGCAGCTCAAGACTTCTCGTGTCACCCAGCGCCGCCGTCTTCGACAGCGACATAGCATTCAAAATCTTCCCTGGCCCCGCAATCGAATTGCGCGCGGTATCTCCAATCGCATTCGCCGGAGCAGTCTCGCTGAATGCATTCGGATTAAACCATGTGCGCTTCGTCCCACCACCCTCTGTAACCGGCACCCCCGGAACCCGGTTCGCCCGCACCGACCCGGCCGTTCCTTTAGCCACATCCGAAGCTGCTGCTTGAAACACCGGCGTCAAGGGTAATCCGGTGGCGAAAGTAAACGTCCCCGAAACCGACCAGCCCTCCATGATCTTTGGAGCCACTCCGCCCCCGGAAAGAAACTCCCTGTCTTTTCCAAACGGCAGCTCATAGAGATAGTCACCCGTAAGGGTATGCCGCACATCAAAACTCGAGTTACCTTCCTCTGCCAGCAAATCCAACCAATTCTGCGCAACCACAGTCGATGTCCCACCAACTGACCCCGCATTGTCGATCGAATGGGAGTAGGTGTAGTTAGCACCCAGAGAAATTCCCTTCTGCAATCGCTTTCTCAACCGTATCGTCCCGGCGTTGAAATTCGAAAACGCAACCGCTTGCTCATACCGGAACAGCACCGGCGTCGGAAACTGACTCGTCTGTTCTGCCGGCGTCGGCGCGCTCGTAATATCCAGATGCGTACCCTTCGATCCGTTGTAACCAACGTTCAGCAGAATGCCCAGCGGGAAGGTCTTCTGCACATCCAGGTTCCACACCTGCACATACGGCAGCGAGTAATGCGAATTCAGCGAATAGTTAGGTGGCTGGCTCGACTCCGGCGTCGGAAAGCCATTCGTAAGTGTGATCGGAGTGTCCGTAACTATATTTGTCTGCACATTGGCAAACGGAGGTTGATGCGCTAGCGCCGTCGCAAACGTAGCATACTGCCCATTCGTGTAGTTGATCGCATATCCGCCGCGCACCACTGACGACTTAGGTAGCCGCAGCGCAAACGCCAGTCTCGGCGCAAACCCTACATGAAACGGAAACACCAGCGACTCCGGCACACCCTGGCAAAATGCCCCTGTGCATCCCGGATAGATCTCACCTACCTGCGTAAATCCATCATTCCCCGCCACACCGGCCAGGTGATTGTACTTCTCAGTAAATGGCGAGAAATACTCATATCGAAACCCATAATTCAATGTAAGATTCGAAAACGCGCGAAAGTCATCCTGCGCGTAAAGATCAAGTACATTCTGCCGCAGATAACTCTTTGCAATCGAAGACTGAATCGAACTCGATTGCGGCTTATCACCCAGCAAGTCGCCAATCGGAGTATCCCCGTCGTAACCGGTAAAGTAAAAAGTTCCCGTCGCATTCGAGCTGCCCAGAATATCCTGATGCACCCGGCGGTAATCCCCACCAAATCGATAGTTATGCTTCCCGTGCCCCCAGCTAAGTGTTTCGGTAACTGAGATCGTCTGTTGCAGCCGGAAACTCGGCTGCTGTTCATTCAATCCGGTCGTCCCACTCAACACCACGTTAGGAATTCCATAATTCAGCGGACTAGGATTGAGCGGGCCGCCATCCGGTCCCAACACTCCAATCTCACTCGCGATATCAACGCCGTTCGTAAAGAAATTTGTAGCCTGGCCGTCCGTCCGATTCCAGGCCACTACCAGGTTGTTGTTCAACCGGTGATAGCCAAGACTGTAACCCGTCTGCAGCGAATAACTATGTGACGCAGACTTCCCTCCTAGCTCAGGAAACAGATTCACACTGTCCGCCGCCGTGTCGGTCCAGTTAAAATTCGCATTCACACTCTGCCGCAATCCCTGGTTCTGATTTCGATTTCTTCGTCCCCCGCCACCGCCGCCTCCGCGTCCAGAGGGCAGCGAAGCATTCGGACCGATAGACCGGATATACCGTACTCCCGCCTGCGTTGAATTGGTCTGAGCCGTCGAAGCGAGGTAGTAGTTATATCCCTGCCCGTTGGGTGCAAGGTTCGGCAACGGAAAGAAAGTCAGCAGATTGCACGCTGGCGATTGAGAGGCCGACAAGGTATTCGAACAGGAACCCCGCTGCTCCTGTGTGGGAACGATTGCGTATTGATTAAAAGGCGTCGAGCTACGCGTCCCCGCAAGAGTTAGAAAGACGGTATCTTTCCCGCTTGGCTTGGTAAGTTTCGGAATATAAGGCTGACCTATAAAAGTGAGTCCATACCGGTTCGAACCATAATCAGGCTGCGTCTCTTCCTGTCCACTTACAGCAAATTGCAGCGCATTCAGCGCGGAGTTATTCCCGCTCCAGAAAATCGCCCCATGCGGCTGATCTGCGCGAAATCCACGAAAGTTCCCGCGTCCTCCACCGAATCCTCCGCCGCCACCACCAAACCCGCCACCGCCAAACTCCTGCCCACCCAGAAACCCTCCGCCCCCGCCAGGAATCATCCCTTGCGCGCGAGCGGTCTCAATCGCATCCCGAATCCGGTCCACATCGACGCCCGCCAGCGGACTGACAGTCCCCGACTGCCCCGTGATCGCCACAGAATCCGTACCAAACGTCGAACTGGTTGCAGCCCCGGGTAGCACAGCGCCGCTCGCATTCGTTCCGCCCTCCGCTGCGTCCGTCCCGCTTGTCAGCGAGTTCAACAAATTCAGACTCTGCGCGCCGCCTGCCCCGATCTGCCGCATCGCCTGCGCAATCTGCTGCGCCTGCCCCTGCTGCTGTTCCTGCGCATCCTGCTGCGCCATCCGCGACGCCAGCATCAACTCAAAATTCACAGTCTGATCCCGTGACGTAGCATTCAACAACGCCTCGCGCGTGCTCACCCCAAACGCCGCAAACTCCGTCCGAATCACATACCGCCCGTTTTGCGGAATACTCATCGACCACGCGCCCGTAATATCCGTAGTCGTTGCAAAACGCTTGCCGGTCAGCGTATTCGTAGCCGTCACCGCCACCCCCGGCAGCGGAATGTTCCCCGACTTGATTACGCCATGCAGCGTGCCGCCGGCAGCCACCGAACTCGGCGCCGTAGCCGCTTGCTGTTGAACCGCCGGAGCCGCCTGCTGCGAGATTCCAACACGAACCCCCGTCAGGCAAAAAATCCCCATCAACAGTGCCCGGATAATGAGCCTCTTCCGCCCTCCATTCTCAAGCGCGCGCGGCTCCCCGGCTTCACTTGCAATGCCCTCGGCGTCAGCTCTTTCCACGGTCCGCATCAATTGAAAAACACTCTCCATATCTGGCAACTAGCGGTATTCGTCTGACGTACCCGACTGGCATAAGGTTTACGATCTCTGCCCGTCTTCTGCCGAGCGCGCCCACCCTGGTTCCGACACTTCTCAGAACACAAAAATCCCTTGCTTTCCATCCTCACGCATGTTAACTATTGAATTAACACCTGAGAAATTGCGACCGCGAGGTTTCACCCCTCCGGAGCATGGGTTCGGGGATCGAGATAATGAAGATTGGAACTACGATTCGAGGCCACCGCCTGCAAAAAGGTCTATCGCAGGGAGACATCGAAAAGAAGACCGGCCTGTTGCGCTGCTACCTCTCGCGCGTCGAAAACGGCCACACAATTCCTTCACTAGACACCTTGTCCAAGATCGCGCAGGCGCTCGAGCTACCCATTGCTCAGTTCTTCGCAGAGGACTCCCTCAACCGCGATCTGAACCCTCAGCAGCTCTCCGATGAAGAGCTGCGCTTCCTCACTCAAATTCGCCGCTACTCCACTAACCTCAATGAAAGCGACCGCAAACTGCTATTAGCCATGGTCAAAAAGTTTGCCGC